>Ga0209809_1000078_pt1 | contig 91670 bp, 97 predicted proteins | sample YNPMSTMetaG_FD_186172 | JGI IMG/M metagenome (GOLD analysis project Ga0209809, IMG submission 186172) | Anoxygenic and chlorotrophic microbial mat microbial communities from Yellowstone National Park, USA - YNP MS-T MetaG (SPAdes) (version 2) ...
GGGCGACAACGTGAACCTGGAGGTGGAGCTGATCAGCCAGGTGGCGATGGAGAAGGGTTTGCGTTTCGCCATCCGCGAGGGGGGGCGCACCGTGGGCGCCGGCACCGTCACCGACATCCTGGAGTGAGGACTGGAAATCAAGGCGATGAAAGAACGCATTCGCATTCGCCTGAAAGCTTACGATCACAGGGTCCTGGACCAGTCCACCAGTCAGATCGTGGAGCGGGCCAAACGGACCGGGGCGCGGGTGGCGGGTCCCATCCCGCTGCCCACGGTCATCAACCGCTTCACGGTGAACCGTTCGCCGCACGTGGACAAGAAGTCGCGGGAGCAGTTCGAGATTCGCACGCACAAGCGTCTGATTGACATCCTGGATCCCAAACAGGAGACCGTGGATGCGCTGATGCAGCTGGATCTGCCCGCGGGGGTGGACGTCGAGATCAAGGCTTTCGGCAGGGAAAAGAAATGACAGGAGGCGGGAGCACCGGGTGCCCGGAGCCGGCGTTGCTGGCGCGCCGAATGCGACGGGGGCCGGTGTTCCCTGCGAAGAGATGATCCCAGGAATCCTCGGCAAAAAGATCGGCATGACACAGGTCTTCCGGCCGGACGGACAGGTGGTCCCGGTCACCCTGGTGAAGGCCGGACCGTGCGTCGTGGTGCAGCGCAAAACTCCGCTGCGCGACGGCTACGACGCGATCCAGCTCGGCCTGCTCGAGTACGTCAAGAGCTCCCGGATCAACAAGCCGATGAAGGGGCACCTGGCCAAGGCCGGGGTGGACGGGATCCGCTTTCTGCGCGAGATCCGGCTGCGCCCGGGCGATCCGGACTACAAGCCGGGGGATCGCATTCTGGTGGACCAGTTCCGGCCCTCGGACCGGGTGGATGTCACGGGCATCAGCAAGGGCCGCGGCTTTGCCGGATTCGTCCGACGGCACCATTTCCGCGGCGGTCCGGCCACGCACGGTTCGATGTTTCATCGGGCGCCCGGCTCCATCGGCGCGTCGAGCTTCCCTTCGCGCGTGTGGCCCGGTATGCGCATGGCCGGCCACATGGGTCACCAGCGGGTCACGGTGCGCAACCTGGAAGTCATCGAGGTGCATCCCGAGGACAACCTTCTCGTCGTCAAGGGAGCGGTGCCGGGGCCCAACGGCGGCTACGTGATCGTGCGCCGGGCCAAGAGGTGAGGCCATGCCGGTAGTGGATGTCTACGACTTGAACAACCACAAGGTCGGCGAACTGGAGCTGGCCGACGAGGTTTTTGCCGCTGAGGTCAACGAGCATCTGCTGTACGAGGCGGTTCGCCATTACCTGGCCTGCCGGCGCCGCGGCACCCACAAGACCAAGACGCGGGCCGAGGTCTCCGGCGGGGGCCGCAAGCCCTGGCGGCAAAAGGGCACCGGGCGGGCGCGCCACGGCTCGATCCGCTCTCCGCTGTGGCGCCACGGCGGCACGGTCCACGGGCCGGCGCCGCGCGATTACAGCTATCGGCTGCCGCGCAAGATGCTGCTGGGCGCCCTGCGCTCGGCGCTCTCGGCCAAGCTGCGCGACGGCGAGCTCAAGGTGATCCGTTCCTTTGATTTGCCGGACCACAAGACGCGAACCGTGAAAGCCGTGCTGGAGCGGCTCCAGGCGGCTAGGACCGTGCTGTTGGTAGACAACGACGGCCGGCGCAACCTGATTCTGGGCTCGCGCAATCTGCCGGGAGTGACCTTGCTGAGCAGCCGCGAGCTGACCACCTACGACGTGCTCGGGCACGAGCAAGTACTGCTGTCGGAAGCGGCGGCGAAAAAACTTTCCGAGGGCCTGAAGCCATGAACCTCTACGAGATCATCCGGCGCCCGGTGGTGACCGAGAAGGCGCTCGGCAAGAAGGAGGCCGAGCGGACCCTGTGCTTCGAGGTCCCGGTGGGCGCGAACAAGAGTCAGATCCGCTCGGCGGTGGAGAAGATCTTCAAGGTGCGCGTCGAGGACGTGCGCACCGTCGTCGTGCCGGGCAAGCTGCGTCGGAGGGGTCGTTTCGCCGGTTATCGCCCCGAGTGGAAAAAGGCGTACGTGAGATTGAAGGCCGGGCAGAAGATGCCCGAGTACCTGGAGGTGTGAGATGGGCATCAAGGCCTACCGTCCCTACACTCCTTCGCGCCGGTTCATGACCGTGCTCACGAAGGAGGAGATCACCAAGGAGCGGCCGGAGAAGTCGCTCACGGTGGGGCTGAAGAAGTCGGGCGGGCGAAACAACCTCGGCGAGATTACCATATGGTTCCGCGGCGGCGGGCACAAGCGCTCCTACCGGATCATTGATTTCAAGCGGGACAAGATCGGCGTGCCGGCCCGCGTGGCGGCGATCGAGTACGATCCCAACCGCTCGGCGCGGATCGCGTTGCTGCACTACGCCGATGGCGAGAAGCGTTACATTCTGCATCCGCTGGGATTGCAGGTGGGCCAGACGGTGGTGGCGGGCCCGGATGCCGACATCCTGGTGGGCAATGCCCTGCCGCTGCGCAACATCCCGCCGGGCACGCTGATCCACAACCTCGAGTTGCGGCCGGGCAAGGGCGGGCAACTGGTTCGCTCGGCGGGTTCGGCGGCGCAACTGCTGGCCAAGGAAGACGATTACGCTCTGGTGAAGTTGCCCTCGGGCGAGGTTCGCAAGATCCATCTGGATTGCATGGCCACCATCGGCCAGGTGGGCAATCTGGATCACGTGAACGTGTCGCTGGGCAAGGCTGGGCGCAGCCGCTGGCTGGGTCGGCGGCCCCACAATCGCGGCGCCTCGATGAACCCGGTGGATCACCCGCACGGCGGGGGCGAAGGCAAGGCCTCCGAAGGCCGCACCCCGGTAACGCCCTGGGGCCAGCCCACGCGCGGCTACAAGACCCGGCGAAACAAGCGCACCGACAAATTCATCGTGAGCCGGAGGAAGTAAATGGGGCGTTCGCTGAAAAAGGGACCTTTTGTGGATGACCACCTGCTCGGGAAGGTCCGGCAGTTGAACGAACGCAGCGAGAAGAAGGTCATCCGGACCTGGTCGCGGCGCTCCACGATCGTCCCCGAGTTCGTGGGCCACACCATCGCCGTGCACAACGGCAAGAAGTTCATCCCGGTCTACATCACCGAGAACATGGTGGGGCACAAGCTGGGCGAGTTCGCTCCGACCCGGACGTTTCGGGGCCACGCGGCCAAGGGCGAAAAGACGGCCAGGCCGGCATAAAAGGGAGGCGGCGAGATGGAAGCCAGAGCCGAAGCCAGGTACGTTCGGGTTTCGCCGCGCAAGGCGCGGCTGGTGGTGGACTTGATTCGGGGCCGCAAGGCCGAGGAGGCGCTGACCATCCTGCGCATGACCAACAAGCGCATCGCGCCCGTGGTGGAGAAAGTCCTGCGTTCGGCCATCGCCAACGCCGAGCACAAGGCCAGCGACGTGGATGTGGACAAACTGGTGGTCAAGGAAGCTTACGTCAACGAGGGGCCGCGCATGAAAAGAATCCGACCTGCCCCCATGGGGCGTGCGCATCGCTATCAGCGCCGCATGGCGCACATCGCCATCACGGTGGCGGAGGCCGAGGACTAATGGGTCAGAAAACTCACCCCTACGGTTTTCGCGTCGGCTACACCAAGACCTGGCGGTCGCGCTGGTACGCCGAGCATGACTATGCCAGGCTGCTCAGGGAAGACCTGGATCTGAAGGATCTGCTGCGCGAGCGTTTCAAGCCCGCGGGCGTCAGCTCGGTGGAGGTGGATCGTCCGGGCAACAAGATCCGGATCACGATCCGCGCCTCCCGTCCGGGGCTGATCATCGGGCGCAAAGGCGCGGAGATCGAGAAACTCAAGCAGGATCTGGTGCAAAAAACCGGCCGCGAGGTGTTCATTGACATCCAGGAGGTGCCGCGGCCGGAGCTGGATGCGCAACTGGTGGCCGAATCCATCGCCTTGCAGCTCGAAAAGCGGGTCGCTTTCCGGCGGGCGATGCGCAAGGCGGTGGACTCGGCGCTGCGCTTCGGTTGCAAGGGGATCAAAGTCCGGGTCTCGGGCCGGCTGAACGGGGCCGAGATTGCGCGCAGCGAATGGTACTTGCAGGGGCAGTTGCCCTTGCAGACTCTGCGGGCGGACATTGACTTCGGTTTCTCGGAGGCCTTCACGACCTACGGCGTGATCGGGGTCAAGTGTTGGATTTACAAGGGCGAGATCCTGGAGCCGTTCCCGCGCAAGGTATCCGAGGAACCGGAGCCGCGCCGGCTGCCGCGTCCCAGCCGGGAGCGCGCGCCGCGACCGGCGGCCGCAGAGCCCCCGGCGCCGGCTGTGCCGCCCTCCCCGCCGCCGGAAGCGATGGCGCCGGTGCGCCCGCCGGTGACGCCGCCGCTGGCGCCGCCGCAGCCGGCCTGGAAACAGGAAGGCAAGGAGGAGACGGCGACCGGGGCGGCCGGCGAGAAATCCTCCGAGGAGAGCTGAGCCATGCCCTTGATGCCCAAGAAAGTCAAGTACCGCAAGCAGCAGCGGGGGCGCATGAAAGGCCTGGCCTGGCGCGGCAATTCGCTGGCGTTCGGCGATTACGGCCTGAAGGCGATGGAATGCGCCTGGGTGACCGACCGCCAGATCGAGGCGGCCCGCATCGCCATCACGCGTTTCATCCGACGCGGCGGCAAGCTGTGGATCCGCATCTTCCCGGACAAGCCCATTACCAAGAAGCCGGCGGAAAGCCGCATGGGCAAGGGCAAGGGGGCGCCCGAGGGCTGGGTGGCCGTGGTGCGCCCGGGGCGTGTGTTGTTCGAGATGGAAGGAGTGCCCCGCGAGCGGGCCGAGGAAGCGCTCCGGCTGGCGGCTCACAAGCTGCCCATCGCCACCAAATTCATCGCCCGGCCGGGGGTGGTCTGAGGAGGTGCGAGCATGAAAGCGGCCAAGTTTCGCGAACTCGACGACAAGCAGTTGCGCAGCGAGTTGCAGGAGATCAACGATCAGTTGTTTCGCTTGCGCTTCCAGCTCTCCATGGGCCAGTCGGAGGCGCTCAAGAAGTACCGGGCGCTGAGGAAGGATCGCGCCCGGCTGCTGACGATCCTGCGCGAGCGCGAGCTGGCCGCGGCCAGGGAGGGCACGAACTGAGCCATGAGCGAAGCGGCAAGGCAAAGCCACAAGCAAGAGAAGGTGGGCGTGGTGGTTTCGACCAGGATGCAGAAGACCATCGTGGTCGAGGTCGAACGCCGGGCGCCGCACCCGCTGTACAAGAAGGTGGTCGGGCGGCGCAGGAAGTTCTATGCCCACGACGAGCAAGAGACGGCGCGGGTGGGCGATGTGGTGCGCATCGTCGAGTCCCGGCCGCTGAGCCGGCTCAAGCGCTGGCGCCTGGTGGAAGTGATTCGGCGCGCGGCGCTGCCCGAGATCGAGGAGCCGGTGGAGCCGACGCAAGAGCTGAGTTGAGGAGAAGGCCATGATCGGAATGCGAACCATGCTGGAGGTGGCCGACAACAGTGGAGCCCGCAAGCTGCAATGCATCTTGCCGGAGGGCGGTGACAAGGGCTTGCGGGCCGGTCTGGGCGACGTGGTCACCGCCAGCGTCAAGGAGGCGACGCCGGATTCGCCCATCAAGAAGGGAAAGGTGGTGCGGTGCGTGATCGTGCGCATGCGCAAGGAGACGCGCCGCAAGGACGGCACCTACATCCGGTTCGATTCCAACGCGGCCGTGCTCATCAACCAGGAGGGTGAGCCCATCGGCACGCGCGTCTTCGGACCGGTGGCGCGCGAGCTGCGCGAGAAGCGGTTCATGAAGATCGTCTCGCTGGCCCCGGAGGTGCTTTGATGGCGCGGCGCAAGACCCTGGAAAAGCCCCTGCGCATCCAGCTGCGCAAGGAGGACATGGTGGAAGTGATCGCGGGACGTGACCGGGGCAAACGGGGCCGGGTCCTGAAGGTGGACCGGCATCGCGGCCGCGTGCTGGTGGAGGGCATCATGCTGGTCAAAAAGCACGCCCGGCGCAATCCGGCCCGCGGGATCAAGGGAGGCATCGCCGAGCGCGAAAGCCCCATCCACGTCTCCAACGTGATGATCGTGTGCTCGAGCTGCGGGCCGACGCGCATCGGGCACAAGGTCGAGATGGCGGGCGGCAAGAGCCGCCGCCGGCGCATTTGCCGCCAGTGCGGCGCGCCGCTGGACAAGAGGGCTTGAGAAATGGCAGCCAGGCTCAAGGAATACTACCGCACGACGGTCGTTCCCGCGCTGATCAAGGAGTTCGGTTACAAGAACGTCATGGCCGTGCCCCGGCTGGAGAAGATCACCATCAACGTGGGGCTGGGCGAGGCCAGCCAGAACCCCAAGCTCATGGACGGCGCGGTGCAGGAGCTGGCGCTGATCGCCGGGCAACGGCCGGTGGTGACCAAGGCCCGCAAGTCCATCGCCGCCTTCAAGCTGCGCGCGGGCATGACCATCGGTTGCATGGTGACGCTGCGCGGCGAGCGGATGTACGAGTTTCTGGACCGGCTCATGAACATCGCCCTGCCGCGCGTGCGCGACTTTCGCGGCCTGTCCACCAAGAGCTTCGACGGGCGGGGCAACTACACTCTGGGGCTGCGGGACCAACTGGTGTTCCCGGAGATTGATTACAACAAGGTGGACAAAATCAAAGGCATGAACATCACCATCACCACCACGGCCCGCACCGACGCCGAGGGGCTGGCGTTGCTCAAGCACCTGGGCATGCCGTTCCGGCAGTGAGCCGGGCAGGAGGAATCCACCCACGATGGCTACGGAAGCCAAGATCGCCAAGGACAGGAAGCTGGCGGAGGCCCGGAAAAAGGGCATTCCCAAGTTGCGTTGCCGGCACCGCAACCGCTGCTGGCGTTGCGGGCGCCCACGCGGATTCTTGCGCAAGTTCCAGTTGTGCCGGATCTGTTTCCGCGAGCTGGCGCTGGCGGGCGAGATTCCGGGCGTGATCAAAGCCAGTTGGTAGGGGAGGGCATCGCATGCCAACCGACGTCATCGCCGACATGCTGACGCGCATCCGCAACGCGCTGCGAGCGCGGCATCCGAAGGTGGACGTGCCGGCTTCGCGCCTGAAAGTGGAGATTGCGCGCGTGCTCAAGGAAGAGGGCTACATTCTCAATTACAAGGTGGCCGAGGAGGGCGCCCGCAAGACCATCAAGATTTACCTGAAGTATCACAACAACCGGCCGGTGATCACGGACCTCAAGCGGGTGTCGCGACCCGGTTGCCGCATTTACGTGGGCCGGGACCGCATCCAGCCCGTGCTGGGCGGCCTGGGCGTCTCGATTCTGAGCACGCCCAAGGGCGTGATGACCGACAAACAGGCCCGCCGCGAGGGCGTGGGAGGCGAACTGCTGTGCGTGGTCGAGTGACCGGCGCGCGGAGGCCGGCGCCGGCGGAGTGAGCAAGCCATGTCGAGGATAGGCAAGAAACCGATTCCCATTCCCCCAGGGGTGAAGGTCAACATCGGGACGGAGCTGGTCGTGGAGGGTCCCAAGGGCCGCTTGACGGTGCCCATACCGCGGGGGATCCGAATCGAGCAACAGGATGGACAGCTCGTGGTCCAGCGCGACGGGGAGCGTTACGCGGCGCTGCACGGACTGACGCGGGCTCTGGCGGCGAACGCGGTCGAAGGGGTCTCCAAAGGGTTCGTGCGCGAGCTGGACATCGTGGGCATCGGCTATCGCGCCGAGCAGCGCGGCCGGGTGCTGATTCTGAGTCTGGGCTACTCGCACCCCATCGAGTTCGTGCTGCCGCCGGGCATTGAAGCCAGGGTGGACAAGATGACGCACATCGTGCTCAGCGGCGCCGACAAGCAACTGGTGGGGCAGGTGGCCGCCAACCTGCGCGCCTTGCGCCCGCCGGATCCCTACAAACAGAAGGGCATCCGTTACAGCGACGAGAAACTGATCAAGAAAGAGGGCAAGACCGGAGCGGGTGGCAAATGATCCAGAAGATCCCCAGGAATCAACTGCGGCTTCGCATTCATGGCCGCATCCGCAAGAAGGTTCGCGGCACGGCGGAGCGGCCGCGCCTGTCGGTGTTCCGCAGCCTGAAGCATATCTACGCGCAGCTCATTGACGACACGCGGGGGCGGACGCTGGCGGCAGCGTCCTCCCTGGAGCAGGGGCGGGCCGCGTCCGGGGGCAACGTAGCCGGCGCCCGCGAGGTGGGACGGCTCATCGCCGAACGGGCTCTGGCGAAGGGAATCCGCAGTGTGGTTTTCGATCGAGGCGGGTATCGTTACCACGGCCGGGTGAAAGCCCTGGCCGAGGCGGCGCGCGAAGCCGGACTGGAGTTTTGACGCTATGGCAGCCCTACCCAGAATCCGACCCGTAGACCCTCAGGGGCTGAATCTGAAGGAATATGTGGTTTCGATCAATCGCGTAACCAAGGTCGTCAAGGGCGGCAAGAATCTGAGCTTTTCGGCTCTGGTGGTGGTGGGCGATCCCGAGGCCAAGGTCGTGGGATTCGCCACGGGCAAGGCTCGTGAGGTCCCGGCCGCGATCAAGAAGGCGATCGAGTCGGCCAAGAAGAACCTGTACAAGGTCAACGTGAAGGCTTACACGATTCCGCACGCCGTGGTGGGGCGTTACGGAGCGGGTGAGGTTTTGTTGAAGCCCGCCCCGGAAGGCAGCGGCGTGATTGCGGGCGGGGCCGTACGGGCGGTCATGGAGGCGGCCGGGATCGCCAACGTGGCGACCAAGTGCATCGGCTCGCGCAATCCGCATAACGTGGTGCGCGCCACCATGCACGCCTTGATGCAGCTTCGCGATCGCGACTCGGTGGCGGAGATGCGCGGCCTGTCGCCCGAGACGCTTTAGGAGGCCGGTCCATGCAGGAGGGCAAGACGATCCGGATCAAGCTGGTGCGAAGCCTGATCGGAAGGCCGCAGAAGCATCGCGAGATCGTGCGCGGCCTGGGCTTGCGACGCCTCAACCAGGTGGTCGAGCGGCAGGACACGCCGGCCGTCCGGGGCATGGTTCGCAAGATCCCGCATCTGGTGCGAATTGTGGAGTGAGCCGACGAGGAGCAGACGATGAACCTCAGTCAACTGAAACCGCCCCCGGGGCAGAAGCATGCGCCCAAGCGCGTCGGCCGGGGCATGGGCAGCGGGCACGGCAAGACGGCGGGTCGCGGCACCAAGGGCCAGAAGTCCATCAGCGGCTTCCGGCAAATGCGCGGCTTCGAAGGCGGCCAGATGCCCTTCCACCGCCGCCTGCCCAAGCGGGGTTTCACCCATATCTTTAAGAAGCAGTACGCCGTCGTCAATGTGGGTCGCCTGGAGCAGCTGGAAGGGGATACGTTCACCCCGGAGATTTTGCTCGAGCGGCGTGTGATCCGTAAACTGGGAGATGGCCTGAAGGTGCTGGGCCACGGCGAGCTGACGCGCCCCATCCGGGTGAGGGCCCACTTGTTTTCCCGCTCGGCGCTGGAGAAGATCCAGGCGGCGGGGGGAAAGGCGGAAATGATCGAGCCTGGCCGCGGCTAGCGGGGGGAGCCATGCAGAAGTTTCTCGAGGCGGTCGCCAACGTTTTCCGGATTCCGGATCTGCGCAAGCGGGTTCTGTTCACCCTGGCCTTGCTGGCGGTATACCGCCTGGGCGGCCACATCCCCACGCCGGGCATCAACGCCATTCGCCTGGAACAGTTTTTCCAGCAAAATCAGGGGACCGTCTTCGGGTTCATTGACCTGTTCTCGGGAGGCATGTTCCGGCGGCTGACCATCTTCGCCCTCGGCATCATGCCCTACATCACGGCCTCGATCATTTTGCAGTTGCTGACGGTGGTGATCCCGACCCTGGAGCGACTTCAGAAAGAGGGCGAGCTGGGACGGCGCAAGATCACGCAGTGGACACGCTATCTGACCATCGGCCTGTCGGCCATGCAATCGTTCGGCATCGCCACGGCGCTGATGAACTCCGAGGGCGGTTTCGTGCTCAATCCGGGCATCGGCTTCATCCTGATGACGATGCTGACGCTGACCACGGGCACCACGTTCATCATGTGGCTGGGCGAGCAGATCTCGGAGCGAGGCATCGGCAACGGGATGTCCCTGATCATTTTCACCGGCATCGTGGTGGGTTTGCCCTCGGCCATCGCCGAGATCTACACCAACGTTTTCGTGACCCGGCAATGGAGCGCGTTGCAGTTGATCCTGATTCTGCTGGTGATGCTGGCGGTGGTGGCGTTCATCGTGCTCGTGGAGCGGGGCGAGCGGCGCATCCCCGTGCAGTACGCCAAGCGGGTGGTGGGGCGGCGGCTGATGGGCGGCCAGTCCACGCACCTGCCGCTGAAGGTGAACGCGGGCGGCGTGATTCCCGTGATTTTCGCCAGCTCCGTTCTGACCTTCCCGCAGACGCTGGCGCTGGTGCCCGCGGTCAAGAACAATCCCTGGCTCAGCGCCATGCTGGGCGCCATCCGTCACGGCGAGCCGCTGTACGCGCTGCTGTACGTGGCGGGGATCATGTTCTTCTGCTTCTTTTACGTGTCCATCATTTTCAACCCCAACGAGGCAGCCGACAATATGCGACGCTACGGCGGCTTCATTCCCGGGATCCGGCCGGGACGGCCGACGGCGGAATACATGAACCAGATCCTGACCAAGATCACCGTGGTCGGCGGGCTGTATCTGTCGGTGCTCTCGTTGATTCCCGAAATCATGATCTCGGGAATCAAGCTTCAGCACCTGCCGCTGATCGGCAACTGGATTGACACGTACTTCCCGCGCTGGCTGCTGGATGGTCTGGGCGTTTCTTTCTATTTCGGCGGCACGTCCCTATTGATCGTGGTGGGCGTGGCGATGGACACGGTGAACCAGATCGAAGCCCAGCTCATCATGCGGCACTATGAAGGCTTCACGCCGCGAGCCGGGCGGATTCGCGGGCGGCGGACGGTTTTCTGAACGATGAGCGACGTACTGATTCTGCTGGGGCCGCCCGGTTCGGGCAAGGGCACGCAGGCGGTGCTGCTGGCCGAACGGCTGGGCATCCCGCACATCTCCACGGGCGACATCCTGCGCGAGCAGGTGGCGGCGGGAACCGAGCTGGGGCGGCGTGTGCAAGCCGTCATGCACGCCGGCCAATTGGTCTCCGACGAGCTGGTCAACCAGATCATCGAGGAGCGTCTGGGTCGCCCGGATTGCTCCCGGGGCTGCATTCTGGACGGCTACCCGCGCACCACGGCGCAGGCGGAGTATCTGGCGGGAGCGCTGGCGCGGCGGGGAATGCGCCCGGTGGTGCTCAATCTGGCCGTGGATTACAATGTAATTGTCGCCCGCATTACCGCGCGGCGACAGTGCCCCGCGTGCGGCGCCTCCTATAACCTCGTGACCAATCCCCCGCGCCAGGACGAGCGGTGCGACCGCGACGGCGCCCCTCTGGCGGCGCGGGCGGACGACACGGAAGCTGTGGTGAGGCAGCGACTGGAGGCGTACGAGCGGCAGACGCTGCCGCTGCTGGAGTATTACCGGAAAGCCGCGGCCCGCTTCCTGGATATTCCCGGCGATCGAGGCACGCCGGAGGAGGTCGCGCGCCGCATCCTGGAGCTGCTCCATCCGGCATGATCGTACGCAAGACGACGGCGGAACTGGAGAAGATGCGGCGGAGCGGCCTGCTGGTCTGGCAAGTATTGAAGGAGCTGGAGGCGATGGTCGAGCCGGGCGTCACAACGATGGATCTGGAGGTGGCGGCGGAGCGGATGATTTGTGACGCCGGCGCGCGCCCGGCCTTCAAGGGTTATTACGTGCCCGCGGTGGGACGGCATTATCCGTACGTGCTGTGCACGTCGGTCAACGAAGAGATCGTGCACGGCATGCTTTCGCCCCGGCGAGTGCTCAAAGAAGGGGACATCGTCTCCATTGATACGGGCGTCGAGCTGGAAGGCTACTACGGCGATTCGGCGGTCACGGTAGCGGTGGGGCGCATCAGCCCGGAGGCCCAGAGACTGTTGCGGGTAACCCGCGAGGCGCTCGAGCTGGCGATCGAAAAGGTGCGCCAGGGAAACCGGCTGCTGGAAATCAGCGCCACCATCGAGCGCCACGTTTCGGCAGCGGGTTTTTCGGTGGTGCGCGATTACGTGGGACACGGCATCGGCACGCGGCTGCACGAAGAGCCGCCGGTGCCCAACTACGTGGACCGCAGGAACGAGAACCCGCGCCTGAAGGAGGGCATGGTGCTGGCCATCGAGCCCATGGTGGCGGCGGGACGGGCCGAGGTGGCGCTGCGCCCGGATCGCTGGACGGCGATCACGCGGGACGGTTCGTACGCGGCGCACTTCGAGCATTGCGTGGCGGTGACGGCCAACGGCCCATGGGTGCTGACGCGACCGGAGGCGGCGGTCCATGACGGGCGATGAGCCGCGGCGTGAAAACAGCGGTGTGGTGGCGCGCGTGGTGGAGCTGTTGCCCAGGGCCACCTACCGAGTGGAGACCGAGCACCGGCAGTTGGTGCTGGCGCATGCAGCCGGGGCCACGCGCCGCAATTTCGTGCGGCTGCGCCCGGGCGACCGGGTGCGTGTGGAGCTTTCGCCCCACGATCCCACGCGCGGCCGGATCACGGAATTGCTCGAGCCGGGCGGCGGGCCGTGGTGAGGCCGCCGCGGGAGGACGAGATGAAAGTACGAGCTTCGGTGAAAAAGATTTGCGACAAATGCAAGGTGATCCACCGCAAGGGCGTGGTGCGGGTCATCTGCGAAAACCCCAAGCACAAGCAGCGTCAGGGGTAAAGGAGGTCCAATGGCGCGCATAGCAGGTGTGGATTTGCCGCCGCGCAAGCGGGTCGAGATCGGACTGACGTACATTTACGGCATCGGGCGGGCGCGCTCGAACTCGATCCTGCACCGGGCGGGCGTGAATCCGGACAAGAAGGTGGCCGAGCTGACCGAGGAGGAGATCAACCGCATCCGTCTGATCATCGAGCAGGAAGGCGCCGTGGAGGGCGACCTGCGCAAAGAGGTCTCGATGAACATCAAGCGGTTGATGGAGATGGGATGTTACCGGGGCCTGCGTCACCGTCGCGGCCTGCCCGTGCGGGGCCAGCGCACGCACACCAACGCGCGCACGCGCAAGGGTCCGCGGCGCGGCGCCATCGCCAACAAGAAGCGGGCCGGCAAGACCTGATGGCAGGCGGGTTGAGCGGATATGGCCAAGACAGCCAGGACGAGCAAGAAGAAAACCTTCAAGAAGCGCGAAAAGAAAAACGTGCCGGTGGGCATCGTGTACATCCAGGCGACGTTCAATAACACGATTGTCACGGTGACCGATCCGGCGGGGAACACGGTTTGCTGGGCGAGTGCGGGCTCGATGGGTTTTCGGGGCTCGCGCAAGGGTACGCCGTACGCGGCCCAGCAGGCGGCGCTGGCCGCGGCCACGCGGGCCAAGGAAGCGGGCATGCGGCAGGTCGAGGTCAGGGTAAGCGGGCCGGGCGGGGGTCGCGAATCCGCGATCCGCACGCTGGCCACCGCGGGATTGGAGATCAAGGCCATCAAGGACGTCACTCCCATCCCGCACAACGGCTGCCGCCCGCCCAAACGGCGAAGGGTTTGATGCATCGAAGCGCCAGGCAAGCAGGAAGAAGGTCCTGCGGGATCCTAAACTGCACCGGCCGAATTCGATAACAAGGAGCGATTATGGCGCGTTATACCGGTCCGGTATGCCGGCTGTGCCGGCGCGAGGGAGTCAAGTTGTTCCTGAAGGGTGAGCGCTGCCACAGCGAGAAGTGCGCGATCGAGCGGCGCAATTTCCCGCCCGGCCAGCATGGGCGGGAGCGCAAGCCCAAGCTGGTCGGCTACGGATTGCAACTCCGCGAGAAACAGAAGCTGAAGCGCATCTACGGCTTGCAGGAACGGCAGTTCCGCAATCTCTTCGAGCGAGCGTTGCGCATGAAGGGTCCGACGGGCGAAAATCTGCTGGGCCTGCTGGAGCGACGTCTGGACAACGTGGTCTACCGCATGGGACTGGGCACCAGCCACGCGCAGTGCCGGCAACTGGTGCGGCACGGCCACATCACGGTGAACGGGCGTCGCGTCAACATCCCGTCGTACCTGACGCGAGTCAATGACGTGATCGGGGTTCACGACAAGAGCCGGAACAATCCGGCGATCCTGGCCGCTCTGGAGGCCACGGCGCATGCGCCCGCTCCGAACTGGCTCGAGGTGGATCGCGAGTCCATGCGAGGCCGGGTGATCGCGCTGCCCAGCAAGGAGGACCTGTTGAACATTCAGGTCAACGAGCGGCTCATCGTGGAGTTGTACTCCAAGTAGGCTGAGTGCAGCCGGGCCACAGGCCGCCCGGCAGGAGGAGATCGGACGTATGTACAGGGGCTTTCAGAAACCCAAGAGGCTGGTAGCCAACACGGAGACGCTGACCGACCGCTACGGCATGTTCACGGCCCACCCCTTCGAGCGCGGTTGGGGAACCACCATCGGCAACGGCCTGCGGCGAATCCTGCTCAGCTCCATCGAGGGAGCGGCCATCACCGCTGTGCGGATCGAGGGTGTGGCCCACGAGTTCAGCCCGATCCCCGGTGTGGTCGAGGACGCCACCGACGTCATCCTGAACCTCAAGCAGGTTCCGCTGAAAATGACCGGCGAGGGCGTGCGCACGGCGCGCATTCGCGTAGACCAGCCGGGCGAGGTGCTCAGCGGACACATCGAGACGGACCCCGACGTCGAGGTTCTGGATCGCTCGATCCACATCGCCACGGTCAGCGACGGCGGAAAGCTGTACGTAGACATGCGCATCAAGCGCGGGCGCGGCTACGTCAGCGCCGAGCGCAATTTCGACGATGATTTGCCGCTAGGCTTCATTCCCATTGATTCGGTTCACTCGCCGGTCCGCAAGGTGAACTTCTCGGTCGAGAACGCGCGTCTGGGGCAGATGACCGATTACGACAAGCTCACGCTGGAGGTCTGGACCAACGGGGCCATCTCGCCGCAGGACGCTATTGGCCAGGCGGCCAAGCTGCTCAGGGATCACATGACCATCTTCATCACCTTCGAGGAGCTGCCCGAAGCGGTCGAAGAAGTCACCGAGCGCGCCGCGGACCGGCTGGAGGAGATCCTCAACCGCTCGGTGGACGAACTCGAGCTCAGCGTGCGCTCGTACAACTGTCTGAAGAACGCCGGCATCCAGACCATCCGCGATCTGGTGCAGAGGACCGAGGCCGAAATGTTGCGCACCAAGAACTTCGGCCGCAAGTCGCTCAACGAGCTCAAGGAAGTGCTGCGGGGCTTCGGTTTGCAATTCGGCATGAAGTTCGATGCCCAAGGCCGCCTGATCATGCCTGCGTCGCCGCCTCCCGTCTCCGAGTCCGCGCGACCGACCGCCCCGGTGGGGGCCGACGTCCGGGACGAGGCGGAGGAAGCCCAAGAGGCGGGGACCGCCGGCGAGTAGGGGGTTCGTCATGCGACACAAGCGAGCCGGTTACAAACTCGGGCGCCCCATTGATGCCCGCTACATGCTGCTGCGGAACCTGGTCACCAGCGTGATCGAACAGGAGCGCGTCATTACCACCGTCACCAAAGCCAAAGCGGCCAAGCCTTTGGTGGACCGAATGATCACCTTGGCCAAGCGCGGCACGCTGCACGCCCGGCGGCAGGCAGCGGCGTTCTTGAAAACCCCGGCGGCGGTCAAGAAGCTCTTCGACACGCTCGGGGCCCGCTTCGGACAGCGGCAGGGAGGCTACTGCCGGATCGTGCGCCTGGGACCACGCCAGGGTGACGGCGCCGAACAGGCCATGCTGGAACTGGTGGGCTCCCAGCTCGTCAAGCGTGCCGCCGAGCGCGCCAAGCGTCGCGAAGAACGTCTCCGCCGGCTTCGCGAAGGGCGCGAGCCTGACGAAGAGGAGCAGGGCGGCCGCTAATTTTTCCGCGTGAGGCGCCCGTCGGCCGCGGCGGGTGCTGCACCCTTCTCAGCGCTGGTCCCCGTAATCGGGTCGCCCGCGGCGGTGCAGCCAGTCCAGCAAGGCGCTGATGCTGCCGGTGGCCAGGCCGATGCAACTGTCGGCGGCGCCGTAGTAAAGGTTGATCGTATCCCCATCGTCCGCGATGGTGTACCCGCAGGGGAAGACCACGTTAGGTACGTCCCCGTAGCGCTCGTAGGGCTCCTCCGGACCGAAGATCCAGTCGTCGCCGCGCAGCAGGCAGCGTTCGGGCGTGTCCAGGGCGAACAGTGCCAGCCCCAGCCTGTAGAGGCAGCCGGATGCCGTCTGGCGCACGCCGTGATAGATCACCAGCCAGCCCTCGGGGGTCTCGATCGGGGGCGGGGACAGACCGATCTTGTAGGCATCCCACCATGCCCCCCTTCTAGCGCGGAGAATCAACTTGTGGCTACCCCAGTGCCGCAGGTCCGGCGAATAGGAGATCCACATGTGACCGGTGCGCTCCCAGGTTGTGACGGGGCGGTGGATCAGGGCCCAGTGCCCGCCGATTCGCCGCGGCAGCAGCGCCGCGTCCTTGTCCTCGGGAGGCATGACGACGCCGTATCGCTCGAAGTGACGAAAGTCTTCCGTCAGCGCCAGGGAGACGCCCGGCCCGCCGGCTGAGAAGGAGGTGTAGGTCACCACGTACTTGTCGAGCTCGGGGACGAAAGTGATGCGCGGATCCTCGATGCCCCAGAGCTCCTCGGGATAGTTCTGGGGATCGGGCATCAGAGTGGGGTGCGGATCTATGCGCCAGCCCGAGTAGCCGTCGTCGGAGCGGGCGGCGCACAGATGCGAGTGGCCCCGCCGGTCTTCCACGCGGCACAGCAACAGAGTCGTCCCGTCCGGCAAGCGAGTCGCCCCGGCGTTGAAAACGGTGTTCACCGGGTAAGGCCAGTCCGAGGCGGCCAGAATCGGGTTGCGACGGTGGCGAACAAAGAGCTGCTCGTGATGTTTGTTGATCAGCAGGCTCATATCAATACAGACGCTCGAATCCAGGCGCTAGAGAATCAGGAAACCGAGATGCTCGAGGGTTGGGCCGCGCGCACGTGGGCGTGCCCCGCCGGATCGATCACCGCCAGGGCCTCCTTCATGCCCAGCAGCGCGAGCAGGAAGGCCAGGGTGGATTCGGCGCCCTGGTTTTGGTTGACGCGGTCGGGATGCAGGCCGTCGCGGCAACCGCCGGTGGCCGCGTCGTAGAGGGGCAGTCCCAGGTCGTTTCGTCCCAGGAACCATTCGAAGGCGCGCTGGGCTTCTTCCCTCCAGCGCTCCTCGTTCGTAACGCGCCACGCGGCGAGGCAGGCCGCAACGGTGACCTGGGCCTCCACCGGCTGCTGATCGAAACGGGCGCGCGTACCACCCCTGGGGTAAAATCCGTTCGAACCCACGGGAACGAAGTGGTCTCCGCCCGCGCGCTGCACTTCCACCAGCCAGCTCAAGGCCTCCAGCGCCGCGCGCACCATGTCGGGACGGCCCATGCCCTCGCCCGCCAGCAGCAGGCCGTGCGGGAGGCTGGCGTTGGAATAGGCGAGGACAGGCTCGAACCAGGGCCAGTCCGGTGCGCTGGAGTTCTGCCACAGCTCCATCAGACGCCCGGCGAGAGTCTCGCGGGCGTTCTGTGCCGCGCGGTCCCCCGGAAAGCGCCCGAGGTAGTGGTGAATTCCGATCAGGCAGAAGGCGCAAGCGCGGGGGCTGCGCAGTTCCACGACCGCGGGCAGCGCCATGTCGAACAGGCGCCCGGCGAGCCCGCGCAGGCCGGAGTCGCGTGATCGCCCCAGAACCAGCCCGAGCGCACTCAGTGCACGGCCGTGGCAATCCTCCGAGCCCACTTCTTCCAGCCAGCGACGTTGGTACGACAGCTCGTTGCGGAAGCGACCGCGCTCGGGATGGAACGCGTACCAGAGGAACGCCAGGTAGCGCTGCCCGGGCAAGAGCCTGGATCCGCTTTCCTCCAACAGCACGGCCGCCTCCAGCGCGCGGGCGTTATCGTCGGTGGTGTAACCTGCCGAGTAGTTGGGCACGGTGAAGACGGCATGCTGGAGCAGGCCGGTGTCGTCGGTGAGCATGCGCAAGTGATCCGTCTTGATTTCGGGAAGCTCACCGGACCGCTGGCGGAGCGTGACCGCCTGAAACGCGGGCCGCGGGCGGTAACTGCGGTGCTCGCGCGCCCGCTGGAAACATTCCAGGTAGCGCTCCGCCACGCGGGACCAGATCATTTCCCGTCCCGCCAAGTATGCCCGCTTGCGCATGGCGTGGCGTTGGGCCTCGTCTTCCAGCAGTCGGATCACCTGGGCGGCCAGAGCGCGTGAATCGCGGAACGGAACCAGCACGCCGCGGCCATCGGCCAGCAGCTCCTCCGCGTACCAGTAGGGCGTGGAGATGACGGCCTTGCCTGCGCCGACGGTGTAAGCCAGGGCGCCGGAGACGATCTGCGCAGGATTCAAGTACGGGGTGATGTAAATATCCGCGGCGCCGATGAACTCGACCAGCTCATGCAGGCTTACGAAGCGGTTGTGAAAGATGACGTGACCGGCCACGCCGAGGGCGCGCGCCAGCCGCTCCAGCGAGAGCCGGTAGGATTCGCCTTCCCGCAAGCGCACGTGCGGGTGCGTAGCGCCGAGCACGACGTACACGACATTGGGGAACCGTTCAAGCACCTCGGGCAGAGCCTGGATCACGTACTCGATGCCCTTGTTAGGCGACAGCAGCCCGAAGGTGAGAGCGACGATCTTGCCCTGGAGTCCGAACTGGTCCTTGTAAAAGTTGGGATCCACGAAAGCGACGTCGGGAATGCCGTGCGGGATGACGTCAATCTTCTCGTTCGGCACGCCGTAGATCTCGCGCAGGAATTCCACGGCGCGGCGGCTCATCACCACCAGGCGGTCGGAGCGCTCGGCCAGCTCGATCATCACGCGGCGCTGGTGGTCGTCGGGCTCGCGCAGCACGGTGTGCAAGGTGGTCACCAGGGCCATGCGCAGTTCGCGCAGCAGAGCCAGGATGTGGCTGCCGGCAGGGCCGCCGAAGATTCCGTACTCGTGCTGGAGGCAGACCAGATCCACGTTGTTGATGTTCAGAAAGTCCGCCGCCCGCTGGTAGGAAGAAAGCTCGTTTTGCTCCAGCTCGAAACGTACGCGGGGAGGGTAGGCGTAGCCCTCGGGGATGTCATTGACGGGGATGGCGAAGCAGGACAAGGCGGGGTCTGCCGCCACCAGCGACTCGCACAAGTCGGTGGTGAAGGTGGCGATCCCGCAACGACGCGGAAGGTAGTTACCGATGACGGCGATTCGACGTATGGAGGGCGCAGAGAGAGTTCCCATCGGTCACGCTGATACTCATTTTAGACAGAGCGAGCCGTGGCTTTCCCGCCGGAGCAGGAAACGCTTCAGCATGGTTACGCGTCCTATGGTACGAGACAACCGGATATTGGCCAGGGAGAATCCAGGCCCTCTCGTCCGGAGAGCGAGGGGCGTGGGGAACGCGCTCCAGCGGGAGGGGGTGAGTATGGAAGGCAAGGAGCTGGAAAGGTATCGCGCTCTGCTCGAGGCCAGGCAGGCCGAGCTGCTGAACGTCTTGCGCCGGCGCGAGGGCATCGTCATCGAGAAAGCAGCCGACGCGCTGGACGAAGTTCGCCTGGCGGCCGACCGCGAACTGATGATCCACACGCTGGATCGCGAGTCTTTGCAATTGCGCGAGATTCGCGGGGCGCTGGCCCGCATGGAAGAGGGCAGTTACGGCATTTGCCTGAGTTGCGAACAGCCGATCCCGAAAAAGCGCCTGGAGGCGATTCCCTGGGCAGCCTACTGCGTCCGGTGCCAGGAAGCGGTTGACGCGCGGCGGGCCGCCGAGGGAGGTCCCGGGATCCTGGAAGCTCTGCTGGAAGAAACGGTCTGAGCGCGTGAGTTCAGGCCGCTCCCAGCTTCGGCAAAGCAGCCATCGCGCGAGCGATTTCTTCTTCGGGGTGAGCGTAATCCACGAGCTTGCCCGCCAGGTAATTGTCGTAAGCCGACAGATCGAAATGCCCATGGCCGCTCAGGCAGAGCAGGATGACGCGACGGCGGCCTTCCTGGCGCGCTTCCAACGCCTCATCCACCGCGGCCCGGATGGCGTGAGCCGACTCGGGCGCGGGCAGAATGCCCTCGGTCCGCGCGAATTGAACCGCGGCCTCGAAGACGGTCAACTGGGGGTAGGCGCGAGCTTCGACGATGCCTTCGGCGAGCAGGTGGCTGGCCAGGGGCGAGGCGCCGTGATACCGCAGGCCTCCGGCGTGAATGCCGGCGGGGACGAAATCGTGACCCAGCGTGTACATCTTGAGCAACGGCGTCAACTTGGAGGTATCGCCGAAGTCGTAGGCGAACAGGCCGCGCGTCAGGCTCGGGCAGGCGGCCGGCTCGACCGCCATCAAGCGCACGCGTGATCGCCCGGCGAGCTTGTCCGGAACCCAGGGCAGCGCGATGCCGCCGAAGTTGCTTCCCCCACCGAAGCAACCGATGACCACGTCGGGCTCCTCGCCTGCCAGCGCCATTTGTTGGCGGGCCTCGATACCGATGACGGTCTGGTGCAGCAGTACGTGATTGAGCACGCTGCCCAGGGAGTAATTGGTATCGGGATGAGTCGCCGCGTCTTCGACCGCCTCGCTTATGGCGATGCCGAGGCTGCCGGGCGAGTCGGGCGTCGCCTGCAGCACGGCCCGGCCGGCGTTGGTCCGGTCGCTGGGGCTCGGGTAGACCTCGGCGCCCCAGGTCTGCATGATCATGCGCCGGTACGGCTTCTGGTCGTAGCTGACACGCACCATGTACACGGTGCAATCCAACCGGAACATGCGGCAGGCCAGAGCCAGGGCGCTGCCCCACTGGCCGGCGCCGGTCTCGGTGGCCAGACGGCGGATGCCTTCGCGTTTGTTGAAGTAAGCCTGCGCCACGGCGGTGTTGGGCTTGTGGCTGCCCGCGGGGCTGACTCCCTCGTATTTGTAGTAGATGTGCGCCGGGGTATCGAGGGCCTGCTCCAGCCGGCGCGCGCGGTACAAAGGCGTTGGCCGCCACAGCTTGTAAATGTCGAGAACCTCTCCGGGGATGTCAATCTCCGGTTTGGGCGAGAACTCCTGCTCGATCAACCCGCGCGGGAAGATCGGCTCCAGTTCGGCGGCGGTCAGCGGCGCGCCCGTGGCGGGATTCAGCGGCGGCGGCATGGGCTTGTTGAGAAACGGGAGCACATTAATCCAGGCGGAAGGGATCTGATCTTCGGTGAGCAAGAATTTCCTAAGCTCGGCCACGGGTGTAACTCCAGTCGGCGGATAAAGCCCTCATTGTAAAACAAAGCGCGCCGGGGACGCGCACGGCGGCGTCAGCGACGCCGGCGTCGCACCTGCACCAGCGAGCCCAGCGAAAGCGACAGACTCACCGCGCCCAGACCGCTCACCGCTCCGCGCAAGTAACCGCTGTCCCACGACGGCAGCCACGCGGAAAAACGGTTCCGTTCCCAGCGATCCGTCCAGGGATACGCCACCAGGACGACGCTGGCCAGCAACGGAGCCACCGTGGTCAGGGTGCCCCCGAGAATGCGTGCCACGGAGTTGCGCTGCGCAGTCGCGTCGGCCTGCAAGGACAGGGGAGAAACGGGATCCGGCTGGCTCAAGCTCGCTCTCCTGGCGGCGACGACGGTTGTTGCCGCTCGAGCGGGAGCCGGGCGAGCAGGTCCGGCGAGCACGCCTTCTGCACGGGCCGATAGCTGAAGCGGTGAAGGGGTGTGGGACCGAGCCGGGCCAGAGCGCTCAGGTGTTGCGGCGACGGGTAACCCTTGTGCCGTGCGAGTCCGTATCCTGGATACACGCGATCCCACTCGCGCATGGCGGCGTCGCGCGACACCTTGGCCAGGATGGAGGCAGCGGCGATGCACCAGCAGCGCGCGTCGCCACCCACGAGGGCCCGTTGGGGAAGGGGCAAGTCCACCGTCACGGCATCCAGCAGGACGAAGTCGGGCGGGCAGGGCAACGATTCGAGCGCACGCTTCATGGCGAGGCGCGAGGCCTGGAGGATGTTGATCCGGTCAACGACGGAGGCCTCCACGCTGGCTACCGCCCACGCCAGCGCGCACTGCCGGATTTCGGCGGCCAGCCGCTCGCGTTCCGGCTCGCACAACTGCTTGCTGTCCCGCAGGCCGCGGACGGGGCGTTCAGGATCCAGGATCACGGCGGCGGCGAACACCGGTCCGAAGAGGGAACCGCGACCCGCCTCGTCGGCGCCGGCCACGCGCCGGTAGCCGCGCCGGCGCAGCTCCTGCTCGATGTCTCCGCGACAGCGCTCTCGAGTCCGGATCGCCAACTTACTCGCGCTCTTTCAGCCGGGCTGCCTTGCCTTTGAGGCCGCGCAAGTAATAAAGCTTGGCCCGCCGCGCCTTGCCCCTGCGCACGATTTCGATGCGATCAATCACCGGGGCGTTCAAAGGAAAGATGCGTTCGACGCCGTGGCCGAAGCTGATCTTTCGGACCGTGATGGTCTCACCCATTCCGCGATTCTTGCGAGCGATAACCGTACCCTCGAAAGGCTGGATCCTTTCCTTGTCGCCTTCTTTGATCTTGACATGCACACGCACGGTATCGCCCGGCCGGATAGGGGGCAGGTCGGTGCGTTTGTGCATGCTCGCGAATTTTTCCAGCAACGCGTTCGTCATAAATTCCTTAATTCCTTTCCAACTTAGCAGAGTCGGCACCGGCCCGGACAGGCTGGGCGGCTGCCTGGGCGCCGCCACCGGCCGGATGGCTGCGTCCGAGCAGGTCAGGACGGAGCCGCAATGTCTTCTCCCGAGCGGCCTGGCGGCGCCAGCGGCGGATCTCGGCGTGGTGTCCGCTCAACAGGACTTCGGGTACCCGCCAGCCGCGGAATTCGGCCGGGCGCGTGTATTGCGGATAATCCAGAATAGCCGGTTCGTCGCCCTCGGCGCTGAAGGATTCGCTGTGGGCTGAGGCCTCATTGCCCAGCACGCCGGGCAGCAGCCGCGCCACCACGTCAATGACGACAGCGGCGGCCAGCTCGCCGCCGGTCAGAACGTAATCCCCGATCGAGATCTCATCGTCCGCCAGGTGAAGGGCCACGCGCTCGTCCACGCCCTCGTAGCGCCCGCAGATCAGGAACAGTTCCTCGCAGGCGGCCAGTTCGCGGGCGACCTTCTGGTGGAACAGGCGTCCCTGCGCGGACAGGAGAATGACGCGGCGGCCCGGATGCCGCTGGGGCCAGATCGTCTCCACCGCCTCGAAGATCGGTTCCGGCTTGAGGACCATGCCCTCGCCCCCGCCGAACGGCCGGTCGTCCACGGTGCGGTGGCGGTCGTGGGCGAAGTCGCGGAGGTTGTGCACGCGGACCTCTAGCAGGCCGCTTTTGCGGGCGCGCGCCAGCACGCCGTAATCCAGCGGCCCGCGGAAAAAGTCCGGGAATATGGTCAGCACATGAAAGATCATGTCTGATTCAGGCTTTCCAGGCCCTCGGGCAATTCGACCACGATGCGCCCCTGGTCGGGAGCAATCTCGACACAAATGGAGCGCGCGAAGGGCACCAACAGCGGCTCTGCGCCTTCCTGAGCGGTCACCTCCAGCAAGGGGACGCCGCCGGTTTCCAGCCAGTCGGAGACAATTCCCAGCCGCCGCCCCGTTGCCCGCTCGATCACTTCGCATCCGAGCAAATCCGCCGTGTAATATTCGCCATCGGGCGCGGGAGGGCGTTCGGCAATGGGCACACACAACCGGGCTCCGCGAAGCGCCTCCGCTTGCCGGATCGAATCCACGCCGCGCAGTTTGACGATGAACCGCTGCTTGTGCGGCTGTACCGACTCGATCTCGGCGGGCTGCGGCTCGGCGTCGGCTCGAGGGCCGACGACGAACACGCGCCGCAGGCCCGCGAGGCGATCCACCCGCTCCGTGGCGGAGTCCGCGATCAGGGCGCCGCGATTTCCCCACGGGCGCGCCAGGATAGCGACGGTGCTCCAGGCTTGCTTGCGCAACTTCAGACCGGGACCTCCCCGAAGCTTCCCGCCGGTCGCTTCCCGCCGCCGCGCCGCAATGGCGTCGTGCGCGCTGAAGTTACTCCAGAATTTCCAAGGTGAATCGCCGGTTCAACTTCATTCCGGCCGCACCCAGGATGGTACGGATGGAGCGGGCCGTGCGGCCCTGTTTACCGATCACCTTGCCCAGATCGCTGGGCGCGACCTTGAGCTCGAGCACGGTCACTTGCTCGCCTTGCACCTCGCGGACGGACACTTGGTCGGGGATGTCGACCAGAGCCTTCGCAATGTCCTCCACCAACTGTTTCATCCCGGCCATCCCCTGAGCCTCCTGTACTCTGCCTCAATGATAACACTGTTGCAGGCGGCCCGATCGGGTTTCAGGCGGCCGGGGATTCGGCAGGCGCGGGGTGACGCGCCAGCAGGCGGGCAACCGTGTCCGACAGTTGCGCCCCGTGCTGGCGCCAGTATTCGATGCGCTCATAGTTCAGGCGCACGTCCGGCGGATCGGTGCGCGGGTTGTAAGTGCCCACGATCTCGACCGCGCGGCTGTCGCGGGCGCGCTCTTTCTCGATGACCACCACGCGGAAAAACGGCTTCTTTTTGGCGCCGAAACGCGCCAGTCGGATCATCAACATAGTTCACGCTTCCTTGGCCTGTGCTTGACCGGCCGCCCGTTTCAAGCCGGCGGTTGCAATCCGGGAAACGGCGGCCACTTGATCTTGCCCATGCGCTTGCCGAGGAATCCGCCCGAAAGGCTCTTCATCATCTTTCGCATCTGGGCGTATTCCTTGAGCAACCGGTTGACTTCCTGGACGCTGGTTCCGCTGCCCCGGGCGATGCGCCGCCGCCGCGAGCCGTTGATGATCATGTGATTGGCCCGCTCTTGCGGGGTCATCGAGTCAATGATGGCGATGACCCGTGTGATCTCCTTCTCGTCCACCTCGACGTTCTTGAGGCCTTTGAGCGGGCCGATTTGCGGGATCATCGAAAGCAGGGAATCCAGCGGACCCAGCTTGCGCAATTGCCGGAGCTGGTCGCGAAAGTCTTCCAGAGTGAATTCGTTCTCCAGCAGCTTGCGTTGCATTTCCTCGGCTTTGCGCTGGTCCATGCTCTGCTCGACTTTTTCGATGATGGAGAGCACGTCTCCCATGCCGAGGATGCGGGAGGCGATGCGGTCGGGGTGGAAGGGCTCCAGCGCGTCGAAGCGCTCGCCGGTTCCCACCAACTTGATGGGCTGGCCGGTGACGCTGCGAATGGAGAGCGCTGCCCCTCCGCGCGCGTCTCCGTCCATCTTGGTGAGGATGACGCCCGTGATGCCCAGCCGCTTGTGAAACTCTTCGGCCGAGCGCACGGCGTCCTGGCCGGTCATCGCGTCGGCTACGAACAGCACTTCGGTGGGGGCCAGCAGCTTCTTGAGCTGCTCCAGTTCGCTCATCAACTGGTCGTCAATATGGAGTCGCCCGGCGGTGTCCACCAGCAGAACGTCGCGTCCGCTCAGGGCCGCTTCGCGACGTGCGGCCCGGGCCAGTTCGAGCGGATCGGAAGCGCCGTCCTCATACACCGGCAGACCGAGCTGGCGGGCGATGATGCTCAGTTGTTCGCGCGCTGCCGGCCGATAAACGTCCACCGAAACCATCAAGGGGCTGTGGCCCTCGCGGCTGAGCAGGCGGGCCAGTTTGCCCGTCGTGGTCGTCTTGCCGGAACCCTGCAAGCCGACCAGGAACATCACGGTGGGGGGTTGGCCGGCGAAGCGGAGTCGGGCATGGTGGCTGCCCAACATCTTGATCAGCTCATCGCGAACGATTTTGATCACTTGTTGCGCGGGCGAGAACGCGGTCAGGACCTCCTGTCCCAGGGCCTTCTGCCGGACATCTTCGATGAACTGCTTGACGACGCGGAAATGGACGTCGGCTTCCAGCAAGGCCACCCGGATTTCGCGCAGGGCGGCCTCCATGTTCGCCTCCGTCAGTTTTCCTTCGCCGCGGAGGTTCTTGAAAATGCGCTGGAGCTTTTCCGACAGGTTCTCGAACATGGCGGAAGGCCTGGGTGGCGGCGCGGGCGCAGAACGGGCGCCGCGCGGATGAGCCAGCCAGTTCTTTCATTATAGTGGACGTGCGTGCGTGGCCGCAGGCGTCGGGCGCCGGCGCAACATAGCATGGCGGCGCGACGATGATAAGATGTTTTCCATGTCCGGTCGGGCGCGGCGCGAGAGCGTGACGACGGAGGCGGCGGCGCCTCCGGCGGGAACGAGTCTGCCTTGGAGCGCCCTCGTCTGGTTCGCGGCCTTGCTGGCGGCGCTTTACGCCCCCGTTCTGGGCCGGATGATCTACGAGTGGGCCACGGTGGAGGAGATGGGGCACGGCTTTTTCGTTTTCCCCCTGGCGGGTTACCTTGCCTGGCAGCGAAGAGCGGAACTCAGGGCTGTGGCCCGACCTGATTTCAGGGGTCTGGCGCTGGTTTTATGGGGTTTTATTCAGTTGATTCTGGGGACGGCGGGAGCCGACTTTTTCGTCGTCCGCACCGCCTTTCTTATCTCGCTGGTGGGTGCGGTGTGGACCCTGGCGGGGCCGGCAGTGCTCCGACGCCTGGCTTTTCCCTTGTTTCTGCTCCTGTTCAGCGTTCGCATTCCGCTGTTCATTTACAGCCAGATCACGCTGCCCCTGCAACTGCTGGCCAGTCGCATCGCGGAAGTTGTGCTGACCCTGCTGGGCGTGCCCGTACTGCGCGAAGGGAACATCCTCGAATTGGCCAGCCAGCGGCTTTCGGTAGTGGAGGCCTGCAGCGGCATCCGATCGTTGCTTTCGCTCACCTTTCTTGCCTTGGTGTACGGACATTTCTTCGAACGCAGGCTTTGGATGCGCGCGGTGCTGACGTTGCTGGCGGCCCCGATCGCCATTTTGACCAATGCGGGGCGGGTGACTCTGACCGGCGTCCTAAGTGAATACCGGCCTGAACTTACTCGCGGCTGGTTCCACGAAATCGAAGGGTGGCTGGTCTTTCTGGCCGCTCTGGCTTGCCTGCTGGCCAGTCACCGGATGTTGGTGGCGGCGGGCCGCTGGACCGCACGGCGGAGGGAGGATGCCCGCCTTTCTGCGTGAGCGACCGGCGCAAGTGCTCAGCGCCGTCCTGATTTTGCAAATTGTGGCCTTCCACGCCATGCCGCGCACCGAAGCGGTGCCGCCGGTCCGGCCGGTGGAGGAGTTCCCTTACGAGGTGGCGGGGTGGAAAACGATAGCCGACATCCCGATCGAGGAGGAAGTGCAGGCCCTGCTGAAGGCCGATGCGACGCTGAACCGGGTTTACGAGGATCCGGAGAGCGGGGCGGCGCTGAATCTGTTCGTGGCGTATTTCCGATCGCAACGAGCGGGCGCCACCACCCACTCGCCCCGGGTCTGCCTGCCGGGGTCGGGCTGGGAAACGCGCGATGCCCGGCTGCTTTCGGTCGCGCTGCCGCAGGGAAACCTCGTGCAGGTCAATCGCTGGCTGGTGCGGCGCGACATCAACCGCAGCATCGTTCTCTACTGGTTCCAGACGTCGCGGCGCGTGGTGGCCAGCGAATACTGGAACAAGTTCTACCTGATGCTGGATTCCATTCGCTACCGACGCAGCGACGGCGCCTTCCTGCGCATCGTCTCGCCCGTGGAGCAAAACGACGAAGCCGCGGCCGAGCAGGCTGCGGTGCGCATGCTGCGCGATTTCTTCGAGCCTCTGCGCAGTTTCCTGCCGCAGTAAGTCGCCGGGGCCGACTTATACGCGCGGCGGTTTGCTCACGACTTTGAAAGCTTTCTCGTCGAAGTAAAGAATTCGTCCCTCGCGGTACGACTGGACCGCCATGGTAATGAGCACCTGCGCGCAGGCGGCCGTTTCCACGTCGAGCGTCGGCTTCTGGCGGGTACGGATGCACTCCAGGAAGTTGTTGGCGTGGGTCACCATCGGATCTCTCTGCTCGACGGGGATCTTGACTTCCTGGTCGCCGAATCTGGCCTTGTAGTCGTCGTCAATCACGCGTCGTTCGGGCCGCAGAGTAATGTGCTCCGTGGGACGCTCGAACATGCCGTGCTCCACCATGATGATGGTGCCGAGGTGACCCCGGATCAGGCCGGGGATGTGCTGGGAGTTGGCCATCGAGGAAGTGAGCACGACCGAGTGCCCTTTGGCGTACTCGGCGATGAGGTGGAAGGTATCGGGGACCTCCCGCTCGTCCTTGAACACGTAAATCCCTCCGCCCGCCATGACCTTGTAAGGATACTGAGGCTCGGGCCAGCAAATATTCAAGGGCGCAGCCACGTGGAAGAAAAGATCGGTGGCGACGCCGCCCGAGTAATCCCAGTACTTGCGGAAACGGAAGAAGCGATCGGGATTCCAGGCTCGCTTGGGCGCCGGTCCGAGCCACATCTTCCAGTCAATGTAGTTTTCGCCGCTCTTGTCGGGACCGGCCTCGGGATCGATCTTCCAGTTCCACTCGCCCTCTTTGGAGTTGCGGTGATACGACCCCTGGCTCATGATCATCGGTCCAATGGCGCCGTCGGCGATCAGTTTCTTCGCCTTCCACCACTGATCCCCGGAAGTGGTTTGCGATCCCACCTGGAGGACGCGCCTGGTTTCGCGCACCGTGTTGACGAGCTGGCGGACCTCCTCGATGGTGTGGCACATGGGCTTTTCCAGGTAGACGTCCTTGCCCCGGTCCATGGCTTCCAGGGCCATGCGCGCATGCCAGTGATCCGGGGTGGCGATGATGACCGCGTCCACGTCCTTGCGGTTGAGGACCTCCCGGTAGTCAAGGTAGCCGTCGCAGGTGAACGCCTCTTTGGCGGCGTTGAGGCGCTTCTGGTAGACCTCGGCGACAGCGACGATTTGGCATGAATTGTTCTGGGCGCCGATTTTGGAGAAGACACGGGCCAGGTAGAAGCCGCGTCCGCCCATGCCGATCACGCCGAGGTTGATGCGGTCGTTCGCCCCGATCACCCGGCCCTGCGCGGGCCGCGTGCGCGCGACGGCGTGGCCGGCCACGCCGAGCGCCGTTGCGCGGATCAGAAAATGCCTTCGATTGCTCTCTGACATGACTCCCGTTCCTGCGTATTAGATTTCTGCGCCTTCCGTGCGGCCCGAAGGCGGCAATTTCATTCTAGAAGCACCGCCGGGCCGCCGTCAAAGCCCTGGCCTGAACCATGGCCGCTCCGCCCGACGCGCCCTGGCCTTGCCCGCCAGCGTGAGCTTGGGGCACGGCATCTTGCAGCAAGCCGAACCCTATGCGACGTCCGGGACCGGATGGGAATTTTTGCCTTGGGCGCTGGCCATGCCCGCAGGGCCCGGCCGGCGCTCCGGCGCGCCACGCGGTTCCCGATTCTCACCGGCGAGGTGCCGGAGCTGGTACGGGGCTTCCGTCCCGCCCGGACCACGCGGCGGCGGACATTATCCATTCGGATTTGGCGTGGCATCACGGGAACGCGCCGGATCGCGACTACGCCCCGTTGACTCGATCGCGGTGGCGCTCCACAACGGGTGACCGGCAGTACCAACCTTCTGTTAACGTCCGCGGGATGCCGTCGTAACTGACGTGTGTCCGCACCAGAATCGCGGTAGTCGTAGGCGCGAGTTCCGATGGCAAAACGTTACTGCCAGGTAAGGTGAGGGCAACGCTTGGCAACACACCCGCGGATTCCTCGTGACCCGATCTGGGCAGCCCGCGCCCGGGTCCGCCGGCGCAAGGTTCCCGGCGCCCGTGCGGCGCCGAAACGCCAGGGCCTTCCGGATCTCGGCCGAGGATGGTGGCCGAGCCATGGCCCGGGAAGGGAACCGGCCGGGCGAGCCTTTCGCTCCGCGCCCGGGCTCGCCTGTGCGCGCGGCCTCCGGGTTTGCCGGCGCCACAGGACTCACGGGCGGACCGCCTGCGTCGGTTCTCCCGGCGTTGCGAGCCCAAGCGCCTGCGGTGCGCGAGCGGTCCACAGACGGGAGGGACCCGGCGGCGCTGCCTGCCTCGAGTGAGGCTAAACAACTCGGTCACTAAATGTTTTATTGCCTCGTCACCTCTCCGGCATCACCGCTACATATTGAATCATCAAGCTGGGGTCTGAAAGGACGAGCGATGCACACCAGGCTTCATCTTCAGTGGAGGGACGAGCAGCCGCGGCGGCGGTTCCGGTGCGCGGTGTCTCTCCACAGCCATACGCACCATTCCCGGGAGAGCCTCGCGTTCCTGTACAAGCTCGCGGCGCGTTCCGGATTCATCCACTGGGCGATTGAGTTCGGGCAGCGACGCACGGCTGCCGCGTTCGATTTCGGGCGAGGTTGGTGGACGCCTCCTTTGGTGCCGCGCGCCGCCTGGGAACTCGAACGCCGTCACATCGAATGCAACCTGGGCATGGAGGCGCTGGTTTCCTTGACCGACCACGATTCCATCGCAGGCCCCTTGTCGTTGCGCGCGCTTGACGGGTTCGGGCAGGCGCCCCTTTCTGTGGAATGGACGGTGCCGTTCGGCAACACCTTCTTTCACCTGGGGATCCACAACCTGCCGTCGGCGGTGGCACGGGAAGCCATGGCCGCCATGGCCGACTACACTGCATGCCCCGCGCAGGAAGCCCTCGCCGGCCTGCTGGACTGGTTTCATGAGATGCCGGAGACGCTGGTCGTACTCAACCATCCCCTCTGGGACGAAAACGCGATCGGGTCGCGTCAGCACTGCCGCGTCCTCCAGGAATTTCTGCAACGGCATGGAGAGGCCATCCATGCCTTTGAATGGAACGGACTGCGTCCCTGGGCGGAGAACCGTTCGGTGCTCGAAATGGGTCGCATGCACGACAAACCGGTTGTTTCCGGCGGGGACAGGCACGGCTTCGAGCCGAACGCTGTCCTGAACCTGACCCGCGCCTCCAGCTTCGCCGAGTTTGTCGAAGAGATCCGCTTGCATCGGCGCAGTGAGATTTTTCTGACGATGCATTGTCGGCGCCCTCTGCATTGGCGTATGTTCGATACCCTGCTCGACGTGCTGGGCGATTATGGGGAGCACGGCCAGGGATGGACTCGCTGGGATGACCGCATCTTTTACTTATGCGACGACGGACTGGCGCGATCTCTGCGGGAGATTTGGAAAGGCCGCCCGCCGGAACCGGTGTGGACCTTCACAGCGCTGGCTCGCACGCTCCAGAACAGTCGCGCACAGCGGATCTGGGGCGCCGCTGTGGCCAGTCAAGGGCGTCTCCTATGAGAAGGGTGCCGCGCGTAGCCTTCTTTTCAGAGAGCTTCCATGAGGTCAACGGTGTTGCGCGCACCAGCCGGGCGTTCTTGTCCTACGCGCAGACAAGCGGCTTGCCCTTGCTGGCGGTGGTGCCGGGAGAACAACAGGCGGAAATCGCAGAGAACGCAGTCGAGCGGCGGGAACTGCCGGCCAGCGCGCTGTCGTTCGGCGTGGACTCCGACCTTCGATTCGATCTCGCGTTTCCCCGCTGGTTGCCCGTGCTGCGCTCTGCTCTGGACCGATTTGTTCCGGATTTGGTGCATATCACAGGCCCCGGGCACATCGGCTTCCTGGGCGCCATCCTCGCGCACGAACGAGGCCTTCCTTTGGTTGCGTCGTGGCACACGAACGTTCACCAGTTCGGCGCCCGCCGCCTGGAGAAGCTCTTTTCACCCCTTCCCCGGCCGTTTCGCGCGGCGACCAGCCGATGCTCGGAGAAGTGGTCCCTCGCAGCCACTCTCCGTTTTTATCGAATTGCCCACCTGCTATTGGCCCCGAATCCTGAGCTTGTCGAGCTGCTCGAAAAAGCTACCGGGCGGCCCTGCCGGCTGATGCAGCGTGGGGTGGATACGGATCTGTTTTCGCCCGAACGGCGCACTCGCACCGACCAGGACTTTGTAATCGGGTATGCGGGGAGGCTGTGTCCGGAAAAGAATGTGCGTTTCCTGGTGCGTTTGGAGGACAGGCTGCGCGCAAACGGGATCTCTGACTACCGATTCTTGATCGCCGGACAGGGCAGCGAGCAAAAGTGGCTCGCGGCACGACTGCGTAGCGCGACCTTTGCGGGCGTGCTGCGAGGCTCGTCCCTGGCGGAAGCTTACGCGAACATGGATGTTTTCGTTTTTCCGTCGGAGACCGACACGTTCGGCAACGCTGTCCTGGAAGCCCTGGCGTCGGGAACGCCGGCCGCAGTGATGGGCCAAGGGGGGCCGAAGTTCGTGGTCTCGCACGGGGAGTCGGGCTACGTGGCGCAAACTGAGGATGAGCTGGCCGAAGCGGTTCTCGAGTTTTACTACGATCGCGAATTGCTGAACAGATTGCGCGTCAACGCCCGCAAACTCGCCGAGAAACGCTCCTGGAAAGTGGTGTTCGACGGCTTGTATGAGCATTATGAGGCTTTGGTCAGCGCTCGCACAGCCCACTCTCTCCGGTAGCGAGAACGCTCGGCTCTGCTCCTGTTTTGGCTTGACGCGGGCGGCAGGCCAATGCGCATTCCCTTTTTGGCAGGGCGTGGCCCGTAAGCGGCGGCGATGGCAAGAACTTGCGGGAGGCCCTGCGGCGTCCGGGCGCGCGTTTGGTCCCCCTCCGCGGGCCGGCGAACCGCGATCCATCGGCACGGACTGCCGGACAGCGTGACCGAAGGTGGCCGGGCGGCGTCGTCCCGGAGCCGGCGCCGGCATGGCAGGAGTGAGACTTGGTGGGTCAAGTCCTGCCAGCGGTCGTTTGCGCGGTCACGACAAGCTGAACGCTGGGGATGAAGGGAAAGCTGTGGTACGCCCGGCGCGACTTGAACGCGCGACCTCTTGCTCCGGAGGCAAGCGCTCTATCCAACTGAGCTACGGGCGCGCTGCTGATCCTATTTTACACCGGAACCCTTCTTGGGTCGAGATCCTGAGGCAGGTTTTTGGGGCGAGGCCCCGACCGCGCCCTCGGCCAGCAAGCTCTCGACCTGCAAGCGCATGTTCTTTTCCTTGTCGGCGAAGAACGGATCGTCGGCCGCGTACTGGGCGCGAATGACCCCCTTGCGGTCGACGAAGACCAACTGCGGCACCAGCATGCGCAAGAAGGGCGGGTGCTGCAGGAAATCGAGTACGCTTTCGCGCGTGCCCACGCCGACCGGGAAGCTCAGGCGGTGCTCCTTGACGTAGTCCGGCACCAGCATGATGGCCATGTCGTTGAAGGCCACGCCGATGGGTTGAAAACCCTTCGGCCCATACTCCTGGTACAGCTTCTCGAGGAGGCGGGAGGCTTCCTGGCAGGCCGGGCAGGTGGTCAAGAGGAATTCGAGCGCCACCACCTTGCCCCGGAACTGGCTGAGCAGCAGTTGCTCGCCGTTGGTCAACTTGATGGCGAACTCAGGCGCCGGCCGGGGCACCTTGCCGGCGGGCAGCGCCGTGGCCGCCAGCAAAACGAGGCCGGCCAGCAAGCGGGTCAGCAAAGCACACCTCCAACTTGAACAGTGTAGCGCAGGGGCTCGGGCTTGCGGTCCGGCTCAAGTCCGGGTCAAAATTTCCGACAACTCAAGGGGGGCGTTTTGCGTCTTAAACAGTGCAAGGAGGGATGCAGCGGATGCTGGTCACCATGCCTGTCCGGAGAGAAGGGCGGTCTTGGGTGTACTGCCCGATCTGCACGCACACGGTGGAAGCGGCAGTGATTTGGGTTGGCAAGAAGGCGATGGTGAAGCCGGGCGAGCGGTGCCCGCGCTGCCAAGCCTCCCTGGATGCGGGCCGGGTGTTGCGGGACCGCGCGGCGGCAGCCTGATGTGTCGGTGGGGGATGGGTCCTAGTACCGGAGCGGAGCTCCGCCCCTTGCATCTGGCCCGGCCAGTTGGTGTATAGTGGGGACGTCGGCATGAGACGGAAAGCGGTTACGGGTTCCAACCAGGCCGTGGCCAAAGAGATCATGGATCACGCCCGGCGGTCGCTGGAGAGCGAAAAGCCGAAGAAAGCGGCCAGGTGCGTGGTCTGTGGCGGGGAGGTGAGTCCCACTTCGACCGAGTCCCTGTGCTGGGTCTGCCGCCGTCTCAAGATCAGTGCCTGGTGCGAAATCGAGCAGCAAATGCCCGCCCAGGAATAGGGTCGACACGCTTACCCGCCAAGGCGACCAGGGTTCGGTTCTCCCAGGCTCAGCGGAGCACGGGGTCTTGCGCCTCCGGATCCAAGCCCAACTCCCTGAGGGCTTGGGCCGCGCGCGCAGCGTCGAAACGGCCCTCGCGGGCGAGTGCGGCCAGTGCAGCCGCCGCAATGGCCTCGGCATTCACTTCGAAAAAGCGCCGCAGATGTTCGCGATTGTCGCTGCGCCCGAAGCCGTCGGTACCGAGTGAAACTAGCCGCCCCGCCAGCCACGGCGCAATCTGATCGGCCACCGCCTTCATATAGTCCGTGGCGGCCACGATGGGGCCTTCGGCGCCTTCCAGGGCTTGCAGCAAATACGGGCGGCGGGGAGGTCGGTCGGGGTGGAGCCGGTTCCACCGGTCCACGGCGAGGGCCTCTCGTCTGAGTTCGCAATAGCTGGTCACGCTCCAGACCTGGGCCTGCACGCCAAACCGTTCCGCAAGCAGCGTCTGAGCGCGCAGCGCTTCATTGAGGATCGGCCCGCTGCCGAACAGTTGGACCTGTGCCGGACCGGCCTGCGGGGCTCGATAGGGATAAAGCCCCTTGAGAATCCCCTCGCGAACCCCCTCGGGCATCGGAGGTTGCACGTAGTTTTCGTTATAAAGGGTCAAGTAATAGAAGCGATCTTCGCCCTCCTGATACATCCGGCGCAGTCCGTCGTGCACGATGACGGCGATTTCGTAAGCGTAAGCCGGATCGTAAACCACACAGGTGGGGATGACCGTCATCAGCAACTGGCTGTGGCCGTCCTGGTGCTGGAGTCCCTCGCCCGACAGCGTGGTGCGGCCCGCCGTGCCGCCGCACAGGAATCCCTTGCCGCGCGAATCGCCGAAAGCCCACATCAGGTCGCCCACGCGCTGGTAGCCGAACATCGAGTAGTAAATGTAGAAAGGGATCATGGGCAGGCCGAGGTTGGCCCAGGCTGTGCCTGCCGCCGTGAAGGACGCCATGGAGCCGGCTTCGGTGATTCCTTCCTGAAGGATCTGGCCGTCGCGGGCCTCTTTGTAATAGAGGAACATTTCCTGATCCACAGGCCGGTAGAGCTGGCCGTGGGCTGAGTAAATGCCGATCTGGCGGAAGAGCGATTCCATGCCGAAGGTGCGAGCCTCGTCGGGCACGATCGGCACGACGTAGCGGCCGAGATCCGGGTGCCGCAGCATCAGCGTGAGCAGGCGGACGAAGGCCATGGTCGTGGAGACTTCGCGGCCGCCGGAGCCGCTCAGCATTTCCGAGAAATACTCCAGCGGCGGCGCCTGCAAAACGGCGGCGCGCGGTTTGCGTTCGGGCAAATACCCTCCCAGCGCCCGCCGTCGCGCGTGCAGATACCTCATTTCCGGGCTGTCGTCCGGCGGGCGGTAAAAAGAGACGGTGTGGATTTTCTCCGGCGGGAGCGGAATTTCGAACCGCCGGCAGAATTCCTCCATTTCCTGCTCGTTCAGCTTTTTCTGCTGGTGCGTGATGTTGCGCCCTTCGCCGGCTTCGCCCAGTCCGTAGCCTTTGACGGTCTTGGCCAGGATGACGGTGGGCGAACCGGCGTGCTGGACGGCCTTCAGGTAGGCGTTATAGACCTTTTGCGGATCGTGCCCGCCGCGGCGCAGCCGCCACAGCTCGTCGTCGCTCATGTCGCGCACCAGCTCGAGCAACTCGGGGTAGCGGCCGAAAAAGTGCTGGCGAATGTAACCGCCGCCGCGGGCGACATAGTTCTGATAGTCGCCGTCCAGACTCTCGTTCATGCGCTGGATGAGCAGGCCGGACTTGTCTTTTTCGAGTAACCGGTCCCAGTTATCGCCCCAGATAACCTTGATCACATTCCAGCCGGCGCCGCGGAACAAACCTTCCAGTTCCTGGATGATCTTGCCGTTGCCGCGCACGGGGCCGTCGAGTCGCTGCAGGTTGCAGTTGATGACGAAGATCAGGTTGTCCAACCGTTCGAAAGCGGCGATGCGGAGCGCCCCCACCGCCTCGGGCTCTTCCATTTCGCCGTCGCCCAAAAACGCCCAGACTTTGCGCGGCGAGGGCTTCAGCAGCCCGCGATTTTCGAGGTAGCGCAGGAACCGCGCGTGATAGATGGCGTTGATGGGACCCAGTCCCATGGAGACGGTCGGGAACTGCCAGAAATTGGGCATCAACCACGGATGCGGATAACTCGAGAGTCCCGGATGTTCACGCAATTCATGCCGGAAATTTTCCAGGTGTTGTTCGTTCAGGCGGCCTTCCAGGAAGGCGCGCGCGTACACGCCTGGCGAAGCGTGTCCCTGAAAGTACACGAAGTCCCCGGGCTCGTCGCCGTACGAGGCATGAAAGAAATGATTGAAACCGACTTCCAGCAAGGTAGCCAGGGAGGCGTAAGTGGAAATATGTCCGCCGATGCCGGGGTCGTACTTGTTGGCCCGGACCACCATGGCCAGCGCGTTCCAGCGCACCAGGCTCTTGATGCGGCGCTCGATGGTGCGGTCTCCGGGATACGGGACCTCCTGCTCCCGGGGGATGGTGTTCACGTAGGGCGTGTTCAGGGGCGCGGGCGGCGCGACCCCGTGCAGGTGACCTCGTTCCCACAGACGCTCGAGCAGATACCGTGCGCGCTCCGGGCCGGCGAGCCTGAGCACTTCGTCGAAACTCTCCAGCCACTCGGCGGTTTCCTGCGGGTTCAGATCCACTGTCTTGTGCATAAGCAACGGGCTTGTTAACAGGATAGCTCAGCCGCGGCCCGCGATCTTTGTCGGCCCCGCTATAATGACGGCATGGCGTCCGCGGCGAGCGCTCTGGTCCCGCCGGAAGTTCTGGCCCGCTACGAGGCGGTGATCGGGCTTGAAGTCCACGTGCAACTGGCCACGCGCACCAAGATTTTCTGCGCCTGTCCCACCAGCTTCGGTGCGCCGCCCAACACAAATGTCTGCCCGGTGTGCCTGGGACTGCCGGGCGCTCTGCCCGTGCTGAACCGGCAGGCGGTGGAGATGGCGGTCAAGGCCGCGCTGGCGCTGAACTGCACCATTCGCCGGCCTTATTCCCAGTTCGCGCGCAAGAACTATTTCTATCCGGATCTGCCCAAGGGCTACCAGATCAGCCAGTACGACAAGCCCCTGGCCGAGCACGGCTGGCTGGAGATCCTGGTGGACGACAAACGCAAGCGCATCGGCGTCACCCGCGTGCATCTGGAAGACGATGCCGGCAAGAGCCTGCATGAGGGATTCCGCGACTCGGATCGCTACACCTATGTTGACTTGAACCGCTGCGGCACGCCTTTGATCGAGATCGTCTCGGAGCCCGACATGCGCAGCGCCGACGAGGCCTACGCCTATCTGAACGAGCTCAAGCTGGTCATGCAGTACGTGGAAGTTTCCAGTTGCGATATGGAGAAGGGCCACCTGCGCTGCGACGCCAACGTTTCCGTGCGCCCGCGCGGCCGGCAGACTTTCGGCACCAAAACCGAGGTCAAGAATCTGAACTCCTTCCGCTTCCTCAAGCAGGCTCTCGAGTACGAGATCGCCCGGCAGGTCGCGGTGATCGAATCGGGCGGCGTCATCACGCAGGAAACCCGGCTGTACAATCCGGATACCGGCGAAACCGTGGGCATGCGTACCAAGGAGCACGCGCACGATTACCGTTACTTCCCCGAGCCCGACCTGCTGCCGCTGAGGATCAGCGAGGCCTGGCTGGAGCGCATTCGCGCTTCCATGCCCGAGTTGCCGGCCCAAAAGCGAGCCCGTTTTGTCGAGCAGTACGGGCTGCGCGAATACGACGCCCAGGTGCTCACGCTCAGCCGCGCCCTGAGCGATTACTTCGAACGCGCGGCCGCCTCCTGTCGCGACCCGCGCGCCGTCGCCAACTGGGTGATGGGCGATCTGCTGGGAGCGCTCAAGGCCGAAGGTAAAGAGATCACCGAATCCCCTGTCAGCCCCGAGCAGCTCGCCGAACTGGTGGATCTGATCGTCAGCGGCGAGATCTCGGGCAAGCTGGCCAAGGAGATTTTCCCGAAGATGCTGGCCACCGGCGAATCGGCGCGCACGATCATCGAGCGCGAAGGCCTGCGCCAGATCAGCGACGCGGAGACGCTATCGCGCATCATTGACGAGATCCTGGCGGCCAATCCCAAGCAGGTCGAGCTTTACCGCGGCGGAAAGGCCGGCGTGCTGGGCTTCTTCGTCGGCCAGGTGATGAAAGCCACCCGCGGCCAGGCCAATCCCCAACTCGTGAATCAGCTCCTCAAGGAGAAGTTGGGTTGAGCTTGCGGCCCGAATGGTAGTTGGGAAACGGCGGTCGCCGGTGCTGCGGCGGCGGGTTCTTCTCCAGCATCTGGAGCAGCACTTCGACGGCTTTCTCCAACTGGGGATCACGGCCTTGCCGGGCCGCCTTGGGGTCCATTTCGACCTCGATGTCCGGGGCGATGCCCACGTTTTCGGCTACCCACTCGCCTTTGTCGGGATCCCAGAAGCCGACTGAGGGCGGCGAGACGACGCCCCCGTCCAACAGCGTGGGCCAGCCGCCGAGGCCTCCGACCAGGCCGCCCCAGGTGCGCTTGCCGATCAGCGGCCCTGCGCCCGCCTTGCGGAAATACCACGGCATGGTGTCGCCGCCCGATCCTGCGTATTCGTTAATGAGCATCACCTTGGGGCCAAAGATGCCGGCCAGCGGCCCCGTAATATCCTCGCCGTCGCGCATCGTGCGGTAGTGCATGAGCGAACGGCGCAGGTAATCCAGGATGTAATCGGGTTGCAGACCGCCCGAATTGAAACGTTCGTCAATCACGGCGCCCTGCTTGCCGGTTTGTGCGAAGAAGTAGCGGTTGAAGCTGGTGTAGCCGCCCATGGCGGTATCCGGCAGATAGACATAGGCCAGCCGGCCGCCGCTCATCTGGTCCACTTTGCGGCGATTGCCTTCGATCCACGCCAGATTGCGCAAACGCATTTCACTTTCCAGCGGCACCACGGTAACTTCGCGCGCGCCGGCGCCGGTCGGATCGGGTCCTACACGGATGCGCACCTGTTTGCCGGCCGTGCCCTCGAAGAAGCTGTAAATGTTATCGGTGGCTCTGAGTTCCCGCCCGTTGACCGCGAGCAGATATTCCCCGGCGCGCACGTTGACGCCGGGGCCGGTGAGCGGCGCGCGCAGATCGGGGTTCCAGCTTTCGCCGGTGTAGACCCGGGCAAAACGATAACGACCATTTTCGATTTTGTAATCCGCACCCAGCAGCCCGACGGGAACGCGGCGTACCTCGGGCTGCGCGCCGCCGCTGACGCTGAGATGGCTGGCGGTGAACTCGCTCATCATTTCCGCGAACAGGTAATTGAGATCCGAACGGCTGCCTGCCGCTTCCAGGAACGGCTCGTAGCGTTTCATCATGGCCGGAAGGTCCAGCCCGTGCCAGTTGGGGTCATAGAAGAAATCACGCTGGATGCGCCAGGCTTCGCGATACATTTGTTTCCACTCGACGCGCGGCTCCACGCGGACCTCCATGGCCTCCAGGCGCAAGGCGCCTTCGCCCGGCTTGACCGCTTGGGTGGCGGAGGCGATCATCCAGCGATCGCGCTGGCGGTACAGAATTTTTTCACCGCTGGCGGACAGATCGAAATCGCCTACGTTATCCAGAACGCGATCGGTCTTGCGGTTGCGGAGCTCGAACTTGTACAGCGTGCGCCCCGGGGCCTGCTCGTCGCCGGCGCGGAAGGGCGTCTCCAGCAGGAAGAGCACGCCCGTGCGTCCTGCGTAGAGGCCGGTGTAATTCCGCGCGGGGATGGGGAGAGCGAGGATGCGCTGTTCGATGTCTTCTTCGTCAATCTGGACCTCGGGCGTTTTCTGCTCGGTCGCCTTCTCCTTGGGCTCGACCTTGGCGGCTTCGGGCGGCTTCTCCTCGTCGCTTTCGGGCGCCAGCGGCGAGGGCAAGTCGCGGCGAAGCACCAGCACGTACACGCTGCTTGTAAGCGGGCGGAAGTAACTTGACATATCGCGCCAGCCCAGATTCAGGCCGGTGTCGGTGCTGGCCAGGAAATACAGATGCTTGCCGTCGCGGTCGAACACGGGCAGCGTGGCGTCGCTCATGCCGTCGGTGATCTGCAAGCGACGCCCGTCAGTGATCCGGTAGACGAACACCGCGCGCAGGTGGCTTTTCAGTTGCAGGGTGTAAGCCAGCCAGCGGCTGTCGGGCGACCAAGCCAAATGGCGCACGCGGCGCGGCCCGTCGTAGCGGTCCTTGGCCACGTGCACAGGTCTGCCGGTCTCGAGGTCGAGATACCAGATGTTGAGGCGCTTGTCGGTATAGGCGATCTTCTTGCTGTCCGGGGACCACACAGGCGTGTAGTAGAACGAAGGCGGATCGCTGAGGCGGTAACGTTTCACTTCGCCGGCGCCGGTGTGATCGCGTACGTGCAGCTCGTATTCGCCGGAGGCGTCCGAGAACCAGGCGATCCAGCGGCCGTCGGGGGACCAGGCAGGATCGCGGTCTGCCGCCTCGGGGGAATTGGTCAGGTTGCGGGGATCGCCCTTTTCGGCCGGCACGGTGAAGATCTCGCCGCGAGCTTCAAAGACGGCGCGGGCGCCGGTGGGCGAGATGCGGCCGCTGCGAATCTGACGAGCGACGCGTTCCCAGCGCGGCCGCACTTCGGGCAGATCGCCGCTGAGGGTAATTTTCACCGGCCGCAATTTCTGCGATTTCAAATCGAACAGAAAGATGGCGCCGAACTGCTCCAGCACGATCGCGTCGGGGCCGGCGGAGGCGTGCTTGAAGTCGAAACCATCATTCGGGATAACCTGTGTGACCTTGCGCGTGCGCAGGTCGTAGCAGAACAGCGTCACCGGCCCGTGGCGGTCGGACAGAAAGTAAATGCGGTCGCCGAGCCACATCGGGCAGAAATCGTTGGAATTTTCCCGCGGGATCCTGTCAATGATTTCCGAGTCCGCCAGGCGGGCGATCCAGATGGGTGTGGTCCGCCCGCCGCGGTAACGCTTCCAGGTGGTGAAGGCACGGGCGAGCGGCACGTACGCGATCCGGCTGCCGTCGGGCGAAAAGGATCCCTCCTCGGCCATGACTAGGGGAACTTCTTCGGGAAACGCGCCCTCCAGAGGCATGGTGAACAGGCGCCGGAAGCGGGAGTAACTGTTGCGGGCCGAGCGGAACAGGACCGCCTTGCCGTCGTGGGTCCAGCCCGTCACTTCGTCCGTTCCGGGATGCCATGTGAGCCGCCGGGGTACGCCGCCGCCGGCGGGCACCACGTAGACATCCACGTTGCCGTCATACTCGCCGGTGAAAGCGATCCAGCGGCCATCGGGAGAAAACCAGGGATTGCTTTCACGCCCCGGCCCCGTGGTGAGCCTGCGCGCTGCGCCGCCCTCGCGTTCGACGATCCACAAGTCGCCGGCGTAATGGAAGACGATGTGCGTCCCGCTCAAGGCCGGCTCGCGGTAGAGTGTGGGCGTCTCAGCGGCCCACGCCAGACCGATGACTGCAAGCAACACAAGGCAAGCACGCATGCGCATGGTCATGAGACAGCCTTTCTCTGAGGAAGGATAATACAGCCCGGCAGGCGGCGGCTCACAACTGGGTGGCTTCGCGGATGTTGGCGCCTTCGAGCAAGTAGTCCACGAACCGACGGCCGTGCTCGAGCGCCTGTGCGTAGACCGCCTTGCGTTCCTGCCGCGTGAGGCGATAACCGAGGCGGTACCAGCGCTCCAGCCCCTGGCCCACGGTGTACGTGCCGGCGTAAGCGATTGCCGCCTTGGGCACCAGGCCGGCGCCGAAGGGAATCTTGCCTGCCAGCTCGCGCGCCAGCGCGCGCCAGCCGAACGCCCCGGCCACGATGGAAGCGATCTCCATGCGCTGCTCGCGGTAGCCGACCTCGCGGTCGCTGGCCGCCGCCAGCAGGAACGCCATACGAACCTGGTTCATGGTAATGAACGCGGTGTCCGATGCGAATTCACCGATGGCCCAAGGAAACTGCACGAGCGAAGGCACGATATCCGGGACCGCCGTCAGCAGCGCGAACGCGGCGTTCTCCCGCGAGATCGTGCGGATGATGCGCTGCGCCACCGGCTTGCGGAACGGATAAAAGTGCCGCGCCAGCGCCAAGCCCAGATCTTCGCGCACGGCAAGGATCTCTTCGACCGTCCGTTCCGGCGCCTGGCGGTAAAACACGAACGCTCCGGCGGGGCAGGGAAGACCCTCCTCGTAAATCTCGATGTCGAAGCGCGAAGGAGCCCCCGGATCGCCGATGCGGTGCAGCACGCGCATCAGCTCCCAGCGCCGCTGCCGCGAGATGCTGGGTGGCGCCAGAAAGTCCTCCATCGCTGCCAAGGCTTGGCTGGAGATCGCGGCCAGCCCCACGCTCAGCGGGCGCTCGGCCGCGGCTCGCACTTGGTGCGGATTGAGGTGCCGGATGGCGGCGCGAATCTGCCGCGCCAGATGCTGCGCTCTCACTCAGTCCTCCCGGCCGGCGCGAGGTCATGCCCGCCGATCGGGCGACTGGGCGCCTCGCGCGCGGAAGACAATCTGGACTTCCTTTCGCCATTCTACTCCCAGCCCGATGCGCTCCACTTCGATATCGGACCGGAAGTATCGGAGGATCGTCTCTGTGGTCGGGTGGAATTCGAGCGCCGGCGCGATCAACAGCAGGCGCGGCGGATCCGGCTTCAGTGCGATGCCGGGAAAGTAGCCGCGCGCTTGAAATTCCCCTCGCTCCAGATGCCAGCGGACGCGGAGCCAGTAGTCCAAAGCCTGCAACGGCAGGTGAACATCGGCCGTGGCCTTCAATTCCAGCACAGCGAGGCGCCCGGCGTGATCCACCGCCAGCAGATCCAGCACCCCTCGGTCGCCGCCCACGATCGCAGGCGCCTGCCCGTAGATCGGCTCGGGCAACAGCGTGGCGTCAATCCGGGTCAACTGCGCGCGGACTTGCGATTCCAGCCAGCGTTCCGGCTGCAAGCGCCAGGCGGGATTCAGACGGTCCGCCGCCTCATGGCTTCGCAGGCGCGCCAGCTCGACCGCGATCTGTTCGACTTCAGCCAGGCTGGTCCGCTCCGCTCGCTCGCGCCGCCGGACGCCGACCCGCAGCGAAGAGTTCTTCCAACGCGCGAACTCGAGGCCCCGAACCCGGAGGCTGAGCGCGTCGTCCGGCAAGGTCACGATTTCGACGCCGGGGATGCGGCGCAGATGCTCGACCCAATCCTGGATCTGATCGTGCGCGCCCAGAGGCCGATCGCCCGCATGATCCAGCGCGGTGTCGAGGTTGCCGTAATCGGTGGGATCCACCACGTCCTCGCCGCCCTCGGGCGTGTAGGCCCACACATGGCAACGCGCAGCGTCCGGGTCCAACCATGCCAGCCGCAGGCACGTGGTCGGCTCACGCCCGTCGGGCAGGAACAAGGCCAGTCCCTCCACAGTGACTCGTTTCTCGCGCCGGCGCAGGTAATCCAGCCAGATCAGGCCGAAACTCAGTGCGCCGTCGGCCGCTGCGGCGTCGTCAGGAGCCATCAACGCGGCCCACGCGCGATGGCCCTGCCGCAACAGCGCTCGCGGGTACGCGGGCGAGAGGCTCTCCTCCAGGTTGGGCTCGGCGGAGATTTCTGCGATTCGCCAGTTCGGATACTGGCGAGCCAGCGCCACGCGCAAACGCTCCCGCAACACCAGCCGCGCCGCATGATGCTCGATCGCCGACCGCTCCCCGCGAGCCAGGTCAACCAGAACCAGACACCCGCTGCGCCGCGCCAGACGCTCCACCTCCAACTCCAGGCGGCGTGCTCGGACCCGGCTGATCCTTTTGATTCGTCGAGCCAGGACGCGCTTGTCGTCCCAGGCTTGCAGGACGAGCCTGCCGGAGCGGACCTCGAGCGAGTAATTGCCGTTGTTCAGAGCGAGCGGCTCTTCGCCCGGCTCCCACAAGGCGGGTTGCTTCGAGCTCGCCAGGAAGCGGCGAATCGCTGCTTCCACTTCAGCGATGGGAGCGTCCGTGCCGATTTGCGTGCCTGCGGCCATGGTGCGGCTGACGCGGGCTGCAAGCGCCCGTATTAAACTAGTAGCCTCGCCGGGAGCGAGTGCAGCAGAAAAATCCACTGGCTGGCCCGGCCGCAGCTTGCTGTGTGGGAGACGATCGGGCAGACGGTCGCAGAGGTCCGCGCACGCATTTCGGCCGCCGCCCGGCGCGCCGGGCGTGAGCCGGACCAGGTCACCCTCATCGCCGTCACCAAGGTCTTCCCTGCCGGGGCGATTCGCGCCGCCTACAATGCGGGCATCCGCCATTTCGGCGAGAACTACGTGCAGGAGTTCGAACGCAAGCTGCCGGAGTTGGGCGAGCTCCCCGGCGCGCGGTTTCACCTGATCGGGCACTTGCAATCCAACAAGGCGCGGCGGGCCGCGCAGATTTTCGACGTCGTACAAACCGTGGACTCGGTGCGGCTGGCGCGTCGGCTCGACGAAGCGGCGGCAGCATTGAAACCGGGCGCCCGCCTGCCGGTGATGATCGAGGTCAAACTCTCCCCGGAGGAAACCAAAAGCGGCGTCCCGCCGGAGGAGCTCGGCACGCTCGTAGCGTTCGTGCGCGGCTGCGCCCACCTGGAGCTGACCGGTTTGATGACCATGCCCCCCTTCTCGGACGACCCCGAGCAGTCCCGCCCTTACTTCCGCCGGCTGCGCGAGCTGGCCGCAGCGTACGAGTTGCCCCAGCTTTCCATGGGAATGTCCCAGGATTTTGAGGTGGCGGTGGAAGAGGGCGCCACGCACGTGCGCATCGGGACTGCGTTGTTCGGACCGCGCGAGGCGGCGTGAAAGTCGGATACTTCGCACCCCTGCCCCCGGCGCTTACCGGCGTGGCCGATTATGCCCGCCGCCTGCTCGGCGAGCTGCGCCGGTTCGGCGTCGTCGAAGTCAACGCAAGCCGCGCTGACGTCTTCCTGTACCACTTGGGCAACAATCAACTTCACCGCGAAGTTTACGACCGCGCTCTGCAACGACCCGGTGCGGTCGTCCTGCACGACGCGGTCCTGCACCATTTCTTCCTGGGCGCGCTCGACCGCCGGCAGTACATCGAGGAGTTCGTCTACAACTACGGGGAGTGGGCACGGGGACTCGCGGAAAGGCTGTGGGAGGGCCGGGCCCGCTCCGCTCAGGATCCGCGCTACTTCCGCTACCCGATGCTGCGCCGAATCGCCGAGACCTCCCGGGCAGTGATCGTCCACAATCCTGCGGCGGCGCGCATGGTGCGGGAGCACCGCGCCGCGGCCCGGGTCGTTGAAGTGCCGTTCCCGGTATGGCGGCCCGCCGCGCCGCCCGAATGTGAACTGGTTCGCTGGCGCAAGCAGGCAGGCGTGGGATTGCGAACGGTGCTGTTCGGCGTGTTCGGTCACCTGCGCGAGTCCAAGCGCCTGAGCGCCGTGCTACGCGCCTACCGGGAAGTGCAGCGTGTCGGAGCGCCGGCTGCGCTGCTCGTCGCCGGACGTTTCCAGTCCGAGGAACTGGAGCGCGCCATGGCGCCCCGGCTCGAAGGCGTGATCCGCGCGGAGGGGCTTTCCGATGCGGAGTTCTGGAAGCTGGCGGCCGCCTGTGACGTCGTCGTGAACCTGCGTTACCCCGCCGCGGGCGAGAGCTCGGGGGTGGGCATGACCGCGATGGGGCTGGGCAAGGCGGTTCTGTTCAGTGCGACGGAAGAGACGTCCTCCCTGCCGTCCGATGCCTGCCTGCACATCGAACCCGGCCTTGGGGAGCAGGCGTCGCTGGTGGAGCACATGATCTGGCTGGCCACGTTTCCCGAGCATGCGCGGCAGATCGGGCAGCGTGCCGCGGCGTGGGTGCGCGAGCATCACGCGCCCGAGGTCGTCGCACAGCGTTACTGGGAGCTGCTGCGGGCGCTGATTTGACGCGGGCTGCGTAGCACGAATATAATTTTCGTATGCGCATACGCTCGACCCTCGTCCTCGGCATCCTCCCGTTGCTCGCCGGAGCCGAGCAGCGCCCCGCGAGCGCCACCCCAGAGAATCCGTTTTTCCTCAAGCAGGAGATTACCGTCACCGCCACCCGGTCCGAGATCGAACCTTCCAAAGCCCCGGTTTCGGCCTCCACCGTGGCCGGGGACGAGATCCGCTTGCGCAACGTCCAGGTGGTGGATCGCGCGCTGGATGGCATCCCGGGCGTCTATCTCAGCCGCGGGAAGGGATTTCAGGACACGCTGGCCGGCGTGGGCATGCGCGGGTTTTCCGGCCGTGGCAGCCTTCAGAGCCGGACCCTGGTCTTGCTCGACGGGCAGCCGCTGAACGGTCCCTACTCCGGGGGAGTCGCCTGGACTGCCCTTCCCGTGGAGGAAGTCGAACGCGTCGAGGTGGTGCGCGGCCCCTTCTCCGCTCTCTATGGCAGCAATGCGATGGGCGGCGTGATCCAGATCCTGAGCAAACCGGTGGACCGCCGGCGCCTGGACCTGCGCGGCGACTACGGCGCCCAGGAAACCTTTCGCTACGGCGCCCGGATCGCGGATCGTTTCTTCCAGCGTTGGGGGCTTTCCCTCAGTTACGATCGCCTGCAGAGCGGAGGCTATCCCTCCCAGTTAGTAACTTCCGCCGGAACCGTGGGGACAGGCGGAACGCCGGTTACAGGTTTCATTCCGACGCTCACCACGACCGGCACGCGCACTTTCATTCTCGGCGATGCCGGGAAGAACTCGTGGGAGCAGACGGCCTGGCGCCTACGGTCCGACTACGCCTTCAACGAGCGAACTACTTTGACTTTTCAGTATCTTCGGCAGGGGACTTATTACGGCTACGACGCTTATAACACGTACTTGCGGACCCCTGACGGGCGCCCGTTCGACTCGGGAACGGCCTCGATTCTTGCCGACGGCGTGAACCGCCGCCTCAGCGTAACACCGGGCATGTTTCTGCCCGGGGACGGAGGCACGCTCTCGCGGCTGGCCTCGGCCAGGCTTTACCGGGCGCCGTCCGGGAACACGCGGATCCGCCTGGGCGCGGCCCTCATGGATGCGCCGCGGTCCTATTACTCCACGCCGGGCGCTGCCGCCACGCCGGCCGGCGGGCCGGGCACGATCAGCGACCGCCCGGGCCGTGCCTGGTTCGGCGAGACCCAGCTCAACTGGGACCCCGGCAGCGCGCACTCGGTGACGGCAGGCGCCGACCTGCGCCGGGACGCTTCGCATGCCGTGGAGAATGCGGTGCCCAATTACGCCCGCCGCAGCGAGTCCGCCACGCTGACTTACCGGGCCGAGGGTAAGTCCTGTACCCGGGGAATTTACGCTCAGCACCAGTGGCGTCCGGCAGAGAGGATCCTGCTGGTCTGGGGTGGACGCTACGATTACTGGCGCACTTTCGATGGCAGGATCCGGTTGAGCCCTTCCTCGCCTCTCACTTACTACGAACGGCGCTCCAATCATGCGCCGAGCGGCAAGGCGGCAATCCTCTTGCGGGCGCCTGCTGAAATCGCTTTGCGCGCCGGCGTAGGCAATGCCTACCGGAATCCCACAATTTACGACCTTTACCGCACCTGGCGCTCTTCGGCGGGAACCATTTTCGCGTCGAATCCCGATTTGAAGCCTGAGAAAGTGATCGCCTGGGAGGCCGGCGCGAACCGCCGCTGGGCGGGCGGCTTCGAGCTCGACGCTGTCTTCTTTGACAACCGCGTGCGCGATCTGATCTACCGCTCCACGGATTTCAGCCGCGATCCGCAGGGCCGCTACCGGCCCGTGATTAACGCGGCCAGGGCGCACAGCCGGGGCTGGGAAGCATCGGCGCGGGCTCCGCTTCTGAGCTGGCTGTTCGCACGCGCGGCGTATACATGGACGAAAGCCGAGATCGTGAAGAACCCCGCGGCGCCGGCGACGGTGGGCAAGCGCATTCCCTATGTTCCCCCGCACACCGCGTCCGCCGGCCTCTTCGCCGTGCGCAAGCGGTGGAGCGCGTCTTTTACCGGGCGGTACGTTTCTTCTATGTTTTCTACCGACACCAATGCGGACACCACCAAGGGGGTCTACGGCGCCTTCGATCCGTTCTTCGTGGCCGACGCCAGCGTCTCGTTCGACTTGACGCGGTTCCTCGTCTTCCAGCTCAGCGTGGATAACTTGCTGAATCGCGTTTACTACAGTTACTACCCCGTCCCGGGACGCATGGCGCTGGCCGGGCTGCGGATCCGCCTATGAAGGCGCTTGCGCTTCTGGCCGCCTGGGCGGCGCTGGCCTCGGCCGAGGAGCCGTTGCGCATCGCCGTACTTACTCGCCTCACCCAAGTGATGCCCGAGGCCGAGAAACGGTTCGTCGAACGGTGGGGCCCGGACCGCATCCGCTTGCTCTACGGCGACTTCGAGGCGCCGCCGGAAGGTTGGGAACAGGCCGACGTCATTTTCACCTACCTGATGCCGCGCGAGGCTGCCACGCGCCTGGCGCCCGGTTTCCGCAGGGCAATGGGTCGCGGCGCCAAGGTCCTGGCTCACTGGCCAGAACCGGCGCGACGCCAGGCGGACATCGAGCAGGATGAGACGCTGCTGGCCACCGCGGTCCAATACTGGGTTTACGGTGGCGCGGAGAATATCGCGCGCTGCCTGGCTTTTCTTTATGTTCGTCTGGGTGGCCGCGAGGACATTCCGGTCGAACCACCAGAGCCAATGGTTACTGTCGGGATCTATCACCCCGAGGCGCCCGGACCTTTCGTGCATCGGGGCGAGTACCTCGACTGGTATCGCCGCTCCGGTACGAAACCCGCGGACTCCCCTGTCGTGGGTGTGCTTTTCTATCACACTTACTTCAAGAATCGCGACCTCGCCCACATTGACGCGCTGATCGCCGCCATCGAGAAGCACGGCATGATTCCGCTGGCGGTCTTCGGCTGGCCCCCGCCACAGGCCGAGCCCTTGCTCATGCAGGACGGGCGGGTCGTGGTGGAAGGAATTTTTGCGCTCAATGTGGGCTTTGCCCGGCCCGCGGATCAGGAATTCTTCAGCCGCCTCAACGTGCACGTGATCAACCTGATGACCACGCGTCAGAGCCGAACGGATTGGGCCGAAGCGCCGCAGGGCTTGCGATCCGACCAGATCGCCTTGCAGGTGGCCTCGCCCGAGCGCGCCGGCGCTACCGAGCCGATCACTTTCGCCGCCACCGAGCGCAGCGCGGACGGCAAATCTCAGGTCACGGTCCCGATTGCGGAACGCGTCGAAGCGGCGGTGCGGCGCATGGCCCGCTGGATCGCCCTGCGCCGCAAGCCCGACGCGGAAAAGCGCGTAGCCATTCTTTACTACAACAACCCTCCGGGCAGAGGAAACATCGGCGCCAGTTACCTGGATGCGCCGCGCAGCCTCGCGGCGATCCTGACCCGTCTCCGCGAGGAAGGCTATCGAACCGGGAACGGCATTCCCGGCGAGCAGGAATTGCTGCGGATGCTGGAGGCAGGCGGTCGCAATGTGGAAGAGTGGGCGCCGGGGGAGCTGGACCGGATCGTCAACCAGGGCGACGCGGTGCTCATCCCGATCGCGCAGTACCGGCGATGGCTCGCCGAGACGCCGCTTGTGTTCCGCGAACGCCTGACGGCTGCCTGGGGACCTCCGGAAAAGTCACGCCTGATGACCATCCGCTCGCGCGACGGCGAGCCGTTCTGCGTCTTTCCCGGCCTGCGCTTCGGCAACATTTTCATCGGGCCGCAGCCCTTGCGCTCTTCGTTCGAGATGGCCGGCAAGACGCAGCACGACACGGCCATTCCGCCGCCGCATTGTTACGTCGCCGCTTACTTGTGGCTGCGCCACGTCTTTCGCGCCGACGCCATCGTGCACCTGGGCCGGCACGGAACGCTGGAGTTTCTGCCCGGCAAGAATGTGGGTTTGGCAGGCTGGGATGCTTGCGAGGTTCTTCTGGGCGACACGCCCTCCCCGTACTTCTACATCGTGGACGGGGGCGGCGAATCCACCACCGCCCGGCGCCGCGGCCACGCCACCTTGATCAGCCACCTGACGCCCCTGTTGACCCGCGGAGGCGCGCAGGACGAGTTTCGGGCCCTGCGCGAGGCTCTGCGCGAGATCGAAAAAGTCGGCGGTGACTCCCCAGGCTTGCGAGCCGAGTACGAGGCCAAGGCGCGCCAGGAAATCCGCAGGCTGGGGCTGGAAAGCCAGCTCGGTTTCGATCCGGACCGCACGCCGTGGGAAGAAGCACTCGAGCGAGTCACTGACTTTCTGGAGCAGACCGAAGCCGGCCCTGTCCCCTTGGGAATTCATGTGTTGGGCCGCTTGCCCCCGGAGGAGCTTCAGATCGAGGCCCTGACCGAGTTTCTCAAGTCCGGCTTCGATCCCGGGGAGCTGACACGGTTGGCAGATCGGTTCGAGCGGTGGGCTCGCGAGCTGGCCGCAGGCGCCCAGCCGGTGGCGGACGCAGAATGGAAAGGCTCGCTGCGGGACAAGATCCTGACCCAGTTGCGCGCCGGCGCCCGATGGATTGCCGACCTGCGGGCGTCGGCTGGCCTGGAACTTACTAACTTCGTCCGGGTGCTCCGCGGCGAGTACCAGCCGAGCGGGCCTTCCGGGGACCCGCTGCGAGCGCCCGCCGCGCTGCCCAGCGGTCGCAACCTGCACGATTTCGACCCTTCGCTCATCCCCACGCCGGCGGCTTGCGAGCTGGGCAAGAAGCTCGCCAACGAGTTACTCGACGAGCAGCGGCGACGCACTGGAAAGTACCCCGAGAAAATAAGTCTGGTGCTCTGGTACGGCGAGACCATCCGTCATCAAGGCGCGATGGAATGCCAGGCGCTCTATCTGATGGGAGTCGAGCCGCAGTGGAACTCGCGCGGGGTGGTGGACGGGCTGCGTCTGATCCCGGAGTCCGAGCTGGGGCGACCGCGCGTGGACGTCGTGATCACGGTGGCCGGCATTTACCGGGACGGCTTCCCGGACAAGATGTTGCTGCTGGATCGAGCGGCGCGTCTGGTGCAGCAGGCGGGCGATAATGCCCTGAGCCGGAACACGAGCCGCATTGCGGAAGAATTGCGGAAGCAAGGCGTGGCGGCGGACGTGGCCGGGCGAGCGGCAGCGACCCGCGTGTTCGGTCCGGCGCCGGGTGACTATGGCGCGGGGATAGCCAATTTGATCAAGCAGAGCCGCGACGCCGGCAACGCGGGCCTGATCGTCGAGGCGTACCTGCGGCACAACAATTTCGCCTACGGCGAAGGGGTTTGGGGAGAAGCCGTGCCCCACGCGCTGGCTTCTCATCTGAAAGGCAACGAGGTCGTGGTTCATTCCCGCAGCACGAACCTTTACGGCGTCACCGACAACGACGACTTTTTCGATTTTGCGGGCGGGCTGCACCTGGCCACCAAAGTCCTCAACAACGGACGCGCCCCTGAGTTTTACATCGCCAACCTTCGCGCGCGCGGCCGGGAACGCCTGCAAGATTTCCGGGCATTTCTCGCGGCGGAGGTGAACAGCCGGTTCTGGAACCCGAAATGGATTCGCCAGATGCAGGCTGCCGGTTACAGCGGGGCCCGCGAGATGGCCGATCACCTGGAAAACCTCTACGGCTGGCAGGCGACAACCCCGGACAAGGTCGGCTCAGCTTACTGGGAGCGAACGTACCAGGTCTATGTCGAGGACAAGCACGGGCTGGGGCTGCGCGAATTCTTCGACCGACAGAACCCCCACGCCCGGCAGCTCATGCTGGCGCGTCTGCTGGAAGTGGACCGCCAGGGCAGTTACCGGTTTGCACCCGAACAAAGGGCCCGGCTTCTAATCGAATACGCCCGCTCGGTCGCGCGCTTCGGCATTGCCTGCTCGGCGAACACGTGCGGCAATCGCAAGCTGCTCGCAGCCGTCCTCAGCGACGTGCGCTCGACCAAAGCCCTGGAAGCCGGCGAGTTTGTGGCCTTCCAGCAACGGCTTCGGGAGGCACTGGCTTCGGTGCGCCCGGCACGCGAGGTCGTGAGCGGGCGGGGACGTGCAGGTCCCGGGCGCATCCATCGGGTGAACACCAATCCGCTGTCGCTCATCGGGGTCCCCATGCCCCGATTCGACCGGATCGAAGTCATGGTTCCTTTCGGGCTGGCCCTGTTCGGGCTGTTTCTGACTTCGAGCGGGGGCCTCGGGGCGTTGCAGGCGCTGTGGTTGAGGCGGCGCAAGGCGACCATCGAAACCCTGGATTTGCAGGCCCGCCGCTAGCCCGATTCCGGTTGACAGCGCGGGTGACGGGGCCTAAAATCGAACTGGGAAAGCCTGACGGCTACAGGGGGGGCGCAATGAGGCGTGTAACATCGAACTTACTGGCCCTCGGTGTCGTCTGCTTGCTGGCGAGGACCGCTTGGGCCCAGGAGGTCCGGGCCACCATCACCGGGCTGATTACCGACCCCAGCGGAGCCCCGGTGGCAGGCGCTACCGTCACCGTCACCAATGTCGCCCAGAACGTTTCCTTCACCGTAGCCAGCAACGAGAGCGGTAACTACGTCAGTCCGTTCCTGGCTCCGGGCGTTTACCGGCTTACCGTCGAGCAACCCGGATTCAAGCGCTTCGTGCGCGAGAACATCGTCTTGCAGGCGCAGGACAAGCTCCGGCTGGACGTGACGCTCGAACTCGGGCAGTTGACTGAGAGCGTCACGGTGCGTGAATCGGTTTCGCTGCTCCAGACGGAAAGCGCCACGCGCTCGCAGGTGATCGCCAACGAGCTGATCAGCATGGTGCCGACGCAGGGCCGCAACCCGTTCCAGATCGCATGGGCGGCGGCCGGCGTGATCAAGGCCGGCGACTGGCGTTACCTGCGCTCTTTCGACATCCTGGGCACCTCGGGCATCTCGATCAACGGCGGCAAGAACCGGGAGAACGAGGTGCTGCTGGATGGCATCAGCAACGTGCGCGGGGACCGCATCGTGATCCACGTTCCCACCATGGAGGCGGTGCAAGAGTTCCGCGTGCTGACCAACACCTATGACGCCCAATACGGCCGCACGGGCGGCGGCATCATCACCATCGTCACCAAGTCAGGCACCAACGAATTCCACGGCACCTTGTTCGAGCACTTTCAGAACGACAAATTGAACGCCAACACCAGCGAGCTGAACCGCGGCGGACAGCCGCGCCCGCCCTTCCACATCAACCAGTTCGGCTTCCAGCTCGCCGGCCCCGTCTACGTACCGAAGCTGTACGACGGGCGCAATCGGCTCTTCTGGATGCTGAACTACGAGGGGATGCGGCAGCGTACGGGCGATCCCGGGACGCGTACCTTCCCGCTGATGGAGTGGCGAGCGGGCGACTTCTCGACGCTGTATAACGCCCAGGGACAGCCGGTGATCATCTACGATCCGCTGACCACCACGCGCGAGGGTCTGCGCCAGCCCTTCGCCGGTAACCGCCTGCCGGCCGGCCGCATCCATCCCATCGCCCTGGAAGTCTTCAAATACTATCCGCCTCCCAACTGGCAGGGCGAGGGTCCTGCACGCATCAACAACTACATCTACCGCTCGCGCTGGAATTGCGGCTTCGATCAGTGGACCGGGCGGATAGACTTCGTACTCAACTCCAAGAACACCTTCTACTTCCGTTACGGCCAGAATCCTTTCGAGGAGTACCGCGCCCTTGTATGGCCCACGCCCAACGTGGCTGAGCCCACGGGCAATGCTCCGCTCAAGCGCAACGGGCGGACCTGGGTGTTCGACTGGACTTCGACCCTCAGCCCGCGCATGACCTTCAACCTGCGTGCGGGGCTGAACCGCTGGGAGGAAACCACGGGCAACAGCTTCGGCGCCGGCTTCGACCCGCGGCGGCTCGGTTTCGATCCGGCTCTGGTCGCCCAGTTCACCCGGCTGCAATTCCCGCGTTTCGATCTGGGCATCTACCAGGCGGCGGGCGCTGACCGCCTCCTCAACACCTCCACCAACGACACCTACAGCTTGCAGCCCAACGCCGGGCTGGTGGTGTTGCGCCATTACATGAAGTTCGGTTTCGAGGCGCGTCAATACAAGGACAACATCGCCAACCCGGGCATGGCCAGCGGCCGGTATAGCTTCGGCAGGAACTGGACGCAGGCCAACGCCCTGCGCGCCGACCCGACTTCGGGCAACGAGGTCGCGACCTTCCTGCTGGGTTACCCGACCAGCGCCTGGGTGGACCGCAACATTGATCCCACCTTCCTGCATCGCTATTACGCCGTCTTTTTCAACGATGACTGGAAAGTTGCGCCCCGGCTCACGCTCAACCTGGGCCTGCGCTGGGACTACGAAACCCCCAATTACGAGCGTTACAACCGCATCGTTCGCGGCTTCGACTGGAACGCTCCCAGCCCCATCGCGGACAAGGTCAAGGGGCTGACGCTCAAGGGCGCGGTGTTATTCGCCGGAGTGGCCGGCCAGCCGCGCCATGTCTTCGATCCCGACCGCAACAACTTCCAGCCGCGTCTGGGCGTCGCCTATCGCGTCAGCAACCGGTGGGTGGTGCGGGGCGGCTACGGCCTCTACTACCTGGGCCAGAACGAGAACGGCTCGACGCAAGGCTTCAGCCGCCAGACTGTGGCGGTGGTGAGCACCGACGGCGGTTTGACGCCGGCGGTAACCCTGACCAACGCTTTCAGCAACCTGCCCGGCGGCCGCTTGCTCGATCCGATCGGCTCCAGTGAGGGCGCGGCCAGCTTCCTGGGCGAAAGCATACCGGGCCAGTACTTCGATCGGCCTTTGCCGTTCTCCCACCAGTACTCCTTCGACATTCAGCACGAGTTGCCCGGCAATGTGCTGGTCGAGGTCGGCTACGTGGGCAACGCTCAGCGCAAGCTGCCGGTGGGCGTCGGCTTGAACTACATCCCGGCCTCCGAGCTGGGTCGGCGCAAGCCCGACGGGACCATTGACACCGCTTATTACACCGAGCGGGTGCCCAACCCCATGGCGGGTTTGATCCCGGCCAACCCCACGCTCAACGCGACCACCATCCCGCGACAGAACCTGATGGTCGCCTTCCCGCAGTACTCGGCCGTGAGCCTGGGCAACGTGCCCATGGGCAAGATGCGCTACCACGGCTTCCAGTCCAAGGTCACCAAGCGCTTCTCCCACGGGCTGAGCTTCCTGGCCAGCTACGGGATCATGAAGAACCTCGAGCGAGTCTCTCTGCTCAACGCGCAGGATTTCGTGCTGGCCCGGCCCGAGGACAGCAGACTGGAGAAGCGCTCCGCGGGGACTGTGGACATCCCGCAGAAGTTCGCCATCGTGGGTATCTATGAGCTGCCGTTCGGGCGCAACCGGCGCTTCGGCGCCAACTGGCCGCGCGCTGTGGATCACGTGCTCGGCGGCTGGCGGCTGAACTGGGACATCACTTACCAAAGCGGCTGGGTCGTGGCGTATCCCAACGCCAGGCAGGTGCGTCCCGGCTCGGCCAAACTGAAGAACCCCACGCCGGGCCGTTGGTTCGATACCTCGCTGTGGGACGATCCGGTCACCGGCCGCCGCGTGCCGCCGCAAGAGCCGTATACGCTTCGGGATTTCCCCAGCTTGTTCGGCGACGTGCGCGTGCCCGGCTACAAGAACTGGGATGCTTCGCTGACCAAGATTTTCGCGCTGCAAGAGCGGATGAATCTCGAGTTCCGCTTCGAGATGATCAACGCTTTCAATCACCCGTGGTTCGCCAACATCGCTTCGGTGAACGTCACCGATCCCAGGTTCGCTCAGCTCGATCCGACGCAGCGGAACCTGCCGCGCAACATCAAACTGGTTCTGATGCTGAAGTGGTGAGGAGGCGCCCCGGAACCGCCGCAGCGAGGGGTCTCCGGGGCGCCCTTACCAGTTGATCTTGCCCAGCACGACGGCACGGCGGGCGCCGGTGGCCGAAGGAAGGTTGGCGGGACGGCGCCGCCAGCTCTCGCAGGCCAGAACCGCGAAGGCAATGGCCTCTTTGGCGTCCGCGTCCACGCCGTAATCGGTCGAGGTGGCCAGGTTGACGTCGGGAAGGAAAGCGGCAAGCTGAGCCATCATGCGGCGATTGTGAACGCCGCCGCCCGAGACGATCAGTTCGTCAACCGGCATTCGCGGCCGAACGAAGCGTTCGATGCCCACGGCCACCGCCGCCGCCGTGAAGGCCGTGCACGTCGCGATCAGATCGAGCAGCGGCAGGCCGGTCTGAAGGAGTTGCTCGACGAACTCGGCGCCGTATTGCTCGCGTCCGGCCGTCTTGGGTGGCGGCCGGCGAAAGTAAGGGTCCTTTAACAGCCGGTCGAGGAGTTGCCGGTTGACGTGGCCGCGCCCCGCCAGCCGGCCGTCCCGGTCGTAGCTCCAGCGGCCGTTGGTGTAGCGACGGGCAAGCGCGTCCACGACCATGTTGCCGGGGCCGGTATCGAAACCGATTACGTCTTCCGGGCCTGCCGAGGGCGGTATCGCCGTAATGTTCGCTATGCCCCCGATGTTCAACGCGACGCGTCCCAGCTTCCGGTGGCGAAAAAGCATGTAGTCCACGTACGGGACCAGCGGCGCGCCGCGACCGCCGGCGGCGATGTCGCGAGGGCGGAAATCGGCGACCACCGGGATTCGCGTTCGCTCGGCCAGCACCGCAGCTTCGCCGATCTGGAGCGTGCTGGCAATGCGGCGGCCGAGGAACTCGACCGGCGCGCCTTCGTGGAAAATGGTCTGGCCGTGGGACCCGATGAGATCAATGGAATCCAGCCGGATGCGGGCGCGGCGGGCCGTTTCCCTGAGGGCTTCCGCGTAGAGCTCGGCGAGCAGGAAGTTCAGTCGCGAGATCACTGCGGTGTGGGTGGTGGTGTTGGAGACGCCAAGGATAGCCTGGCGGACGGCCTCGGGGTAGGGCACGGTGTGGAAGGCCAGCGTGCGAATGCGCTTGGACCAGCCGCGGCCGGAGATTTCCACGATGGCGACGTCAATGCCGTCCAGCGAAGTGCCGCTCATGAGGCCGGCGACGCGCAGGGTTTTCATGGCAGTGGATCGGATTCAGATTTCTCTTTTGAGTTCTTCCTGAAGTTCGGCCAGCAGGCGCAGCGCCTCGATCGGCCGCAGCTCGTCCAGCTCGAGCTTGCGAATGCGATCGGCGATCGTGTGGCTGACCGGCTCGAAAAGCTTGATTTGGAGGGGACGCGGGGCAGGCGCAGGCCGCGGCGACAGTTCTTCGGTCACTTCGTGTTCCGTTTTTTCGTGCAAGGCCAGGACCTGGCGCGCCCGCTCGATGACGGCCGCCGGCAGCCCCGCCAGCCGGGCGACTTCGATTCCGTAGCTGCGGTCGGCCGCCCCCGGCTCCACTTTGCGCAGAAAGATGATCTGGTCGCCGGCTTCCTTCACGGAAACTCTCAGGTTTCGCACTCCAGGCAGTTGCTCGGCGAGCTCGGTCAGCTCATGGTAATGGGTGGCGAACAGGGTCTTGGCCCGCAGCCGGTCATGGATGTATTCCACCACGGCCCAGGCCAGCGCCAGCCCGTCAAAGGTGGCTGTTCCTCGGCCGATCTCATCGAGCACGATGAGACTGTCGGGCGTCGCGGTGTTCAGGATGGCCGCCGTTTCCGTCATCTCCACCATGAACGTGGAGCGGCCGCGCGCCAGGTTGTCGGAGGCGCCGATGCGAGTGAAGACGCGGTCTATGAGCGGCAACGTCGCTTCTTCGGCCGGGACGAACGAGCCCATCTGGGCCAGAATGGCGATGAGCGCAACCTGGCGAAGATACGTGGACTTGCCGCCCATGTTGGGGCCGGTGATGACGGCGATGAACTCCGCGTGCGGATCCAGGTAGACGTCATTGGGGATGTAACGCGTGCCCTCGCGCTCGCAGAGTTTCTCCACCACGGGATGGCGGCCGGCAAGGATTCGCATCTGGCCGGAATCCGAGAAGCGGGGACGGCGGTAGCGGTTTTCCGCGGCTGCCTGCGCCAGCGCCGCCGCGACGTCGAGTTCCGCCACCGCGGCCGCCGTGGCCCGGATGCGCGCGGCCTGCCCGGCGGCGAAAGCGCGCAATTCCGCGAAAATTTGTTTTTCCAGCTCGAGGATGCGTTCCTCGGCGGCCAGGATCTTTCCTTCCAGCTCCTTCAGTTCGGGGGTTGTGAAACGTTCCGCCCCTACCAGCGTCTGCTTGCGCTCGTAGTCCGGCGGCACCAGATGCAGGTTGGCCTTGGAGACCTCCAGGTAATAGCCGAAGACGTTGTTGAAGCGGACCTTGAGCGAGGCGATGCCGGTGCGCGCGCGTTCGCGCTGTTCGAGTCCGGCCAGATACCGCCGGCTGTTGCGGCTGACGTCGCGCAGCGCGTCCAGTTCCGGATGAAAGCCGTCCCGGATCGCGCCGCCGTCGGCCAGATTGGCCGGAGGCTCGGGGTGAATGGCAGCCAGGATGCGGTCACGCACTTCCGCCACCTCGTCCAGCCGGCCGGCCAGCTCGCGCAAGCGCGCGCTGCGAGGCTCGCCCAGGATTTCCTTGATCCGCGGGATCCGCTCCAGCGAACGGGCCAGCGCGAGCATCTCGCGCGGTCCCGCCGCGCCGACCGTGAGGCGAGCCAACAGTCGCTCCAGGTCCGCCGTGCCCGCCAATTGTTCCCGGATCTGGCCGCGGGTGACGGTCTGATTGAGCAGTTCCTCGACGGCATCCAGCCGTGCCTCGATTTCTGCACGATCCAACGAGGGCCGCAGCAGCCGCGCGCGCAGGAGCCGGCCGCCCATGCCGGTTTTGGTACCGTCGAGCACGCCCAGCAGGCTGGCCTCGCGGATCCCGCCCATGGCGGGAGGGAACAGCGGCTCCAGAAGCTCCAGGTTGCGGACGGTGACCGCATCCAGGCCCATGCAGGCGCTGCGGTCGAAGTAGCGCGGCGGTTCCAGATGCTCCAGGGCTGCCCGCTGCGTTTCGCGCAGATATTCCAGGATGGCCCCTGCTGCGGCCACAGCCAGCGGCCGGCCTTCCAGCCCGCAACCCTCCAGGCCGATCAGCCGGTAATGCTCGCGCAGGATGCGCGCGCCGTGCTCGGCATCGAAGGTCCAGGGCTCGCGCTCGGTGCGGGCGACGGTTGCGACCGTTTCTCCCAATGTGACCTCGCGGCCCGCCGGGTACAGGATTTCACGCGGCTGGAGGGTCTCCAGAGTCTGCCGCAGTTCCTCCCACTCGGATTCCGTCGCGCGGAATTCTCCGGTGGACACGTCCACCCAAGCAGCGCCAGCGCGTTCCTTTTCACGGATCACGGCGGCCAGGAAGTTGTTTTCCCCGCTGCGCAGGACCGCCGTTTCCGTGGCCGTTCCCGGCGTGACGATGCGCGTGATCTCGCGGCGGACCAGCTTGCGCGCCTGCCGCGGGTCTTCCATCTGGTCGCACAAGGCCACGCGATAGCCGCGCGCCACCAGACGGGCGATGTAGCTTTCGGCGGCATGGTAAGGCACCCCGCACATCGGGATGGGACGCCCGCTCTCCTTGTTACGCGAGGTCAGCGTAATCTCCAGCTCGCGCGCCGCCGTGATGGCGTCTTCGTAAAACAGCTCGTAGAAATCGCCCAGTCGGAACATGAGCAGGGCGTCCGGGACCTGCCGCTTGATGGCGTGGTACTGCCGCATCAGCGGCGTGCCGGCGTCCGTGCTCATGCCCGGCTGCTCCGCCCGCCGCGGACTCTCACGGCCTCAAGCGTAGATGCCGCGCAGCTTGATGGCGAAGGCCACCCGATCCAAGGCCAGCATATACGCGGCAATGCGATTGTTGACCCCGTGCTTGTCGGCATAGGCGGTGACGTCGCGGAAGCTGTTGACCATGATCTCTTCCAGACGCGTGTTGATGAGGTCCTCGTTCCAGAAGTAGCCCTGGCGATCCTGGACCCACTCGAAGTACGAGACCGTCACGCCGCCGGCGTTCGCCAGGATGTCGGGAATCACGAAAACGCCCTTTTCGGCGAGGATCTGATCGGCCACGGGCGTGGTGGGCCCGTTGGCGCCCTCGCAGATGATGCGAGCCCGGATGCGCTCGGCGTTGCGGGAGGTGATGACGTTCTCCTTTGCCGCCGGCAACAGGACTTCGCACTCCAGGCACATGGCCTCCTCCCGGTCAATCTCCTCCCCGCCCGGGAAGTCCAGGATGGAGCCTGTCTGCTTGCGATGGCGCAGCAGAGCGGGAATGTCCAGCCCGTCGGGATTGTACACGGCGCCGTCAATTTCGATCACGGCAATGATCTTGTAGCCGACCCGGGACATCAGTTTGGCGGCCATGCCGCCCACGTTGCCGAAGCCCTGGATGACGACGCGTGCATTCTGCGGCTCCATGCCCAGGCGCTTCAGCGCCTCATTGACGACGATCATGCAGCCGCGCCCGGTGGCCTCGACGCGGCCGCGCGATCCGCCCAGATCGAGCGGCTTGCCCGTGACCACCGCGGTCGTGGTCTGACGCACGTGCATCGAGTAGGTGTCCATGATCCAGGCCATCACCTGCTCGTTGGTGTTCATGTCCGGGGCGGGAACGTCAATCTCGGGACCGAGAAACGGCAGGATTTCGGCCGTGTATCGCCGCGTAATGCGTTCCAGTTCGGCCTCTGACAGCACCGCCGGATCGCACACGACGCCGCCTTTGGCGCCCCCGAAGGGAATGTTGACCACCGCGCACTTCCAGGTCATCCACGCGGCCAGGGCGCGAATCTCATCCAGCGTAACGTCGGGGGCGTACCGGATGCCACCCTTGGCAGGCCCGCGGGCGATGGAGTGTTGCACGCGATAGCCGACGAACACTTCCAGCCGTCCGTCATCCAGTTGCACCGGGATGTAAACGGTGATCTCTTTGGCGGGAGTCCGCAGGACTTTCGCCAGGCCGTTGTCCAGGCCCAGCCGGGCCGCGGCCTCATCGAAACGGGCCTCCGCCGCCAGCCACGGGTTCAACTCTTGCTCGAGCGGGATCTGGGTTGCCGCCACCATCATTGCCACCTCCCGAAACATTATCCCACCAGCGTCTGGCCCGGCTTGCGCACGCGCTGCCCGAGTTCCTCGATGCGGCGTATCAGCTCGCCTCGCGCCTCCGAGTAGCCGGCCGGGTCGGGCTTGCCTTGCTTGAGGTACTCCAGCAGGACGGCCTCCGCCGCGGCGTATTCGGCGGCTACGTCGGGGACCTCGTCGGCGATGTCCGCCGGTATGTTGATGACGCCGTTGGCGTCGGCGTGCAGCCAGTCACCGGGGTGAACGGTGAGGCCGCCCACGCGCACGGGCTCGTGCAGGGAAGCAAAGTGCGTGTAGCCGTGCGCGCAGATCACGCCGCTCGCGAAGGCCGCGAACTTCAGGCGCCGCACCTGCTCGAGGTCGCGCGCCGCCCCGCTGGTGATGATGCCGACGGCGCCAAAGGCCTGGTAGCTGGAACACATGACCTCCCCGAAGGTGGCTGCCACGGGCGGATCGTCCAGGTCCTGGATCGCCACGATCACCGGACCGGGCAGCTCCTGGAACCGGCGGATCTGTTCCTCCAGCCCGTGATAAGCGCCGGCCGCCGGGCGCGGGAAGGCGCAGTGCATCGTCGCCGTCGAGGCGCAGCCCACGATGGGGCCCAGCTCCGGGAACAGGGCGCGAATGCGCGCGTCCATGTAGCCGGTGTGGCGCGGGCGGACGCCGAACAGCTCGATGGCGTTGGCGATGGTGGGAGTGTCAAAGGAGCGCAGCCGCTCCAAGGTCGCAGGGGAAAGTTCGCGAAGGCGCATAACCGCTTTTATAGCGCACCGGGCGAGGCCCTCAACGCAGCGGCCCGAACCGATCCAGCGGCCAGTACACGAAGACCGCCTTGCCGTAAATGTTGCGGCGCGGCACCAGGCCCCAGTTGCGGCTGTCGTTGGAGGAGTTGCGATGATCGCCCAGAACGAAGTACGTCTCCGGCTCCACCGTCAGCGGCGGCATGTCCTGTCCGTCGCGGAATTGCCTGGGGACGTAGTCTTCGTGGAGCGGTGCGCCATTGATGAGGACCACGCCGCGCCGGATCGCAACCGTCTCGCCGGGCAGTCCGACGACCCGCTTGATGTAAGACTTGTTGGGGTCTCCCGGAAAGCGAAACACCACCAGGTCGCCGCGGCGGATCGGACTCAGTCCCAGCCGGTAGACGAACTTGTTGACGAAAATCCTCTCCTGATCGGCCAGGGCCGGCATCATGCTCGTCCCCTCGACCTTCACCGGCTGGTAGACGAAAACGATCAGCACGATGGCGATGGCCACCGACACCGACAAGTCGCGCAACCAGGCGAGCAGGAACGTGAGCAGGCGGCTGCGCTGGTTTCCGGATGAGCAGGCGATATTCTCCGGCATGGTTGCGAGGCTCTGAAGTTCTGATTATAGTCGGCCCGGCCCTGTCTTCTTTTGCGGGGTTTTACAGCAGGCGCGGCGTGGCGGAGGCGGCCAGTCGTCGTTTCAATCGCTCGCGACGGCGTTCCAGCTCGGGCGTGGCCTCGATTTCGAGGGCCCGCTCGGTCCAGGCCAGGGCTTGGGCATAGTCGTTCGCCACGTGTTCGTAGTGCTTGGCCAACTCGACGAGCGCGGCAAGCTGGTAGCGGTTGCGGCATCCGCCCAGCTCTTCAAAGAGCGCCAGCGCGGCGGGCAGATTCTCGAGGCGCTTTTCGAGCGTAGCCATTTCCCACAGCGAGCGGAACAGCAGATCATCGGGCAAGCCGAATTGGACAGCCCGGCGCAACAAGCAGAGCGCCCGTCGCCCGTCGCCTGTCTTCAACACCCAGCGGGCAAGACCCAGGAAGTCCGTGCCGTGCGTGAAACGGACTTGTTCGGGCGAACGGTACGCGAAGGGAACGATCCCGGTCAGGCAGGCCAGCGTGAGGATATCCATGGCGTTGTGGTGGAAGATGGGGACCAGCCGGAACGCTTCGCGCGTGCGCAGGTACTCGAAGTAGACATAGGGGATCATTTCGCCGGGCAGGTCGCCTTCGCGTTCGAAGCCGAGAATCTGGGCCTCGAGGTCCACCAGCCGGCAGCTCTCCAATCGCAGCTTCCACAAGCGCCGGGCCCCGTAAAGCAGGTCGAGATGGCGGATGCGGTCAAACGGAGGCCGCGCGCGGGCCAGCCGGTAGCGCGTCTCCAGCAAAGGCTGATCGTACACCTTGCCGTTGTAGGTCACCAGCACGTCGAACTGTGCCAGGTGTTGGTCGAGCGCCCAGAGCAGGCTGGCCTCCTCGCCGTAATCGCGCATGAAGAACTGGCGGACGCGGAAGCCTTCGGGGGTGATGCGCCCCACCCCGACCAGGAAGGCGTACGTTCCGGCGCCGCCGGCCAGGCCTGTAGTTTCCGTGTCCAGGAAGGCCCAGCGCTGAGGCGGGCAGTCAGGGATTTCACCTTCCGAGAGCGGGCCGAGCAGGTCCGCGGGCAACTCGAGCAGCGCTCCCAGATCCATGGAGCCGTGGCGGCTATGGTTTTCCCAGAGCCGTTCCGTCTCGAAGTGGCGGCCGCGAGGGGTATCCACGAGCTGCCCGGACATCCAGCACTCGATCGGGGAAGGGCAAGGGCGCTCGCCTGGCAGGCGCGGGGCAGGGCGGGGAGCGCCGGCGGAGGCGTACTTTTGGTTGATGCGCTCGATGCGGCGCCTCAGGATGGCGAGCAGGTCCTGGAGTTCCTCGCCCATTCTTCGCCTTTTCTTTGCCTAATATACATCCGCTCCATCAGCCTGCTCAACCGCCTGCCCGAGTTGCTCCCACTCCGCCAGGGCCTCCTCCAGGCGCCGCCGCTGCTCGCGGAGCTGTTCGTTCAGGCGGCGCGAGTGGTCCGCGCTGATGAAAACAGAAAGCGCACGTTCTGTTTGGGCGATTTCGGCCTCCAGCCGCGCGATCTCCTCCTCGAGCTCCTCGAAACGCAGGCGCATCTGCTTCAGCCGTTGGGGATTGATGCGGCGCGGGCGAGCGCCTGTCTCCGCCGCGGATTCCTGCAAACGGCTGGCGTCCGAGGCCGGCACAATCGCCGCGGCAGCAGCATCGGGGGCCGCCGCCTCCGCCTGGGCCGCCTGCTGCTTGCGCCACAGATAGGCCTCGTAGTTGCCGGGATGGCTTTCGACGCCGCCGTTGCCCACGGCGAAGATCCGCGTGGCCAGGCGGTTTATGAAATAGCGATCGTGCGAGACGAACACCAGCGTGCCTTCGTACTGCTGGAGGGCGTCGAGCAGCACGTCCTTGGCGCGCAGGTCCAGGTGATTGGTGGGCTCATCGAGGAGCAGAAAGTTGCTGGGGCGCAGCAGCAGCCTTGCCAGCGCATAACGGTTGCGTTCGCCGCCCGAGAGCACGCCGATGGGCTTGAAAACATCGTCTTCGGAGAACAGAAAGCACCCCAGCAGGGTGCGCAGTTCGGTCTGCGTACTGCGCGGGGCCAGCTCCGCCAGGTCGTCCAGCACGCGTGCTTCCGGATTCAGCTCCTTGTACTGATCCTGCGCAAAGTAGTCCGGCTCCACGTTGTGCCCCAGCCGCAGCTCGCCCTCGGTGGACGGCTCCAGGCCGGCGAGCATGCGAATCAGCGTGGACTTGCCCGCGCCGTTGGGTCCCACCAGCGCGATCCGCTCGCCGCGCTCGATGGTGAAGTTCACGCCCCGGAAGACCAGGTGGTCGCCGTAGCGTTTGCCCAGATGGCGCGCCTCGGCCACCACGCGCCCGCTCGGTTTGGGTTGCGGGAAGCGGAAGTGAATGGCCGGCTCTTCGGGCGGAACCTCGATGCGCTTCATGCGCTCGAGTTCTTTGATTCGGCTTTGAACCTGTCGCGCCCGGGAGGCGGTATAGCGGAACCGGTTGATGAAAGTTTCCAGTTGGCGGATTCGCTCCTGCTGCTGGCGCGCGGCCGCTTCCAGTTGTTCGATGCGCTGGCGGCGGACCTCCAGATAGCGCGAGTAATTGCCGTGGTAAAAGTGCAGGCGCCGGTTCCAGATCTCGACGATCCGGTTCACCGTGACGTCCAGAAAGTAGCGGTCGTGGGAAACCAGGACGAACGCGTAGGGGTAGGCCGCCAGGTATTCCTCCAGCCAGTTACGGGCTTCCAGGTCCAGATGGTTCGTCGGCTCGTCGAGCAGCAACAGGTTGGGACGTGCCAGCAGGAGTTTGGCCAGGGCGATACGCGCCTGCCAGCCGCCGGAGAATTCTTCGGTGGGCCGAGTCCAATCCTGTTTGGCGAAACCCAGGCCGGCGAGCACCGCGCCCACCTGCGCCTCGAGCGCGTAGCCGTCGCGGTGCCGGAACTCGGCGTCCAGGCGCGCGAACCGCTCGGCGGCCTCGCGATATTCGGCGCTGACCGGATCCAGCTCCGCCATCCGCCGCGTCAGCTCCTCCAGCTCGCGCTCGATCTGCCGCACGTCGTCGAAGACGGAGAGGCACTCCCCGAAGACCGACCGTCCGGCAAGTTGTAGGCCTTCTTGCGGCAGGTAGCCCCGGCTGATGCCTTTGGCCACGACTACCGTGCCCTGGTCGGGCGATTCCAGTCCCGCGAGCATCCTGAGCAGCGTGGTCTTGCCCGAGCCGTTGGGGCCGACCAGCCCGACGCGGTCCTGGGGCGCGATCAGCCAGTCCACGCCCTCGAGCAGCAGCTTGGAGCCAAAAGCCTTGGTGACGCCCCCCAGGCGAATCATTGGCGTCGCAGCACGCGTCCTGGCCGGGCTCCGGTCAACTTGCCGTTCTCGACCACGGCTTCGCCGTTGACCAGCACTAGATCGAATCCTTCCGAGAACTGGTGGGGCCGGCGGAAGGTGGCCTTGTCCTGGACGCGCTCGGGATCGAACAGCACCAGATCGGCCGCGAATCCCTCGCGCACGAGGCCCCGGTCCCTGAGACGGACGGCGCGTGCGGGCAGCGAGGTCATCTTGCGCACCGCATCTTCCAGGCCTAGGGCGCCGCGCCGGCGAACGAACTCCGCCAGCACGCGGGCGCGCGTTCCGTAGGAACGCGGGTGGGGCACGCCCACGCCGAACTCGCGCACGCCGCCGTCCGAGGCCACTGCGGTGAAGGGATGACGGAGGATGCGGACGACGTCCTCCTCGCTCATCGAGTGGTAGACCATCTGCGCCCCGCCGCGCTCCACGATCTCCAGCACGACCTGAATTTCGTTCCTGAGGCCGCGCTTGCCCCGGGCTCTGGCGATCTCGGTGATCGTCTTGCCCTCCAGCGATCGGTCGAACTCGCAGGAAGCCACCATCGCATAGGAGTAATTTTTGTGCCCCAGGCCTTTGAGTCTCTGTTCCATCTCGCGAGCGATGCGGGCGCGCGTGGAAGGATCGGCCAGTCGCTCCTTGATTTTGGCCTCTCCGTCGGCTAGGGCCCACTCCGGCAGCAAAATCGTGATTCCGGTGCTCGAACGGTCGTAGGGGTATTGGTCTACAATCACGTCCACGCCTTCGCGCCGCGATTTTTCGATCGACGCCAGAGTGCGCGTGCTGGCGCCCCACAACCGCCGGTTGTCAATCTTGAAGTGCGCGATCTGCACGGGGAGGCCCGCCTCTCGCCCGACGCGGACGGCCTCCTCGATCGCTTCGATGGCTTTGGCGCCTTCGTCGCGAATGTGGCTGGCGTAGATCCCGCCGTGGCGGGCCGCCGCCCTGGCCAGCGCGATGATCTCTTCGGTGCGAGCGTAGGTCCCGGGGATGTAAATCAACCCGGTGGAGAAGCCCACGGCGCCGTCGCGCATGCCCTGCTCGACCAGCTCCTGCATGCGGGCCAGCTCTTGCTCGGTGGGTGCGCGATTCGCCGTCCCCATGACCTGCCGCCGGACGGTGTTGTGCCCGATGAGCGAGGCCACGTTGATCCCGATGCCCGTCTTCTCCAGGCGGGCAAAGGCTTCGGCCAGGTTGGGCCACGAGCCGCCGCAGTTGCCGGTCACCACGGTCGTCACGCCGTCCGTCACGAAATTGTCGGCGCCGGGGACCTTTTCGATCACCCCCTCGATGTGCGTATGGATGTCAATGAAACCGGGAGCGATGACGCGACCGGCGGCGTCCACCACGCGCGCGGCTGTGGCTGGGTCCAGCTTGCCGATCGCGGCGATGCGGCCCGCGCGCACGGCAACATCAGCCCGGTACCAGGGATTGCCCGTGCCGTCCACCACCCGCGCGTTGCGGATGAGCCAGTCGTAATCGGCGGCCGGCGCGGAGCACAACCAGAGGAAGGCAAGCAGGAATCGCATGGCAGGCGTCACGAACGAGTGTAACGCACCGGCGCCGCCGGTGGCCAACAAGAGGGCCTCATTCGCCCAGAGCCTGACGGATGGCCTGCTTCAGTACGGGTTCGGCGCCGCGGCCCACCCACGAGGCGCCCGGCTCGTAGCCTCCCTCGTCAAAGGCCTGATCAGGGCAGATGTAGCCGGGGGCGATGTCTCCGTAGCCCGCTACGGCCATGAACCGCAGCGGTTCGAGGCGCTGGGCGTATTCCTGGAATTCGAGCAGCGGTTCGCCCGGCAGATGGAGGATGCGCGCCGGTCCCAGCGCGACTGCGGTCACGGCAAACGGCTCTTTGCGGCGAGCCTTAGCGTGCCAGCAAGCCACACGGTAGCGCGCTTCGCCGTCGGCGCCGGACTCGATCTGTTTTTCCGGTGCGCGGCGGGGCAGGTGAACCGGCAAGGTGCGCCAGTTCACAGCGCGCAACGGCTCAAACCTGGTTTCCGTGGCTGCCGCTTTCATGGCCGCCAGCAGCCTCTCGACCAGACCGCGGCGCGCTGCTTGCGAGCCGTCGTTGTACTTGCCCACGGTGACGTCGCCGGCCGCGCCGGTGAAATAGACCTGAAAGACGCCCTCTTCACGTTCCAGCTTTTCGCGGGCTTCTCCCACGAAGTCCGCCGAAGCGCGCCCGTCGCAGCAGAACGTTTGCGGATGGGTAGCGTAAAAGTGCAGGCGCGCGAGCGGGCGGCCGCGGAAGCCCAACGTGATCGTCCTCAACCAGGGATCTATGCGTCCCTCGGGCAGCGACGCTTGGTAGGGGTCCTTGCCGCCCGTGCTGTAACGCACCACGAGCTTGCCCCGGTCCCAGACTCGCCGCGAGGATGCCACCCGCTCGACCCGCACTTGGGCAACGCCCACGGCGTCAACCGGTTGGCTCCGGGCAATGGCGTCCCGCACGGCGGCGGTCAGCCTGCGCGCCAGCGCGTCCAGGCCGCGTTGGCTGTACGTCAGTGGGGGATCCGGCAGGTGGCGCAGGAGACGGCAGGCGTCACCGTCCACGTACGGGGCGGCGTGCTGGTGCACGGTGTGCAGGATCACGTCCGATGGTCTGGCGCCGGAGGCCGAAGCCAGCGCCTGTTGGATTTGTCGGAAGGCGACGCCCGCCAGGCCGCACCAATCCATGGCGCACAGGACCAGCCTGCGTCGGCCCTGTTCGAGGACCAGGCCTTTCGCCCAGAGAGGATCGAGGACGGTTTCGAGCGGTTTGGTCCAGATAAGGGGTTCGCCCCGGGAGGGTGTGGCGTCGCAGCCGAACGTTGCTGCACGCAGGCCCGGCGCGGGGACACGGGCCGCCCCGGCCATTGCGAGCAAGAAGTTCCGGCGTGTGCAGCCACTGGAAAGTGGACGCACCACGGAGCGGGCGTTCATTCCGCCAGTGTATCGCGGGGCGCCCGTTCAGGCGGCCGAGGAGCCCGGTTTGACCTGTGGGGCCGGATGCGCGGCTGTGTACTCCTCCAGGTATCGTTGGAAGGCTTCGGCAAGCAAGGAGCGGCAGCGGCCCTGCCGGCGCACGGGGATGCCCTCGATTTCGCGCACGGGCAGCAGGTCGCGGGTGCTGGAGGTGATGAACACCTCGTCGGCTTCCGCCAGGTCTTCCAGGCGCAGCGTCTGCTCTTCGACCCGGATGCCGGGCACGCGGATTTCCTCCAGCAACAAGGCGCGCGTGATCCCCGGGAGGCAGCCGGAGCTGAGCGGCGGGGTCAGCACGCGGTCGCCGCGGGCGATGAAGATGTTGGCGGAGGTGCACTCGCTGACTTCGTCTCGCTCGTTGAGGAGAAGTACTTCGTCGTAGCCCCTCTCCTGCGCCTGCTCCAGCCAACTCAGGTTCAGGGCCCAGGAAAGGATCTTGACGCCCGCCAGCGGGCAGGCGGCGTGGCGCGCCTGCGGCTGCACGGTGAGGCGCACGCTTTCGCCCCAATCGGTCAGATCGGCGGTGAGGCCGATCAGGTCGAACGGGCGCTGGTCAGGCCCCTGCCACAGACCTCCCACGTTACGAACCACCACCACCCTCAGGGTGGCTTCGTGAGCCTGATTGGCCTCCACCAGGCGGAGCAGGCGCCGGCGGATGAACTCCGGATCGGAGGGGAAGGGCACGCGCAGGGCAGCCGCGTCCCGCCGCATCCTTTCCCAATGACGCTCGTAGACGAACAGAACCCCGCGGTGGACGCGGAGGGTGCTGAAGACGCCCCATCCTGCCAGCAATCCCACTTGTCCCGCTGCGAGCACCTTCTCGGAGGCCTCCCGGATATCGTCGTTGTGCAGGATGAAGCGATGCATGCAACCCCATTTTACAGAGCGCGGGCGTTCCAGTTCGGAAACCACTGGGGGCGCGCCCGGCGGCATTCCTGGAGCAAGTCGGGCACGCGGCGGCGGCGTTCGAGTAGTCTTTCCAGCACGGCCTCGAGGGCGGCCTCTTCACCCTCGATCCAGTCCAGAGGCACTTGCTTGTAAGCCTTATCGAGCGCCTCTTCGGGAAAATGCAAGATGCGATCCAGCCAGGGCTGGAAGCTCTCCCAGCCCGTGACCGGTTCGTAGACCGTCGGGCGGTAGTAAAGGCCGTGCAAGGGGGCATCCGGGAAATCCCAGTGAGGGCCGTTCAGCACATAGCCCTGGTCTATCATGAGGGCGAAAAACGGCCCGGCCGAGACCTCGGAATCCGAACGCCGCCGGAAAAACACGGCCTGGCGGCCGTTGGCGTTGCCCATCCATTTATCGAAGGCCAGGACGGCTGCGAATTCGCGCAGGTTGGCGACGCGGCGCAGCAAGGCGTCGGGCAGGAAATCGTACACTGAGACCCGATCGGGATGGCCGGGGTAGCGCGATCCCCAGTGCCAGCCGGGGCACGCGGCAATGCGCCGGTTGCCCCATTGGAAGCCCGTCTCCGGGTATTGTCGGAGGAACTCCTGCGTGAGAGAGATGATTCGCATCTCGGGCGCCGAGATGCCGAGGTGCTCGAGAACCACCCCCGCGATCAGCTCATTGACCAGCACGCGCCTGTGCTGGGGATTGTTCGTGAATTTGACCACATAGAAATGCCCGTCCTCGGCTTCGATGAGGTGGGCCTGGGCCCCTCCGCGCATTTTCCGGACCAGGCGACGGGCTTCCAGCGGCATGATGAACTGCGGTACCCTATTGCTCACATTAGCGGAAGGCTCAGGCCGGGCGTCGGCCGGAGGCTTGGGGTCTTCCCGCTCGGCTACCCATAAGGAGAACCACAGCGATGCACCAGGAGCTCACGGGCGGCGTTTTTCCCATGCGAACCAAGGAGGAAATCGCACTGGAGATGATGAAGTTCATTGCCGTCACCACCGGCTACGGGAAGTCGGCGCCGGCGGCCGGCTATACAGGCAAGCCTGCACGCAGTCCCGAGGAATACGCGGAGGCGCTGTTGGAGCTCTACCAGCGCTGCCGGGCAGTACTCGGCGAGTGAGGCTCCCGCAGCGCCTCCGGCGCCGGAGGCTTTCTTACCGGCGCGATTTCTTGGCCGCCTTCTTGGCCGGGGCCTTCTTGGCGACCTTCTTGGCTGCCTTCTTGGCGGCCTTCTTGGCTATCTTCTTGGGAGCCTTCTTGACGGCCTTTTTCGCGACCGCCTTCTTGGCCGCCTTTTTGGCCCCCTTCTTGGCGGCTGCCCTTACCGCGGGCTTCTTGGGCGCCTCGGGTTCGGGGGCAGCTTCAGCGGCGGGTTGTTCCGCTGTTGTTTCGACAGGCATCGTGCTCTCGGGCACTTCAGGTTCCGGCACGGTTTTCTCCTCCTCAATGATAATGGGTTCTTCGTCGAACTCTTCCTCTTCTTCGAAATCTTCTTCGTCCTCGTCCGGGTTCCAGTCTTCCAGGTCCGAGTCGAACTCGATGCTCTCGTCTTCGTAGTCCAGATCGTCCCGCTCGTCGTCTTCGTAAGCGAGCTTGAGGGGATCAAACATTTCCAGAGCCTCCTGTGCGCTCGGTCATCACATAGAATACCGCTTTTTTCGCGGAAAGCAAGAGAGAATCGTAGGGGGAATGCGCGAGATCCGGACTCAGCGGCGAGCCGTGCTCGGACTGCGCATCGCCGGGTTCGCGCTGGCGGTGCGGACGGCGGCGCTTTGCGGCGTCCTCCTGGCGGGAGCAGAACCGCGAACCGCGCTGCGAGTGCGCGACGAGGCAGCGGTCCGCGCCCGGACGTTGGAGGCCGTGGCTCGCACGGTGGCGGCCCGAACGGGTACGAGCACGATGTCACCGGCTTCCAGACCGTCCCTGAGGTGAGCATTCAGGGTGGCGAGGCTGGTCTCCGCAACCTGGTAGCGGCGGGCGATCGAACTCAGAGTATCGCCTTGGGCCACCCTGTGAGCGCGCACGGCCTGGCGGCAATGGGCAGGGATGCCCTCGAGCAGCACCGCAAGCTGTTGCCCTGCGCCTTTGGGGACGCGCACCAGGTACCCTGCGGGCGCCACGTCCTTCAACAAGGCCGGATTGAGTTCGCGAAGCTCGGCGACCGGCTTTTCCAGCAGGTCGGCAAGCAGGGCCAGGCTGGTGGGCGCCGTGATGTGGACCGAGTCGTACTCGAGAGGCGGGTCGGGCTCGACGGCTTCCAGCCCGTGCGCCGCCGGATTCTTGGCCATGATGATCATGGCCAGGATGATCGGTACGTAATGGGAGGTCTCCTTGGGCAGGACGCTTCGCTTATGGAGTTCCCAGAAGTCTGCATAACCGGTCCGTTCGACCGCGCGCGCTACGGCGCCGGGGCCGGCATTGTAAGCCGCCAGCGCCAGGTACCAGTCTCCGAACTGGTGGTACAGATCGCGCAGGTGGCGAGCCGCAGCCCGGGTGGCCTTTTCCGGATCCAAACGGTCGTCGGTGTAGGGAGTTTGCAGTAGCCCGTATTCCACGCCACGTGACTTGATGAATTGCCACATGCCCGTGGCGCGGCGCCGGGACACGGCTCGCGGGAAGAAACCCGATTCGGCTTGCGCTACGTGGATCAGCTCCTGGGGAAGGCCCTCCTCGTCCAGGATGCGCTGGATCATGGGGCGGTACCGGCCGGCCCGGCGCAGGCCGTTGATCAACAGTTGCCGGCCTCTGCCGCTCGACAAGTAGCGGACGTAGGCCAGTACCGGGTCCGGCGCTTCCAGGGGCAATTGTGAGCTCGTTGCCCGAAGCTCCTCCTGGATCTGGTTCCGGAAGGCTGGGTCAATCGGGAAGGTGAGCCTGGGGATCTCATCCAGCGGAGCTCGCTGGAAGCCAGGCTCTACCTCGTCGGCGTGGGCTGTTTCACCTCTCTCGAGATCGTAGCGGTAGGCGGCTTCGGCGAGTTCCTCGATCTTGCGCTGGATGCGGCTCTCGGTGGCCGGGTCGGCCGGAGCGCGCGGTGCGAGCAGGAGATCGAGCGCCCGGTCGAACTCACGTCGAGCCTGCTCGGAGTCCCCACGCTCCAGCGCGCGTCGCCCGAGCTGGAAATGCCATTCGGATTCGCGAAGCAGGACCGCCGCCCATCCGATACTCTGGCCAGGTTCGAGGACGGGGACCCGCGGGCCCCGAGCCAGTTGGATACGCAGGTCAGTGGCTGCGTGCGGCAAAGGCTCCGGGGCAGGAAGCGGCTCGGCAACCTTGCTCACCGGCGGCACAAAAGAGTTCAGCGGGCGACTGGTGCGAGTCACACTACAACCCGCCATCAGGACGAGCGCCCCAGCCGCGGCCCAGAGCCTCCGGCGCGAAAAGTGTCGGCCTAGCACCGTACCACCGTAGCCAGAACTCCTTGATGATCCAGCAAAATTCTGACTGTACTTCAGCCGTTACAGGGCCGTCAAGTCAAGTGGGTCGCTGAGGTTTGCTGCCCAGGCACATGCTGACCCACCCCGGCTGAGGTTGTTCACCGAGCAAATGTGGAAGCAATTCCAAGGCAAGCTACAAAGCTTGGGTTTGTCCCCGAAGCCGAAGCGTAGCGGAGGCGAAGGGGACAAACCCAAACGGCCCGCCCGGACCCCCGGCGCCCTCAGCTGGGAGCTGGTCTGGCGCCGCCGAGGCTAAAAACATGTCGGCACAAGAACGTTCCTTTCCGCTATCCTTTCGGATTGACACCCAAACCGGAGGAACGCCTTGTGCCTTGACCTATCCTACCAGGAAATCATGAGCAGCCAAGACCCCAAATTCGCCGTCCGCTACCAGATGGTGATGAGCGCCCTCCGCAAGGGCATCCGCCCCACCATGCGCGACTTTCAGTGTTCGCGCAACACCGTGCGCCTGTGGTTACGCCGCTACCAGGAGCAGGGTTTGGCCGGACTGGAAGAGCGCTCCCGCGCCCCGCACCACATCCCCCACAAAACCCCGCCCGAGGTCGAGCAGCAGGTCGTCGAGGCTCGCGACGCCATCCCCTGCTTTGGCCCCCGGCGCCTCAAGCGCTACTTTGAGCTGCCCTGCTCGACCGGGGCCATCGCCCGCATCCTCCAGCAATCCGGACGCAGCCAGCGCCGCAAAAAGCCCCGCCCGCGGGCCCGAAGCCTGGCCGCTGAGAAACTCAGCTGGCCGGCCTTCGGCCTGCTCCAAGTCGACGTCAAAGACCTCTCGGATCTGCCCGGCTACCGCGAGCTAATCCCCTTCGGGCTGCCCCGCTACCAATTCACCGCCCGCATCGTACCCGAAGGCGGCATCTGGCTGGCCTTCTCCGCCGTCAACGACTCCACCTACGCCTTGCTGTTCGGCGATCGCTTGCTGGCCCACCTGGCCGCCTGCGGGGTCCAGCTCCAGGAGCTTACCGTGCAGACCGACAACGGCAGCGAGTTCGGCGGCGCTTGGAACCGCCGCCGCACGCCCCCGGCCTTCACCCGCCTGGTCGAGCAGAAATACCGCTGCCGCCGGCACCGCTTCAACCCGCCCCACCGCTGCACTTACAACAGCGACGTGGAGGCCGTGCATGGGCTCATGGAGCAGGAGTTCTACCACTTGGAACCCTTCCGCGGCGACCTCCAGCGCTTCCTCAATCAGGCCTGGACCTACCAACTCTGGTTCAACTACCAGCGGGAAAACTCAGCCAAGGGCCATCGCACTCCCGACCAGCTGCGGGCCGAGCGCGCACCTTGGGTCCATCCCAAGGTCTATGCCCTGCCGCCTGTGTTACTGTCATCTCTCTCAGCCCAAGATCTGCCCTCCCCCAGGCAGATCCTGGGTCAGGATCTACCTGGGCATGTCAAAAGTTAAATCTGCTCAAGTCAAATCAGCGCCCGTCAGGGCAGGGCAAGCAGATGGGGATCGGATCTGCCTCGGAGGCATTGACGACCGTGGCCAGCCCAAAGGTCTGCAATGCCAACAAGATAGCGAACAGCCAGCGACGCATGTTTCAACCTCCTGGTACTTTCCAAAAGTGTGAACTACAAACTCCAAGTCTAGTACTCTTACGTCGGGAACACCACTACGGGTCAGAGAAATTTCTTGAATCAGAACAGTTAAACCCATGCTTTCGGGCTGGCGGCAAAGGGCGGTTCACGTAGCTCCCACAGCCTGCCGCTCCCCGTTCCTGTACAATAAGACTTCCGCCCCCATGGCCAACCCAGCAGACTCGGGAAGGTTCGACCGCGACCCGGCGGCCAACGTCTGGCGCAGGACCCTATCACAGATCCCGACCGTGTTTGGCCGGCTGGTCTACCTCTCCTCGCTGCGGGATCCCAACACGGGCCGGTACGAACACTTCGGGCTGGCCCAGATGTTCGGCGAAGAAGAAGCCGATCACGCCCTGCGCGACAGTCACCTGGACACCTTCCGGCAATGGCTGGGCTTCGGCTTGGAGCGGCAAAAGCAAGACCTGGACCGGTATCTGGCGGAGTTGCACAGCGATCCTCGGGCTGTGCTGGAGACGTGGACGCGCGTGGAGCCTTACCGCAATCTGATCCCCGCCAGCGTGCCCCAAGCGGACCGCCAGCTCTATCTCGCTGATCTGGAAACGCTTCTGGAGCTGCTCAAGAACGAGTACGGCGTCGCCTGCCCTGATCCAGACGCATAGCCACCCCCGTTACCTGACCGATGACTTCGACCTCGTCCGGGTACGCATATACCTCGGGATTGCACATCGAGGCAGGGTGCGGTTGAAGGATCAACTGCGAGTCGTTGAGGGTGCACCAGCCGCAGGCGAAACCTTTGCGGTGTTCGAGGAAGTAGATCGGACGTTCAAATTCGTTGGTCCAGCCCGTGTTGACGATCTTGCGGCGGGTTTCGTCAATCAGCACGAAGGAGCCGGGTTGAAGCAGGGGATACATGGTCCAGTCCTCCGTGCCGATGAACCCGTAGCGGTGGTTCTTGAGGTCGAGACCGTTCAATAGCATCAGGGGCAGCTTGCCCCAGCGCTGGATCATCCGGCTCAGATAGGTGGTCCGGCGCCAGTCCAGGCCGGGATCCAGGCTGAGGGGCAGTTGCACTTCGCCGTGCCCGTCGGTGTCGAAGCCCACGGTGTGCGTGCGCTCGATTTCGATGCTCATGGCGTCGGCGGGCATTTGCGAGATGTCCACGCCGTACCACTCCATGACCTCGTGGAGGTCGAGCCGGTAAATCGTGCAAAGGCTGTAAAGCCGGTAGAGGCTGGGGACGGTGCCCTTGTTCTCGATATCGGCCAGCCGGCTGAGCGCAATGATAAACTCGTCGTTCTTATGGCGCTCGGCGATACGGAGGCTGGCCTCCTCGACGTCGCGGTAACGCAGGTTCAGCCGTTCGCGAGCTCTTTTGAGCTTCTGCCCGGCTTCCTGCATCATGGATCCTTGGGCCGGCCACCCTCCGGGGCCGCCGGGCGGCCGACCGAAGTGCTAGGATGTTCTGGAATTGAATTATAGCGATCCTGGTTCCGAAGAGCAAGCAAAACGTGCAGCCTCTGTTCCGAATTCGGAACAAGCGGAACGGGTCACCGAGCCGACCCGCGTGATCGTCGGCATCACCGGCGCCAGTGGCGCCATTTACGGGATCCGGCTGCTCGAACGTCTGCGCCGTCCCCGCGTGGAAATCCACCTGCTCGTGAGCCGCTCGGGCATCCGCACCTTGCACATGGAAACGGGCTTGAGCCTTGCCGAGCTGCGAGGGATGGCCGACGTCCATTACCCGATTCACGACGTCGGAGCCCGAATCGCCTCGGGTTCCTACCCGGTCCACGGAATGGTAATCGCACCGTGTTCGATCCGCACCATGGCAGCTATCGCCGCGGGCTTGAGCTCGAACCTGCTGCTGCGCGCCGCGGACGTAACCTTGAAAGAGCGCCGCAAGCTCATCCTGATGATCCGGGAAAGCCCCTTGCATTTGGGGCACCTGCGGACCATGGCGCTCCTGGCCGAGATGGGCGCCATCATCGCCCCGCCCATTCCCGCGTTCTATCATCGGCCGCAGAGCGTGATGGATCTGGTGGACTATTCCATCGAGAGGGTCCTCGATCTTTTGGGATTGCCCGCGCCGGAGGCGCGGCGCTGGGATCCCTGACGGGTTCACACGGCGGCGCACTTCAAATCTTCGGCGATCTGGCGGGCGATGTCTTCGACCCGCGCCGCCAGCTCGGGCGACAGGCCGGTCCCGAACACCAGAGGGCCTCGGACGACGATGCCGTAGCAGAGGATCGCCTCCGGCAGGCGCAGCCCGGCGGCGCGAGCCAGCGCCAGAGCCGTGCCGAAGCCGATGGCATGGGAGGGGGGACTCGCATCCGTCGGCGCCTCCTCGAGATTGGCCCGCAAAACGGTCCCGGGCGGCGCGTCCCAATCCACCAGCGCGTCCACGATCACGGCGCGCCGGTAACCCTCCATGCGCTCGACGATCTCGATAGGCGAGGCGCAGATCTCCGCCACCTCCCAGTCCTGCGCGTCCGGGAGCAACTCATGAACGCGCCGGGCGACGACGGCCCCGACGCCGTCATCGCCGCACAGCGTATTGCCCGCGCCGACAAGCAGGCCGCGCGGCCTCTCAGCAGCCTCGCCGGCGCACCGCGATGCGGGTTCCATCTGAATCAATCACTTCGACTTCCAGCGGCATGGCGCCGGGCAGGCTGTGCGTGGCGCAGGCAAAGCACGGGTCGTAGGCGCGGAAGGCCATCTCGATGCGGTTGAGCACCCCGTCGGTGATTTCGACGCCGCGCTTGATCAGCCCGAAGGCGGCCTTGCGGATGGACATGGCGATGGGCGCGTGGTTGTTGGTGGTGCCCACGATCAGATTGACGCGCCGCACCAGGCCGCGCTCGTCCGTGACGTAGTGGTGATAGAGGGTGCCGCGGGGCGCTTCCACCACGCCCACGCCTTCGTCCGGGGTGGCCGTGGGCATGTTGCGGATCTTGTCGCTGAGAATCTCCTCGTCGCGCGCCAGCTCGGCCGCACGCTCGGCCGCGTAGAGCAGCTCGATGACACGGGCCCAGTGCGTGGCGAGCGTTTGATGGACCGGCTTGCCGCCCAGCGTCGAGTACATCCGTTCGTACTCCTGCTGCGCCAGCGGCGTGGCCATGCCGTCGGCGGCGTTGAGCCTGGCCAGCGGCGTCGCGCGGTAGACGCCGGAATCCTTGCCGTCCACGAACCCCTTCCAGCCGACCTTCTTGAGAAACGGGAACTTCAGGTACGACCACGGCTCGACGTGCTCGCCGAGCACCTCCAGATAGTCCCTGGGATGGAATTTGACGAACTCCTTGCCGTCGGGGTCCACCACGCGGATCATGCCGTCATAGAAGTTCACCTTATTGTTGGCGTCCACGGTTCCCATCGAGTAGGTGCGATGGGTGAACGTATCGCTCAGGATCATGTCCACGTACGCCGGGTTCTTGAGAACCACGTTGTCAATCACCCCGAGGGTGAACTTGGCGAACTCGATGAAGTAGTCGGTGTGGCCCAGGATCTCGTCGCGTTCCTCGCGGGTGAGAGGCTTGGCCATGCCGCCGGGCAGCCCGGTGACGGGGTGGATGGCTTTGCCTCCGATCAGGGCCACCGCCCTTTGAGCGCGCTTGCGCAGCTCGATGACCTTGGCGCCTGCCTCGAGGCCGACCTTGCGGATCACGCCCAGGATGTTGCGCTCGGCGGGCGGCGCGTCCGGTCCCACTACGAAATCGGGCCCGCCCAGAGCGTAGACGTGCAGCGTGTGGTCGCCCACGTAAAACGCCGAGTAAAGCAGCTCGCGCAGTTTCTTGGCGGCGGGCGGCGGCTCGACGTGATAGACCGCATCACAGGCCTTGACGCTGGCCATGTGATGCGCCTCCGGACAGACGCCGCAGATGCGCGTGGTGATCCGCGGGAGCTCCTCCACCGGGCGGCCCACGCAGAACTGTTCGAAGCCGCGCAGCTCGGGGACCTGGAAGTAGCAGTTGGACACTTCGCCGTCGTCGTTCAGGAAGATGGTGATCTTGCCGTGTCCCTCCAGCCGCGTAATGGGATCAATGGTGATGGTTCGCATAGCCCCTCCTCATGCGGTGACGATTGTTCGTTTGCGATGCAGTAGCGAAGCCGGCACGCTGAAGCGATAGAAGGCGCCGGCCGGGTCGGGAATCTGATCCAGGATCCGTTGGACCTCCTCGGGATCCTGCGAGTCGATCACGCTGGCCAGCGCGCCGATCATCTTGGCGCCCTGATCAATGACGTTGGGCGGAGGCCCGTAACAGCCGCGGCAGGGCATGTTGGCTTTCACGCACAGGGCGCCGCAGCCGCTGCGCGTGGCCGGGCCCAGGCAGAGGATGCCCTGGTCGAGCAGGCACTGGTCGGGGTCAGGCACGATTTCCCAGGGGCGGTAGAAGCGCTTGATGCGCTTCTCCTCGCGCTTGCGGCCGCACTCATCGCAGCAGGCCTTCTCGCCCGCGCCGATCACCGAGCCCGGCGGGGGCAGCGGCGCGCCGCTCATGATGGCGCTCAGCACGTTGACGATCTGGGGCGGTTGCGGCGGGCAGCCCGGGACGAAATAGTCCACCGGCACCACCTGAGCCAGCGTGCGCACCTCTTCGTAGAACTCGGGGATTTCCAGCTCGCCCTCGGGAACACGGAAGTGCGGCTGGGGACGCGCGCCGTTCTGGTTCACCGTGCTGGGCGAACCCTGGTAGACCCAGTCCAGGATTTCCTGGCGGGTGGTGAGGTTGGCCAGGCCGGGGATGCAGCCATCGGTGGCGCAGGAGCCGAACGCCACCAGGACTTTGGATTTGCGCCGGAGCAGGCGCGCCAAGGCTTCGTTTTCACTGGTGCGGATGGCGCCGTTGAACAGGCAAAGGTCAATGCTGCCATCCTCCATCGCCTGGACGTCCTTGTACTTGAAGTCCATGGCGCAAGGCCAGAAGACGATGTCGAAGAACGCGGCCACGTCGAGGATTTTTTCTTCGACGTCCAGCACGGCGATTTCGCAGCCGCCGCAACTGGCCGCCCAGTACAGAGCCAGCTTCGGTTTGCTCATACACGCACCTCCTCGAGCTGGAGTTCCGGCTCGGCCACGGGCGCAGCCTCGGCCTGGAGGGGGCCCAGGGCGCGGATCTGCTCGGTGAACTCATTGGCCACCCGCGCGAATTTTTCGCCCTCGCTGGCCGAGATCCATTCCAGGCGCAGGCGCCGTTCGTCAATACCAAACTGTCTGAGGACGCGCTTGAGCAGCAACACCCGGCGCATGGCTTTGTAATTGCCCTCCTGATAGTGGCAATCGCCGGGGTGGCAGCCCGCCACCAGCACGCCGTCCGCGCCCAGTTGGAAGGCGCGCAGCACCAGCGTGGGATCCACGCGCCCGCTGCACATGACGCGAATGGTGCGCAGGTTGGGCGCCGACTTCATCCGACTGACGCCGGCCAGGTCCGCGCCGGTGTAGGAACACCAGTTGCAAAGAAAACCGACGATGCGAGGCTCAAATCGTGCCTGCTGGTTCATGGCCCCTCCTTGTCAGCGAACCGTCAGCAGACCTTCCAGCTCGGCCTGCAACTGCGAGTCACTGAACCCGTACCCGGTGATCGCGCCGGCCGGGCAAGCGGCCACGCAGGTGCCGCAGCCCTTGCACAAGGCGGAATTCACCCGGGACACCTTCCTGTCCTCCAGATACTCGATGGCCTCGTAGGGACAAAGCGCGTTGCAGACGCGGCATCCGCTGCAATACTCCTCGTTGATTTCCGCGCGCACCGGATCAATTTCCACCACACCTTTGGCGATGGTGGCCAGCATCCGGGCGGCGGCGGCGCTGGCCTGGGCCACCGTGTCCGGGATGTCTTTGGGACCCTGCGCGCAGCCGGCCACAAAGAGGCCGTCGGAGGAGGTCGCCACCGGGTCCAGCTTGGGATGGCGTTCCAGGAAGAAGCCGTCCGGACTGCGGCTGAGACCGAACAGCCGCGCCACTCGTTCGGCGTCGCGCTGCGGTTCGATGGCGTTGCACAGGATGACCATGTCCACCGGGATCTCGCGGAACTTCCCGATGAGGGTGTCTTCGCAGCGGATGAGCAGCGTGCCTTCGTCCTGCTTGGACCAGCCCGCCTGCACCACCTCGGCCACCTTGCCGCGAATCACGTTGGCGCCTTCGTGCAGCACGCGGGAGTAGAACTCCTCGTAGCCTTTGCCGAAGGCGCGCATGTCGATGTAGAAGTTGTACACCTCGGCCTCGGGGCAGCGTTCCTTGATCAGATGCGCGAACTTGAGCGCGTACATGCAGCAGACGCGCGAGCAGTAGCGGCGGTAGTTTTCGTCGCGCGAACCCACGCAGTGGATGATGCCCACGGCGCGCGGCGGCCGGCCGTTTTTCAGCCGGATCTGGCCGCCCGTGGGACCGGTGGCGTTGAGCATGCGTTCGATGTCCAGCGCGGTGTAGATGTTGTCCAGCCGCCCGTAGCCGTACTGGGCCATGACCGAGGCGTCGAACAGGTCGTAGCCGGTGGCCACCAGGATCTGGCCCACTTCGATCTCCAGCTCCTCGTCGGTCATCTCGTGTTTGACGGCTTTGGCTTCGCAGACCTCGACGCATTTCTGGCAACCGTCGGTCTTGAAGTGGATGCAAGCGTCGCGGTCTATGCGAGGGACTTTGGGCACGGCCTGCGGCGTGGTGACGTAAATGGCGGTGTTGGGACCGAGCAGGAACTCGGGCGGCTTGCCGCGGTAGTCCTCCGGCTCGAATCTTATGTGCGAGGTGGGGCAGACGTGAGCGCAGGCGCCGCAGGCGACGCAGGCTTCCGACTCCTGGTCGAACGGCGTGACCACCCTGCGCTTGATCCCCCGATCCTCGTAGCCGAGGGCGCAGGCGCCCACCACCTCTTCGCAGATGCGCACGCAGCGCAGGCACAGAATGCAGGCGTCCGGGGCTTCGTCGCGCATCTCGCTGATGAACCGCGGCTTTTCCAAGCCCACCTCCGCGGCCAGCTTCCGGACGACCGGGACATTGGGCCAGCGCGCCAGCATTAGCTCCACCACCACCCGCCGCGCCTGCCGCACGGGCTCGGTGTCGGTTTGGACGATCATTCCCTCCTCGCACGGGATGTTGCAAGCCGTCAGCAGTTCGTAGCCATGGGGACGCTGGACCTGCACCACGCACACCCGGCAGGCGCCGAACGGCTTCAGCCAGGGGTGGTAACAAAGGGTGGGGATGGGGATCTCCAGGAACTTGGCTGCTTGCAGAATGGTTGTGCCCTTACGGACCTGGGTTCTGGTTCCATTGATCGTCAGTGAGATCATGTTCGCTCCCCTCATTCCACGATCACGGCGTTAAAGTGGCAGACGTCCACGCACACGCCGCACTTCTTGCAGAGTGTGGGATCAATGCGGTGCGGCTGGTTCTTTTCGCCCAAGATGGCCTTCTCGGGGCACTCGCGACGGCAGACGCCGCAGCCATGGCCCCGCTCCACGCAAATCACCGGATCGATGCGGTAGGTGTTGAGCTCGCGGCAGACATGGGCCGGGCACTTATGGGCCTCGATGTGAGCCAGGTACTCATCGCGGAAATATTTGAGCGTGGTGAGGACGGGGTTGGGCGCGGTCTTGCCCAGGCCGCAAAGCGAGGTCTGCTTGACCACCCAGGCGATCTCTTCCAGAGCCCGCAAGTCGTCCATGGTGCCGTGGCCGTCCACGATGCGGTTGAGGATGTCCAGCATGAGCTTGGTGCCCTCGCGGCAGGGCGTACAGGCGCCGCAGGATTCGTCCTGGGTGAAGGCGAGAAAGTAGCGCGACACGTCCACCATGCAGGTGTCCTCGTCCATGACCACCAGGCCGCCCGAGCCCATCATGGAGCCGACGTCGGTGAGGCTCTCGTAGTCAATGGGCAGGTCCAGGTAGTCTCGAGCCTCACGCTTGCCGTCGGGCGCGACGTACTCGATGGGCTGGTCCATCATGCCCGCAGGGATGCAGCCGCCCGAGGGCCCGCCGGTCTGCACGGCTTTGAATTTCTTGTCGCCGGGGATGCCGCCGCCGATGTCGTAGATGAGCTGGCGCAGGGTGATCCCCATGGGGACCTCGACCAGGCCGGTGTTGCGCACCTTGCCCACCAACGAGAAGACCTTGGTGCCCTTGCTGCGCTCGGTGCCGATCTCCGAGTACCACTGCCAGCCGTGCATGATGATGGGCGCTACGTTGGCCCAGGTCTCGACGTTGTTGATGCAGGTGGGCTTGCCCCACAACCCGTATTCAGCCGGGTAAGGAGGACGCGCGCGAGGATCACCCAGACGCCCTTCGACCGAGGCGATCAGGGCGGTTTCCTCGCCGCAGACGAAGGCGCCCGCGCCCCGCGTGACGGAAATGTCGAAGTCGAGGCCGGAATCCAGGATGTTTTCGCCCAGCAAGCCGTACTCGCGTGCCTGCTGGATGGCGATCTGGATGCGCTCCAGCGCCAGCGGGTACTCGTTGCGGATGTACACCACGCCGTAGCGGGCGCCGATGGCGCGGGCGCCGATGAGCATTCCCTCGATGACCGAATGCGGGTCGGACTCGAAGATGCTGCGGTCCATGAAGGCGCCCGGGTCACCTTCGTCGCCGTTGCAGATGATGTACTTGGGTTCGCCCGGGGCCTGGCGGACCTTGCGCCACTTGACGCCGGTGGGGAACCCTGCGCCGCCGCGCCCGCGCAGCCCGGCGCGCGTGATTTCCTCGATGATCTGCTCAGGCGTCATCTGGCTGAGCGCCTTGACCAGTGCCTGGTAGCCGTCGCGCGCGATGTAGTCCTCGATCTTTTCGGGATCAATCAGCCCGCGGTTGCGCAGGGCGATCAGGCGCTGGTGCATGAAGAAGGGAATGTCGGACATCTTGGGAATGGGCGCGGGCGCTTCCGGCGGCGTGTACATGAGCTTCTTCACCGCCCGGCCCTTGATGAAGTGCTCTTCCACCAACAGGGGAATATCCTTGGTGGAGAGTTGCTGGTAGAAAATGCCGTCCGGCTGCACAACCATCAGCGGGCCGACGGCGCAGAAGCCGTTGCAGCCCGTGGTCACCACCTGGACCTCGTCCTGAAGGCCGCGCTTGCGAATTTCCTTTTCCAGCGCGTCGCGCACCTCCAGGGAGCGGTTGGAGACGCAGCCCGTTCCGGCGCAAACCATGCAGTGCACGCGATACGGCATGCTCCCTCCTCGTCAAAGCGCCCGCTCGCTGCCCACGGCCAGGGCATAGCGGTCGGCGATCTTTCCTCCCACGATGTGCTCGGCGATGATCTCCCTGACCTTGCCTTCGGTCAGATCCACGTACTTGACCGGCGCCTCGCCCAGCACTTCCACGGTCATCATGGGTTCGCGGCTGCACAGACCGGCGCAACCCGTGGTGGAGACGAGGACGTCGTGCAGGTTGCGCTGTTCGATCTCGCGCAGTACGGCGGCCATGATGTTGCGGCCGCCGGCCGCGATCCCGCAGGTGCCCAGATGCACGATGATCTTGACGCGGCCGGCCCCTTCGCGCAGCAGGGTGGCGCGGCGGGCTTCCTCGCGCATGCGCGCCAGGTCCTCGATCTTAAGCTTTGGCATGAGCGGCCTCCTGCTTCTGGTAGCGCCGGATGATCTGATCCACCTTGGAGACGGTGACCTTGCCGTACAGATCCTGTCCCACCGTGACTACCGGGGCCAGTCCGCAGCAGCCCAGGCAACGAACTTGTTCCAGGCCGAACATCAGGTCGGGCGTCGTTCCGCCGGTCTTGATCCCCAGTTCGCGCTCGAACTTTTCCAGGATTTTCACCGCGCCCTTGACGTGGCAGGCCGTGCCCAGGCAGACCGAGACCGGGTGCCGGCCTTTGGGTTTGAGGCTGAAGGCGCGATAAAAAGTAGCCAGGCTGTAAGCCCGGCTCAAGGGTACGTCCAGCGTGCGCGAAAGATACTCCAGCACATCGCGCGGCAAGTACGTGTATTGCTGCTGGATGTCCTGGAGCATGGCGATGATGGCGCTTTTCTGGGCTCCATGCTGTCGGATGATGCTTTCAATGGTTGCCAGTTCCATGAGGGACCTCCTGCATGCTCTCGCGACGCAAGGCGTGCAGCGCCTCGGCCAGCGAGCGACGCAACGCCGCGATGCCGGCGGGACTGTTGGGCGCCACGCCCCCCAGAGATTGTTTGAACTCGACCGTGTCGAATCGAACCGCGAAATCGGCGCCGCGATGTTCGTAGGAGAACTCGATCTCGGGATGCCCGGCCGCCAGCGCCAGCAGGGTGGCCGCCACATCGCCCAGGGGCTGGCGATCGGGGTGACTGAGTTGAAATTCCGCGGTGACCGTGGTTCCGGCGCCCGGCCGGGATTGGATGCGCAACGAGCCGTCTGCCAGGCGTGCGGCTTGTTCCAGCAGCGCCAGCCCGAGTCCCACCCTTCGCGTCGAGCGGGTCGTGAAGAAAGGATCGGCGGCGCGCTGAAGGACTTCCTCGGGCATGCCCGAGCCGTCATCGCGCACCTCTAGGACGAGCCGATCGGCGGCGGGATCTTCGGTCACGCGGATGTCCACGCGCCGGGCGCCCGCGGCGAAGGAGTTCTCGGCCAGGTCCAGCATGTGCAGGGCTAGTTCCTCCATGGCTCGGTCGGCCCTCCCTCCTCCTCGTTCACCACGCAGCGGCCCTGGCGATGGGCCAGAGCCTGCCGCAGCTCGTCCACACAGATGCGCTGCAAGCGGAAACTCGTCGTGCAGGCGCCAACCTGCTCGGGCCGGTGGGCGTCGGAAGAACGCACCAGGGCCATGGCGGCGCACTCGGGCCAGCGCCTGCGGAATTCGGCCGCGGGCATGTGCGGCGAAAGCTCCACCGCGTCCAGGGCCAGATCCGGCGGAAGAAATCCCAGGTGGCCGAGAAGGCCGAACGCTTCGCGATCGGCATGGGCGGCGATGGCCAGCCCGTCCAGTGCGTGCACGCGTTCGACGATCTCGTTCACGCTCATCTCGGTGGCGCCCGCCAGCAGGCGCGGCTCGAATCCGAGCACGTCGTGGTCCTCATTGACCAGGACCTGAAGCCCGAAGATTTCGGGCTGGTTCTGGCCCGGCAGGCGCTGGTAGACGACTTGCTGCATGGCCCGGGCGGCATCGAGGTCGCCGAAGATGGCGAGGATATGAACCTCTTCCCGCGAGGTGATCTCCAGGGCGGGCAGAACCGTAAGGCGAGTCTGGCGCGCGGCGCCCACGACGGCGGGGATGTTGGCTGCGGAATTGTGATCGGCCACGCCGATGGCATCCAGGCCTCGCGCCAGCGCCGCGGCGACGATCGTGCGTGGCGCCATGCTCAAGTCGGCGCAGGGCGACAGGCAGGTGTGCACGTGCAGGTCGGCGCGCCAGACTCGCATCAGGCCGCCCCACGAAGACCGAGAGCGTACAGTCGGCCCGCCGCTTCGAAGGCGGGCAGCGACGTGCGCAGGACGGTGATCTTGTGCTCGCGGGCGCGTTGCAACATGTCCGGATCGGGATTGCGCCCGTTCACCAGAAGCACGCTCAGTTCTTTCAGCGCGGCGACAGCCGCCACGTTGGCGTGGGTTTGCAGGGTCAGCCACAGGGCTCCTGGCGAGGCGTGGGCCATGACGTCGCTGAGCAGGTCCGAGGCGTAGGCCGTGGTGACCTCACGATCGAGATCACCCGCGGTCAGGATCTCCAGCCCCAGAACCTCGACCATGGCACGCGCCGTCACGGGTCTGCCTCCCTAAGCGAGCGCCGTATGGCGGTGGCGTCGAGCCTGCTCGACGGTGAGCACCACGCAGTCCTCGAGTGCGGCGCGCCCTTGCACCACGTCCTCGGCGAAGCTGTGGCAGGTGGGAGCGCCGCAAGCGCCGCAATCAATGCGCGGCAGCGTCTCCAGAATCTCTTTCATGCGGGCGCGTTTCTCGATCGCCCGCGAGATCTCGGCGTCCAGGGGCGGGAACGGCTGCGGCGGGAAACGCCCGGGCAAGGAGAAGTAGCCCTGTTGATAGAGGCGGTGGATCTGCTCGCGCGAGCAGCCCGGCTCGCGCCCATAGCGGCCCACCAGCTGCAGGATCTTGCTTCGGGCGAAATAAGGATTTTCCACCGTCAGCGGGCCGGAGCAGCAGCCTTGGGGGCAGGCGTGGCACTCCAGATACTGAAGCTCGCCCAGCTTGCCGTTTTCCACATCTTCCAGAAGGCGCGCCACGTCACGCAGCCCGCCGACGGCCAGCGTGTCCTCCGTCTTCAGGCAGGCGGCCTGGCCGCCCAGCACCGGCCAGCCCAGTCCCAGTCCCTTGACGGCTTCGGCATCGCCGGGACGTTCGGTTTCCCGCGCCAGCGCGGCCAGAAGAGGCTGGTACAGGTCGGAGATAGGGATCGCGCCATCCAGGAAGGAGGTTCGCTTCCGGGGCGGGAATTCGACCGCAAGGATCTTGGCGGGGCAAGGGGTCAGATAGATCAAGCCGATCTCGTCCATGGGCAAGCCCAACTCTCGCGCCTTGCGGCTCTTGATTTCGCGGGCCGCAATTTCCATGGGCGAATCAATGGGGACGAGCTGGTCCACGAGGGCAGGAAAACGGGCTTGCACCAGCCGCACGACAGCGGGGCAGAAAGGCGAGATCAGCGGGAGCGGCCCCCGGTAATCGGCCAGAAACTCGTCAATGGCGACGCTGACGGACTCGGTGGCCCAGGTGAGGTCGCAAGCCTCGTCAAATCCGATCCTGGTGAGGGCGCGCAGGATGGTGCCGGGCAGGATATCGCGGCGGAACTGGCCGTAAATGGCAGGCGAGGGCAGGGCGATGGTGTACTTGAATCGGGCGAAGTCGGTGAAGGAACCGGTCAGGGGCTGGATGGCGCTGTTGGGGCAGGCGCGCACGCACTCCCCGCAGTCAATGCAGCGATCTTCCAGGATGACGGCGTGGCCCCGGCGGATACGAATCGCCTCGGTGGGGCAAGCACGCATGCAGGCCATGCGCGCCCGGCAGCGTTCCGGGTTCACGCGCACCGAGTGCAGGTCATCGCCCATAGATCAAAGCCGGATCCTGATGTCCAACTCCGTACCCTGGCCAACCACCGATTCGATGCGGAACTGGTCCGCGTTCTTGCGAATGTTCGGCAGCCCCATCCCGGCGCCGAAGCCCATTTCGCGAATTTCCTCCGATGCCGTGGAGTAGCCTTCCTGCATGGCCAGCTCGATATCGGGGATGCCGTCGCCTTCGTCGCGCACGAGCAGGCGAATCTCCCGGGGGCTGACCTGCAACTCCACGGTGCCTTTGCGCGCGTAGAGCACGACGTTCATCTCCGCTTCGTAAGCGGCAATGGCCGCACGGCGCACAGTTGCAGGGGGAATCCCGATCTCCTTGAGAATCTCTTTGATCGCGGTGGAAGCTCTCCCGGCATTGGCAAAATCCCTCCCCCGGACCTCAAACTGTTGTGTGAAGACGGACGCTCCCGGCATTCTGGGGCTGTTCCTGCTCCGGTTGCCCGCGCAGGCCCGCGGCCCAAAGCCGGCCGCAGGCTTCGAACATGGTCAACCGCGTGGCCAGCAGCGGGATTCCCTTAATCCTGGCCAGTTCGATCGCTTCCCTGTCGGGAAGCTTGCCGCGGACAAAAACGATGGCTTTGATGTCGGCCACGTCCGCGGTGCGCACGGCCTGAACGTTGGTGAGGCCGGTGAGCAGAACCGACCCGGGCGTGGCGAACGCCAGCACGTCGCTCATCAGATCGGCGCCGCAGCCGGCGACGACCTCCTGCTCGAGGTCCTCATCACCGCTCAGAACCTCGCAGTTCAGGATCCGGCGAATTTCCTCCAGCCTCATGACGTCACCCGCTTGACCACTTGCTTGCCCAGCCAGATGGTGCGGTTGCGCGGCACGCGGGTGGCCGGGCACACGTTCCAGCACTGGCCGCAGCCGGTGCACTTGCTTTCATCCACGTAGCGCGCATTTCGCCGCACGCGCACCTTGAAGTTGCCGATGTAACCGGAAACGCCGGTCACTTCGCTCAGGGTCAGCAGCTTGATGTTGGGCCGGTGGCCGACGGAAACCATCTTGGGCGTGAGGATGCACGCTGCGCAGTCCAGTGTGGGGAAAGTCTTGTCGAACGTTCCCATTCGTCCGCCAATGGACGGCTCGCGCTCGACAAGGTACACGGTGTGGCCGGCTTCGGCCAGCTCGAGCGCGGCCTGGATGCCTGCGATGCCGCCGCCCACCACGAGCACGTTGGGATTCACCGGCGCGCGCAGCGGCTCCAGAGGCTGATGGAGCGCCACCCGCCGCACCGCGGCCAGAACCAGGGCCTTGGCTTTCTGCGTGGCCAGGCGCGCATCATCGTGGATCCACGAGCAGTGCTCGCGGATGTTGGCGATCTGGACCAGATAGCGGTTCAATCCCGCCTTCATGGCGGCATTGCGGAAAGTCAGCTCGTGCATCAGCGGCGAGCAGGCGGCCACCACGATGCGGTTCAGGCCCAGCTCGGCGATGTCGCCGCGGATCAGATCCTGGCCGGGGTCCGAACACATGAACTTGTAGTCGCGCGCGATGACCACCCCGGGGGCCGAGCTGATGAAATCGCGCACTTCCTCCACCTTCACGGTGGCGGCGATGTTGGCGCCGCAGTGGCAGATGTAAACCCCGATGCGAATGTTCCCGTTTCGTTGCATCGCCGGCACCTCCTAAGCGGCCCCTACGCCCACCTCGAGGGGGATCAGATTCCTCTGAAGCCCCAGAGATTTCTCCTCGCATCCCAGAGCCAGTCCCAGAAGCTGGGTGAAGAAAAGGACCGGCACCCGGTACGACGTCTTGAACCTTTTGTTGACCTCTTCCTGATAGGCCTCGACATTCACCTGACACATGGGGCAGGTGGTCAGGAGGCACTGGGCCCCGTTTTCCACCGCGCAAGCCAGAAGCTCCCGCACGAGGTCCAGGCACACGTCCTGGAAGGTGGTCATGAGCATGCCGCCGCAACAGCGCGTTTTGACAGGGTAATAGACGGGTTCGGCGCCCAACGCCCGGAACAACCGGTCCATGGTTTCGGGAAACTCGTGGTGATCGAAACCGCGCTCGGGCCGCACGATCTGGCAGCCGTAATAAAGGGCCAGGCGCAGGCCCTCGAGCCGGCGGGAGGCCGCAGCCGCGATTCGCTCGATCCCCACGTCGTTGACCAGGACGTCCAGCGGGTGACGTACGGTCACGTTGAGGCGGTAACTCAGGCCGGCTTTTTCCAGCAGGGCGTCCACCTTATCCCGCAGCTCCGGGCTCTCGCGCAGGAAGCGATTGGTCTTCAGCAAGACCGTGTAACAGGCGCTGCACGGCGCGATGAGCTGGCGCTGCCCGTCGCGGCCGGCCAGCGCCAGGTTCCGCGCGCTGACCGCCAGCGAAGTGGTCTCGTCCACGCTCATGTAAATGGTCGCGCCGCAGCAGTTCCAGTCTTCCAGCTCGCGCAAACCGATGCCGAGTGCGCGGAAGACGGCGCGCAGGCTCTCGTCATATTGACGGGCGGCGCCCTCCAGGCTGCATCCGGGGTAGTAAAGGTATTCCATGCTGCCCTCCTCACACTGCCTTTTCAGGCAACTGTCCCAGAGCGCGGTAGCCGACGGTGCCGGGAACGAACTCCAGAGGCTGGACCTCGCGCGGCAGCTCCAGTGTTCTTGCCGCTTCGATCATTTGCCGGATGGCGGCGATGCCGCGGATCCGCTTGGGCCAGAGAGCCAGTCTTCCCCGGCGGTACATGGCCAGGCCGAGCGGCAGCATACGCAAGAGTTGCAGCGGATCCCGGCGAAGCTGGAAAAGCAGGACCAGAAGGAGTTCGTGATTCCGGCCGTAGCGATAAAGCAGCCGGACGAAGCTTCGAGAGAGCAGGTAGACCGGAAAACGATCGGGATATAGCTTCTTCTCCATTGCCACGCGCTTGAGGGCGTACAGCAAGTCCGTGATCTTGATCTGCTGTGGACAGCGGGTGGTGCACATGTAGCACGACGCGCAGATCCAGATCGAACGGCTCTGGAGGATTTCCTCGATCATGCCCGCCCGAAAAAGTGCAATCATCGTCCGGGGCGAGAGATCCATGGCGTAGCTGACCGGACAGCTTCCGGTGCAGGTGCCGCACTGAAGGCAACGGGAAAGACGGTCTCCGCCCGGAACCAGTTCGACTTGCTGGAGGAACCTTTGCCGGAGTTCATGCTCGCGCGGGGGCAGGGTGCCGGGGAGCCGGTGGGACAGCCTCATATGATGCCCTCCTCCGGCCGGAAAATTTTTTCTTGGCGGCCGGCAGCTCTCACCCGTATAATAGGCGAGGCGGGCATCGGAATCAAGGGTATTAAGGTCGTTTGTGCAAAAAATATTTTCGATGTTAGTCGAATCGGATCTGAGAATCTTAAACTCGAGGTTCGGCTTATCTCTGAATCAAGTCGGCCATGTGAACAAGTGAACCAAGCCGCGCCGCGACCATACTGCGGAGGTTCACGGCGGCGTGCTAGCGCCATGGCGACCGAGAGCCGGGTTGCTGTTGGCGCGAGGGGGGACAGATGCTGATTTGCTCGCGTGCCTGTGCTTACGCAGTGAAAGCTTTGGTGCGCCTCGCGCGAGAAGGAGCCGGCGTCGCGCTGAAGGCCCGCGAGATTGCCGCCAAAGAAAATATCCCGTATGCCTTCCTGGCCAAGGTGCTGCATCAGTTGGTCCGAGCCGGGATCGTCAGCTCCAGTCCAGGCCTGACCGGGGGATTTCGACTGAGGCTGGCTCCCTCGGAAGTCGCCTTGATACAGATCGTGGAGGCGGTGGACGGCCTGGCCCAGTTCCGACAGTGTTTTACGGGAATCGCGGAATGCAATGAACTGTCTCCCTGCCCCATGCACGACTCCTGGCAGAAAGTAAAAGAGGAAATCCTGAAGTATCTGCGAGAAACCACTTTGGCGCAGGTGGTGGAAGCCTGGGACAAGAGGGCGCGCAGCGAAGCGGGTCGGGTGCGTGTAGCAGGCGCCTTGGCGTCGGGCGCCGTGGGCGCCGGCCTGGCGGGACAGTTCGCGGAGCAGCGAGTTCTCGATGGCGAGAGGCAGGGGCGGGTGGCGGAAGATGCCGATGCGCGAGCTTGGGATGAGATCTGGGATCTTCGCCAGCCGCTCGATTGACGCGGAAATCGCGGACATCCGGAGTAGAGAACCCCGATGTCCGAAAGTCAGGAGCCGGTTTGCGGCGCTCCTGCAGGAGCGCCGGGAGGGGGAGTTCCATGCAAGCGACAGGGGTAACTTCTGAGGTGAACAGTGACGTTCGGGCGGTAGCCGGTCTTGAGGTCAACCTGGAGAACCTGTTCGAATTCCCGGAAGGCCGGCGCATCCTGGCGTGCATGCAGTGTGGGATGTGCACGGGAAGCTGTCCCTACGGCGACGTTATGGAGTACCCGCCGCGCCGGCTGATCGCAATGTTGCTCGCGGGGCAGATCGAGAAGGTGGTTCGCAGCG
>Ga0209809_1000080_pt1 | contig 90647 bp, 74 predicted proteins | sample YNPMSTMetaG_FD_186172 | JGI IMG/M metagenome (GOLD analysis project Ga0209809, IMG submission 186172) | Anoxygenic and chlorotrophic microbial mat microbial communities from Yellowstone National Park, USA - YNP MS-T MetaG (SPAdes) (version 2) ...
TACCATAAGCGGTGAAAGCTCGCGAGTAATCGAAATACCAACAAGATCGGCAATATAAATATCTGCTCCAAATTGTGCAAGCTGCAAAGCACCTTGATAACCTGTAATCAAACCGATAAGAAAAACTATAAGCACTGTTATAGGGACGGCGTTTACACCTGCATTCATAAAATGGTGTGGAAAATCCTTCCACCGAATAAGTTTAGGTTTAAATATTGAAACAATGAAATTTTTTGTTAGTTCACCGATAAATTCTATTAATTTGAATGTATCAGAAAAAATAATTTTTACTATTTCACCTATATTTGAAAAATAAGCTACTAAAAATGATTGACGAATAGTTACAGGTTCTTCTTTCTTTTTGGGCAAAAGAATATTGATAAAGTTTTCTAAGGTGTCGTTTGTTCCAATCAGTTCAAAATTAATGCCTTTTTCATTGCAGAATTCTTTTAAATCGCTAATCAAAACAATTAAAAAAGAGTCATATTCAAGTATTTTCGATAAATCCAATTTAATTACATATATATCTGAATCAATTTTGTCTAACAATAAAGAATTTTGAATAGTATTGGCATTATAAACTGTGATTGTGGATATAGGAGTAATTGTAAGACACCCATCAATTTTAATAATTTCGAAAAGTTGCTTTTGTTGAGTATTATTTTGCATAGTAATTGAACTTTTACATACATTATTCAAAATTAAACAATTTTCAATAAGAAACAAAATTTTGTAAAATGAAATAGATATAAGTAATTTAAAACACATAAGTTTTAGATTTTTTTTTGTAATTTTGTAATGTTGTTTAATATAATTTTGGAGAAAAAAATGTCCGAAAAAAAAGATTATTTAAATCCTGAAAACATTATAAAACACATTGATATTACAAAATACAATGTTGTTGAGATGATAAATGATATGGGAGATATGGCGTTTCAGGCAAGGAATTTAAATCGCGCTGCAAAAATTTTCAAGATGATGCTCGAAGATAAAGAATGTGCAATTTATTTAACTCTTGCAGGTTCTTTGATTAGTGCTGGATTGAAGAAAGTAATTGTTGATATGATTCGCAATAATATGTGCGATGCGATAATATCGACGGGTGCAAATATAATTGACCAAGATTTTCTCGAGGCGCTTGGTTTTTACCACTACAAAGGCACTCAATTTGTGGATGATAATGAGCTTCGCGAACTTATGATCGACCGCATTTACGATACATACATCGATGAAGAAGATCTTCGCGTATGCGATATGACCATTGCTGAAATAGCAAATTCATTGGAAGGACGTCCATACAGTAGCCGCGAATTTATCGAGGAGATTGGTAAATGGTTGGTTCAGAACAATCGTGGTGAAGACTCAATTATTCGTACAGCCTACGAGAAGGGAGTGCCAATTTTTGTTCCAGCTTTTTCAGATTGCAGTGCTGGTTTTGGGCTTGTGCATCATCAATACCATAGAAAAGGACAAGAAGTTGTATCAATTGACTCAGCTAAGGATTTTCTTGAACTTACAAAGACGAAGATCAAAAATCCAACTACTGGAATTTATATGATTGGTGGCGGTGTGCCGAAGAACTTTACACAAGATATAGTTGTTGCTTGCGAAGTGCTAGGAATTGATGCAGATATGCATAAATATGCTATTCAAATAACAGTTGCCGACGAACGCGACGGTGGGCTTTCAGGCTCGACTCTGAAAGAAGCTAGCTCTTGGGGCAAGGTTGAGACTACATTCGAGCAAATGGTTTTTAGTGAAGCAACAATTGCCTTCCCGTTGATAACAGCTTATGGTTATCACACACGTGCTTGGGAAGGACGTCCAGAGCGCCGTTTCAATGATTTTCTAAACAGCGAAGAATAAAAATCATTTTAATTATAAAAACATTAATGGCTGTCCAAGTTATGGGCAGCTTTTTTTAATTAGAACGAAGCAATATCACATTCTAATTTTTTCATATAAATATTTAAATTTATTTTTGAAGATTATCACAACTTCGTTAAAAGTTTGTATTTTTGCATTTATTGATAAACATAGTTATTTATAAAAATGGAAAAAATTGAAATACCCAAACCAAAAGATCCGAATAATCTTGCTGACGTATTTATTTCTTTTGTGGAAATTGTAAAATTATTGCGTCAGCATTGTCCTTGGGATAGAGAACAAACTAATGAATCAATTTCTCATCTTATTATTGAAGAAGCTTACGAAACTTTGGATGCAGTTCAAAAGAAAAACGATGTCGAGTTTGCAAAAGAGCTCGGGGACTTGCTCCTGCATATAGTGATGCACGCAATTATGGCAGAAGAACGTAAAGCATTTAATTTAATCGATGTTATCAACAAAATTTCGGAAAAGATGGTTTTGCGTCATCCTCATGTTTTTGGTGATATCAAAGTTAGCGGAGAAGGTGAAGTTTTAGAAAATTGGGAAAAGATAAAAAAACAAGAAGGTCGCAAAAATACACTTGATGGAGTCCCAATTAGTTTGCCAGCATTGCTTCGTGCGGAACGTATACAGCAAAAAGCTTCTCGTGTTGGTTTTGATTGGGACAACAAACAAGACGTTTGGAAAAAGGTTGACGAGGAATACGCTGAATTGAAAGCTGAACTTCAAAATGGGAACGCTCAGAAGGTGCAGGAGGAATTTGGCGATTTGCTCTTTGCATTGGTCAATGCAGCACGTTTTGAAAATATTGTACCTGAGTCTGCACTGCAACTAACAAATACAAAATTTATAAATCGCTTTCGATATGTAGAAGAGCAAGCTCGTAAAACAGGCAAAGATTTAAGTAATATGACGCTTGCCGAAATGGACGCCCTTTGGAATGAAGCAAAAGAAAAAGGCATAAAATAATATAACTTTTTGCTTTTATTACTAATTAAAATTATTTAATTTGTAGAGACTTTTTGTAAATCAAATCAAGCAATCAAATGGCAAAAAAAATACGATTTCAAGATGTTTTTCAGCCTGGTGATATTTTAGCATTATTAATAGTAATTATCGGTGTGCTGATTGCGATTTTCTTGGATGGGCTTGCAGTCAAGCTTATAGGTGTAAGCATTGCCGTGCTTGGCGGTTTGGCGCTTGTGTTAATGATCTCACAAAGATTATCCGAAATTGTCGAATCAAATAAATTTAATATTCCTGAAACAAAAAATCTAAAAGTTACTGTTGTTAAAGATTCCACTGCAAAAAGACAAACAGTTGAGAATTTTGATCCGTCAATCGATATTGAGAAAATCGAACAAACCAATACTATGGGAGCCGATGAAGGTTTTCGTATTGTGAGCAAATCATCGCGAAATCTGCAAAATAAACTTGATACGCAACAAACAACATCTTCAATCAGTGAAGTTATTACAATTAATGAAACCAATGAAAATGTCGATAAAACCGAAAATCAAGAAAAATTTTCTTTCCAAGAGGAACGGCAAGTTACCGAAATTTCATCACAAGAATCGTCGCAAATTGTAATTGAAACTATTAATGAGAAAGATACCACAACTTCGATTGAAACTGCTGCGGAGACACATAGTACTGAACCTGAAATTATTATATCTGAAATTTCTACACCAGAAGAAGTCATCTCAAACGAAGTAACCATAGAACAAGAACAGAAGACTATTGAAAAAGAATTAGAAGATTCTGAATCAATTGAGCCAACCAATGTTGAAGAGGAATTAATCGATGAAAAAGATTTTGATGATATAAAAGAAATAGAGAACCATCAATCAAAAGAAGAAACTTTTGCGAAAGAATCTGATCTTGAAAATGAATTATTATTGAAAGAAATTGAAAAATTTGAGTATCTGGAAACAGAGCAATCTGAAACAGAATTGAATGCTGAAAATAATTCAACCGATTTAAAACAACCCAAAAGCGATTTTATACAAAAGCAGGTTGATATTCCACAATTTTTATTTGATGACGAAGATTACATAGTCGATGAACCAAGAAAAGAGTTCGATGGACTTCTATCGAGAATTTTATATGTAATACCACTTGTAATTAAATCAAGGACAACGGCGTTTACATTCATAAATCCAGAGAAAAATTATTTGATTTTGGAATCTTATGTTACAAACATTCCCGATAATATAGTAAACGACACTAAAATACCAATGGGTCATGATATTTTGAGCCAAATTTACCAAAATGCAAAACCCGAGATATTGACCGAAATAAATCCATCAGCAGAACTGGATTTAATTCCCTACTACAATGATAAAACGGGAACATCCTCGTTTGTAGGAATACCAGTTTTTTACAATAACGAAGTGATTGGTATTTTATCCTGCGACACAAGCGATAATGACGCCTATGATGCAAATACAATAACTTTTTTAGGTCAGTTTTCTAAATTAATTAGTGGACTTATCAAAAATTATACTGAAAAATATGATTTACTTCGCGCAAGTAAAACACTGACTGCAATCAACAAATTTTCTGAGATATCATCTAATGCTGGATCAAATTTAGAAATTATATCAAAAGCCTTGTTTGATACAATTTCAAAAATATTTGATAATTATTCTTTCGGTATTTGTTTATATGATGATAAACGAGAAGGCTTTTATATTTTTGATTACTCGACAAAGTATGAGTTCCCAATAAGTTTCAGAAACGAACCTATAGAACTAACGAAAACATTGTTAGGAAATTCTATTCTAAATTACTGCACGATTGTTGAAATCCCAGTAAAATCTAACCAAGCAAGAGTCTCAATAAAGGAATATCCTTTTACAGAAGCATTTTTCATATCAGTCCCAATTAAAACGGAAACGACTGTTTACGGAGCGATATTTTTCGATGGACCAATGAGCGATATGGATAATTACGATTTAGAGATTTTGGAAACGCTTGCAAGAGAGGCAGGTCACTCGATAGACAGATTCAAGCTGATACAGTTGTTTCAAACAAGTGCTATAATTGATCCGAATAATGGACTTATGAACAACTATGCCTTTTTCAGACGTTTGCAAGAGGAGGTTGCACGAGTTCGTGATTATAAATCAACCGTAAGTTTTTGTTTAATTTCGATTGATAAATATGCAGCTTATACCAACGACGACGACAACAAGTTTGAGCATATTTTTCATCATATAGTGTCTTTATTGAACAAATCTGTTAATGAGTACGATGTTATTGGACGGTTGGATGTAAGCGTTCTTGGAGTAATATTGATTGGGCAGAGTGTCGATAAAGCCAAATTTTGGGCAGAGAATATAAGAAACAAAGCTGCAATATCAGTGCTTGAAATTGATGGACGTCGATTTACTGTAACTTTAAGTATTGGAATAGCACAAATTTCTCCGGCAGATGATCTTGACAGTTTGCTTGAAAATTGCAATCGTGTGTTGAATATTGCGGCAAGTAAAACAAACTGTGTTCAAGTTTATCATTAGAAAAATAAAAATACTTGCACGATTTTCCTAAATTTATTAATTTTGAAAATGAGTTGGGCTCTTAGCTCAGTTGGTCTAGAGCGCTTCCTTGACACGGAAGAGGTCGCTGGTTCGAATCCCGTAGAGCCCACTCAATTTTTTTTATCGGTGTGTAGCGCAGTCCGGTAGCGCACTACGTTCGGGACGTAGGGGTCGCTGGTTCAAATCCAGTCACACCGACAAAACAAGTAATGAATAAAAGGGAGCATTAGTTATGTATGTCCCTTTTTTATTGCACGATTAGCTTTAATTAAAAAACATCCGATTTGGAATAAATCGGATGTTCAAAAAAAAGTTTTACTAACTCAAATATATATTTAAGAAATCAACTTAAAATCCATTCGAGCGCTGTGTGATACTTTTCTAAAGTGCCCTGTATTATTTCATTAGGCAAAGTTGGAGGTGGCGGTTGTTTATTCCAACCGATATTTTCTAAGTAGTCACGAAGAATTTGCTTATCGAAATTCATTTGCGGAATACCAGGTGCATATGTCTCTTTAAGCCAGAAACGTGATGAGTCCGGTGTAAGAGCTTCATCTATCAGAATAAGCTCACCGTCGATCACACCGAACTCAAATTTAGTATCAGCGAGAATTATACCTCGATTATATAAGTATTTAGACGCAAAATTGTATAAATCAATTGAGGCTTGCTCAATTCTTTGGAAAATATCTTGCCCGAGGAGTATTTTAGCAGTTTCTGGACTTATGTTTTCGTCGTGACCGCGTTCAGCTTTAGTCGATGGAGTAAAAATAGGTTCAGGTAGTCGTTCAAATTCACGCAAACCAGTAGGTAACTTAATGCCACAGATAGTTCCTTGGCGTTGGTATTCTTTCCAACCGCTTCCTGCGATATAGCCACGAACAATGCACTCGACTGGAAGGGGTTGGCACTTTCTGACAAGCATCGAACGATCGAATAGCTCTTCAGCGTATTTGAGACAAACTTCTGGAAAATCCTCAATTTTTGAAGTTATAAAATGATTATCAATAATATGGCGAGTATTTTTGAACCAAAACTCTGAGATTTTGTTTAAAATTTTACCCTTCTCTGGAATTGGTTCCTTCATTATAACATCGAAAGCTGAAATTCGGTCTGTTGCAACAAACAAAAGGCATTCGCCGAGATCGTACACATCGCGTACTTTACCTCGGCGAAGCAATTTAATATCTGAAAAATTCGTTTCCTGAACAATCATTTTTCGATTCAAATCCTTAAAAAATTATAACATTCCAGCAATAACCAAAGATACAACAGCCATCAACTTAATTAAAATGTTAAGCGATGGACCGGATGTATCTTTGAATGGATCGCCAACAGTATCGCCAGTAACGGCTGATTTATGAGCATTCGAACCTTTATAATACTTTTTACCGTCAATTTCTACACCGTCTTCGAACATTTTTTTTGCATTATCCCAAGCACCGCCAGCATTTGCTTGGAAAATTGCAAGGAGGACACCAACAACAGTAACACCAGCCAGCAAACCGCCGAGAGTTTCAGCACCAAATGCAAAACCAACAATAATAGGTACAAGCACAGCAAGCAATCCCGGAAGGATCATCTCACGAATAGCAGCTTTGGTTGAAATTGCGACACATTTTGCGTATTCTGCGGCGTCTTGTGCTTCGTGTAAAGCATCTAAATCCTCGTTTGACCATTCGCTTTTTTCTTTATCGGTGTATTTTTTCATTAAATTCAAGGCTTTAACCATAGAAGGGATTTCAGTGAATTGACGACGTACCTCTTTAACCATATTCATAGCTGCACGTCCGACAGCCCCCATAGCCAGAGCACTGAAAACAAATGGTAAAATACCGCCGATAAACAAGCCGGCCATAACATTTGCTTTTGAAATGTCAATAGATTTAATATGTGCAGCAGTCATAAATGCACCAAATAGTGCAAGAGCAGTAAGAGCGGCAGAGCCAATAGCGAAACCTTTACCAATTGCCGCAGTTGAATTGCCAACAGCATCAAGCTTATCTGTGCGAGAGCGAACTTCCTTTTCGAGCTCGCTCATTTCAGCGATACCGCCAGAATTATCAGAAATAGGTCCGTAAGCATCCACAGCCAACTGGATACCAGTTGTTGCAAGCATACCAACAGCAGCGATTGCAATACCATAAAGCCCAGCATAGTAAAACGAACCGATGATAGCAACTGCAATTAATATTACAGGGATTGCAGTGGAAATCATACCAGTACTAATTCCAGCGATGATGTTTGTTGCATGTCCTGTGAGTGATCTTTCTGCAATTTTACGAACAGGAGGTTTGCCGAAACCAGTATAGTATTCCGTAATGAAGCCTATTCCCACGCCGGCAAGCAAACCGACTATAGTAGAGAGAAATACACCGAGTGAGGTAATTGTAAATACTTGACCATAAAGAGGATCTTCATAAAGCCATTGCTCAGGTAAGATCCAGTGTATAATAAAATAAGAGACAATGATCATCAACAATGCGGCTATTGTTGTTCCGACATTTAATGCGGCTTGTGGATTTCCACCTTCTTTTACTTTTACAAAGAAAGTCCCGATAATTGAAACAATTATACCACAACCAGCAAGGAAGAGAGGCAGAACAACAGCCGAAATTTCACCAAACAAAGTTGATTGGAACTCAGGAACTGCAAAGAAGGACGCACCAAGAACCATTGCTGCAATGATTGAACCAACATACGACTCGAACAGATCGGCACCCATACCAGCTACGTCACCAACATTATCACCGACATTATCAGCAATGGTTGCAGGATTTAGCGGATGGTCTTCGGGAATGCCAGCTTCGACTTTACCAACCAGGTCTGCACCAACGTCAGCGGCTTTTGTGTAAATACCACCACCAACTCTTGCAAATAGAGCAATAGACGATGCACCAAACGAAAAACCTGTAACTACATTTACAACTTTTAATATAGCTTCTTGGGAGCTTAAACCTTCAAACATATTGTTGTATGCAAGGAACAAAACGCTAAGTCCAGTTACACCTAACCCGACAACACCCATTCCCATAACAGAGCCACCAGTAAATGCAACCTTTAAGGCGCTATTTAAACTATTGCGAGCGGCATTAGTAGTGCGAACATTTGCTTTTGTTGCCACACGCATACCAATAAAACCAGCCAACCCAGAGCAAAACGCACCAACAACAAACGATAGTCCAACAAGTGGATGTGAATTCTCAGTATTTGCACCTTGAAAAGTTAGCAATATTGCAACAAGAATCACAAAAATTGCAATAATTTGATATTCGGCTTTTATAAATGCCATAGCACCTTCAGCAATTGAGCGAGCGATTTTTTGCATTCGCTCATTTCCAGGATCTTGGCGACTAATCCAGCTTGCCCTGAAATAAGTAAACAGAAGTGCAATGAGTCCCGAAATAGGAATTAAAATTAGCAATTCATTCATAAAATCCCCTAAAATTAGTTAGAATTAATTTTTTAGTGCTGTATAAATTGTGCTTTTAATTTACTCAAAAATAAATATTAATAAATTAATCAAAAAATAAAAAAACATTAATAATAATTTATATCAGCAAGTAAATAGAATGAACCTGCAACAATCGTATTTATCTTCTTAGATCTGCAATAGTTGAAAGCTTCTTGTGGATTTTCGATAATCTGATGTTTTATATTTAACATTTGTGCAATTTCTGCTATTTGATTGCAAGAAGCGGCTCTTGATGAATTCGGTTGAGTAATGACAAGCTCACAAATTAATTCTTTTATATTTTCGAGCATACTATGTTTATCTTTATCCGACATTGCACCGAAAACTAAATTAAATTTATCTTTTCTCCAAATCATTTTGATTGTTTCGTTCAACCTTTTGAATGCAGCTGGATTATGGGCTGTATCGATTATCACAATTGGATTCTTGGAAATAAGCTCTATACGAGCTCTGAGTCCAGAATTCTCTGCAACATTCAATATTCCATTTTGAATTTTATCCAGCTGGACTGGAAATCTATTTGCTATTTCTTCAATAGCTGAAACAGCAATCGCGTGATTTATTAGCTGATGTGGACCGATAAGTTTTGTTATGAGATTATAGGAATAATTTTTTGTTGTAATCAGCGTATTGATTGAATAATCTTGATTTATTTCTAATGTTTTTTGAAGAAATGGATCAATTTTTATAACCTTATTATTTCTTTCTTTGCATATATTTAGCAAAATATTTAAAGCAGGTTGAGTGATATCGCCAAGAATAGTCTTACGGTTTGGCTTTATAATACCCCCTTTTTCAAATGCTATTTGTTCGAGTGTATTGCCCAAATAATCCGTGTGTTCGATATCAATGCTTGTGATGATGCTTAGAAGCGGTTCTATTACATTCGTTGCGTCAAGCCGTCCACCAAGACCTGTTTCGATTACAGCAATATCAACGTTTTGCGAGGCAAAATAGTCAAAAGCAATAGCAGTTGTAATTTCGAAGAAAGTTGCATTAATACTTTTGCCAATTAGCATATACTTTTGAGCAAGCTCAATAAGTTCGTTATCAGATATTATATTGCCATTAATTCTTATTCTTTCGTTAAATTCTTTTATGTGTGGTGATGTATATAAAGCCGTTTTGTATCCTGCTTCTTTCAGAATAGAAGCAATAAGCGAAGCAGTTGTACCTTTGCCATTTGTTCCAGCAATATGTATTGAAGGAAATTGTTTATGTGGCGAGTTTGTCTGTGCCATTAGATACTGAATTCTATCTAAACCAGGATTTATACCTTTTCTTTCGAGTGAAAACAGTTCACGTAAAATATTTTCTTTTGTAACTAACATTCTAATACCTTAAATTGCAATATACTTAAAGTTGCAAAACTACAAATAATTCAGGAAAATTAAGTATGGAAATTAATAACTTAAACACAAAGACAATTTTAATAACAGGCGCAAGCCGTGGAATTGGCAAAAGCCTTGTAAAAGCCCTTAGTGGTTTTAGTTGTAAAGTAATTGCAGCAGCTTCAAATCTTGAAAGTTTTGTAAACTACGATATAAAAACTGATAATATAATATTTGAAGTGTTTGATTTAAACAATATAGATGAAATTGATTTGGCTGTTGCCCGCTTGAAAGAAAAGAAGCTCGTACCCGACGTCCTTATTAACAATGCAGGAGTTGGAATATTCAAAAGCTTTGGTGATTTGACCAATGCTGAGATCGAAAAGCTCATAAATGTTAATTACAAAGCACCGATACTTCTTGCAAAAGCGTTTCTACCATCGATGTTAGAAAAACAATCTGGAATGATTGTAAATATTATTTCTGTAGCAGCAGTGCAAAGTTTTCTACGTTCATCTGTTTATGGAGCAACGAAAGCGGCATTGCTTGAAACAATGAAGACAATACGTTTGGAATACCGTAAGCAAGGAATCAAAGTGCTAAACATTTTACCTGGTGCAACAAATACAACCATTTGGTCACCAAAGGTAAGAGAACAGCACGGTGGGAAGATGATGCCACCGGATGCACTTGCCAAAGCAATTGTTGCAAATATAAATATTGCTTTTGAATATGATATAATGCCAGAAGAGCTAACATTCCGCCCGCAACTTGGAGATTTATAGAAAATGAAAGTGCTTATTACTGGTGGAGCTGGATTTATTTTTTCACGTGTTGCAGAATTTTGCTTAAAAGCGGGTTATGAGGTTGTTATTGTAGATAAGCTCACTTATGCTGGTGATTTAGAGCGGCTTAGAAGTTTTTATGATAAAATAAAATTTTATCAAGCTGATGTTTGCAACTTCGATGAAATTAATCATATTTTTAATGAACATAAACCTGAAATTGTTATACACGCTGCTGCAGAAACACACGTCGATAGAAGCATACTTGATGGCAAGCCATTCCTTGAAAGCAACATAATTGGTACTTATGTTATGCTCGAATGCAGTCGTAAGTTCGGTGTCGAGAAGTTTATTTACGTATCAACAGATGAAGTTTACGGCGAGTTGCAAAAAGAGGGACATTTCCACGAAAACAGTCCTCTTCAACCAAACTCACCTTATGCAGTTAGTAAAACATCTGCAGATATGCTTGCTCGTTCATATTTTCGCACATATGGGGTACCTGTTTTAACGGTAAGACCATCGAATAACTACGGTATGTTTCAATATCCAGAAAAGCTAATACCGGTGGTTTTTCTAAAAGCATACAACAACGAGAAAATTCCAGTCTATGGCAAAGGAGAAAACATTCGTGAATGGCTATTTGTTGATGATACAGCCCATGCAATGCTTAAAATTATTGAAAATGGTAGAGTTGGTGAAATCTACAATGTTGGTAGTTCCGAAGAACGCCGAAATATTGAAGTTGTAATAGCAATACTTGAGCTAATGGATAAACCTTTGGATTTAATTGAGTATGTAAAAGATCGACCGGGACACGATTTTCGATATTCCTTAAATTGCGATAAAATTAAAAATGAGTTAGGTTGGGAGGCGAAAATAAGCTTCGAAAATGGTTTGCAAAGGACAATTCGCTGGTATTATGACAATATCAATTGGATAATGAAAAAGCTTGAGCAAATTAAAAGTTATTGGAGCATTGTTTACAAACAATGAAATATAAATCTAAAGCAAAGTTTTTAATTACAGGTGGGAAGGGTCAGCTCGCAAATGCTTTTTGCACGCTTTTGGATAATTACGCTGCGAAATATATTGCATTGGATATTGATGAGCTCGATATAACAGATATAAACCAATTAGCCACTTTTTGCAAAGAATTTCAACCCGACTTTTTAATTAATTGTGCTGCTTATAATAATGTCGATGCTACAGAAACCGATTACGAGACGGCACTAAATGTGAATATGATAGGACCGAAAAATATCGCAACTTTAAGCCTTGATTTTAAATTTAAAGCCATACATTTTGGAACCGATTACGTTTTTCCGGGACGAGACAGTTTTATTCCCTACAAGGAAACCGATGATACAAGTCCAATTAATAAATATGGTCTATCCAAATTAAAAGGTGAAAAAATTTTTCTTGAAATAACGCCTAAGAATTTAGTTTATAGAGTTAGCTGGCTTTATGGCAAGGGTAAGCAGAATTTTATTTTTAAGCTTTTGCAATGGGCAAAAATACATGAGGAATTGCTTATTGCAAATGATGAAATATCAATTCCAACAAGCACACAATTTGTAGCAGCAAATGTTTTGCAAAGTTTGGATTGTAGCGGGATATTTCATCTTGTACCTGATGGATATGTATCTCGTTATGATTATGCTAAGCTTGTTTTTCATTTGTTTAAAATCAATAAAAATATAAAGCCAGTTTCATCAAGCTATTTCAAATTGCCAGCCAAGCGACCGCATTTTTCGGCGCTTGATAGCAATTATTTTTTTAATACGATAAACAAAGATAAGTTGCACTGGAGTGAGTATTTAAAACGTTTTTTGAGCAGCTTCAAGCTTCAGCAATAGCACCGAGCAAAGCCTCCGAGCTTGCCCCAGTAACCGAGGGAAGGTTCCCATAGATTTTATTTTCCCGGCAAAAAGCAAGAAATGCAAAAGCAATTGCTTCCTTTGCCTCAGGCAAGATGCCAGCTTGAAGACTGCTTATTACTTTGCTATTTGGAAGCAAATTTCTCAATCTTTGTAATAAAAAACCGTTATATGTACCACCACCTGAGACAATGATTTTTGCTCTTTCATTAGTATAAAGTTTTATATTTTCGGCAATGGCATAAGCAGTAAACTCAGTTATTGAACAAAGTATGTCGTATTTATCATAATTCTGGAGGTATTTTAATATAAGTTTTTCGTTGAAAAGCTCTTTTCCTGTGGATTTTGGGGGTTTTTGGTGAATAAATTCAATTTGTTTAAGTTCATTCAATATCTTATCGATAATATGTCCTTGAGAGGCGAGCCGTCCATCATTATCAAAATCACTATTAAACAAGTGTTTCGAAGCCGCATCAATTAGGCTATTCCCTGGACCACAATCAAATGCTATAACTTGATGTTTATCACAGTTAGCTGGCAAAAAAGTAAGATTAGATATACCACCAATATTCAATGCAATTACATTTTCTTCTGTTGATTTCAAAAAATGATAATCAAAAATTGGCACAAGTGGTGCACCTTGTCCGCCGAGTGCAATATCAGCCGAACGGAAATCATATATAACCTTAGTTTTAAGCCGAGCTGCGAGATAAGTGCCATTGCCGAGCTGATAAGTTGATGAGATGTTTTTTCCAAGAAATAATTCCTGATTTGGATTATGCCATAAAGTCTGACCGTGGTAGCCAATCAAATGGACTTTTGTCAAATTAGAACTGGAAAGAGCATTATAAACAGCATCTGCAATTTCAATTGTGTATGCAACGTTCAGTTGAGATAATGTTTTTAGGTCAACGATTTGATCGCTTATAATTTTTTTTAGTTGAAATTGTAATTCACGGGAAAAATTGAATTGTTCAAAATAAATTAATTCATAGCTAAAATTGTCATTTATTAATTCAAAATTACAGATTGCGACATCGATTCCGTCGCAAGAAGTGCCAGTCATTACACCGCAAACAATCATTTAGCTTGACCGTTAAATTTTTCTTTCAATTTTTCGGCAACACAAGCAGGAACGAATTCTGAAACATCTTGATGAAAACGAGCGAGTTCACGAATAATGCTTGAATTTAGATATGTATATTTTTCGTGAGGCATAAGAAACACTGTATGGATTTCGGGAGCGAGCTTTCTATTCATCAAAGCTATTTGAAATTCGTATTCAAAATCTGTAACAGCACGAATTCCACGAATAATTGATACTGCACCAACATTTCGAGCAAAATCAATAGTAAGCCCAGAATGGTAAACAGCTTCTACATTTTTCAAATGCCTAAGTGCTTTTTGAGCCATTTCTAAGCGTTCTTGTTCGTTGAATAAATTAATTTTTTTTGTGTTTATGGCAACCATAACAATAACTTTATCGAACATTTCGGCAGCACGCTCAATTACATCAAGATGACCGTTTGTAATTGGATCGAAGGTGCCAGGATAAATAGCAATTCTCTGCTTCATTTATATTTTCCTTAAATTTCTTTGACGGACTGCTTCAAAGAGAATAACACCTGCAGCAACAGAAGCGTTAAGTGAGGAAACTTTGCCTTGCATAGGGATTTTCACAAGAAAATCGCAATGTTTTGCAACAGATGGCTTTATGCCACTTCCTTCATTACCAATTATTATAGCAATAGGCTGGTTGTATATGTTCTCTGTATATAAATTTTTAGCATTATCGGATGTACCAATAATCCAAAAACCAGCATCTTTCAGTTTTTGTATAGCTAAATTAGTATTCGCGATATAGGCTACGGGAATATGTTCAAGTGCACCTGCAGATGCCTTAATAGCAACAGGTGTGATGGTTGCAGCTTTTCGTTCAGGAATAATTATGCCTGAGGCACCTGCACACTCAGCACTGCGGGCTATTGCACCGAGATTGTGAGGATCTGTTATGCCGTCAAGTATGACAAGAATTGGATTTTCATTCTTTGGTAATAAATTGAGCAACTCACCAAGTGATAAGCTTTCAACAAGTTCTCGCAAAGCAATGACACCTTGAGAACGGCTTCCTTCGGGGCAAACTTTTTTCTCCAAAGCATTAAATTTTATTTTATCCAGTTGCACACAAGGTATTTTATTTTTTCGAGCACTTGCAATAATAAAGGAAATTTCTTTACTTTGAATATTATACAAAGTATATATTTTACTAATTTTATCGGGTTGAGCTCTTAGAGCCTCCAAAACAGCATTCCTGCCATAAATATATCCAAATTCTTCACTCATTTTATTTTTCATTCGTCATAAATAAAGTTGATATTAAAATTAAGTATATTTTATTGAAAAGTATAAATAAAAATGGAGAAAAAAATGCAAATCGAAACATTTCCAAATCCACGACCGGGGCGTCGATATGAAATTACACATGTAAATCACGAATTCACATCCGTATGTCCGAAAACTGGATTGCCGGATTTTGGAACAATCACAATTACATATATACCTGATGAGCTTTGCCTTGAGTTGAAATCACTAAAATATTATTTTTTGGAATTTAGAAATAAAGGTATTTTTTACGAAGCAGTAACCAATCAAATTCTGGATGATCTTGTAGAAGCATGCAAGCCGCTTGAAATGCAAATTGTAAGTGAGTGGGGCGTTCGTGGTGGAATGACAAGCACAATTGTTGCAACATACAAAAGGGATTAATATGCGAATAGCAAAAGAATTTACTTGGGAAATGAGCCATCGCCTTCCTTATCACGAAGGCAACTGCAAGAATATACATGGACATTCTTATAAATTACAAATCGCACTTGAAGGTGAACCAAACGATCAGGGAATGCTAATAGATTTTTATCATATTGAGGCAATAGTAAGACCTTTGATTAATCAGTTGGATCATACTTTTATAGTTGATCGGGATGATAAATTAATGCTTGATTTTTTGGTTGGGAACGGTTTTCGGCACTTTGTGATTGATGATTATACAACTTGCGAAAATATATCACTTTTTTTTGCTGGATATTTTAAAAATGAATTTGCAAAATTTGATAACATAAAAAAAATCGGTATCAGAGTTTTTGAAACGATTGATACCTATGCAGAAACAGAAGTTTATTTATAAGCACTTGGGTATAATTTTTGGGCACAATCAGGGCAAAGTCCATGGCTGAACTCAGCTGCTGAGTGTTCTGTAATATAATGCTCTACATTGTGCCAACTGCCATCTTCATCTCGAATTCGTTTACAAGAAGCACAAATTGGTAGCAGTCCACTTAGAACTTTAATTTCCGTCTTAGCACTTTGTAAAAGCGATATAAGTTGTTCTCTTTCTTCTTCAATTTGCTTCTTTAAAGTAATATCTTCTAAAATGACATCTATATAAGCAATATCCCCGCTTTCATCGTCAATAGTCCAGGCTGTCTCGCGACCAAAGAATAAGGCTCCATCTTTTCGGTACCATTCGCTTTCATAACCATTAACTTTGCGTTCTTTTCTAATTAAGTTAATAAAATTGTCTCTTTTTTCGTCTGTTTCAAGCACATCTTGCAGCTTTTTATTTAATAACTCGTTCGCATTGATTTTCAACATTTCGAAGAATTTAGGATTAGCCATAACTATACGCCCATCGGACGTCATTCGGTAGAAACCCATTGTTGCATTATTGTAAATACTACGAAAACGCTCTTCGCTTTCTTTTAATGCAAGTTCTGTAATTTTTCGAGTAGTTATGTCCCAAAGATAAGCTTTTGTGCCAATAATTTTATTTTTTTCTGCTATAGCTGATACATCAACTTCAACAAAAATAATATTTTGATCTTTTCTTTTTAAACGTACTTCATAACGTTCATAAGGGACTATACCTTCAAACCTTGAGCGGTGTTTTTCAAGAACCTTTGGATAATCATCTTCATGAATTAAATCTCTTAAATTTAAATTAATTAATTCATTTGGTGAATAGCCAGATATACTGCAAAATTGCTCATTAAAGAACTTTATATTCCCGTGTACGTCATCCATTAAGATTCCTATGTTTGCTTTTTCTACAAGTTGACGGTATTGCTCTTCTGATTTTCTAAGAGTTCTTTCAGTATTATGTTTTTCTATGATTTCCGCTTCTAAACGCTCGGCATAAATTTTTAGTTCCTCATTTTTTTTTAATAAATCTTGTTCAAACTTTTCTCTAATTTTAGCTTCGTAATAATATCTCTTGGTAAATTCGATTAATTGATTTATAAAAAATGATAAAAGATAAGTTAAAGTTATGCCTAAAAAAAATTTTGAATTTGAAAATTGTTTAATATTGCTACTAAAAAACAAATAAATATATGTATATATCAGAGAAATAGTAACTGAAAGTAATGTTTGAGTCGAAGAAAGTAAATGTGCACTTACAATTGCTGGGAGAACAATTAGAAATGTTGATACTTGTGAATAATTGGGATATAATATTGGAATTAGTGTAAAGTATAAAAGTTGTGAAAATAACACAATGAGCAGCCTCTCTCTTGTAGAGAGTTTTTCAATTTGCTCTATTATGAATTCTGGATTTAACAATTTACGATTAAATTTTTTGAAAACACTTTTAAATTAACAAATAAATTTTAGAAATTTATTGAAAATTTTATCATTATTTTTGTATCTGATTAAAATAAAGAGTTTCATTTTATGAACGGAACAGTATTAAAGAAAGAAGTCGAGAAATATTGGAACAAGCAAACTTGCGGTTCTTGGAGTAGCGATAAAGAAAAATACACAAAAGAATATTTCGAAGAGATAGAGGAATTTCGTTATAGGATACAGCCGGAAATTTTTTCTTTCGCGGAATTTACCCGCTGGCACGGGAAGAGAATACTGGAAGTAGGCGTAGGTGCTGGCACGGATTTTTTGCAATGGGCACGTGCTGGGGCAAAAGTTTATGGTGTGGATTTAACGGAACAAGCATGCGAGCATGTTCGCCGCAGACTTGAGCTATATGGGTTCCAAGCTGAAGAGATAAAAGTTGCAGATTGTGAAAAACTACCTTTTGAAGATAACTTTTTTGATTTAGTATGGAGCTGGGGCGTAATTCATCATACACCAGATACAGAAAAAGCATTAACAGAAATTGTACGTGTTTTGAAACCTGGTGGAGTAGCAAAAATTATGATATATCATAGAAATAGCATATTGGCGTATTTGTTTTGGGTAAAGCACGCTCTATTAAAGTTGAAGCCTTGGAAAACTCTTTCAAATGTCTTATGGGAGAAAATGGAAAGCCCAGGCACCAAAGCCTATACTCGTAAAGAAGCTCTCAATATGCTCAATAAACTGCCAATAGAAGATGTCAAAATAAAAACTGTGCTAACATATTATGATAAATTAGAACGTTTCGGTCCTGCATTGCAGTGGATAGCACACCAATTAGCAAAACTACTTGGAGGAGATCGCGCTGGCTGGTTTATGCTTATTCAATTTAAAAAGAAAATATAAAGTATATGAAAAACGAGTTGCCGAAAGAATTTAAAATAGACCTAAAAAATTTTTTGGATTTTCTCTTTTTAGAAAAAGGGCTCTCAGAGAATACACGTCTCTCATACGAACAGGATTTACGAACATATGCACAATTTTTAATGACTAACAACATAAAAGGTTTTTCTTTTAGTAATGAAAAAGTAGTAGCTGAATTTCTTGAACTGCTAAGCGATATGGGACTTGCTGTAACGTCACGCAGTCGATATTTATCGAGCATACGCTCTTTACACAAGTATTTATTAGCAACAGGAAAAGCAAGTTATGATTTTACAGATTTAATTGATTTGCCAAAAATTAGGCGTTCTTTGCCGGAAATTTTATCTGTTGAGGAAATTAATAAAATTATTGAATCAATTGATACATCAAATTACATCGGTGTGCGCGACCGAGCAATCGTGGAGGTAATGTACGCTTGTGGATTGCGTGTTTCGGAATTAATCAATTTGGAGATAAATAATATAATATTTGATGCAGAGATTTTACGTGTGCTTGGCAAAGGTTCAAAGGAAAGAATTGTGCCAATTGGGTCGCAAGCAATGAATTGGTTATACTTATATTTAAACAACGTTCGAGGTAATTTTTACAAAGCTGGCGTCTCGCAAAACATTGTGTTTTTAAATCGACGAGGTAATAAATTTTCAAGAATGGGAATCTGGAAATTGCTTCGGCAATATACTGATAAAGCTCAAATTAGTAAAGAAGTGCATCCTCATATGTTTCGGCATTCGTTTGCGACTCATTTACTCGAAGGTGGAGCAGATCTTCGTGCAGTACAAGAGATGTTGGGACATTCAGATATTTCAACTACACAAATTTACACTCACTTAGATAAAGAGTATATAAAAGAAGTTCACAAGACATTTCATCCACGTTCATAATTTTTCAAAAAATAATTCACAAATTTTTAACAATGTTTTATTTCATTTTACGTATTTTACTATAGAAACAATTTTTGCTCTCATTAAGAGAGATGTGTTTAACGTTTTATAGCGAGGTTGCTATGCAAACTAAGGTAACATTCCGCCATTTCAAAGGCAATCATCCACAGCTGCACGAAGAGGCTATTGAACTATCGAAAAGCTTTGAGAAATATCACGACGGTATTATTTCATCTAATGTAATTTTCATAAACGATACTCTTAAAACTGTCGAGTTTACAGTTCACCTGCAAGGCACAACATTGAAAGCCACTGAAAGCAGTGATGATTTTCATAAAAGCTTACATACAGCGAGCGATAAAATTATTCGCCAAATACGGAAATATAAAACTAAGCATGAAGCTTCAAGAATAACAAAAAGAGAACCAGAAATTATTGTTTCGTAAGTTAATAAAAAATTTTATAACTGAAAATTTTACCGCGACATCCGATGCTAATCAGCATCGGATGTCTATTTTTATCTCAGACAAAAATGTATTAGGATCCATTTAGAATTATCGATTTATAGCCGATAGCCCTATATCGCGGCGGTAGTGCATATTCTCGAAGTGTACTTTGCTAACTGCAAAGTATGCATTTTCGATAGATGAAGCAAGAGTTTCGCCTGTTGCGGTAATACCAATTACACGTCCACCACTGGTGATAATCTTATCGCCAAGGCGTTTTGTACCAGCATGATAAGCAATAACGCCTTCTGGCAAAGCATTAAGTCCCTTTATTTCAAAACCAGTTTCAAATTTATCGGGATAACCACCGGAAGCCAAAACAACACAAGTGGCAAAGCCAGAGCTGATGTTTTTAATGTATGATTTATCGAGACGACCTGAAGCTGCCGAGTAAAGAAGTCCAGCTAAATCACCATCGAAAATGGATAGCACTGCTTGTGTTTCAGGGTCGCCAAATCGGCAATTATATTCTACAACCTTCGGATTCCCATCCTTTATCATTAGCCCAACATAAAGGCAACCTTTGTATGGATAGCCCTCCTTTTGCATACCTTGCAGAGTTTTGTCTATAATTTCACTTTTGACTTTTTTCAACACTTCGTTATCAACATTCGGTGCAGGGGCGTATGAGCCCATACCGCCCGTGTTTTTGCCAAGGTCGCCATCCAAAGCACGCTTGTGATCTCGTGCTGGTGCAAGTGTAACATAATCTTCTCCGTCGGTAATAGCAAAAACTGATGCTTCCTCCCCATCCATAAATTCCTCTATTACTAAGCGCTCGCCAGCAGAACCGAAGCCACCACTGAACATATCTCGCACTGCATTTACAGCTTCCTCAGTCGTTTGAGCAACAACGACGCCCTTTCCTGCGGCAAGCCCATCGGCTTTAACTACAACAGGTAACGAATGGGCCTGGACATAATCAATTGCTATTTGCATTTGCGATTTATCAAAAGTACGGAATTCAGCAGTAGGAATACCATATTTCTTCATAAATTGTTTCGCAAACGTCTTGGATGTCTCCAAACGGGCTGCCTTTTGAGATGGTGCAAATACATTTATATGCTCTGCAAGCAAAGCATCTGATAACCCCTCGGCTATTGGTTGTTCGGGACCTATGACAACTAAGTCTATGTAATTATCTTTGCAATAATGAACAACTGCGCTATGGTTTTTAATGTCCAAATTTGTGATGTTGGCAATTTCTTCAATACCTGGATTACCTGGCGATACAACTAAATTTACGTTTTTGTTCTTTTTCAAAGCGTGTGCTATTGCATGTTCACGCCCACCACTGCCGATTAATAGTATATTCATAAAATTTCTATGATTGATTTTAATAAAAAAGTAAAATAATCAAAAAAAAATTATCTTTCAAACAATCAAAGTCGCATACTTAATTGAGAATTTCATTTTACTTTTTCAAAAAACCATATTTATATACCTTTGGTTCAATTTTCTCTGAGAGTATCTTTAACTTATATTTTAAATTTTCGATTAACTGATTGTACTTCTCATCCGAGCTTTTGTTATTCATTTTACCTTGTTTATTCCTTCCCTGAAAATATTCCCTTATATCATACAAGGATGCATTAACATTCACATTTGGCTTACTGTGATAATATTTCCAAAGCTTAAGCCCAGCATCAAAAACTGCCTGCGACTCTGATGAGAAAACTAGTGGCTCATCTTTTCCATTTTTGTTTGTTTCAGATTTTGCAAAAAGATTTGTGTTTGAGTAATTGTGAAGAATTTTTCCTCTCAGAAAGTCCGTCATAAAGTAGCTGTCGAATTTCTCACGAGCATTGACCTGTTCTTCGGTAAAAGGTATCCAGTGGTTAATACCTTCTTTGCTCGATATGCGATTTTGCCCGTGAAACAAAGTAAAAGCAAGGCAATCGTTCTGAAATTCAGTGTCGGATATCCAACCGTTGTTGGGATATAAAAATTGGTCTCGGTCGTTAAGCCAATTGGCTGGTATGCAGTGATAAACAGTAAAATAAATACACTGAATATGCAAATTTAAAGGAGTAATTAACGAAGTATGGTCTTTATTGTCGAAATAGCTAATATAAACACCTCTTGTGCTTTGGAAATCATTTCTACCGTGATGCATCACTCCAAGTTTATTTAAGCTATCATTATTGTAATATTCACTTAGCCATTGATTTATTCTTTTCAACCCGTTATAATCGAATATAGATTTGGTTGAAATCATTTATCCTTTGTCATTATATACATCAAAATCAAAATCGGAAATTTTTTTTTAATACTTGTATTCCAAATTTTAAAGCCAACTGGGAAATTACCATTAACATTATCAAATGTGTATGCTGGAACAAGGAAGCCTTTTTCTAATTTTGCAAGGAAATTCTGACGAAATGTAAAAGAATCTAAACCTGTTAAATGTTTAATTTTAGAAAATTCAGCAATAAGGCAACCATTTATTTTGATATAAATATGCCATAAAAATTGTATAAAAATTTCGTTACTTGCCTTTTTTAAATCCTTGTAATATTTTTCAGCAACGGAAGTTTTTTTCACACCAATTTTATTTTGGCTGGACGTTTTACTACCAGCTTCAGCATATCGTTAAAGATAGCTTTTTTACTTGTGAAAAGTCCGGTTTCGTCAAATTTTCTATCCAACTCGTAATGGTCTTTCGATAGCAAAACGAATAATTTATCTTTTAGAGTAACGTTATCTTGTGAAAGCAAATCTGCAAGATAGAAATCACCATCAATTATTCCTTGCTTTTTGGCAATATCCCAATCAACAGCAATTGTTGGTTTAACCACCTGAAACCATTTGTTATAAATCACAATAAAGTTGTTTTTATCGATTTGTGTTTTTGTAATGCCATAACGTCCTTGAACAAAGTTTTGTTTAATAAACTTTTTGAGTTCTTGGTTATCTTTTTCATACCAGAAAAGCAGGGCACTACTGGAGATAATTTCTTTAACTTTATCATAAATCAGCTTAAATTCTTTTGTTTCGTAATTCGAAGGTGCTACATTCCAGTTAAAATCATTTATATAGAACACATCCTGAATATCATTATAAGGGATAAATGCAATTTTTTCAGCATCAAAAGCTCCTAAGAATGCAGGTGGTAAATGTTTATCAAAAGTTCTTGCCCTACCGATAGTAAGTACAAGTTGAACAATTGATTTGTAAATGTCTGATGATCCTCTTTTTGCTTCAGCCCAAAAAAGAGATGTTTCATCGGATGATTTTTTGCTTTGATATAGTGAAACGCAGAAATCGACATCACCTAATATTTTAGTGCAATCATAATTCCAAAAAAAATCTTCGGCAATTTTGTTTTTTAGCTCTTCTTCTCTGAAATTTTGGTATTTCATAGGAAACGAAACGTTTAATTTTGAGACTATATAAATATTTTGATAAAATTTAATTTAAAATCAAATTAAAAAGTTATTTTACATCCAATTCCACCATTCGAGTTTTAATTCTGGGAAAATACTGTTACGCTTTTCAGTTTCTTCTAAAAAAGAAAGCTCGTCCTCACTTAAATTTGCAGATTCGGAGACTTTTTCGAACAGATCGCAAAGCCTATTGAAATCGGAATTATGGAAGAAGAATCGGCTTTCTGCGTAATCTTTGGCGCTTTTAGTGTAGATAAGGAATTGCCAATCGGATGAGTGGAGAAGCATAAGCTCGCGCATAGCTTGGAGGGCAACACGCTTTTGCATATCGTTTAAGCTGTGGATTGGATACCTGTCGAACAAATTTTTAAGGCGAACTTCGTCGTCGTATATGCATTGCCAAGTCCAGACATTCTCAGGATTGCTCCAAACATCGTGATTATTATTGACGCCCCAGGAACCTTCGGGCAAGCCGATAACTTCCTTAGGTTGCAATTTGAAAAGCTGTTCGCTTGCAGTTGCCGCTTTGAGCCAAGGCGAATGACTTAGCCCACGCAGGACGTAACGCAAGAATTCGGGACCTTCGAACCACCAATGCCCGAAAAGTTCAGTATCGAACGGCACGCAAAGAGTTGAAAATTTTCCAGTTTTATTGAAATAATAATTTGAAGTGTTTTCCATATTGTGGATGAAGTGATTTGCTTGTAAATCAAGCTTTTTCCAAACCCAATCGGGATGATATTGAGCTTTATATTGCATATCAGCTTTGACATCGGTAACACGCCAATATCGGAGCATAGAACCAAAGTGTCGCTTGTGGAAGTCCAGATAATCAGGTTCGCCTGGATAGCCAACTTCGCCGCTCCAAACCTGCATTGCAATATCTCTATGGCGAGCAAAGCAGACCGAGGTTCCATATTCAACTTTTTCGCTGGAGCTAACTTCGTAAATGCGAAGTGGCGTTTTATCGAAATTCCAGGGTTCAGGTTGAAAAGCAGGAGAATTGATTGGAACGAAATGTTCAGGATTACCTTGGAATTTACCGATTGGATATGAATTTTCAATAAGTTTCTGATCTATGACAAAGTATTTCAAATTATGGCGTGAGAGGAATTGTTCAATTCCTGGGCGTAGATGCTTTTGGTTGAATGGAGCAACTGGTACAAACGATTGCCATTCATAAGAAGGGCGATAAGCACATTCGGGTAGCCATATACCACGTGGTTCACGTCCAAAATGCTTAATGTAATTATTGACAGCAGCTTCAATTTGAAGATTAATGCTGCGATCGTAACCGAGCAAAGGTAGGTAGCCGTGAGTGGCACCGCAGGTCATTATTTCAATCGCACCGTTGTCTTGTAATATTTTGAGTGCTTTTATAATAGATTTATTGTATTTGTGTTTGAAGTCGTCAAAGCGTGCTTCATACCATTCAGCCCACCAGTTAGCTAAATAAATGCTATGGGCATCCCAGCCCCAACGTTTGAAATCTTGGGCATCTTTGCGAGCAGCTGCAATTTTTTGAGTGCAGTATTCTTCGAAAATTTTCTCAAAATCGGGATGTTCCAGTTGTTCGCAAAGTACAGGAGAAATATCGAGTGTAACTTTTGGATAAATATTTTCGCTCATTAAATCATTGAAAACATTGAGCAATGGAATATAGCATTCCGCAACTGCTTCTGTTAGCCAATCGACACCGTGTGGCCAAGTACCATGATGGAGCACCCAAGGCAAGTGTGTATGTAGGATTAAAACGAAATTTCCTGATTGCATAATTTTCCTATTAGATTGTTTAGAAATAATTTAACAAGTTATTAATTTCTTGTTTTATTTCAAAAAAATATATAAATTTAGCACTACATAATTGATTAAAAAAAACTAATTTATAATTAAGTATTTAAGGACACTAATATCTTTTTAGTTTCGTAGTTAAATTGTTCCTTTATTAATAAACATTTATGGTGAATTATGGAAGGTCAGAAAATTACTGTTGAAAATGGCAAACTAAATGTTCCAGATTATCCGATAATTCCATTTATCGAAGGAGATGGCACAGGGCGGGACATCTGGCGCGCATCTGTTCGTGTGTTTGATGCAGCAGTAGAAAAAGCATACTCTGGGAAACGAAAAATAGTTTGGCGAGAAGTATATGCGGGTGAAAAAGCTTTTAATTTAACAGGTGAATGGCTGCCTAAAGAAACACTTGATGTTATCAAAGAGCATATCATTGCAATCAAAGGACCGCTGACAACACCCGTTGGTGGCGGAATACGCTCGTTGAATGTGGCATTGCGTCAATTGCTGGATCTATATGTATGCTTACGTCCAGTTCGTTGGTTCGAGGGAGTGCCTTCACCAGTGAAAAATCCACATCTTTGTGATATGGTAATATTCCGCGAAAATTCTGAAGATATTTATGCTGGTATCGAATGGCTTGCCGGAACAGAGGAGGTTAAGAAAGTTATTAATTTTTTGCAAAACGAGATGGAAGTTAAGAAAATACGCTTTCCCGAGACTTCTTCTATTGGTGTTAAACCAATATCCATAGATGGCACAAAACGTCTTGTTCGTGCAGCAATTGAGTATGCATTGAAACATAAGCGACCATCGGTTACACTTGTGCACAAAGGCAACATAATGAAATATACGGAAGGTATGTTTAAAGAATGGGGCTATGACGTTGCAGAAGAGGAATTCGGCGATAAAGTATTCACTTGGCGACAATACGATAAAATCAAAGAAGAAAAAGGTGCCGAAGAAGCAGATAGAATACAAGCCGAAGAGCTCAGAAAAGGCAAGTTACTTGTTAAAGATTTCATTGCTGATGCGTTCTTGCAGCAAATTCTAACACGCCCTGCGGAATATTCCGTGATTGCAACTATGAATTTAAATGGCGACTATATCTCTGATGCATTGGCAGCCATTGTTGGTGGTATTGGTATTGCTCCTGGTGCAAATATTAACTACGTTACAGGACATGCAATTTTTGAAGCAACACACGGCACTGCACCACGTTATGCAGACCAAGATAAAGTTAATCCAGGTTCGGTTATTCTTTCGGGCGTGATGATGTTTGAGCATTTAGGTTGGCACGAAGCTGGCGAACTGATTGTCAAGGGAATAGAGCGAACAATCGCCCAAAAACGTGTTACTTATGATTTCCACCGGTTGATGGAAGGTGCCACATTGCTGAAATGCTCAGAATTTGGTTCAGCAATAATCGAGAATATGTGATTAATTAAGCTCAAGATTAAAATTTATTGAAACATATTCATTAAAACAATCGTTTTAGTGAATATGTTTTTTATATTATGAGGTTAGAAATGAAAAAATTCTTTTTTATTTTTTTAATTTCATTAGTAACTGTAAACGTATGCATGAGTTCTCTAAATGCACTGTATATTAAAGAAAAAGCTAAATGCAAAAAAAATTTAAATTACACTCTTGAAAGACTTAATGATGCAATATTAGAGAATGACATAAGTTTGGTAAAGGAAATTCTTGAAAGTAAAACTTTGGATATAAATCAAAAAGACATTAATGGAAAATATCCTTTGGAAATGGTGCTTGTTATGAATAATTGCGATATTGCGAAAATTTTACTTCTTGCAGGAGCTGATCCACACTTAAAAACAGAGGAAGGAATTACAATTTATGAAAAAGTTATGTTCGAAGGCAGCAAGTATTTAAAATAAATTTTTAAAGAATATAATAAAACAAAGTAAAAAGAAAGCTGCCCACACGTAGGACAGATTTTTTAAAGTTTTTCGTGAATTATTTTATTCAGCATTGCTTTCCAAGTTTCGATATTATGCCCCCATTCTTCGCCCCAAATATCGAGTGTATGAGGGATTTGCTTTTGTGATAAAATGCTGGAAATGTGGTAGCTTGCCATAGGATTTTCGCCATATCCCTTGCCGCTCATAATGTAAACGTGATGGCGACTACGCAAAAAAGTAAGCCAGTAATTGTCATTTAAATTTGGGAGATAATGTACTGGCGAGTTAAAATAGCAATTATCGTCGAAATAACCTTTACTTTGGCAATAAATATCATAATTTCCGCTCATTGCAATTGTCCCTAAGAATAAATCGGGACGCCTAAAATATGTATTCAAAGCAAAATATGCAGCACGAGAAGCACCAACTGTAAGAATAGGCACAATCTGCCCGCAGTTGTTGTAAATCTTTGGAAGAAGTTCTTCTACTATAAAATTGTTGTAATTGAATAATTTTTGAGAACGTTCTTCATTAGTTAAGTTCAAATCATCCCAAATTTTTGGTGTTGGCACGCTATATACACGTATTTTCCCATTTTTAAGATATTGGTTAAGTGAAATGATAAGCCCATTGTTTTCGTTTTCGAATGGATCAAATTCATTTGAGTAAATTAACAATATTGATGAACCAAAATGACCATAGACAGGGACTTCAATTAACTCATTTAAATTTTCACTATCAATTGAAATAATATCACTATGCATTTTTTTACCAATATTAATTTTACAATTTCACTAAACGAATTAAAAATTATTTATTTTAAGAATTTAGAGAAATTTATCTAAATAAAGGTGAGCTTTTTTTCTCAATTTTTAAGTCTTGTAAAGTGGACGATTTGATGCCAAATTTTAGATAAAAGCCGCGATTAAAACCAAGGGGAGTCCAATTCAAAATTAGTTCCCAACAATGCAAATCTTTTCGTAAATTGATTTGTGGTGTAAGTAGTTCTTTGCGAATAAAGTCAAATCGGGCATTTGCAGAAAAATTCCAAGTTTCGGTCAGACGTAGGTTCATTGTAAGAAAAGCATTAAGAGATCGGTCGATTTTGTTTATGACATATTGATTATAATTAAAAGTCAAGCCATAGCTCAACATCCATGGGAAAGCCAAAGGTTCATATCCAGGAGAGCTATCTCCATACCAATCAATTTGTTTAACGTCCTCACCGTGACGGGCAAGGAAACGAGCACCCAGCATTGCATCTATGGAATCTCTGCGTTTTTCTTCGCTTTCTTCTTCGGAAAATGTTCCCCTATTTGATTGTGATAAGCCTTCGGATACAAAACTACCAGATAAGCTTACAGAAAAAGAAGTAAGACGTGCCAAACCTTTGCCTTGTTCGAGCAAAAATTTATTAATCCGTCGATATACAACATTATTTCCTTGAACTGTTTTTGCTTCGTCGTATGCAGTAAAACTTGCACTGCCAGAGAACTCAAAAAAACCAATTGCGGGAGTACGGAATGTTGCCGATATGTCTGACAATTTTAGTGAGTCTGCTGCTAAATTGTAGCTTGTTGCTAATGTAAGTCGTAAAAGCTCAATATTTTTATCGGGCAAGGTGTCTTTCTGCGGAACTTTAATTTCGAAGCTATGCAAATCAGAATAAGTTATTCTTTTTGATACTTGTGAAGGTGCTCCACCGCCATCACTTTCGAAGCGTGAGTATTTTACAATTCGGTTTTGTTTTGGATCAAAATATCTTCCATAGAAATCGTATTGATTTTGTGAAAAATCTGGCGTATAGCTAAATCCGATACTTGGTTGATATGTATGGCGAAAAGCTTTAAATCCAAGACTTTCTGGTTTTATGAAACCGAAAAAAGGATGGTTAGCATCAGCTACTCCAAATAAACGTGTCGAAGCAGAAACACCAAAGCTATAGTAATATTCTGTGAAAAAACCTCTCTTATATTTATCAACTATTGTTGAATCATTAGGATTCACAGTGCGTTCGAGTTTGCGAAAATAATTATTAGCAGAAAATGAGATTGATGGTGTAACTGTAAAATAACCGAACTTTGGCGAAATTGATATTCCTGGTGAATGACTTATTTTGTTACGTTCAATATATTTGAAAGCTGTATCTGCAACAGATATTTTAGATAAACTATTTGTGTAGTTACTGCGGTAACTGAATGAAATATCTCTAACAAACGAGTACCAACTTCTTTGTGTTGGCGAAATTGCTTTTTTAAATGGAGTAAAATTTGGCACCGAAAAGTTTAGTGGTATTACTTGCGAGTATGTTTCGTTTATTAAGTTTTGATCGCGTTGATAAGATACCGATAAATTTGTGCCATTATCAAAGCTTTTAGAGTATGATGCGTTAGATGTGATATTTTGTTGCACACGGTATTGATAATCTGTTTGAGTATTGCGGTTAAAATCGCGAGATGCAAAATTAACATTAACATCCATTCTTTCGTAAGGAGTAAAGATATGATTGTGATTTAATTGTAGGCTCCAGTTTTTTTGATATTGCTCGTCTGGATTAAACCTTGTGCGACCGTATTGAATATTATAACTTCCATTATAAACATTTCGCAATGCCCAACGAGTTGTGTTTTTTGCAAGATAGCCCCCTTTTGAAAACAAGTCAAATTTAACCTGTGTATCCCAATAATCAGAAGCTGCCAAATAAAAGCCGAAATCCTGGAAGACTACACCGCGATTTTTAGAGAAATAGAACGAAGGAATTATAAGTCCTGATTGACGTCCTGTTTTATTTGGAAAGAATAGCCCGAAAGGGAAAATAAATATTGGCATATCTTCAACGTAAAATATAACAGGATCAATAAAAATGCGATCTTTTATCGCAAGTTTCATCTTTGGAGAACCGAAATAATAGTGTGGGCAAGCATCGTCGCAAGTTGTATAATAGCCATCACGTACAAAAAGCTCGTTTTCAGAAATGCGTTTTATTTGTACACCGTAGTAAAATCCTTCACCTGTTTGAGTCTCGCCGGAGACAATTTTACCACGCTTTGTCTTGAAGTTATAGGTAATTTCCTCACCATAGAATATTTCGCCCGCATCAGAAAATCTTGGGAAACCATATCGACGATTATTTGTATCGATAGCATATTTTGCTCGAAGTATTGAGTTTTCAAAATCGATTTCGATAATTTCAGCGTTCAATTGCTGCACTTTAAAATCAATTTTTGATTTGCCTACAAGTCGCATTGTTTTATTGCTTAACTTAAACATAGCTGTATCAGCAGCAAAAAATGTTACAAGCGAATCAATCCCAGAAGGTGATTTTATTACTTTTACAGTATCTTTCTGTGAAAATGTTTTACGGAGAGAATCCAGCACTTGATCTCTATCGGTGATTATTTTGTTTGGTGTTAGGACTTTTTCCGTTGGTTCATCTGTGAGCTTTCTTTGTGTAGGCTCTTGTGATAAAGATTTTTGTGTGAAAAGTATAAGTATAAGTAATATTAAAACAATACCACTAATATTTATACTATATATTTTCATTTAGTTTCAAGATAATTTTTATAAATACGCAAAAATTATCCGTCAAGTTTCTTTTGCAGGATTTCAGTTACTAACTTTGGATTAGCTTTGCCCTGCATTTTTTGCATAACTTGACCTACAAAGAAACCGAATACATTTCTGCGTCCACTTCTGTATTTTTCGATTGAATCTTGATTAATAGCAAGCACTTCGTCTATAACTTTTTCGAGTGCAGATGTATCGGAAATTTGAACAAGCTTTCGTTCTTCGATAATTTTAGCAGGTGAGACACCATTTTGCAAAACTTCAGGGAAAATATCCTTTGCAATTCGGCTGGAAATTTTGTCTTCTGCTAAATAATCTACAATTTCAGCCACATACTTCGGAATTAATCCAAGCTCGTTGATTCTTATATTCCTTTCGCTTAAAATACGTAAGACTTCCGTCATTAACCAATTGCTTACCAATTTATACGTGCGATGTGATTTTTCTTTTAAATGATTGCAGCATTCTTCATAATAATCTGCAAGCAAATGATCTTCGACAAATATTGAAGCATCATAATATGGTATCCCGTATTGCTCCATCAATCGTTGTTTGCGTGCAAGTGGAAGTTCTGGTAAGGTTGAACGAATTTTGTCAATCTTTACTTCGGTAACTTTAACTTTTACTAAATCTGGTTCAGGGAAATAACGGTAATCGTGAGCAAATTCTTTGCTGCGCATAGCTCGAGTTGTTTGAGATGCGGCATCCCAAAGACGAGTTTCTTGATGGATTCGCCCACCATTATGTAAAATTTCAATTTGCCGATTTATTTCGTGTTCAATAGCTTTTTCCACATTTCTGAAGCTATTTAAATTTTTCACTTCTGTTTTAGTGCCAAATTTTGATTCGCCCTTAGGTCGTACCGAAATATTAGCATCACAACGAAGTGCACCTTCTTCCATATTCCCGGTGCAAATTCCGAGATAAAGCAAAATTTGCTTGATATTCGTAAGGTATTTATAAGCTTCCTGAGGAGAACGAATATCAGGTTCGCTAACAATTTCAATTAGTGGTACACCTGAACGATTGAAATCAACTAAAGTATCTATATCAAGATCGTGTATAGATTTGCCAGCATCTTCTTCCATATGAATACGCGTAATCCCAATACGTTTACGAACCTCTTCAGAAAGTTCAATTTCGATATATCCATCATAGCAAATGGGGTCTTCGTATTGAGTTATTTGGTAGCCTTTCGGTAAATCAGGATAAAAGTAATTTTTACGAGCGAATGTGGAAATTTCCCTAATCTTGCAATTTGTTGCAAGTCCCATCTTTATAATAAAGTTAAGTAAATTTTCATTTAAAACAGGTAAAGCTCCTGGATGCCCAAGACAAACTGGGCAAGTTCGGGTATTTGGCAAAGCACCATATTCAGCCGAGCATGAGCAAAAAGCTTTGGTTTTTGTAAGAAGTTGTGCATGAACTTCAAGTCCGATTACGGGTTCAAATTCAACCATTTTAAGCTACCTTATGATTGTTTCTTTCCTCTATATTGTCTTTAAAGAAAAAGTAATAAAAGAAAATGCTTTCAAAAATCGAAAGCAAAACAAGCGAAAGAGTGTCTTGATTAAAGTAAGGACTTTTCCAAGCATCTGGATATATAGCATAAGCAAGTGAACCAGTGAGAGCCCAACCAATAGAAAAGACCAAAACAAAGACGCCAAGCCCTAAAAATGCATCTTTTAAAGTTCTATTTTGCCAATTTTTAACAAAAACATAAATTGCAGCAACAATATGCAAATAAAAGATAAATATTTCAATCATTCTATCGTTTTTTTACTTGTTTTACTAAATATTGTTTATCACAAAAAGGCAAATTATGAAAACTTTCAATGAAATCCGAATAGTTTTTACGACAGCATCTACAGCAGAAAATGCTGATGAAATTGCACAAACACTATTGAAAGAAGGTCTTGCTGCTTGCGTTTCAGTTATACCAAATGTAACTTCTTATTTCATTTGGAAGGGATCGTTGGATGTTGCAAGCGAGTTTATCCTTGCAATTAAAACATTTGATGATAAAATAAAGGCTATCGAGCAAAGAATAAAAGAATTGTCTAATTACGAATTGCCAGAAATTCTTGTAATCAACGATATTGCTTCATCCGAAGAATATTACAATTGGATGAAAAGCCTTTTGTTTTAATTTTTACCTCAAAAAATGAATTAAAAGCTTGCTCGCAAGAGCTGCTTTTTATTTCATAAAAACAATTAAACTATAAATTAAAATATTGTAATTATTGGAGATTATTAAGTTTATTGTAGTGGTGGTCAGGGACGGAATCGAACCGCCGACACAAGGATTTTCAGTCCTTTGCTCTACCAACTGAGCTACCTGACCAAAGAGCGAATTAGAGTTACAAAATTAACGGTTTTTTTTCTAATACACAAACAAAAATTTCACATTTCTGCTAAAAATTTTTTAATTATATCCCAAGTTTCATTTTGCAAAGCAACTTCTTCTACCCTATTTTGAGGCATTTTATGAATTGGTTGACCGATTTTCAGTCGAACTGTTCGTGGTTTTATTCCACTTATGCCATTGCTTAAAATTTCGTAAGTGCCTTTAATAGCAATTGGAACAATTGGTTTTTCGCTGCGTGTGGCAAGACGAAATGCTCCACGATGTGGTTCGCCTAAGTTGCCATCTTTAGTTCGAGTTCCTTCGGGAAAAACCAAAACAGAAGCACCATTTTGTATTGTTAAAATTGCTTGTTCTACGCTTTGCATTGATTGCCGAGGATCTTCACGCACAATGCCAATATAAGGAGATTTTTTAAGACCGTAACCAAAAATCGGTACTTTCTCTAATTCTTTTTTATAAATTATTCGAAAATCATTCGGAATGCTCGCTTGCAGGACAGGAATATCAAACAAGCTTGAATGATTTGCAACAAATATATAAGTTTCGTTAGGATTTATATTTTCAATTCCTTCTATTTTGATCTGTATTCTGGCAATTCTCAACAATTTTTTTGCCCAACAGCGTGCGTAGCGGTGAAAATCTGGCTTTTTAGCAAATACAAGATGCACTATAACCAAAATCGAGTGCCAGATCGTTACAATCAATATTGTTATCAGTCTTAAATAGTGCATATTTTCAATATTTGCAAAAATATTAAAAACAAAGATAAGCAATATTTTAATTTTTTATAAAAATTTGCAACTTTATTTTTGTTCAAACGTAATATTTCAAGTAAAAATAGTAAGAACCAAGGAGCAAGAATGAAAAAGGCATTATTGGTGGGAATGATTTTAATATTAACAGCAACAAATGTTTTTTCACAAATATCATCAAAAAAAGTTTATGGGTTGCGTGAAGTTTTAAATTTAACTTTGCAAAACAATTATGATTTAAACTTAAGTCAATCGTCAATTAATTATTCAGAAGTAGATTTAAAAAGCGCATTTGGTCAATATTTGCCTAATATATCTATAAGTTCGTCATATTTGAGACAACTAAACAATCCGAATGAAATCGCAAATGAACTACTGAATCAATATAGCACACGGATTGGTGCAAATTTGGTGCTTTTCGATGGATTCGGGCGCGAGGCAAACTACACGCGTGCTCAAAAGACTTTGCAATCGACAAAAGTTTCGTTTGATTTTCAGAAACAATCCGTTTATTTGGATGCATATAATGAATACATTAATGTAGTGCGTGCATATCAAATAGTTCGCACGCGACGCGAAAATGTCGAGCTTGGCAAAGCAGATCTTGAACGCACAAAAGCACGATTTGAGGCAGGGGTTGTTCCTGCAACTGCTGTTTATGCTCAAGAAGCTGATCTTGGTAACCGCACTTTAGAACTTGTTGCAGCTGAAAATGAATTAAATGTTGCAAAAGCTCGTTTGCTTACAATAATGGGTCTTGCACCAGATATGGATGTTGAGTTTAAAATTGATGATCTGCCTTCGGAAATTCAAGACATTGAAATTACGAACTTTCGGCAGAAAATTGGTAGCTTTAGCAATGCAATAAACACAGCTTTAAAGAACCGTCTTGATTGGAAAGCCACAGCTTTGCGAGTCGAAGCAAGCAAGCAACGTATGGAGATGGCAAAAGCTAATTATTTTCCACAACTTGGGATTAATACCTATTGGTCTTGGTCAAATAATGCTATAAAAGGTTTTGACAAAAGCAATTATTATTTTGGTTTATCGCTAAATGTCCCGATATTCAATAATTTTTCGACAGATTTACAGGTGCAAGCAAGTAAGCTTGAATATAATCAACGTAATGTTGAAATTTTAAAATTAGAACAACAAATTCGCTCGTCCGTACAAATAGCTTACTTGAATTTGCAGTCCGCTGAAAAACAGATAGATATAGCTCGGAAAACAGTGATATCAGCCGAAGAAAATTATCGAAGCACTCAAGAGCGATTGAACGTCGGAGCAGCAACTTTTAATGATTTAATCCAAGCAAATGCTCAACTTATTACTGCACAAATTAATAAAATAAATTCAGTTTACAATTACGTCAAATCAAGAAACGATTTGATGTTTGCAATGGGAACGCTAAACATTGAACCATAAAATATAGGAGGCTTTATGAGCGAAAATAACAATTTTCAAAATGAGATGCAGGATAAAATCCTAAACTTAATGCCAGATTACTCTTTGCCACCGCAGCCTGAGGATTTTCGAGTTGGTTTTGGGCGCCGTACAGGAGCATATTTAATCGATATGCTAATTTATTTATTCATTTTAGTTTTAGCAATGAAAATCTTCGGCTTGCTTGATGAATTTGCAAATGTATTTTCATCTATGGGCGACTTCTCAAGCAATCCTGAAGAAATGCAGGAATATATGAAAGAATTGAATATGCGGCTTTATCCATTGGTTCTGGTGATTGTTTTTGCTTATTACTCAATGGAAATATTCTTCGGGCAAACACTTGGTAAAATGCTTCTTGGAATTAAAATTGCGAATGCCGATCGCACACTTGCAAGTTTGAAAACTTTATCAATAAGATTTTTTGCAAAGTACTTTAACTATTTCCTTTTGTTACTATACGTTATGTCAAAAATAGAATTATTCTCTGTTTTACAAAACATTTTTGGAATAGTGATATTTATCGGGTGCTTTTTAGTTCTTTCAGCAAGCAGGATGGCTTTGCACGATAGGATTGCTCGCACCGCAGTTTATTATAAAGATGAAATAATAACACAAAATTATAACGAAGAAAGTAGTATTAATGTTTAATATGGATAAATCAATGGCAAAGAGAAAAAATAATAAGAAAGGAGTTATTATCGGAATTATAATTGCAATTCTTGCAATTATTGGGATCTTGATTATTGTATTTAATCGTGGGGAACAAGCTATTGCTGTAACTGTATCGGAAGTTACGCAAAGGACAATAACACAAACGGTTTCAGCGGTTGGGAAAATTGAGCCCGAAACCGAAGTAAAAATCTCCTCACAAACTTCAGGTGAAGTAATATTTCTTGGAGTTAAAGAGGGAGATACAGTCAAGGCACGACAGCTCCTTGCACGGATTAATCCCGACATTGTTGAAACGCAACTTGAACAAGTGAAAGCAAGCGTAGAAGCTGCAAAAATTGATATAGATGCGAGAACTGCCGAAAAGGAAAGAGCAACAAATGATTTTTACCGTGCAAAAGAACTTTTTGAGAAAAAATTTATTTCCAAACAAGAATTCGATAATGCAAAGGCAGCTTATGATATGGCATTGAGTTCTTATAAAGCTGCTCTTTCGAGATATGAACAAGCAAAAGCTACGTTGCGCCAATATGAAAGAGCTATGGCACGCACTTCGATTTACTCACCTATTAATGGTGTTGTTACATCCCTCTCAGTCGAACTCGGCGAGAAAGTCGTAGGAACGGAGATGATGATGGGAACAGAAATGATGCGTGTTGCTGACTTGAACGTGATGAATGCAGTTGTTGACGTAGATGAAAACGACATTGTGTTTGTAAAACGCGGTGATACAGCTTATGTTGAAGTTGATGCAATACCAAACCAAAAATTTAAAGGTGTTGTAATAGAAATTGGTCACTCGGCAAAAGTTTCTCAACTTGGGACGCAGAATGAAGTTACAAACTTTTCTGTAAAAATACGTTTAATTGATAGAGATCCACGTTTTCGTCCAGGTATGAGTTGCAATGTTGAAATAATGACAGAAACGCGTGAAAATGTTTTATCTGTTCCATTGCAAGCTGTAACAATTCGCGACTATGGACAGAATATAGAAAGCAACTATAATAACTCGGATAATGATACAAAGACCACGCGTTATAGACCACCGCAAGTTGTGTTTGTCCTTGAAGGAAATAAAGCAAAAATGAAAACCGTTGAAACTGGAATAAGCGATAAGGGATACATTGAGATAATTTCTGGGCTTAAACTTGGTGAGAAGGTTATCTCAGGTAGTTATCAAGCAGTAAGCAAGCAACTGAATGATGGATCAAATGTAAAAGTAGATACGACATCAGGGAAATTTCCGAAAAAAACTGGGAAAAAGTAATGCAAGAGAATGAATTAATCATAAAAATTGAACAAATAACAAAAATATATCAAATGGGCGAAGAAAAAGTATTTGCATTGCGTGGTGTTTCGCTCGAAATTAAACGAAATGAATATGTAGCTATTATGGGACCATCGGGAAGTGGAAAATCAACTTTGATGAATATTATAGGATGTTTGGATACACCAACAGCGGGCAAATATATTTTTGAAGGAGAAGATGTCAGCGAGCTTACAGATAATGAATTAGCTGAAATACGCAATAAAAAAATTGGATTTGTATTTCAGACATTTAATTTATTAGCCCGAGCCACGGCACTGAAGAACGTTGAACTCCCGCTAATTTATGCTGGTTTGCATCGCCACGAACGCCTTGAAAAAGCACGTAAAGCTTTGGAAGATGTCGGGTTGCTCGATCGCATCACTCATAAACCGAACGAACTTTCTGGTGGGCAACGTCAGCGTGTTGCCATCGCGAGAGCATTGGTTACAAATCCATCAATAATACTTGCAGACGAACCAACCGGGAATTTGGATTCAAAGACAGGAGAAGATATAATGAAATTGTTTGCAGAGCTTTGGAGAAAAGGTAATACGATAATTTTGGTAACGCACGAAGAAGAAATAGCACGCCATGCACATCGAATTATACGCATACGAGACGGACTGATTGAACGTGATGAAATAAATCCAAATCCGATTTATTAACAAAATTGAAGCAAATTATGATACTGCTTGAAATTAAAGAATCAATAAAAAATGCTTTTGAATCGATGAAAGCCGCAAAATTGCGGTCGGCACTTGCTTCGTTGGGTGTTGTGATAGGTATCTCTTTTGTAATTTTGATGGGATGGATTCTTGCAGGCTTGGATAAAGCAGTAGAGGACACATTTAATATTATCGGCAAGGATATGCTTTATGTTGATAAATGGGATTGGGCTGGAGGGAAAAACTGGAAAGAAGTGCAAGCTCGTAAAAATATTACCTACGAACAGGCAACACGTTTTAAGAAAATGATGCATTCAGCAGAAGTTGTTGTTCCAAATGCGCGTTATTGGGGTGGGCAAGTAAAATATGCAGGAGAAACATATTCAGGAATTGGAATTGAAGGCGTTACCTATGAATATGCCCTAACTCCAATGGGTTCTATTGAGCGTGGTCGATTTTTCAGTGAATTTGAAGACCGACAAGGTGAAAATGTTTGTGTTATTGGGACTATTCCAGCAGCACAAATATTCCCCGATAGCAATGGAATTGGAAAGACAATAAAAATAAATGGTAGAAATTTTTTGATAATCGGGCAAGTTAAGAAGCAAGGAACAATGATGATGGATTTCGTTGATAATGTTATCTACATACCTATGAAAACATTTTTTTCAACATTTGGTTATATGAATAGAAGTTTCACAATATGTGTAAAAGCTGGCTCTATTGCATCGCTTGAAGAGGTAAGAGCTGAAACCGAAGGAATTATGAGAACAATCAGAAATATAAAACCGGGAGAAGAGAATGACTTTTCGATAAATGAAACAAAAGCTTTTGAGAAATCATTCGTTACAATAAGAGCTTCAGTTTGGGGTATTGGTATTGGGATGACATTTCTATCGTTTTTAGTTGGTATGATTGGAATAATGAATATTATGTTTGTCTCTGTCACAGAACGAACAAAGGAGATTGGCATCCGCAAAGCAGTTGGAGCAAAGAAACGATCGATATTATACCAGTTTTTAGTAGAGGCGGCTGTATTATGTATTATAGGTGCGATAGTCTCGTTTATTATATGCTCAGCAATAGCATACCTTGCTGCTACTTATTTACCAATGTGGATAGAAGGACTCAATTTCCTATCGCCAATTATACCTATACGTTTGTTAATAATTGCGACTATTGTGTCGATAGCGGTTGGAGTGCTAGCTGGGCTAATACCAGCAATACGAGCAGCAAATTTAGATCCAATAGAGGCTTTGCGATACGAATAAAACAAATTGATTTAAAATTGAAAAGGACTGCCTTTTTGAGAGGGCAGCCCTTTTTATTTTCAGCAATATAAAAAGGAATTATTTTTTTAATTGTGGCAAGTCGCGAAGCACATCACCAATTTTAGGAGCGGAGATCTCAGTTAATTCGTAATAAACGCGTGTATTTGGTTTGTTAATTTTAATGAAGCGAGCAAGATTGATTGGAGTGCCGATAACAACAGAATCACACTCAACACGGTTAATAGTTGCTTCTAAATCAGCCATTTGTTGCTTTCCATAACCCATAGCCGGAAGCAATATACCAATTTCAGGATAGGTTTCGAATGTTTCTGCAATTTTACCAACAACATAAGGACGTGGATCAACAAAATCTGCTGCACCATAACGACGAGCAGCAACCATACCAGCACCGTGATCCATTTCACCATGAGTTAAAGTTGGACCATCTTCAATAACAAGTACATTCTTTCCTTTTATAACTTCAGGATTCTCAACCATTATCGATGAAGCAGCTAGAATAATGTGAGCTTTTGGGTTATATAAACGAACATTATCCAATACTTCTTCGATATCTTCTGGATAAGCTGAGTCGACTTTATTAACAACAATAACATCAGCCATACGCAAATTTACTTCGCCGGGATAATAACTAATTTCGTGACCTGGGCGGAGAGGATCAACAACAACGATGTGCAAATCAGGTTGATAGAAAGGCATATCGTTATTTCCGCCATCCCAAACGATAACATCAGCTTCTTTTTCAGCTTCACGAAGTATTGCTTCATAATCAACACCAGCATAAATAACCGAACCCATTGCAATATGTGGTTCGTATTCTTCCATTTCCTCAATAGTGCAGTTATGTCTTTCCAAATCTTCGATTGAAGCAAAACGTTGAACTTTTTGAGCTTCCAAATCACCATAAGGCATAGGATGGCGAACAGAAACTACTTTTTTCCCCATAGCTATAAGCTGGCGGACAACTTCACGTGTAGTTTGGCTTTTGCCACAACCAGTTCTAACAGCACAGATTGAAATAACAGGTTTAGTTGATTTAATCATAGTTGGATATGAACCCATCATCGAGAATTTTGCACCTGCAGCCATTACGCGAGATCCAATGTGCATAACCGTATCATAAGAAAGGTCGCTGTAAGATAAAACACATTCATCAATATTATATTCTTTAATTAATTTTTCTAAATCTGCTTCATCGAAGATTGGAATGCCATCTGGATATAATTTGCCTGCAAGAGAAGCAGGATATTTTCTACCATCGATGTCTGGAATTTGAGCAGCAGTAAATGCAACAACTTCATACATTTCGTTGTCGCGGTAAATTGTGTTGAAATTGTGGAAATCGCGACCAGCGGCACCGATAATAATAACACGTTGTTTTTTCATAAAATCTCCTTTAAATTATAAGTAAATATTAACCTAAATTTTCATTTAAAACTTTCTCTAAAGTTGCAACCGCCCAATCAATATCTTCTTTAGTGATTACAAGTGGCGGTGCAATACGAATTATGGTCTCGTGTGTATCTTTGCAAAGCATACCTTCTTCCATAAGGCGAACGCAATAAGGACGAGCTTTTGTATTAAGTACAAGACCTATCCACAAGCCGCGTCCACGCACCATTTTAATCTTTTGATTGTTAATTGAACGAAGTTTATTTATAAAGTATTCGCCCATTTCAGCTGAACGTTCGATCATTTTTTCTTCGATCAACACATCCAATGCACGAATAGCAACTGCGGCAGCAAGTGGATTGCCACCGAATGTCGAACCATGCTGACCTGGTTTGATAACAAGCATTATGTGCTTATCTGCGAGCACACCTGAAACAGGATAGAAACCACCAGAGAGAGCTTTCCCAACAATAACTATATCGGGGCGAACACCTTCATAATAATGAGCAAATAATTTACCAGCACGACCTAAACCTGACTGGATTTCGTCGCAAATAAACAGAATATTATTTTCACGGCAAATTTGTTCGACGGCTTTCAGGTAACCTTCTGGTGGGATCACAACACCACCTTCACCCTGAATTGGCTCAATTAAGATGCCGACAGTGTTTTTGGAAATTTTGGATTTCAAGTCTTCGATATTGCCATATTCGTGCATTGGGAATGCTTCTTTGCAATAAGGACCGTATCCATAGAATGAGTCGGGATCGTCTGAAAATCCTACGATTGTCGTTGTTCTACCATGGAAATTACCAGTAGCAACGATGATTTCAGCTTTGTCTTTTTCTACACCTTTAACATCATAGCCCCATCGACGAGCAAGCTTAATGGCAGTTTCAACAGCTTCTGCACCCGAATTCATCGGAAGAAACATATCGTAACCGGTTAAATCGTGCATTTTTTTGTAAAGCAATGGTAATTTGTCGTTACGAAAAGCACGACTTGTAAGCGTTACTTTGTTTACTTGCTCAATGAAAGCTTCTTTGATTTTTGGGTGGCAATGCCCTTGATTTACTGCGGAATAAGCTGCAAGACAATCAAGATATTTTTTACCTTCGACATCATAAACATAACAACCACGTGCTTCTGCAACTACCACGTCAAGCGGATGATAGTTGTGAGCTCCATATTCATTTTCAAGCGCAATGTAATCTTGTGTTTTCACAATTTTTCTCCAAATAATAATTAAATAAAGTATTTATTCTTGCCAATTATAAAATTGCGAGGGATATTGGATATTTAATGAGGAATCAAATTGGGGCATCAGTAGTATAATGCTTAAAACGCAAGATTTTTCCAGCACGTGATGCAGGCACTGCAAAAGGAAATCCCTTAGTTTTAAAGCACTTGCAAATCAAAAAATCTTCTATATGTATATTTGTTCTTGGCATACAAAAATTCTAACACGTAGTGCAAATATACTAAATTTCAATCAGATTACAAAAATATGTTTTTAGAATTAAAAAATTATTAAATACCGTTTAATTTTTCAAGTAACTTGTTCATTTGGCAAGGGAAATTGGTACCAATGGCATTAACACCTGATTTTATAGCTTTTTGGAAATCTTCTTCGCTATCAACATTATAAACTCCCCAGAAAATATTGTTTGTTTTAATATTTTCAACAATTTGGTCGTTTATTTCATCTACAGCACAAACATATGCTTCGATTGAAAATTGCTTTTTGAGTTCAGAAGGTAAGACATAATCGCCAGGAATTTTTATTGCAGCAATGTGTGAATTATCATATTCAGCTTTAATTTGCTTTAAAACCAAATAATCAAAAGATGCGATAACTGTTGCAGATACAAAATCGTGTTTCTTTAAAGTTTGCAAAAGCACACGAGCAGTATTTAGTGTTTTGTTGTTAGGTTTAATCTCCAAACCTAAAAAAGCTTTACCTTTGATTAATTCGATAAGTTCATCAAGAGTTGGAATTTTCTCATTCTCATACTTTTTGTTGAACCAAATACCAGCAGAAAAATTTTTAAGTTCTTCATAGGTATATTCAGCAATAAGCCCTGTGCCTGAGACTGTTCTACCAAGTTCATCATCGTGGAAAACAATTGGGACGTTATCTTTTGTGATTTGTATATCGGCTTCCACCAACTTTGCACCACAATCGATTGCCTGACGAAAAGCTTCGAGAGTGTTTTCTGGCGCATTTCCTGAAGCACCACGATGAGCAGCAATGAATCTATGGTTTTTTTGAACAAATTCTTCTAAAGTCATAAAATTATTATCTAAATTTTAACAGCAAATTTACATATTTTTATTAAAAATTTTGCTGAAAAACTATCTTTGCAATATAAATTTTCCGTTTAGCCACTTATCAGGTGCATATTCATATTTAATGAAATACCAGCCATTTGGTAAATGAGATAAATCAATTGTTAGCATTTGCATATTTGAATTTTCGATGCGGTAAATAATTTTTCCAGTAATATCAGCTATGAAAAGTTCCTTGATACTTGCTGAAAGTTCTATAAAAAGAATGCCTTGATTGGGATTTGGATAATACTTCCATTTGACATCAACACTTGACGAGCTATTGGTTTGCTCGTCTGATGGGAGGACTGAGTTAATTACAGCGTTATTTTCGTTTGCTACAAAAAGAGTATCACTTTTCAAAACAGTTTGGGTTTTGCAAGATGGTATGTAACTGAATTGATAAATTGTTCGTAATATCAAAGAATTGAGAAGTTGAACAGAATAGCTATCAGTTGTTGGCTCGAGGTGTTTGCCACCGATGCCTCTATCATCGGTCAGGAAAAGATAAGTACCATTTGTAAGCAATGCGAATGAACGCATAAGATATTCTGTGCTTTTATCTATACCACTGCAAGTAAGCGGCACAATTCGAATACCTTTACTTGCGGATAGCCGAAGGTAATGTTGAAGGCGATTTATTACATCAGGTTCGTTATGTGGCGGAGCATCGAGAATTAGGAAAATAATACGTGATATAGCATCACTGCTCCAAGAAAGTTTGTCGATAGCTTCTTGTAAAGCAAAATCCACAGCTTCTGGGAAATCTCCACCACCGTCAGCATAATTAGCTTTGATGAAGTCCAATAATTTGCTAACATCCTCGGTAAAATCAACTGATTTCACTAAATACTCATCGCCAAAATCGCGGTAGAACGAAGCCGAAAGTCTTATATTCATATTTGGAATTGAGTCTTTTAATCGGTTTATTATATCTATAAGCTCTGCTTTGAGATATTCTATCTCGTCTCCCATTGAACCTGTGGCATCTACAACAAATGAAACATCCAAATTTTTGGAATGATTGCAAGGTTCGTCAATTTCTAAAAAATTTATACCATCGTAAAATTTAGTTGGATTTTTAATTGAATAAAAACGATTTTTATATTGTATTTCAATGTTTAAATTATTGTAATTTTCAAAATAGTTATATGCGTTTGCCCAAAGCTCAGCTTTGCCAGTGTTGTCGGTGCGAGCTTGCCATAGTTTAGTGTTCCCTTCTTTAAGTGTAACAACTGCATCGACAATTGGATTGTTTAATGGATTTTTAAGTTGTACTGTATAGCGATCGATAGGACTTATCATCCAGTTTTTTCTGTATTCGAGCAAATCGCTCTCTGAAAGATCATTCCACATTTTCCATTTCTTAAAGTCGTTTATGTCGCCTGCTGTAAGCTTTCCAGTTGATACATTGTCAACGATATTACCTGAAAAATTGATTGCACCTGCGTCTATAGTTTCCATTTTTGTATGTAAAGCATAGACAGCATCAGTATTTGTTTCTCGAGCAAAGGAAAGCGTTTTGCCACTGTGTGATTTTTGAGTTTCTTTATTCAATGTAATCACCAAATATTCATTGTTATAAGCTAAAACTTTAATCTCTCGCACACCATATAACCTACTTTTTACAGTGAGTTTACCAGTACTATCCTTAGTTGAAAATGAAAAATAGCCATTTTTATCGGTTTCGAGTTTGATTTTTTTGCTAATTTTGCCATTAAATTCAATTTTTGCATTTGCGACGGGTTGCTTTTTGTCGTTTAGAATTTTGCCTTTTACATAGAAATTGGCATAAGAATTTGATACCAAAAGAAGCAAAATCCCTATAATCGATGCAAATTTTTTCATAAAAAACCCCTAAGTTTATTTAAAAAGTATAACGTAATTGAAAGGATATAGTTACACAAAATTTTAATTTAATTCTATCAATTTGATTATTATATTTGCTAAAATTCATTTTTGCACAAATGAAATGATTGCACTTATAAATGGCAAATTATTAGAGAAAAAACCAACCGAGATAATAGTTGATTGTAACGGTGTGGGTTATAGTTTGTTTGTTTCATTACTAACATCAAGTAAATTACCGGAAGTTGGTAGTCAAATAAAATTACGTACTGTTTTGATACCGAGAGAGGATCAGTTTCTGCTTTTTGGATTTTGGGATGAAAGCGAAAAGGAGATGTTCAAAGAGCTGATAAATATAGCAGGGATAGGTCCCAAAACAGCAATAGGGATACTCTCAGCGGTAAGCCCCTCAGAGCTTGCCAGTTATGTCGAGAGCGAGAATCTAAAAGCATTGCAAAAGTTGCCCGGTATAGGGAAAAAATCGGCTGAAAGGATGCTTGTTGAACTGAAAGACAGAATTTTAAAACTGAACATACAGCAAAGTGATTTACAAAGCACCGATAATCAACTAAAAGATGAAGCCCTTGCTGCTTTATGTGCCTTAGGATATAATAGATTTATCGCTGAGAAAGCTATCAAAAAAGTATTTCAAGAGAATAGTAATATTAACGATATTGAAACTCTGATAAAGTTGTCATTGCATTTCGCTATGGATGGGAAATGATTTTAGTTATGCCGCTAATAGAGTTATCCGAAGGTATGGGCGGAATAAAGATAAAATGCCTCCCTGAACTGGATGAATACTATTGCAAAATATCAGAAGATCCTATGCTACTTGTAAAATTATGGAGGAAAGAAAACGCAAAATGTATTCATATAGTCGATCGAGACTCATTCGAAAGACGCAATAACTTTATGAATACAACAGTTGTAACTTATTTAGCTGAAGCAGTAGATATACCTTTGGAATATTCATCAGAATTTAGTGATATTGAAGAGTGTCGTGTTCTTCTAAATGCTGGAGTTTATAGAATTGTACTTGGTGAGCTTGCAATTATTGATCCAATTGGAGTTCGTAAGCTGATCACAGAATTCTCACCAGCAAGAGTTGCTTTCCAATGTAGAGTTAAAAATGAATTAGTTGAGTTTCCTGTATCAGGACGAACGTTTGATATCAAGACTTTCATCACCTTGGTAAAGAACTTCGAAGGCGATCGAATGGTATTTTACAATGAAGAAATAATTAGTAAAAATCTGAATTATAATTTCTCAAAAATAGAAAAAATCGGTTTTGAAAATAACATTAAGATTACACTCTACGAGGGTGTCCAAAATTCACAATCACTCATTGAACTTAAGAATCTTAGGACACAATTTATAGACTCTGTTATTATTGGCTTGCCGCTTTACGAAAATAAATTCCCATGTCAACAGATTTGGCGAACTGCTGAAGCAGAAAAAATTGAGTTATTTTTTAAAGATTAGCTAATCTTTCATCCAAATTCTTGTGTTCAAATTTAGCTCATCAACAATAGAAATAGTATCATTTAGCACGTTAAAAAAATATTCAGATTTTTCATAATTCAAATTGCTTCTAAAAACAGATGGTTCAAAAAGTCTTCTTTTGAAAGGCAAAGCAATGAATAAACAATTGTCAATTAGTGACATCATAACAAAGGGGAAACGGTTGCGTTTCAAGTTGAGTATTCTTTGCATCATATTTGAAGAAAGTAGATAGCGAGCTTCAACTTGATCAGAGCCATAAACGACAAATTCTTTTTCGAACTCGGGATCTTCAAGCTCGATTAATTTGCCACGAGAAAAGTTCATTTTTTGGAAAAATTTGCCAATTCCACCAAATCTTTTTTGAGCAAAGTCCGGTAAAATGTAATATTTCCCATTGAAATTTTTGTGAAAATCAGCAACAAAGAATATTCCATCAAAAACTCGCTTCACTTTATCTCTATTTTCTTCAGAACGAACACGACTTAGGACGTGTATTTCTGAAAACTCAATATCGGTTTTATCGACTTTACCTTTTACTAAATCATCACCGTAATATTTGAAAATCTTATCTCGAAAAATATCAGCTTTCATAAACTTCTCAACAGGGATAAAGTCGTAAGGCGAGTAATTAAGCGATTCGTTGATAAATTTTACAATTTTTTCAATAATACGCTTTTTGAAATTTGCAATTAATTCGTTTTTGATTTTGGAGCTACGACTTAACATCATTAAAAAAGTCGAGATTGAAAGAACAATAGCAACAATAAGCGGGATATTATAAACATCTTCGTTAAAGTAATTTCCATAAACGAGTTTATTGATTAAAAAACCAGTCACTAATAGTACTATTATAATACCAATGTGCAATAAAATATTTTGAAAATATCTTTTGATTGTTGCAAGACGTTCTTTTTCAAGCATATTTAAATCGAAATGCAGAGAGCTTTCGAAAAAATTTTTAAATTCTTCAATAGTTTTCATTGCATTATGCTTTAACTATTGAACAAATTTTTTACATTTACGTTTTGGCGTTCTGTTTCAGTTGCTTCGAAGAATGGACGAACCTTGAAACCTATAATCAAAGCAACAAGGTTAGTTGGAAACATTTGCACGGCATTGTTGTAAGAATTAACGGCGGCGTTGTATGCACGGCGAGCAGCCGAGAGTTGCTCTTCAACTTCATTGAGCGCAGCTTGTAATTGCAAAAAGTTTGTGTTTGCTTTAAGGTCGGGATAATTTTCCACAGCTACATTTATAGCAGTCAAGGCACGAGAAATTTTATTATCAAGCTCGACACGTTCACTATCGCTTATATTTCCGGAAATAGCACGTGAGCGTAGTTCTGTGATTTCCGTGAGAAGGTTGCGTTCGTGTTCCATATACTTTTGAACAGCAGCAACAAGGTTTGGGATGAGGTCGTATCTTTTTTTGAGATAAGCATCAATGCTTGCAAAAGCATTGTTTACAGCATTTCTTCTTGCAATAAGCGAATTAAAAAGGAAAACTATCAATAAAACAATGACTATTGCAATTATTAATTCAGTTGACATAAGAAACCTCATTTTTTGAGAAGATAATATTTTAAAATAATCATTAATTTTAATAATTTCAACGAAATAATTAAATTTTAAGAAATAATTTTTTTATTTTTGGTATAGTTATTGATTGAAAAAATATAAGTTTTAATCAAAAAAAGCCCTTGGGTTGGGGGGAGTGAAAAATGAAAAAATTTATTCTGAATATTGTTGTATTAATATTACTCTCAGTTATAACGTTGCACAGCCAAAGTTACCTGAAAATAATCGATTATGATTACTCATCTTATCCCAGGATACGGCTGAGTTTTTTTGCATACACGGAGAATGGCGAACTTATTCTAAACCCTGAGAAATCGGATTATTCGCTATATGATAACGAGACCAAGATTGCATTCAATGATATTTCCTGCAACATCAAAGATTTAGATTTAAGGAATTCGGTTGTTTTATCTATTGATAAGGCAATTTCGCTTGGCGATACTAGTAAATTTTATCTTAAACTTTCTCAAAGAATATTGGATTCGCTTTCATTTTATTTTAGTAAGAAAATTAATGAAATAGCTATTACGTCTTTCGATTTAAAAAGTTACTTAAATCAAGATTTCACAAGTGATTACAATATAATTTCTAAAGCAATTTACAGTATTAACGAGTCAAATAGTTCATCGATAAAAGTTGGAATTGAATATGATATTTTAGGTTCTTTAAGTTTCGCAAAGAATGGCGTATGGAAACGTTCAGTTATTATTGCAACACAAGGGATTGCAGATTTTGATGTACAAGAAGTTTCGGAGATTGCTCGCCAAGATAATATAGCGATTTACTTTTTATATTTTGGTGGCAAAGCTCCATCAAAAATTATCGATTTGTGTAAAGCTACTGGGGGATTTTGCTTTGATGACATCAAGGACACTAAAGATATTGTACCACTTGTTAAATCTTTGTATTATTTAATAAATGGTTCGCAACCGTGTCAAATTGAATTTGATGGCAATTATGATTGCAAAGAATTACATACAATTAAATTAGTGGACGAAAGAAGTGATTACAGTGATAGTTTTAGCTTCACAATTATTGATGAAAACAAGCCAACTTTGGAGGCACAACCACCTTATTTGAGCTATACATCAGTTCCAATTGGACAGTCTTTAACGCAAACTATAACCATAAAAGCAGTAAACTCTGAAATTGTGATAAATTCAATAAGTACACAAAATCCACTTTTTCAAATTGTTTCTGGGCAAATCAATAACCCATTGAAATTAACAAAAGGACAGACACACACTTTAGCAATTAGATTTACACCTATTGACTCGGCAATTGTATTTACAAAACTTGTCATTGAATCGAATGCTTGTTTTGGTAACGAAATTTACATAACTGGTGGATTTCCAAATAGACCACCAAAGGTAAAAACAATAGAAGTAGTCAATCCTAAATGTGGCGAGACCTTAGTTGTTGGCGACACAATCGATATTCGATGGCAAGGTTTGCTACCTAAGGACATTATCCAATTGGAATATTCATTGGATGGTGGTAATAAATGGTTTGGTCTTGCAAAAAATATAGAGAATTTATCTTACAAATGGGTTGTACCAAATGTTGAAACTGATAATCTGCTGATTCGCGCAATACAGCTATGGCCAAATAATGTTGGACGGACGCTTAATCTTGAGCACAGGAACTCAGTTAATTCGGCATTCTTTAATGGGATTGGCGATCGAGTGATATCTGCATCTGACGACTCTACAGTTGTTATTTGGAATGCAAATAATGGTGAAAAAATAGAAACATTTTCTTTTTCGAATAAAGTAAATTATGCTGTTTTTGATAAAACAGGTAAATATATTTTTGTTGCAGTCAAAGATGGATATATTTATAAATATGACTTAGAGACAAAAAAATTAGAACAACCATTTATGCATAATAATAGATCAGAAGTTCTTAACGTTGAAGTTTGCCCACATAATCAAAGATTTGTATCTACTAGTAAAGATGGAGTTTTCTACATTTGGGAAATAAATGGTGGTTTAATAAAATCAATAAATTACGATGGGAACGATTATGCTTTATATGCTACTTTCGACAATGCTGGAGAAAAGATATTGGTAACAACGCAGCTTGGATACGCAATTTTCTACGATTTAAATGGAAACGAAATAAAGCGAATTGATACTAAGAAAAGCGGACAAAGAAGTGGTTATGCTCGAAATGGTGCAATTAATAATGATGGGAGCCTTGTTGCAGTTGTAAACGATCCAGATAACGCTGCCTTTATACATAATTACAATAGTGGAAATTATTTATATAGCATTCAGCATAAGACGGACACACAAGATACAACAAGAATATTCATAAATTACTTATCATTTTTCTACAATCCAGATGACAATACAGAATATCTTCTCTCTGCAGGTACAGATAATGCTGTACGGCGCTGGATTGCTCGTGATGGCTCGATACCAAAAGGAATGGATGGAAAAGACACATTACACATATTCCGAGAGCATACAAAACCTGTAATGACAAGTGTTTTCAATTTCGATGGCTCTCGTTTGCTTACTGCGAGTTGGGATTCTACTGCAAAAATATGGAACTTAAATCAGCGTGATTTGCAAATGGACACGACTGATTGCCTTATTTCAATTGGTAAAGCCAAAATTGAAGCTATTCCGATTGATTTTGGTGATGTTTATATCAATGATGTGCTTGTTAAAACTCAAACATTTATTAAAAATTTGAAAAATTTCAAGTTTAATATAAGAAATATTGAATTTTATGGACCTGATTCGAGTGATTTTTATATAATAAGCAAATTTAAAACACCATTTTTAATTAATCCAAACGAACAACTTAATATTTCTATAAGGTTTGAACCAAAATCAGCTGGAGAAAAGACTATTTTCGCAAAAATTATAATTCCAAATGACACAGTTATTGTGCGAATCAAAGGCAGGGGTATCGACTATGGTCTAACTTCTATGAGAGATATTGTTGACTTTGGAACAATTGATGTAAATGATTATAAAGATACAACTTTGGTTGCATTTGTAAAGAATTCATCGCAAAATAATATTCAAATCGATAGCATATATTTTGACGGACCGGGCGATCGATATTTCAAAATAATTGATGCACCTAAAAATAGTTCAACAATCTCACCAAATGAAGCTTTTGATTTGAAGTTGCGCTACATACCTGATCAATTAGGACGTCGAAATGGGACTTTAGCAATTAAGCATAGTGGTTCGAGTTCACCGTTACTGATTAATCTTTTTGGGAATGCTACAGGTGAGCTTTTGGATACCTTAGCCATTCAGGTTGGAGATATATTTGCCGAAAGCGGTAAACAAGTTGAGCTTCCAATTAAAATCACAAATTTATCCAAGAGCAATAAATATTTGAAACTCAAAAAAATTCGAGCAAGCCTTACATTCAATTCTACAATGCTTGAACCACTTGGAGCGTTTGTAGATGACGTAATTAACAGATATGAGCGTACAATTACATTTGATATGCCATTTGACGGTAGTCTTGTTGAAAATTACCACAAGATCAAATTCAACGTTGGACTTGGCAATGATACGGTCAGTGTGTTTAGGATATTTAATATATATCCGATTGAAGATGTGAAAGTAAAATTTATCTCGATGGATGGTTCGTTCAAGCTGGTTGGTTACTGTTCACAAGGTGGTGTGAGGTTGTTCGATCCAATAAGTGGTAATTTCAGCTTATTCCAAAACCGACCGAATCCATTTGTAACAACGAGTATAATTGAGTTTGAGCTTATAGAGCGTGGTCGAACAAGCTTAAAGATATACGACATAAATGGTGAGTTGATCAAAACAGTTTTTGATGAGTACAAACAACAGGGCAAATATATCTTGAACTTAAATGCAAGTGATTTTGCACCAGGATTATACTACTATGTGCTTGAGACACCAACACAAAGATTTACACGCAGTATGCAAGTATTAAGATAGCAGATTATCTAAAAGCAAATTACAGTTTTCCGATTAAGTAAAAATGGCTGCCCAAAAAGACAAGGCAGCCCATTTTTATTTCATACTTTCAAGTTTTGTAAGCAGATTATCGTGTTTTTGCTCATCGGTGAGCAAATAATCAAGTAAGTATCTCACAACTGGGGATTCTGTTTCATTTTTGGCAATTTCAGCTAAATGTATAACTTTTTTTTCCATTTCGTCGTGTTCTTGAATTTTTTCCCAAAGAAGTTTAATTTCGTCTGGCTCGATTTTGAAATCTTTCATTTCTAAGCTATCAATGATGAGTTGTTGAACGCGGCGGTGCATAACCGAATCTTGCCTAATAATTTCCATAATGATTTGCAAGAATGGATTACGGCTACTTTTTATGATTTCTGTTGTGCTTGCAACTGCTGCATCTTCTAACTTTTGCCAGTTGCGGAGTATTTCAATCAGCTTTTCGTTATCAAATTTTTCAGACATAAGAACTCCAAAAAATAATATATAAATCGTTTTAAAAGCTTTTTCATTGTTAAGAAAGAAAAAAATATAAATAAAAAGTTTCATTAATAAAGTAAAATTATTTTGTTTATTTTTGTATTTTACTATGTGTAAAATTAAAATTAATTAAAAATAATGGCACTATTCAATTTTTTCTCGAATGATGTAGCAATAGATTTAGGAACAGCCAATACTTTAATATGGGTTAAAGGTAAAGGCATTGTGCTGAACGAGCCTTCAATTGTTGCATTTGATCGCTCGGATAAGCATATCATAGCAATTGGACACGATGCACAACAAATGATTGGGAAAACACACCGTGATATAAAGATAATCCGTCCGATGAAGGACGGAGCAATTGCAGATTTTGAAATAGCTGAAGGTATGCTACGTGCATTTATACGAAAAGTATCGATGTCGTGGCAGCCTGCACGCAGGGTAGTTGTTTGCGTCCCCAGTGGCATTACAGAAGTAGAAAAACGAGCCGTGCGTGATAGCTGCGAACATGCTGGAGCAAAGGAAGTGCATTTGATTGCTGAGCCTATGGCAAGCGCTATTGGAATAGGCATTAAGGTGCACGAACCCGTTGGTAATATGATTGTTGATATAGGTGGTGGGACAACAGAAATTGCAGTAATCGCTCTTTCAGGCATAGTTGCAGATGAGTCCATAAAAATTGCGGGCGACGAAATGACCGCAGCGATTGTGAATTATTTTCGTCGTCAGCACAATATTTTGATTGGAGAACGAACGGCTGAACTTATAAAATGTAATGTTGGTTCAGCTATGCCTTTGAAAGAGGAAATTGAAGTAGAAGTAAAGGGACGCGACTTGCTAACCGGAATCCCAAGAATGATTGAAGTAACTTCTGCTGATATTAGAGGTGCACTTGCTGAATCAGTCCAGGAAATTGTAAACGCAGTGCTTCGTTTGCTTGAACGCACACCACCGGAGCTTGCTGCTGATATTTATGAACGTGGTATTGTATTAAGTGGCGGTGGTGCTTTGCTTAAAGGTTTAGATGAACGCATAAGTCAAGAAACAAAGCTACCTGTTCATATTGCAGAGGATCCGCTCACAACGGTTGTGCGTGGAACGGGGCAAGTTTTAGAAAATCTTAGTTTTTATCGCTCCGTTTTAATTAAAAGCACACGTTATTAATTTTGCTGAAAAATGCAAGATTTCATAAAAATAATAATCCGTTTTAAAGAGCTCATAACTTTTACGGCACTAACTGTAATTTGCTTATCATTGATTTCACTGAGCGATGCTTCAAAGATTGGTGGTTTTCGTGCATTTGTTATAGCTTCAATTGGGAAGTTGCAAGATGCTTTTGCGTGGGTGCCAAATCCAGCGGCACTTAGAAGCGAAAACCAAGCCTTAAGAGAGTTAAATTTGCAGTTATCTACTGAAGTTATTAAGATGCGTTCAGCTCTGATTGAAAATAACAGACTGCGTTCGATGCTTCAGCTTAAAGATACTTCAAGTGTACATCTTATGCCAGCCGAAGTGGTAAATAAAACTAATGTACAGATGCGATCATATATAACCTTAGACAAAGGTGAACAAGACGGGGTGAAAGAAGGTATGGCTGTCCGCACTGATGGCGGGCTGGTCGGCGAAATTGTCGCAACGACACGAAAATATTCCTTAGTAGAATTGCTTAACAACAGACATGTGAAGATCTCCGCAAAAATCTTACGCAATCAAATTGAAGGTATAATAGCTTGGGAAGGCGGACAATACCTCGTAATGAAAAACATACCAACTTCGTTTGAAGTTTATCCAGGTGATATAATAATCACTTCAAATTATAGCGTAAAATATCCTCACAATTTGCCAATCGGAAAAGTTATCAAAATAGAAAAAGAACCTGGTTCACTTTTTCACAGGATATTAGTAGAACCATTCGCAAATTTTGCTGGTTTAGAACAAGTTTTCATTATCGAGCAGGTTGTTGATAGCGAGGTTTTTCAGCTTTCTAAGGAAATTGAAGAAAGAATTAAATCAAGAAATATCAAGCGTAAATAATGAAATTAGAAGCACAAAAATACGATTTGAAAAATATAAAGGTCAGATATATAATTTATGGTATTATTGCACTTATTTTGATGCTCATTGAGTTACTTTTCATTAATATTATTTCCATAGAAAACGTTACACCAGATCTTTTGCTTATACTTTGCGTGTGGATTTCACTTGCCGAAGGTCAATTTCCTGGAATATTTGCTGGCTTTACAATTGGATTAATATTTGATATAATTTCTGGCGATGTAATTGGCACTAACGCTTTGGCAAAACTTGTCGCAGCTTATATAGCTGGCTTTTTCCACAAAGAGCGCAACTTAAAAGCAAATTTGAATACTTTCCGTTTTGTTTTAGTAGTACTTCTAAGTGCTTTTATACACAACTTGATATACTTCTTTTTCTATTTGAAGCCAGCCGAAACATCATTTGCAAGATTTTTCTTGCAATATGGAGTAGCAGCAACATTCTATACAGTTTTATTCTCGGCAATAGCAATTTTAATAAGAATCCCTGCAAAAGAAATTGATATAGATTAAATCTGCAACTTATTTGTTTCTACAAAAGCAAACATTATAAAAACGCACAAAATAAATAGCTTGCAAAAGCAAAAAATTGATGATTTATTTGGTAAAAACCAATCGGAATACCAATAATCAACCCAAGAATCACCAAGCCGATAAAGTATGCTATTGCAGGTGATTTGTCGAAAACTACATAAGCAGATTTGAGTATTCTCGAAATAACCCAAATTAAAATTACAAGAAACACAATTATTGCAATTAGAGCAAAAGTATCATTTATTTCGAGTAATCTTGTCAGAGGAATTGCAAGCGGAAGTAAAAAAACAAAAGGTGCACCAGCCCAAACACTAATAATCAAGCAATCCGAAAAATAAATTCTTGCTCTTGTAAAGAAAGCAAAAATTTTGATTATTAAAGAAATAACAAAAATTAGTATGAAACTAAATATAGAAATTAAAAGTAAGGAAACTTCAGGCATCCAAATCATTTTATAGATTATTTCTTGCAAAAAACAGGAGGGGAAAACAAGCATAATAAGGTATTGGGTAACATCGTAGTATTTATAATTGTAAAGCAGAAGTGATACAAAAAGCCCAATCGTAAGTGAAGCAATCAACCCAAGCACTAAAGTTTGGAAGGATGGTATTATTCGTTGGTCGCGTACATCAGAATAAAAATTATAAGGGCGTAATAATGCACGCATTAAGTATTCACGAAAACGCCTAAAACGATTTATGAAGAAAAGCAGAACAGCAAGCAAAATGAAACCAATAATGATAAAACTAACAAGAGTTTGCCCCGAATAACTCCCAGCATTAATTAAAGGCTCTTTCTCGTCGTTGAACAAAGCTTGAAGCATATTAAAGGCAAATCTTTGTTTGCGTGCGGCATCAGTTATTCCAACTGTAAGTAAATTAATATTATAATTATTTGTTGCTAAGTAAGGATTTTTTAACTCATAGTCAGAAAATGAATTTATGATAGTTCCAAATGCACCTTTTTGCAAGGATAAATTATAAAGATTCTTCAAAAAATAAGCTTGATGCTCGTTTGAAAGCGGATCGGAATATCCATTATGATTATATTCATCGATAGGAACACCAAAACAAGTAATAAAAGGCTTATCACCAATATTATTTAAAATGTTGCTTAACTGCTGATATTGGCTTGAAATGGGCATTTCTTTGATAAGATTAATGCCAATAAAATCAAAATTATCTGTGTTTACAATATTTTCCTTTGGATTTATAAATTTCGAGAAGAAATAATTACCATCGGATTTTATAATTTTAGCAATTTCTTGAGCAAAATCATTTGGAAAATATTTTTCGCATAAACCATCAGAGAAGTTAAAAGCAAAAGCGGAAACATAATTTTGCTTATAATAAGCCAGCATTTTTGAGAAATTTTTTGAATAAACTTTAAATTCGTCTCGGTTTAAGAGTTCATAAGGTATGTTATAAATTGGAAGATCAATTATCTGTAACAAACCATATTTATCACAAAGATAAGAAAAATATGGATGAGGCGGATTAAACTTGAAACGAATTGCGTTAGCACCAAGTGTTTTAATCATACGAACGTCTTCTTCCATTCTCCATAGAGATAAACTTTGTCCCGAAGCAATATGATAATCGACGTAAGCAACGGATTTGAGAGTAATATTATTACCGTTTAGAATAAACCTTGATTGATCGCCTTTTGATATAGAAATGCTTTTTAAGCCAAAATTAATTGAATAATCATCAATACTACGTCCAGCCTGTAAAATTTTAGTTTGCATAGAGTATAAGTTTGGGTTGTCAGGAGACCATAGAACTGGAGCAGTAAGCGAAAATTTTAAGTCCACGTTAATAGTACGTTCAGCTTCAATAGTGATTTGGCGAGGTTCCCCAATTGCAACAATTTCACCAGTTGTAAGCTTAACGAGCTTAGACTCGACAACGATCTGAATACGACTCTGCATAGGAGCTAAATAAGCAGTATCCCTACTGCGAAAGCGAGATATTATATCCAAGTTTGCTGAGGAAATCGAAATATTAGCGGTTATGTTTGCGTTTTGATAATTATTTGAAAGAGTATAGTTCGTTTTGATATCACTTACCCAAATTGGTGGATTACCAACAAGAAAAGCTTCTCGAACAAGTCCAATGTAACGTTTACGTGCATATATGTATCGATCAAGTGCAGTTCCGACAATATCATTTTGATCAAGGAAAGTTATTCGAATTTCGTTGCTGCCTGCATTTAGAGCTTTTGGTGGAATTTTTACCCAAAGCGGTGCCATTGCACTGATAAACCGACCGAGGAACTGCCCATTTATCGAAATTTCTGCTTGATGGTGAAAACCAAGAAAGAACAACTGCCAGTTAAATGTTTCAAATTGCTCTTTCTCAATTTTAAATTTTTTAACAAAAGTAATTTTCTCAGTTGAAAGATCAGAATAAGGAACACTTACGTTAGCCCAATTTATTTCATTGTTAGTTTTTTCCCAAACGCCATTAAGTGAAATAATATGTCTGGAATTTGAAGCAAAAATTGATTTTATATTAGTTTGGTCTAAATATTTTGAATAAGAAGAATCTAAATGTGAAACAAAGAAAAACAAAACTATTAAACACTTAAAAACGTTGTATTTATACATTTTTTTCACCGATAAATTAAAATTGCAATAACATAAAAAATAAAATTAATCAAAAATGAAGTTAAAAAAAAGTATAAAGTATGTGGGCTAAATGAAGTAGAAATAATTAAACAGACGATTAGAAACTGAGCTAAAACTAATTATCCAATATTTTTATTATCTCGGATTTTAAGCTAAATTTTGTCCATTTAAAATTAGAGATATGGCAAACCAACTAAATAAAATTATTTATGATTATCATTTTATTCTGCTTTTACTGTTTTTGCTTTATGAAGTTCTTTTAACTTTTCGAAAAGAGATTTCTCTTCAGGAGTAAGGTTCTTTGGCACTTTTATTTGCACGTTTAAGTATAGATCGCCGCGTTCGCTAGTTTCAGAATTATATTTTGGCATACCTAAGCCTTTTAATTTCAATATTTTACCAGAACTTGTTTCTGGTGGGATATTCACTTTTACCATACCGCTGAAAGTTTTAATTTTGGCTGTTCCGCCGAGGACAGCTGTGTAAAGTTCGACAGGGAGATCGAGATAAAGATCGTCTCCACGACGTTCAACTTTATTGTGAGGAAGTATTTTTACCTTAACAATAAGGTCTCCTTTTCCACCACCGAATTTTCCTAATCCCCCCTGAGCGGGAATACGCAAAACTTGCCCATCAGAGATACCTGGCTTGAATTTGACTTCGATTTTTTTGCCATCAAGTTGAATTTGACGAGTTGTGCCGTTGAAAGCTTCTGCAAGAGATAGCTCGACTTCTACTTCAAGATCTTCTCCGCGTTGAGGCGGATAGTTGAAGCCTTGTTTTGAGGCAAAACCGGAGCCGAAAATTTTTTCGAAGAAGTCTGAAAGCCCACCACCTGATGAGAAGAAATCACCAACAGTTTGATAAGTTGAGCGGGAGCGGCGTCCTGCTGATTGCTGAGCTTGAGCAAACCAATTAGACCAGTCGAAATCATCAGCCGAACCACCAGTTTGGCGATGACGATTGAATGAATTGCCGAGGCTATCGTATTTTCTGCGTTTTTCGGGGTCAGAAAGCACTTGATAGGCTTCTGAAATTTCTTTAAATTTACTTTCAGCTTGAGGATCTGATTTATTTGTATCAGGATGATACTGACGCGCCAATTTTCTATATGCCTGTTTTATTTCGTCAGTTGTAGCATTCTTATCGACTCCTAAAATTTTATAATAATCCTTAAATTCCATAAAAACACCTCCTTGTGTTTATTGAACTAATATTTTACCTGTCATTTCAGACGGTATATCTAAGCCCATTATTTTTAGAACAGTTGGAGCAACATCAGCAAGAATTCCATCGTTAGCTTTTGTGAATTTATCGGATACAACTATGAATGGTACAGGATTAAGCGAGTGAGCTGTGTTAGGTGATCCATCAGGATTAAGAGCATAATCTGCATTGCCGTGATCAGCAAGGATTAAAACGACGTAACCTTCGGCAACGGCGGTTTCTACTACTTCGGATAGGCATTTATCAACGGCTTCTATTGCTTTGCGAATAGCATCGTAAACACCAGTATGACCAACCATATCGCCATTGGCGAAGTTCAAGCAAATGAAATCATACTTATGTGTTTTAAGCTGTTCGACAAGTGCATCTTTTACTTCGAAGGCACTCATTTCTGGCTTCAAATCATAAGTGGGGACTTTGGGAGAATGAATTAAAATTCTATCTTCGTTTTCGAAAACTTCTTCTCGTCCACCGGAGAAGAAAAAAGTAACGTGGGCGTATTTTTCAGTTTCTGCAATTCGTAACTGACGCAATCCAGCACAAGAGACAACTTCTCCGAGAGTATTAGTAACATTATCTTTATCATAGATAACTTTAACATTTTGGAAGGTATCATCATAGCGTGTCATAGTCAGATAATACAAATCGTAAGTATGCATACCATATTCAGGCATATTTTTTTGAGTGAGGGCTATAGTTATTTCGCGAAGTCGATCAGTGCGGAAATTAAAACATACAAACACATCGCCATTTTTAAGAGTGCCAATAGGATCTCCATTTTCATCAACGCAAACAATTGGCTTTATGAACTCATCGGTTACACCTTCATCGTATGAATTTTGAATAGCTTCGAGAATATTGCGTGTTGGCTTGCCGATACCTTTTGTGATTAGGTCGTAACCTTGTTTTATGCGTTCCCAGCGTTTATCTCTATCCATTGTATAATATCTTCCGCAGATAGATGCAATTTTTCCGTTGGAATTCTCCAGATGAACAAGCAAATTTTTTATATATCCCAGTCCACTACGTGGATCAGTGTCTCGTCCATCAGTGAGGGCATGAATATAAACCTTTTCAAGACCGAAATCTTTTGTCATATCGCAAAGTTTATAAAGGTGAGCATCCATCGAATGAACGCCACCATCTGAGACAAGCCCCAGAAAATGAACTGCTACATTTTTTTCCTTTGCGTATTTGAAGGCATCAACAAGCACAGGATTTTTATCAATTTTTCCTTCGCGAATTTCTTTATTTATTTTAACTAAATCTTGATAAACAATTCTACCAGCTCCAATATTTAAGTGCCCTACTTCGGAATTACCCATCTGCCCATCAGGCAAGCCAACGTTTTCACCGCAAGTAAGAAGTTTGGAATTAGGATATTTGGAAATTAAATAATCCCAATATGGTGTATTGGCAACACTTATAACATCTGCCGAGGAACCGTCGCCTATCCCCCATCCATCCAATATGGTCAATAAGACTTTATTATGCATATTGTTTCCTAAATTTTGTTTGACTAATAGAAGACGTATTACGAAAATTATAATTTTCAAAAAGATAAATTCTTATTAATTTGTATTTTTAAAATTTATATATTTATTATGAGAATCGGTTATTTATCGTATTACAATTCTAGTGAGATTCAGCATTGGTCAGGTTCTATTTATTTCATAAGAAGAGCATTAGAAAAATATGGAGCAGAAATTATACCAATAGATGCATTAGGAAGTCAAATAGACGAACTTTACAGAATCAAATCATTGTTTTATAAAGCAATTGGTAAAAAACACCACCGCACAAGAGAGCGATCTATAATGCGAAGAGCGGCATTAAAAGCCTTGAAGAAAATTGAGCAATCGAAACCTGATGTGATTTTAAGTCTTGGTTCGTTGGAAATATCAATGCTTGAATGTAACACACCACTTACATTTTGGAGTGATGCAACTTTTAAGCAACTGATAAACTATTATCCCGAATATACAAACTTATCGAAAACGACTTTACGAGAGGGGGAATATCTCGAGCAATTAAGCATTTCGAAATCAAAAAAAATGTTTTTTGCTTCGCATTGGGCAGCTCGAGGTGCTGTGGAATTTTATAATGCTCCACCTGGGAGAGTTGTTGTAGCACCATTTGGTGCAAATTTACTTAACGCACCTAAAGATGATGATATTTTGAATTTTATTGAAAAAAAGTCTTTTGAAACTATTGAGTTATTGTTCATAGGAGTAGCATTTGAAAGAAAAGGTGGCAGGACAGCAGTAAATTTAGCCAAAAGAATTAAGGAAAAAGGTCATAATGTTATGCTACATATAGTTGGATGCAAACCAAAAATTAAGGACAAGACTGATTTTGTGAAAATTTACGGATTTTTGAGAAAAGGCGAATCAAATGATGAAAAAACACTGAGGCAACTTTTTGAAAGAAGTCATATATTTGTTATGCCATCATATGCTGAGTGTTTTGGAATAGTTTTTTGCGAGGCAAATGCATTTGGCTTGCCTGTTGTTGCGGCAAATCATGGCGGGATGACAACAGTTGTAAAAGAAGGAATAAACGGCTTTTTATTTGACTACAATGAATACCAGCAAAGTATCGAAAACATCGCAACAAATATTATTGAAATGACTGAAAACAAAGCAATTTATACGAAATATGCTCTTGCGGCTTATGAAGAATACAGAAATAGACTTAATTGGGAAACATCTGTAAGTAAGGTTATTGAAGAATTAAGGAAATTATGAATTTTTTGTTCATAGCTTAAAGCGTTTTGCAAATATGATTTATGAATTTTAACTCATTATCTTAATTCGCACAACTTCTCAAACCAAATGATATCTGTTTTAGTTGAAAAATCTGAATAAAAATAGGGCTACCCGATGGATAGCCCTATATTATCAGTATGTATTATCTATTACTTAACGATTACAAAGCTGCGAGTAGCAGTTTCACCGTTGCCAGTTACACGTAAGAAGTAGTTGCCGCTTGGTAATTGACCACGTGTTGAGCTAAGTTCGATATCAAAATTGTGTGAACCCGCACTTAATTTAACATCGTTAGTGTAAACAGCTTCACCTAATACATTTATAAGTTCAATGCGATAATTAGTAGAAGCTGCGGTGTTAATGCTGAACGAAATTCTATCAGTTGCTGGGTTTGGAGTTACAGAAGTAAGCTCGAATGAAGTAGCAACAGTTTCAGTTTCATCAGCATCTTTACGAGCAGTTTGACGAGTACGTGGATTATTTGCTAACAATTCTGGATATGGATTGTAAATAATTGTGCTGCCAAGCCTATTGTATTCGAATACGTGGAATGTGTAGTATTGCAAACGTTCAAGATTAGTTACTGTAACAGGACCGTTGCCTGTACCATTATAGACAACATAGTAATCTTCACCATTGACTGTATGCTTAGAGTTAGCAGCACCGAAAACTGGGTTAGCTACATAATCAACGTCGTTTTGAGGAACGAATGCATTGGCAGGCCAGCTTGCTTGCTTAGTAGCAACAACTATTCTACCATTCCCAGTACCATTAGTCCAGTTGAATGTAATTTGAGTGCGTCCCCAAGTAATCCAGTTGATATTTGTTGCTTGATTTGGCAATTGAACAACATTGAGAGTAACTTCGTTGCTTATTGTTGAAGTACAGCTTGTAGCAATAGCACGATATTGGTTACCATTCATACTGTTGAGTATATATGTCAATGTAAGTGCTGGTGAGGTAGCACCAGGAATATTAGTCCAATTACCACCAACAGTTTTAACTTGCCATTGAATTGTATTAGTTGGGTCGGCGGTTTCAACAGTGAATGTAACATCTGAGAATTCTTGTGCTGTGACATCTGTTGGCTGAGTAGTAAATACAGGAACAGCGATTACAGTGATATTGAAGTTACCGCTGTTTACACAACCGTTAGCATCAGTGTAGGTGTATGTGATAGTATGAGTACCAGCACCAGCTTGAGATGGATCGAATACGTTATTGGTAACTCCATTACCCGAGTAAATACCGCCAAGAGGTGTTGCAAAAGTGAGAGCAAATGGTTGGTCAATGAAGCAAACCTCCATATTATTTGGAACAGTGATATTTGGCAATGGATTTACTGTAATTACATATTGAGCTGAGTTTGTACAGCCTTTTCCATCTGTGAATGTATATGTTACAGTATGTTCTCCAACACCAGCTAAAGCAGGATTGAACGATGTTGTAGGAACACCATTAATAGTATATGTACCGCCAAGTGGAGTTGCACCAGTAAGATTGAACTCAGGAGCATCCACGCAAACAGCGAAGTTAGCAGGCACAGTAATTTGTGGCAATGCATTAACTTTTGCAGTAAACTGAGCAGTATTGACGCAAGAATATTGATCAGTGTATGTATATGTCAATGTGTGAGTGCCAGCACCAGCTTGAGCTGGATAGAATACACCATTTACAACGCCAGGTCCAGCATAGACACCACCTTCAGGTAATCCACCAGTTAAAGTTATAGGATTAGCATCAATACAAACTTCAATATTAGCAGGTGCAGTAACAGTAATGGAGTTAATTACTGTTATATTGAAAGTACCAGAATTAGAGCAACCATTTGCATCTGTAAATGTATAAGTAATTGTGTGAGTTCCAACACCAGCTTGAGACGGATAGAATACGCCGCCAACTACACCTGGACCACTATAAACACCACCAGCTGGAGTAGCACCTGTGAGTGTTTGAGGAGCGCCAGCTGCACAAATCTCAAAACCAGAAGGAACAGTAACAACAGGTAAAGTATTTACAACAACAGGATAAATAATTGAACCAGTATTTCCATAAGTATCTGTAATGTTTGCGATGAGAAATGCATAACCATTGTTCAACCAAGTAGCAGTAACACCGTTAGCAGTTGGTGTAAATGTCGATTGAGGCATTGATGAAGTCCAATTGATATTTCCGAGAACGACGTTACCAAGTGAAATATTGTAGCTTGTAGCAGCATTTATACAAATTGAACTTGGACCAGTTATTGCATTCATTGGATAAGTATTTACTGTTTGAATAGCGGACCAATCGGAAACTGCAGCACCACGTTTAGCTCGAACTTTGTATTGGTATTGAGTATTAGCAGTTGCGAAGAGATCTACGGAATAGCCCGAGCCATTAGAGTTATTTGAAACGTCAAATATATCTCCGTCGAGCCAAATTTCAAAACCATCAACTGGTTGCGAAACATAATAATTCCAATTAGCTGTAAACATATCGTAGGAAACATTTGTTGCAGCAGCTATAACAGGGGCAGTAACGTCGAATGCAGTTTCAACAGAACGTGGGTTCATCGTTGAAGCAAATGGATTAAAGCGAACGGTACCAGCAGTGTAATATTCTACAACAAAGAAGTTATAACGAGTTGACGGTGTAAGACCAGAGATAGTAGTTGTACGGGCTGCACCTGAGAGTGAGCGAACAACATAGGCTTTCTTGCTTCCATAATTAATTTCAATTGCAGTTTGTAAGTGTCCAGTAGTTGTTGCATAAGTGCTCAAATTACCGTCAAGTTTGGAAATAATTTCGAACCAATCATTAGCTGAAAGATCATCGGTTGAAACTAAGACTAATCTACCTTGCCCATTACCATTTATCCAAGCCATATTGAGCGAGTTTGTTTGAATGCTATTGAATATAATAAATCTTGCAGCTACATCATTATTTTCAGGGATATTAGCACCTTTTACGTTGTTTGCAGCAGTTCTTGTAATACCAAATATATCATTAGTTGTAAGTAATGCAGGACTTACAAACTCAGGATCAGACATTACAGCATAAGTAACAAACGGGATGTTTGTTTGGAATGGAACAGTCTTCATTTTAGCATTAAGATCTTTTCCAGTAGCAAGCTGCCAAGCCGAAAGCGATGCGTGTGATGTCGCATTATTGATAGTATAGCCAATACGTAAGTTAGCAGAGCCAGCAAGTTGATATATGTTGTGGTCTAATTGCGTAAGCATAGATGCGTTTTGAACGTAATAGATATAATTTTGAGCAGTCGAAGCAGATGTTTTGTTCACAAATATATTATTGCGAACATCCACATCCTGAACACCTGGGTTGCTAATGAATAGCACACCAGAGTAACCAACGCCGCTATGGAGTGCGCCATTCATAAGCACAGTATTGTTATAGATGTTGATGTAACGACCATTGCTAATTACAATTGCGAATGGGTTGTTTTGAACATAAGTAGGATTGACGCTACCGTAACCAGAGATGTTCCAAATCATATTGTTTTCAATACGGATTGGTGTGGAAGCACTGTTTACGGTATTACCACTTATATTTATACCATAAGCGGCACCATTTGCTGAAGCAGCAAAATATGTGCTATTTAAGTCGTAAATCTTGTTAAATCTTATTGTTAATCCTTGGTTTGCACCTGTAGAAGCAAAAATACCACTTATTGAGGTAATACTGTTATTTAATAATCCAGAATTTGAGATTGAATTTTGCTCGACAATTGCATTAGCACTTGATTGAATGAAAATACCATAAGTGCGGAAATGCTTGATATTATTATGTTTGATATTAGCACTTGTTGAGTTAGCAACGTTTATACCATATTGAGCACCTGGGTATAGATCTGGACGTGAAGTGTAAATTTCATTATCTTTAACTAATGCGTTGTTAGCCGAATTGATAACGATTGCTATGTTTTGAGGATTAATAACTGTGTTGTTTTCCACAATTGGAGCGTTTAAATTATAAAGCTCGAAACCATTGTAAAGCAAGCCAGCAAATTCATCGGAACCAAATACGTTATTCTTAATTTCAACTCCAGTTGGACGATTTGCAACGTGCCCTTGGAATAAAATACCACGTTTAGCATTATAGAAGATATTGTTTTCAATCTTTATATTATTATTTGGAGCAATAGGAGTAGCACCAATTGAAGTAGAGGCACCGGAGAATATACCAGCTGTGTTATAAAGGTTGATATCTTCTGTTGAAGTCGCTAAAATTGTATTCCGAATTTCAATGTTTTCAGTACCTTGTGGGTCATCATTTGTCGATGCGAGCCAGATAGCAACACCAGTTGTTGAGCTTGTATTTAAAATACGTAATTTTTGATCGACACCATCAAAAGTAATATTATCAACACCATTGAGTTTGAATACAGCGCCATCGGGTACATTTGCAGAAATAGTTCTCAGTGATTGGGCATCGGTTGTTATTTTAACTTCGTGACCCGTACCAAAGTATTCTTCAAATTGGTTGATGTTAACTTGTGCAGGTTCTACTACATCAGAAATGGCAACAAGATTGACATCACCACCGATTTTAGCACCATTTACATTTATTTCATTGAAGAATGCCGTAAATGTTGGGAAGTCGGCATTTGTTCCACTACCGATGTTATATGTACCGAGCAATACGTAAGGAGCAGTAGTAAATGAGCGAGCTTCGCTCCAATCAGAAACATTGAATGAATTTACAGCACGAACACGCCAATAGTATGTTGTTGTATAACCAAGCTGGAATGTCGCTGAGTTAGTTGTAATGACTTCGTTTTTAATAATATTAGTAAAGTAAGCATCAGTTGCTATTTGAATGCGGTAATGAGTAGCATCTGTTACCGATTGCCATGAGAAATTAACATTAGCAATTACATCAGTTGCATTATTGGCGGGTGCTGTAAGTGTTGGTATAGTGAGAGGAGCAACTGAAAATCCAAATCTTACATTTGGCAAACTCGAGCTTGCTATAAGTGAAGTTGGCATATTATTGTCGTCTCTTGCAGCACGATGGCGATTTGGAGTAACCGTAGTAAATGCATAAGTTGGGTAGCTTGAGATCCAAGCTTGGTTGTGCTTAACAACTAAAACAGCTAAATTACTTGTACCATTATATGCAAATGGTGTAGTTAGATTTACACTATGCCAACCAGTAGCCAAGTTATTTGGGAAAGCACCGTGATAAACACGAGTATATGTAGTAGTATCGTAAGTTCCAGATGCTAATGAATTATCGTTAGTGTGTTTCATAAAAATTGAAACAGGACCAATTGGGTTTAGATCAGTTCCACCAACTTTGTTGTAAGCAATTGAAGTAATTGTAACTGGCATGCCAATTTCAGAAGCTAAATAAATTGCCTCTGAAACACTCATATTATAATATCTATCGAGCGGATAAGACTGCCCAGAAGTTCCTGTTCCAATAGTTATAAATGGTGTAGGACTGCTTGCAGTTGTAAATGAGCGAACAACACTCCAAGCACTTTGATATTGGTTGTTGTAAGCTTTAACTCTCCACCAATAGCTTTGGTTGAAATCTAAACCATAGTATAAGTAGTTTGTGCTTGTAGTGTTAATTTCGGCAACCTTAGTAATTAAATATTGATCAGAATATATTTCTAAAATATAACCAGTTGCATCGATATTGTTTTGCCAAGAGAAATTGATATTTATATTCAAATCTGTTGCATTGTTTGCTGGCGAGATAAGCACAACAGGGAATATTGCAGGACGTACTTTAAGCTTGCGTGTTTCGGACCACAAACCTGTATAATTTGAGTTGAGACCACGAACACGCCACCAGTATTCTGTTTCGTAATTGAGTTCTACAGTTTGGCTAAGTTCAGTAGTTGTATTTGTAAAGTAAATATTAGTAAAGTTCACGTCTGTTGCAATTTGGATTTCATACTGAGTTGCATCAACATTAGAATTCCAAGAGAAATTTACCTGCTTAGGCAAATCTTGTGCATTATTTGCAGGTGAAACAAGTACAATTGGATAAATAGCTGGGCGGGTTGTAAATTTCCAAGCAGTAGTGAATTGGCTCTCATTTTGACTATTATATCCTTTAACACGCCAGTAGTAATCTGTTAAGTATTGCAAATTAGTTAATTGATATGATGAAGCAGTTGTATTGATTTCAACTAATATTGTGTTGAAGTTAGGATCAGTTGATACTTGTAATACATAAGCAGTAGCATCAAGTGCAGGCACCCAAGTAAGAGTAACAGAACCGATTGGATGATCAGTTGAATTGTTAGCTGGAGAGAGCAACTCTGGTTCGAGAGTTTCTATTTCGAGCACACTATTGCCAGTTTGAGCAGTGAGTGAACCGTAAGTAACAGTTGCGTAATAAGTGCCAGCATGTGTTGGATTTGTTGAGGAAATTGACAATGTATTGTTATTTATTGTAATATTATTTACTCCGCTTGTAATAGGATTATTGTTGAAAAACCATTGGTATGTAAAGCCAGGGAAATGACCAACAGGAACATTACGAACAATACCATCGCCGAAAGCTGATATAGCAGGAACAAAAGTCAACTCAAATGTAGCATTTGAACCTTTCTTAGTAAGTAGAGGCAAGTTAGTCTGGATGGTTATTGATGAAGGTTCGGCAATATCTGCACCAGCTAAGTTATTAACTGCATTGCGTGTTTCGCCATGAATATCAGTAGCTGGCATACCAGTGAAAATAGGTTTGCGTAAAGTTACATCAAGAAGAGATGTACCTTGAACAATTGGGTTGTTGTGTGCAATGAATGTTAAATTGCTATAAGTCGAATTAACATCGAAACCTAATGGAGCAACTGCTGTTTTATAAGCATCGAAAGTAGTGTAAGTTGTAGTTCCAAAAACAGCAAATACAGGTTTATTTCCACCATTGAAATAGTGGTTGTGATCAATTTGATAACCTAAGGTATCAGCATAAGTAAAGGCTAACCAGTAAATCGTAGATTGTGCACTTGCTGAAACATGGCTTGTCGCATTAATAAGTATATTGTTGCGAGCTCTTATATTTTTTGCAGTATTTGTAGTAACAAGAACGGCAGCATTACGTGGATTTTGAGTATTTGGCTGTATTGTGCCAGCCATATTAATTGTATTATGATAAATGTTAATACCATCACAAGCAGCTGCTATTCTTATAGCAAAATCGTTATCACTGGTGCTTGTGTTATTCCAACCATAAGAATAGAAATTGGAAAGCATATTATTTGTAATTGTCGCATTTGTAACATTTGCTGCGATATTAATACCCCAAGCACCATAACCAGCTGTAGAGGTGTTAGAAAGACCTGTTATAATATTGCCTTCAATTACAGGATTTGGAATATTGCCGCTGGCAAGGTCAATAGCTGCCAAGTTTGGTGAAGAAGCAAGCACCATATTATAAATGTAATTGTTTTTGACTATCGGTGCATTGCAACCTTGTATAACAATGCCACGCACACGGACAGTCATTGTATCTAATGGATCACCAATTTCATTACCAATTATTTGTAAGCCGTTTATACCATTGCCAAGGATTCCAATGCCAGCATAAACTTTCTTAATTTTGTTATTTAAAAAGCTTAAATTATGGCTTGTTGCATTATTGCCGCCAGCAATATCACGCAATATGATACCATTGACAGTGCTTCCTGTATTGACGGTACCAATAATATTTAGGTTTTTGATAGTAACGTCAGTAGCACCATTTGTTGAACTACCAGCAATATCAATTATATTAGTTGCTGTTGCGGTGCTAATATTTCGAACAGTTAGAGCATTCTGTCCGTTTAGGAGACCATCAATTGTAACCCTGTCAGCTTGATTAATTATAATACAAGAACCGGTTTTATTAAATGTTAATATTCTTGGAGCACCTGAAGGTTTAATTGTAATGGTAAAGCCACTGCCACCTTCTTCTGCTTGCTGATTTAGAGCAACAGCACCTGGTTCATCAATATCGGAGACAATTTCGATAATTAAGTTACCTGTAACAACGTTGTTATTAATTGCATTGAAAATACCATCTGTACCAGTTAGGTTTGTATAAGTTTGCCCAACCCCAACTTGGTATGTTCCAGAGAATGCAACTGCTATGTTATAAGATGTTGATACACCTGTAATTGGGAAATTAGTAGATGTTAGATCTGTTGAGTTTGGTGATGTTGCAAACGTTCCACTTGAAGTACCAACAACACCTGCTTCATCTTGTGCAATTATAAAATATTGGATCACATCACCAGCAGAAATACCACCATTGATTAATGAATTATCAATTGTAAATGTAAATTCTGTTGATCCTGTTTGGTTTCCAACTGTATATTTCCACCCATCAGTTGTATTTGTATTATCTATGAATGTATTTGCATTAGTTGATTTTTTGTAGTAAACACGTGGAAGGTTAGTTGTGCTAATACCACTGAGATCGGTTATTTGAGCAACTAAAGTTCTATTTGTTGTTAGTGCAGTATTCGCAAGTGGAGTGAATGAAATTGATGGAGCAACGACATCACCTGCATTTTCATAAGCTCCCAGTGTAGGAGCAGATGCTGAACGAACATTGCCAAGCAAATCCACTGTAACAGTAGAAATTGGTGTCCCCAAGCCAATCAGTGGCGAAGTTGTATATGGAATTAAAACTGTATTCGAATTAAATACAGGATCGAGTGAAACTGAGTTTGCATCTTGCGTTGTAATTGCTTGCCAATCTGTTAATGTAGGTCCATCGGCATTTAAATACCCTAAAACAGCTTGTGTGCCAGATGCATAATAGTCATTGTAGTTAATAGTTGTGCCAGTTGGTAATGTAGTTCCAGCTATGTATATTGCAAATGCCTTCGAACCTGTAAAACTAACTCTTGAATTTGAAAAAACGTTATTTCTTATATTCATACCTGTTGCAGAAGAACTCGAGACCAGCAACGCAGCAGAAAAGTTTGCAGCAGCATTTGTTGCAGTTGAAGTCCCATACAAATTCACACTATTATGGTAAATTTGATGACCTGTTCCACCATCGATTTTAATACCGGAAAGGAAATATAAAGTAGATGTTTTGTTAGCATTATCAAAAATACCAGAAATGGCATTGTTTACAATAACATTATTAGGACTTGTACCTGCTATTACTAAACCAGCAGCTATTACTGTTGTTGATGTAGAAGTTGAAGTTAAATTTCTGATAATATTTCTTTGTGTAGTTACCGATCCTGAACCTGTTATAAAAATACCATATATTGACGAGCTGCTTGTTATATTCTCAATTGTGTTTGATGTTAAGTTACTATTAGCACTACTTGTTAAATAAATACCATAAGTTGTGCCTGTTGTATTAGAATTGCGGATAGTATTATTAAAAGCATTGCCACTACTCGAGCTGGTGTAAATTCCATAGAAAGTTGTACTTGAGATATTTTCGAACAAATTATTAGATATACTGAACGTATTACTTGATGAGAGCAAATAAATACCATAAAAAATTGAAGTCGCTGTTATTGATCTGAAGATATTATCTGATATATTCGCACTTGTTGTTCCTGACATATATAATGGATAAATACTCCAACCCCCAGTAGTTGCTGTGTTTTCTAATATATTACCTGTTATTGTTGGATTTGTTGATGAAACAAAATAAAGATAATATAAGGTTGTTGATATATTAATTCTTGCAATATTATTGTTAACATTTGCTAAATTTGTAAAATTCATATAGATTGGATATGCTACACCGTGGTTAACAGTTGCATTGTTGCCAAAATTATTATTAGAAACAACAGTATTTTGAGCTAAACCACCTGAAATACCGTTAATTCTAATACCATAATAAACCGACCTGAATGTGTTGTATTCAATTGTAAGGTTGTTGATTCCACTTGCACCTGTTGTAAGAGTAGTTCCCGTTGCTCCTGCTAAAATACCATAAATAGAAGATGTAGTTGCAGTTGCACCAACAAAATTGACATATCTGATTGTGTTATTTTGCGGTCCATCACCTGAAGTTGTTTTAGTAAGACGAACGCAAACACCATTAGATGTAGCTGTACTCTGAATAGTAAGGGCAGGAGCTGAACCTGACATACCGATACGTCCATCGATAGTAACATAATCTGCGTCCTGGAGTTCAATTATACCATTTTGAACACTACTTGTTATCGTAGCAGTTGCTGTTGGATAAATGTTCACTTGCGAATAATTGGCTGAGCCAACTCCTGAAGCGTTGAGAACGGCTGTTGCAGTTTCAGTTGTGTTGCCGATAATCTCAACGTTAATGTTGCCTTGATGAGTACCAGCATTAATAGCATCGAACGCAGCTTTAAGTGTGCTATATTGGATACCGTCGATCATTACCTGACCGTAAGCACTCCCAAAAGCAATCAAAGATAATGCTATTAATAGTGAAAATCGTTTGAGAAGATTATACATAAAGGAACCCCTAAAATGTTGGAAATACTATATTTTTAAAAGTTTGCTTTTCATTGTAATAGATATAATTAGTAAAAGTTTCCTTTTTACCAGCAAATTAATTAAACATATTTTGAAATAGTTCTGAAATATACCATCATCCGATTGTTTTACATCAAATTTAAATATCAAAATAATAAAAAGCAAGATAAATCTATGATATACTTTAATATAATAAAAAAACTTTATATCGCAATATTATATTTATTTTTTATAAAAATGAAAGCTCGGTAACACAATAAACCAATGATTGAACCAATTACAGCGCCAGCTAAAACATCTGATGGATAATGCACACCACAATAGACTCTCGTGTATGCAATAAGTGAAGCAATAGCTAAAAATATGTACCAATATCTTCTGAAAAATCCAATCAGAACAACAGCAGCAGCGAAATTATTAACAGCATGCGACGAAGGAAAAGATTTTCCGCTGCCGCAGTTAATAAGTAGTCGCACATCAATAAGTTCGTGGCATGGACGTAACCTCCCGACAAGGGTTTTAATAACAGTGCTACTCAATTGATCTGATATTAGAACGGTTACAACAAGAATAAGCGCAACTATTTGCCCACGACGCCCACCTTTCCACATTAGGATGAACAGAATTATAGCATAAACTGGAAATAAATGCTTTTCCTTTGTAAGAAAAGGCATAGTTGCATCAAAAATTGGATTAATCAAAGTTTGGTTAAACAATTTAAATAAGTATAAATCTATACCAAATAAAGTTTCCATTTAAATTGAAATTTTCAAATTGTATTATTAATTTTGTAAGAAAAGAACGAGATAAATTATGAATAATGAAACAATTAAACAAAATTTTTTATTAATTAAAAGTAGAATCGAACAAACGGCAAAAAAATTTTCTAAAAATTTTGAAAAAATAAAAATAATTGCTGTAAGTAAAACTCATACTCCACAGGCGATAGTGGCTGCTTATGAGGCTGGAGCTCGCATATTTGGTGAAAATTATGTCCAAGAGCTCACTGAGAAACAAAAAATTTTAGAAGAAAAAGGTATAATACCAGAATGGCACTTTATAGGGCATTTGCAGACAAACAAAGTGAAGTATATCGCTTCGTTTGTATCGCTCATTCATTCGGTTGATAGTGAAAAGCTGGCACTTGAAATTTCACGTCAAGCACAAAAGCATAACCGCACAATCGACATACTTATGCAAGTTAATACATCCGGTGAAATTTCAAAATCAGGTTGCGAACCTGAAGAATCTGTTGATTTAGCAGAAAAAATTATAAAAATTCCTAATATTAAGCTGCTTGGACTTATGACTATTGGCACTTTTTCGGACAATGAGACTATTATCCGACGCGAATTTAGATTGCTAAAAAGTATATTGGATGAGATAAATAGTAAACTTAGTATAAATTTAACTGAACTTTCTATGGGAATGAGCCATGATTTTGAAATTGCTATTGAAGAAGGCTCCACTATGGTTCGCATTGGTACGGCTATTTTTGGGGAACGAGATTACAGCCACTAATCTTTTTTGAATTTCTCTAAGAAGCTCTTTAATTTCTCGGGATCTTTCTCGATATTTTCAATTGCGTTACGTGTTTCTAAGCTCCCTTTTTCAATACCGAGCGAGCGGGCAATTTCGTTAAGACGAGACATTTCAATCTCGATAGTTTTGCCAAGTTCATCAATGTTTCGTTGCTTTATTTTTCTTTGCTCTTCAATTAGGTTTATTGCCATTTCGAATTTAGCTGATACAGGTTTCTTTGGTTGTGGTTTCTCCGAAGCAGGATTTGGTAAACTAATAGAGTCATTGCTTTCTTGTTGACTGGAGCGAATTTCTTGAATTATATTTTCAATTGCTTTTTGTTTCTCTTCAAATTTTATAGTTTCCTCTTTATTTTGGTTTGGTTCTTTCGGAAGAGATTTTTCAGATTCTTTTGGTTTTGAATATGCACGAGCTGCCATAAGCTTTGCAGCTGATTGAGAAGTTTTTGGGGGTTGCTTTGTTTTAGATTCTTTTTTAACAAATTTTTCTTGACTGGACTTAGTTTTTGCTTGCATTTGTTTCTGTCGCCATCGCAAATATAAATAAATCACAAGTAGAATTAAACCAAGGATTACGCCACCGACGTAGCTTAATATTTGCTTATAGATAGCTGGTATTTCATCTTCTTTTTTGGTTGTATCGGTTAGCACTGCTTGAAATTTTCGTGCAAGCTCTCTTGTATCGGTTCGAGTTTTGGCTGTATCGAGCTGAAGCTTTGGATTTAAAACTAAATGAGATACCTGTTCAAGAAAAATTGTGTCGTTTTCGATGATATTTGTAATTTGGATTTTTGGGGTATAGTTCAGTCCAGTTTTTGCTTGAAAAAGAGAAGCATATTTGTTACTGCTATCAGATTGGTTTTTCAAAGCATAAATTTGAGAAATTGCAGCATAAAGATCGGGTATATCAACACCATTTAACTCAGCAAAGCGTAAATAGTGCAATGCAGAATTAATTTTGCCTTCCTGTAAAAAAATCAGTCCTAAATAGAAAGTAGAAAGTGCATCCTGCTGCAAACTTGCAGCGAAAAGTTCGTTACGAGCAACCTGAAGTACGCCATCTTCCAAAGCAAGAAGCCCTGTTCGCAGATGATCTTCTGCGGCAGTTAACTTATCCCAACGAAATACTTCAATCAACACACTGCGAGAAAATGGGAGCGGAACCGCTGTATAACCAACTTGCTCATTATACGAAACAAAAACGGTTAGGATATTATTCTTAAGCTGGGCGTAAACATCATTAATTTTGCCACGACCTTGCTTCATACGTGCAGTATCGGAAACAGTGCAATTTCTTAAAGTTAATATTACCTTAGTTTTGTCGTCTGAAAGTGAAGATTTATAATCAATTGGATAATTTCTAAAAAAAAGGAATACTCGATTGTTATCATCTATGGATATTTGTTTTAGCAATTGCTGACTTCTAAGTATACTAAAGTTCAGGAATATAAAAATTGTAAAGAGCAATATTTTTAAAACTTTTTTCACAGAACTTTAGCAATTGGTAATACAATTTTAAAAGTGGTGCCTTTGCCAACTTCGGAGGCAAAAGTAATACGACCTTTGTGATTTTGGATAATCAACCTTGAAATATAAAGATTTATTGCAAGCTTTTCAGTACCAGATTTTTTTGAAAAGTGTGGCTCGAAAATATTTGGGATATCTTCATCTGGAATACCTTCACCAGTATCGGCAATACTTATAGAGAAACGTCTTTCGCCTTGTTTGAAGCAACCGATAGTGATAACACCTCCATTTGGCATAGCATCTCGTGCGTTAAGCAAAAGATTGAGCAAAACGTGCTGAATCTGATTTCGAAAGCATTCGCAATATATTGTTTCTTTGTCCAGTGAAGTTACAATTTTAATATCTCTGTTGGCAATTTGGTAATGCAAAAATGAAAGAGTCTCTTTAATCAACTCTTGAATATTAACAATTTTCTTTTGTTCATCAGTTACAACTAAATTTTTGATGTATGAATTAAGATGATTTATTTGCGAGATATTTTCCTTAATAACTTTTGCTCTTTGCTCGACACTGCCGATTGAACGCTCGATCAAATCTAAATTCGCTTGAATTATTTTAATTGGATTTTCGATTTCACGTGCAACTACAGCTGATATTTCACCTACGGACACTATAAGTGATGTATGAACTAATTGCTGATTTAAAACATTAAATTTATCATTTAATTCGTTGTTTATTTTAATTAGAAATATGTTAAGAAGAGCATCAGCTATAATTTTCAACGCTTTCTCAAGCGATAGTATGAACTCATTTTCAATAGCATAATGTTGAATTATAGAGCTTGCAAGAAAAACACCAAAGCGATTACCAAATAGAATTATTGGGTAAATAAAAACAGAATTTTGTTTGTTAATGTTCTCATCTAAGTTTGGGATAATTCGCAGAGTGTTTTGTTCGAAAATCCAATCTATAATGCCTTGCTCTTCTAAGTGGTAAATGTATTTATCTAAGAAAGCAGAAGTTTCAGCTACAAGTATCGGTTTAAGTTCTTGATTCTTATCGTAGAAATAGAAATTACTTTCGATTGCAGAGGCACACTTTACTATTAATTTATGAGTCCGCTCAGCAATTTCACGTTCTGTTGGTAAATTTGCTATAATTAAAGCTTCATTAAAAAGTGTTTCGATGAAATTTTCTTTTACAGATTGTGTTTTTGTAAGTTTTTGTTTGTAATTTTCAATTTCGTTTCTGAGAAAGTTAATAGTTTGCTCTAATGTAGCAATATATTCTAATTGCTCATTACCAAATTTTTGAGAATTTGCATCAAGATTATCTGAAAGCTTATGTTTTTTTTGATTTGCCATTAGCTTATTTTTTCTATAACATTAAATCAAAAATAAATTATTTTGCTTTAATATCAAATGATTATTTATTGAGAGATGTTATCTTTAATAAAAGAATCGATAAATTTATGGTCATTGTTAAGAAAATAGCAAAAGCATTTGAAAATGAAAGCTTTGCAATAATCTCCAATGCTCTTGATTTATAAATATCGTATTTTAAAAAAGGCAAATTATAAAGAAAAGCAAGCAACAATGTAAAAATAGCCAAACGAAATTCATCGATATGAAGAAATTCCAAATTGATAACAATCAAAAATGCCGATATTTTCTCGATGTTTATTCTAAATCGAGGAATACTTTTTCGAGCATTTATTATCATTATAGTTGTTGTTGGAATAATTGCAACGCTCAAGAGACCAATTATCAAAGCTCTATAATCATAGGGCACAAATACAATCAAAAAATAAGATATAATTAGTGGAAAAGTATTTGAGAAATATTTCCAATCTGCAGTTCCCCAAAGATTCAATATATCTTTTTGCTTATTCATTTAATTCTGGACTTAAAAGTTGATAAAGATAATCGATAAGTGAAATTATTGCAAAAATTGTAATAAAAAGCATTGAATAATAAACATAGTCCGAATAAATAATATTTTTTAGAAAAATTGCAGTATTCCCTTTTGAATTTAAATAAATAGTATAAAGCAAAAGCAAAAGATATATAAAAATCATCTGTAATGTTGTTTTAATTTTGGCAATTTTTGATGTTTTAATTTTTTTGTTAGATATTTTTATCAGTCTCATCATAGTTGTCAGGAAATCGCGTAATAGGACAATCACAACCATCCACAGTGGAACCAGTTTGATAATGACAAAAGCAATGAAAGCAGAAGTAGTTAGAAATTTATCTGCAAGTGGATCTACAAATGCACCCCATTCGGATGTTGCATTCATTCGACGAGCAAGATACCCATCGAAAAAGTCTGTAAATGCAGCAACTGCAAACACGATAGTTGAAAGCAGCACAAATTCACGGGTATTATAAACAAAAAAAACAAAGAAAAGTGGAGCTGCAATTGCTCTGAAAGTTGTCAGTATGTTTGGAATTTTCTTAATCATTATAAATATTTTTCAGCTATTTTAATAATTTCGGTAAAACTTTCGCCTTTAAGAGATGCACCACCAATAAGTCCACCATTTACATTTTCTATGGATAAAATTTCGTCAGCATTTTTTTCTGATAGACTACCACCATAGAGCAAATAAACATTTTTAGCATTTTCGCCATATTTTTCAATAAGGTAACTGCGTAAAAAGTCGTGAGCTTCCACAACTTGTTCCCGTGAAGCGGACACACCTGTTCCAATTGCCCAAACTGGTTCGTATGCTATTACAATTTTATTAATACTTGTGAAGGGAGCTTCTGCTAAATCCTGTTCTAATTGATTTTTAAGCACTTGAAAAGTTTCTCCACGATTGCGTTCGTCCAATGTTTCGCCAATGCAAAGGATTGGTGTAAGATTGTGCTGTAAAAGAGCAAGTAGTTTTTTATTTATTAGCTCGTCCGTTTCATTGAAATAAGCTCGGCGTTCAGAATGACCTATAATAACATAGCGTACACAGCAATATTCGAGCATAGGTATAGAAATTTCACCTGTGAAAGCGCCTTTTTCTTCGTAATAACAGTTCTGGGCACCAAGCAATAGTTTTGTATTATCAATCATTTTGCCAATGGTGAATAAGCTGGTAAATGGTGGGCAAACAAGCACTTTTGATTTTAAATCTTTGTAAGAAGAGAGAAATCCAAGAATGTATTCAACTAATTTTTGAGATTCGAACACATTGGTGTTCATTTTCCAATTACCAGCGATTAGCATATTTTTCATTGTTTTACTCCACTAACTTTATAAATTTTATAATTTTTTAGATGTTGGTCGGATTCGAAGCCATAGCCTTCGATAATTTCTAATGGTGAGGAAATTCGAACGAATGCATTCGAATAAAATTTTTGCTGTTGGTGGTTCCATTGCAAAAAATTTGTTTCGAGCTTAGTTTGAGAGCTATCAGAGAAGACAATTATTTTCCCATAAGCAAACATATCGTGACTGTTGTCGTCAATGCGAGCACTGTCAGCAGTAAGCCAAGTAGTAACTTTCTGAGTATTTTTACTAAAAAGCTCTAAACGCAAACCTTTATCGATAATCGTTTCCATACGAGAATTATATACTTTGCCACGACCACCATTGAGAATAGCACGAGTCCAATTTGAGTCGACGAAGCGGATGCGAAAGTTATCTGCAATTTGATCAGGTTGAATAGACCAATCAAGCGAGTCTAATTTTTGTGGTTTTGCTGCAATTTTTTCGTCGCAAGAAGATATATGCAAGCTGATAATAACCAGCAACAATACTAAAAAAGTAATATTTAGAGCTCTCTCAAGCATTTAGTGTACGTTTAATGAAATCATTAAGTTCGAGCAATTTATATATAAAATCATCCGCTTCGGAAAGTGGCAGTTGAGTGGCAGCATCGCTTTTTGCTCCTGTGGGGTTTGGATGAGTCTCAAAGAAAACGCCATCAATACCAACAGCTACTGCAGCACGAGCAAGTGAGCGTATGAACTGACGTTGTCCACCGGATTGTTCGCCAAGCGATGGTTGCTGCACGGAGTGTGTGGCATCATAAATCACAGGGAAACCAGCACTTTTCATCACTAAAAGTGAGCGCATATCAACAACTAAATCGTGGTATCCAAAGAAAGTGCCACGTTCAGTGAGCCATACTTGATTGTTCCCAGTGGAGAGCACTTTTTCTGCTGCTTTCAAAGCATCTTCGGGTGCCATAAACTGTGCTTTCTTTATATTGACGGCTTTTCCAGTTTTGCCTGCAGCAATAAGAAGCTCTGTTTGCCGGGAAAGAAAAGCAGGTATTTGCAAAACATCAACATATTTTGCGGCAAGTATGGCATTTTCGATATTGTGAATATCTGTAATTGAAGGCAAATTATATTTTTTAGCGTAAGTATTGATCCAAGCAAGAGCTGTTTCGTCGCCAACACCTTCAAAAGATTTTATACTTGTGCGATTGGCTTTACGAAATGATGCTTTATAGATCAATTCGATCTGGTATTTTTTTGCAATTTGAGATAGATGCTCACTTGTTTGAGCAACAATTTCTTCGTTTTCTGCAAGGCAAGGTCCGGCAATTATTTTAAAATTATTACTCATATCCTATTTTGAATTAAGTAGTTCAATTTCTTTTTGTGCTTTTTCTATATAAGATGAATATTCTGAATTACTTTTAGCTAACTTGATAAATTTTTCAAGATCTGCAATAGCATTGATTTTATCGCCACTAACTTTGTAAGCAATAGCTCGATTATAATAAGTTTGAGGTTGATCTGGTGTTAGATTGATTGCAAAAGTAAAATATTCAATTGCTTTAGGATAATTTTTTATGTTAAATTCGGCATTGCCTGCTTTAATGAACAAATTTGGATTATCTTTTTTGATTTTTAAAGCATTCTCATAATAAACGAGAGCGTTTTTAAAATCGTTCTGTTCAAAATAAATTTCACCAACGCCAAAATTTGCATTGAAATTATTAGGATTAATCTCAAGAACTTTTTTATAATCATTAAGCGAGCGATCGAACATATCCAGTTCGAGAAAAATTGCAGCACGGTTAAGTAGTGCATTTTCGTTTAAACTATCTTTTTCCAATACTTTATCAAGATCTTCTATAGCATCGAACTTCTTGCCTGTTTCGTAAAGTGCAATGGCACGTCCCAATAAAACATCTATATCAAATTTATTGGTTTTTAGATACCTGTTGAAGTCGTCTAAAGCTTCTGGTTGTTTGCCAAGTTGCGAGAGGATGAAACCGCGAAGACGATAAGCATCAGTTTTATCTCGATTTAAAGCAATAGTTTGATTAATGTCATCAAGAGCCCGTTCGTATTCACCGATTAAGTAATAAATTTCAGCACGAGCTTGGTAATAGTTTGGGTTTTTGTCGTTAAGTTTAATTGCAGCAGAAAAATCTGCAATTGCTTTTTGATAATCACGTTTTTCAGAATGGAGTACGGCACGGCTATAGTAAGTTGATGATTTTTCGGGATCTATTTTCAAAATATTATCAATTTCAACAATTGCATCGTCATATTTTTTCAATTTTATCAATGCTTGAACTAAATTTTCTCTATATTCAAGTGTTTTAGGGCTAAGATGAATAGCTTTAAGAAAATATTTTATGGCACTTTCAACACTGTCCATTTCAAAAAGGATAACTCCTTTTAGGTTGTATGTATGTTCAGTTTTTTTCTCTAAAATCACTTCATCTATAAGCTTCAGAGCTTCTTGGTATTGTTTGTTGTGATAAGCATATATAGCTTTATTAAATTTATCCGAGAGCAAAGAATCACTTTGCTGCGACAAAACACAATAAAAAGGCACCAACAAAAAAATAAAAATAATATTTCTCATAGCAAATATCCTGAAATATCAAGCAATTTTCCTTTGATTTTGAATATAACGTCAATTTTAATATCTGGATGCAGACTTCGAGAAACGGGACAATTTCTTATTATGTTTATGAAAACATTTTTTTCGTCGTCATTTAATTCAATTGGGAAATCAATATCGAGATAAATTGCGGAGATTCGTCTTAATGGCTTATTTATCATCTCTTTTTTAGCGGCAATTTTCAATCCTTTAATATCTAAATTACGTGATTTTGCAGCAATACCCATAATAGTTGCAATGCAAGAGGCAATCGAAGCTGCAGTAAGATCGGTTGGAGATATGAACTCTGCTTTACCCTGATTATCGAGCGGAGCATCCGTTAGAAAGCATGTTTGCGAAGGCTCGTGAGTAACCTTGCAATGCAAATCACCTAAGTATTCTACATTTATTGTAACCATAAAACGCCTATTTTTTTACAAAATTAATAAAAAAATCATCAAAGATTTTGGCTATATTTTGCTGGCAATTGAGCCATAAAAAATAAAATCCAAAGCCATAAGCAGCAAGAAAAAGCCATAGATCACCTTAACTGTTTGCGTTTTCATCGCAAGAGTTATCTTTGCACCAAGAATCGCACCAAAAACAATGCCAATTGCAATTGAAATTGCATAATTTAACACAATAAACCCATTGTTATAATAAACAAAAACTCCGGGCAAACCTACTGGTAACAACAACGCTCCAAGTGATGTGCCAATAGCCAATTTTGGATTAAAGCGCAAGACGTACATTAAGAACGGTGTAATAACAAGCCCGCCGCCAATACCAAACATTCCAGATAACACTCCTGCGAAAACTCCTAAAAAAATCGAAAAAATAGGGTTTGCAATTCTTTGAGTTTCTTCTGTTATAGTTTGAGTTTTTTTTATTTTTAATAATTCAAGCGGTCTTATGAAACTTATGCCAACATAAAGTAAAAAAATACCATATAAAGTTTTTAACAATCGTGGAGAAATCATCGTTACAATTTTTGCACCGAAAAACACACCTAAAAACAAACCAAGAGCAATCAAACCAGCAACTTTTACATCTAAAAAGCCTAATTTATAGAACTTGATACAAGCAAAAATTCCAACAGGAAGCAATAAAGCGGTTAGAGAAGTTCCTGTTGCTAATTGCAATGGTAACGAAAAGACTAAAATTAAAGCAGGGACTATAACCACACCACCGCCAATACCAAACATTCCTGCAGCAACTCCTGCAACCAAACCGATTATGAGTGCGATTAAATTTTCCAGCATCAGTAATCCTCACCTTTTTGTTGAAGTGCTATTCGCTTTTGTTCGATAATTTGTAACTTATTAGCAACAGCAAGTGCCAAATTAATTTTTCTTGAATTTGCGTAGTTAAGGAGTGCTATAAACGTATCCGCAGCTTCATCGGCAATATGCTCAATTGAAACTGTTTTACCTTTCCAGATTTTTTTCTCAAGATTAGCAAGCTCGCCTGCTTCACCGTTAAGTTCAAGACAAAAAAATTCAGGACTCCGTTTAGGAAAATACTGATTCTGGTAATTATCAAAATCTTTTTGAATTTGTTCCAAATTTTCGATTAAATGCTTAAAATAACCGTTAATCATTTTTATTGCTCCCATCATTTATTGGTTCGTATAAAATACTTAACGTAATGATTTTGCGATCGTTACTTTCAAGAATATTGAACTTATAATTGTTAATTTTAAAGGTTTCATTAGGTTGTGGAATCCTCCCGATGTTGTGAGTAATGTAACCACCGATTGTATTATAAGCAGAATTTTCGTCTATTGGTTCGGGAAGAATTTCATTTAAATCGCTAATTGTGATAGTTGCTTCGACTTTGAATTCATTAATAGATTTTTCCTCGAATAGTGGCTTTTCTTCATCGTATTCGTCTTGAATTTCTCCGACGAGTTCTTCGATTATATCTTCGATTGTAAGAAGACCAGCAACTCCACCAAATTCATTTAGAACGATTGCTAAATGATGATGCTCTTTTTGCATAAGTTTAAGAATGTCACTAATTTTATCCTCCTCGCTTACAAAAAATGGCACCCGTAATATGTCGCTAATATCAATCAAATTAGGATTAATTACCATATTAAGAATATCTTTGCTGTATATTTCGCCAATTATGTTATCAATATTATCCTTATAAACTGGTAAACGCGAATAACCTTCCTCTATAACATAGTTTATAATTTCGCTTTTAGACATTTCTATATCGATTGCTGAAATATTAGTGCGTGGTACCATAATCTGGTGGGCTGGTGTGTCGGAGAAATCGAATACATTTTCGATTAGTTCGTGTTCATCAAACGAAAGCTCATCACCACGAACGGAACGCTCCACCATAATAGAGCGGATTTCATCACTTATTTGATTTGAAGTGTCGATTGATTCTTGATTTTTATTAAAGAAGTGATTTGATATGTAGAGTATAAACAACGCTGGAAATGTTGTATAGTAGAGTATAGTCATTGGTAAAGCAAAATAATAGATAACTTTATCATAATACTTTCGAGCAAAAATCTTGGGCAAAATAACGCCAACAAGCGAGAATCCAACAATCGAAGCGATAAACATAAATATACTGGAAAAAATTAATTGCGAGTGGTTTAACGAAGGCTGATTCGTAAAAATTAGCTCAACCATCAAAGATAAGTACCAGACACCGAAGTAAACAACTATAACAAGAGCAATAGTATCCGACATAATAGAAAAATTTTCAGCTTTAGATTTTATTTTAAGAATAATTTTGGAATAATTATTAGTAGAATTTGTTTGAAAAGAGAAATTTTTGCTTTTCCTGAGTGCTTCGGAAAAAGCTACAAATATTGAGTGCAGTAATGCAAGTAATATAAAATATATTATAATCATTTATGAACTCAAAAGTGAAAAATAGTCATAAAAAAAATTTTTTTCCAAATGAAACGAAAAATATTTCTCAAAAAAGCTTACAATTTTATTAATAGACGATTTAGGTGGTGAAACCTTTGTAAGTTCGACGAGCGGCTTTTTAAATATTGTTTGCAAGTAAAGAGCCGAGTTAAAATCAAATACAAATTTGTTTTTATCAGCTTTGCTCATAAGAATTGGACATCCATCTTCGATTGAAAAAGCATAAGTTGAGCTTTTTGTGGCAAATTCATCGAGCATAAAATCAAACTGCAACCAGAAACCAAGCACTTCTGCAAGTTTGAACTGACTTGCCACAAACAAGCTGAACGGTTCGCAATCAAGTTGATTTATCATTTGGATAGTCTCTTTTGTGTAATCGAACATATCTTGTAAGGGATTGTGTTCTATCAGAGTTTGATAAAGTGATTCAATAATCATCATACCATAAGTTAAATGCTCGAACGAGCTAAAAATTTTATTCAAAGTTATTAAATTTGCAGCTGTGGAAAGCAAATGTAAGCCGTTTTTATTTTTATCATAAAAAGTAATTTCCAAAATTGAAAGTGGCTGAGAAGCAAAAAACAATTTGCTTTTAGGATTGCGCATACCTTTTGCAATGAGCGACATTTTGCCAAAGCGGCGAGTAAAAGCAGTAATGATTTTGCTTGTTTCGCCAAAATCAATAGAGCGTAAAATTATAGCTTCGTCTTTTACAATCATAATAAAAAAATTTTCAAAAAAAAACTAAAATAATATAAAATTTATTACGTTAATGAATTATGGTTCATCATTCATTTTGTAAGAACTATATGCAAGATAACAAATATGATATTATTTTAGATGCGGCGTCGCAGGTTTTTGCATCAGAGGGGTTTCACAAAGCAAAGATCAGCAAAATTGCTGAAATTGCAGGAATAGGTGCTGGAACGATTTATTTATACTTCCGAAACAAAGAGGCAATTCTTGAAGAAATTTTTATTCGCTCATGGTCTCGTATTGAGAGTAAGTTAATCGATATGAAAAAAATTCGGAATATGACGGTTTTGCAAAAAATTGCAGAGATCACAGGCGAAATTATTGAACTTATTGCGTCAAACGTAGCTGTTGCTAAGATTTTGCTTTATGAATATAGTTTTTGGAATTCAAATAAAAATCAAACTTTATCAAAAAGAGTTTCAAATTCACAGAAATTAATTGAAGAACTTATTCAAGAAGGCATTAAAGAAAAGATTTTCCGCTCTAATATAAATCCAAAAGAAGCTACAATTTTTATTATAGGAGGCGTCTGGTTTTGGACAGCTGCAAAATCAGACGAATTTAGCAAAGTTCCAAAAGAAGAGTTGACTGAGGCATTATATAACTATATTGTACGAGGTTTATCTTAGAAAAATATAAAACGAAGTTATAAAAAATTAATTTTAAATTGTGAATTATGGTTCATTATTCATTTATAAAAAATATGAAAAACAAAATTTTAACTTTAATCGGGTTACTTCTCTTAATCGCCCAAGCAAACGCTCAGCTGACGTTGAGAGATGCAATTAACCGTTCACTTGCAGTGAATAAAGGAGTGGAAGCAGCTAAAAAAAGCGTTATATCAAAGGATAAGAGCCTGCAATCATCCTATGGAAGATATTTGCCTAATCTCAATTTCGATATAACCTATAATTATATCGATAGGGATATCTCGATAAGTTTAGACCCAATTCGGTCAGCTATGATCTCTTTGCAAGCGAGCAATCAAGTCGGGATGTCGAATATGGAACAAATTCTGAAAACAGGCACACCACTCACCCCCGAGCAACAACAAGCTGTGAAGAAAGGTGCTATCGATAAGCTAAATGCAACGCTCCCACCTTTCGAGAAAACACTTAAAGAAAGGGCTTTCCCAAAAGCCTCGTTTATTTTAAATCAGCCAATTTTTACAGGTGGCAAAATAATTGCAGGAGTTGAAGCGGCTCGTGCACAAAAAGAATTGGAAGAGAAGAAACTGGATGCTGAAAAATCTGATGTATTTTATCAAGTAATTACAGCGTATATCAATGTCTTAATTGCAGAAGAAAACCTAAAAGTGCGCCAGGATGCATTACGCACGATCCAAAAACATGCAGACAGAGCCGAAGGTATGCTAAAGCAAGGGCTAATCGCACCACACGATAAATTACGTGCCGATGTAGCTCTTTCGGAAGCTAAGAGGAATTTGTTCGAAGCAGAGGAAAAGCTAAAAATATCCAAAATTGCGCTATCTTCGTTGTTGGATAATTCTGAAATAGGAGAGTTAGCTGAAAAAATACAATATAAAAGCATAGATAAGGAAATTGATTATTTCATTCAGTTAGCTAAAATTGGCAATCCAACATTGCAACAGATACGTTATGGTTCAAAAGCATTAGAAGCAAAGAGCAAAGTAGTTCGCGCAGATTATTTCCCAACAGTTTATGGATTTGGTATGTATGATGTGTTCGATCACTATCGATCGGCAATTGATCCGAAGTGGGCTGTTGGGATTGGTGCAAGTTTTACAATTTTCAATGGTATGAGGCGGACGAATGATTATCAAGCAGCTGTTGCTGAATATGAGAGTTTAGAGGCAATGGCTCAAGAGGTTGAGCGAAAAATCGAGCTTGGCGTTAGAAATTTCTATATGGAATTAAAACTTGCTGAAAGCAGCTATAATATGTTAGAAACAGCTGCAGAGCAAGCACGCGAGAATCTTCGACTGAACGAAAAACGTTATGAAACAGGACTTGGTACAAGCATTGAAGTTTTGGATGCAGAGCTTTCGCTTGAATCTATTCAACTCAAACGAAATAATGCTTTAAAAGACTACTATTTCAATCTTGCACAATTGTGCAAATTATCAAACAATAATGATTATTTTTTAAAAATTTGGTATGAAAAATAATTTTTAGAGGTAATAAAATGAAAAAAAGGAATGTTTTTATTTTACTTGTAAGTATGATTGTTCTTATAATCGTAGGTATTCTGGTTGTTGTAATTGCAAGTAAAAAGGAAGAATACATTATAAGAGTTGGTCAAGTTGAAATGCGGGAGTATGATGTATCGTCGAAAATACCAGGTCGTGTGGAATGGATAAAGTATGATGAAGGTGATGAAATAGCTATTGGCGATACAATCGCGAAACTAACCGATAGGGAGCTAAAAGCAAAGTATTTTCAAGCAGAGGGAGCTGTTGAAAGCGCTCGAGCGCAACTTAATATGCTCATAGCAGGGGCAAGAAAAGAAGAAATTGAGATGGCTCGCAGGAATTATGAAGCTGCCTCAAGTCAGTTCGAACTTGCAGAAAAGACATTTCAGCGAATGAAATCACTATTTGAGGATAAACTACTATCAGCACAGGATTTTGATGTTGCTAAGCAGAAATATGAAGCAGCACGAGCTCAAAAGGAGGCAGCACGAGCTCAACTTGATATGGCAATTAATGGTGCACGCACAGAACAGAAGGATATGGCACGTGGTCAATTGCGTCGTGCAATTGAATCGATGGAGGAAGTTGCTGCATACCTTGACGAGTCGATTGTTACAAGTCCGATAAAAGGTATTGTGTCCAAAAGATATGTCGATGCTGGTGAACTTGTTGCCACTGGGTACCCAATTTTGACAATAATAGACCCGAACGATGTTTGGGTTGAGTTAAATTTACCAGCATTGGAGCTGGAAAACATAAAAATCGGTGATGTTCTCCAAGCTCGGATTGATGGACTTGGGAAAACTGCAAAATTTAAAGTTACAAATTTTTCAGCGATGGCTGATTATGCAAACTGGCGTATAAGTGCGGATAAATCAACATTTGAAACACGTTCGTTTACTGTAAAATTGAAGCCAATTGATGGTTATATAGAATCGCTTCGTCCAGGAATGACAGTTCGTTTCACAATCCCGAAGAAAAGATAACAAATGAAAAAGAACTTTTTTAGATTATATTATTATTTTGTTATTAATGAAATTAGGCGGTTAAGAGCAAAGCCACACCCTGCAATAATTGCGTTTGTAATGCCAATTTTAGCTTGGGCAGTATTAGCAATTGCATTCATTCGTGGGGATGTGCAAGAGGTGCCAGTTGTTGTTGTAGATAACGATGCAACAGAAATAAGCCGAGCCATAAGCAATAAGCTCGACGCAAGCGAGTCGGCAGAAGTTATATTGATAACAAGTGATAAGATGCTTGCTGATAGCTTACTTAAAGTTGGCAAATCATTTGCAACGATCGAATTTGAAAGAGATTTCAGTAAAAAGATCAAGCAAGGCAACGGAGGCAATGCAAATATTGTTGTCAATGGTTTTAATATGATTTACAGCAAAGTGCTTTACAAAGCAATAGCTCAAGTTTTGCTTGACGAGTCGAAAAATATACAGATAAAACGCTTAGTTGATAAAGGTTTTAGCAGAAAAGAAGCTTCAATAAGAGCACTCCAAATATCGACTGAAATTTTTGCCCCAGGAAATCCTTATTTCAATTACGCTATTTATTTATTACCAGGAATGCTACTTTCGATTTTACAAATGTCTTGCAGTTTTGCTTCAATTTGGATATTTCGCGAAGAAAAAGAAACTGCACCAAGCAGGATTACACCACTGAGTGGTTATCGTTTCCCTTGGCTTTTAGCAAGGATAACACCTATATTTTTACTTTCCACGCTTGCAGCTGTCATCCTATTTGCTGTTTATTTTCCACTACTTGGAATACCACTTGGAAAAGGATTTATTGGCATATTTTTGCTTACTTTGCTATATATAATCGCCTCCATTGGTATGGGTGCATTTTTGTCGCTAATTCTTTCTAATTTGGTTACTGCTGCCCAGGCGTTACTTGTAATTAATGCACCATCTTTTGTTTTCAGTGGGTACACTTTTCCGCGATGGGGCATGCCCGAGGCAATTGCAAAATTTGCCGAATTAATACCGCTGACACATTATTTAGAGGCGTTTTTCCCACTATTTCTATATGGATATCCCCCGCAACGTGGGTATGGGAAATTAATTATTCTTAGCTTAATACTTTGGGGGATTATCACTCTACTAATGGGTCCAATTGGTATAAAATTACGCAATTGGGCAAGAGAAAAATTTACAAAAAAAGAAATTTATTCGGTTACAAAGTAATATGAAAGAAATATTTGAAATAATTCTAAGAGAGCTCCGCAAAGTTTTTCTGGATCGGAATTTAGCTTTGATTTTCTTTGTGGCACCGATTGCATATCCCCTACTTTATGGTGCTATTTATTTGCACAAAGCTGAAGAGAATGTGCCAATTGGTGTGCTCGATCGTGATAATTCAGCTTTATCGCGAAGTTTAATCCGAGAGATTGATGCACACCAAAACATAGCTATAACACAAAACTTATATTCGGAAGCTGAGCTTATGCAGCTATTAGCCGAAGAAAGAATACATGGAGCAATTGTAATACCAAAAGATTTTTCCGAAAATTTAAAATTTGGTAAAAAAACTTCTGTTCAGTTACTGATTAACCCAGGAAGGTTGTTGGTGCTGAGCGACGTTGGGCTTCCGATTTCGCAAATTGTAACTACTTATGGAGCTAAAATTACTGCTGCTGCATTAATGAAAAAAAGTATACCTGTAACACAAGAAATCGGATATGCTCAGCCTATAAAAATCAATTTTCAGTATTTATACAACCCATATTTAACATATGGGGATTTGATTCTGCCAGCTTTGTTTATAATAATTTTATCACAAATTACTTTTATTGCAGTTGCTGCATCACAAGCAAAGGAGTGGGGCTTAGATAAGTGGCGGGATCAATTCTTGCTATCCGAGAATGTGTTGAAAATAACACTTGGTAAATTAATTGCGTATTTAGAATTATTTATGGTATATGCAATAATCACATTTATGATTTTATCTCCATTTTATAATGTAAATTATTATGGAAGTATTTTGGATAAACTCATAATTGCTTTCTTTGGAATTGCGGCTTCGGCAGCATTTGGATTGTTCGTAGGCACTTTTTTTAAACATAGAATTACAGTTTTTTTGATACTTGGATTTACGAGTTATCCATTTTTTATGTTGAGCGGTTTTGCCTGGCCTCAAGGGCAACTACTTGAGTTAGTAAAAATTTCGTCATATTTGTTACCACTTGTACCATTTTTGCAAGCTATTATTAAAGTTACACAAATGCAAAACTCACTATACTATGCGTCTTTGGATATTGTGATAATGATATTACAAACAATTATTTACAGTACTTTGTTTTACTTACGAATTACAAAAATCAAACGAAGAAGACTGCCAAAAACAAAACTGGGAAAATACATAGCTGGTTTTGTAAAGTAAAGACAACCATCATTAATCACAAACATCCGATGAGCAATCATCGGATGTTTGTTTTAAGTTAGTTATTTTTTACAGATACTTCTGTACAATTTCAATGAAACCGCCATTTATTAATTCTGGGAGCTTACTTATGTCTTTGCCACCAGCTGTTGCCAGATGTGGTTTTCCGCCACCGCCACCGCCTATCACACGGGCTGCATCACCAACCAACTTTCCTGCAGGCATTCTACCTTTCAAGTCATCGGTAACAGAGCAAACAAGCGTTATCTTATCTTGTAGTGGTGCAATAAGCAAAGAAATACCATTTTTTACAAAAGTGTCGCGTAACTTTTCTGCAAATAGACGTAGTTCATCAATATTATCGTGCTCTAACTGATGAATCACAACTGAAATGTCGCCCACTTTTTTTGCGGAATTTATAAGCTCTGGTATTGAAGAATAGAGATTTTGCAATTTATATTGACTTAATTGCTTTTCTAACTGTTTAATTTCGTCTTTGAGATGTTCGATCTCACTATCTTTTTCATCTATTTTATTATTTAGCTCGAGAATATGCTTATATACAGCATCTCCTGTAATAGCTTCAATACGCCGAATTCCTGCTGCGATGGAACTTTCCGAAATGATTTTAAAAATACCAATTTCGGATGTATTACGAACGTGAGTACCACCGCAGAGTTCCATCGAAAATTTGTTATCCATAACAATAAGTCGAACGGTGTCGCCATATTTATCACCAAAAAACATTTTTATATTTGGATTTTTCTTAGCTTCTTCTATGCTAAGTATATGCTCTTCTACAGG
>Ga0209809_1000082_pt1 | contig 87029 bp, 58 predicted proteins | sample YNPMSTMetaG_FD_186172 | JGI IMG/M metagenome (GOLD analysis project Ga0209809, IMG submission 186172) | Anoxygenic and chlorotrophic microbial mat microbial communities from Yellowstone National Park, USA - YNP MS-T MetaG (SPAdes) (version 2) ...
TGAACACCACAACGTCCGTTGCCGCATTACCCAACGTCGTGTTCCCATCCACCGTCAAGTCCCCCGTCACGCTCCCGTTACCCCCAACGCTCAAGTTCCCTCCAACACTGGTGTTCCCGCTCACCTGCGCCGTCCCTACAACATCGAGCGTCGCCGCCGGCGTCGCCGTCCCAATGCCCACATTCCCCGTTGCCGTAATGCGCAGCCGCTCGGTGTTGTTGGTGCGAATGACCAGCGGCTGGTTATTCGTTGTCCCCAGAAACTCCGTCCCTGTGATGCTGTTACCCGTCAGCGCCCATGCCGTCGCCGTCGCCAACGCCGTGGGATCCAGCCACGACAGGGTTCCACCGCCGTCTGTCTGCAGGATACCTGTGGCGACAGTGTTCGTTGTTGTTAGGCTAGCCGGCAGCGTGTAGGTGATGTCGCTTCCCTGTGCCTGTGCCCGAAATGCCGTATAGTTCGTCCCCGACCCCGACGGCTCATACAGCCGCAGCTGGCGGGCGGTGTTGTCCGTGTTCGAGATGGCAAGATTCCCATTGCTGACCTCCAAGCGCTCGCTCGGCGTCGTCGTCCCAATCCCAACGTTCCCCCCCGCCGTCACGCGCATCCGCTCGGTGTTGTTCGTGCGAATGACCAGCGGCTGGTTATTCGTTGTCCCCAGAAACTCCGTCCCTGTGATGCTGTTGCCCGTCAGTGCCCACGCCCACGCCGACACGCTTGTCGGCATCCAGTCGTTGGTCGAACCTGTCACCCACGTGAGCACCTGCCCGTGCGTGGCGCCCATCTGGTTGATCTTGTTCCCCGTCACCGCACGCGGGGCGATTTTGTCCGTCGTTACCGCAGCAGTCGCAATTTTGACCGTCGTCACCTTGCTCGAGCCAATAGAGGGATTCGGGTACGTCCCGCTCAAGTCCCCTCCGGCAGGGCCGCTCGGCGTCATCTGCACCGTGACCCCTTTGAGCGCCTCCGGTGCAAGCGAGTGCGCCACATCAGCCGTCGCCGCACTTTCGGCACGCAACGCATACGGCACCGCCGTCAGCATCGTCCGCGGCTGGAGCTCTGCAGACCCGTTCACACTCACACCAACGTAGTACACCCGGTCAAAGGTCAGTCGCTCTGGCAGCGGCTCCACCGTCCCGATGAGCACGTTGACCACACCGTGCTGCGATGTCACACGCTGCCGCTCCACGTAGATCGGCTCGGTCGCATCGAGCCGATCGTAGAGCCGTATCTGGAGCTCATACACCCCATCAGGGAGAATCCGACCATCCCGGTCGGTCAGGATCCCTTGGTACGACAACACGCGCGGCACTTGCGCCCACGCACTCACCGTTGCAAGAATCACCGCAACACCAATACTCAACCAACGCATAGGAATACTCCAAATAGTAGTGGAACAAAAGAGGGATTAGCTTACTTTGCTATCATCAGTGGCAGCACCATCGTCTGCCCGCTGCAGCGGAGCTGGAGTAGGTAGAGTCCGCTGGCATAGGGCGTACAGTCAATCGTGGCTGCTACGCCGCTCGGGGTTGGCACCAGCACCAAGTGTTCCACGAGCCGCCCTTGGAGCGTTACCAGCGATGCCTCGGCATCGCCAGAGCAGCCGAGCTCAAGCCGCGCGCTCTCGGCTGCCGGCTGTGGCGCAAGACGCACTGCAAAAGGCTCTGCCCGCTCGACGCTCGAGTGCACCGATGCAAGGCGATACCAAAACCCGTGGAAGGCAGACTGTGGAGCACCTCGTGAGATGCCGATGATGGGTTGGCCAACGCTCCCGTGCATGGCAATCTCCCCAGTGCTTGAGCGGACTGCACCGCTGGTGACAACGCTCCGCTCGATGGTCTGTGAATGGAGAGCACCCACAGCAGTTAGCAACAGAACAGCAAAAACTCTCATTGATGTCTCCGGAAAATGGAACTTCGACTCTCGCCTTCGCAGCAAATCTTGTGCCGATGGTAGAGGCCACTCCAACATTACTGTGATGGTGTATTGCAGTCTCTACCAAAGTTCACGAAGTTGACTGCCGTATTCGTTACAAACTTACAACTCCAACCTTCATGCATCAAAATAACTATGAAAATGGGTGTCCATGAGTAATAGAGACATGAAATGAGCGAGCAACACCCGATACTCCATCGGGTGTGAGCTCTAACTGCCTGAGAAACTGAGACATACACTATTGACAATACCTGCATCCACCATAAAACCTTGCACCCAGAAGCTGCACAACGGAACCGCAACAGTTAAAGAAATGATTACAGAGACAATCTGACGAGGAAACAATGAGGAGAGCAGTCGAACTACTCACCTGAAACCGACGCTGTTTCCGATATTTGCGCTGGAATCTATCATTGCACGCTGAGTGCATCATTGCTACGGAGATCATATGGACCTGTTCCAAAAGTGCTACGAGTTTACCCGAGCCGACGAAGTTAAAGCTAAAGGACTCTACCCTTACTTCCGACCGATTGAAGAGAACGAGGGGCCTGTTGTTCAGATCGAGGGACGGAACGTTATCATGGCGGGTTCGAACAATTACCTTGGCTTGACGGCTCACCCTGCAGTCAAAGAAGCCGCAATCCGTGCAATCGAACGCTACGGGACGGGATGTTCCGGCTCGCGCTACTTGACAGGGACAATTGACCTTCACATCGAATTAGAGCGCCGCCTTGCTGATTTTTTAGGCTACGAAGCAGTACTCCTCTTTTCAACTGGCTACCAAACAGCACTGGGTGCTATCAGTGCACTTGCCGGCAAGGGTGATTACGTCATCAGTGATAAAGAGAATCACGCCTCGATCATCAACGCCTGCATGCTCGCCAAAGGCGGCTTTGCAGAATTTGTCCGCTACAAGCACAACGACGTGGACGACTTGGAAAAAATTCTCCAACGTATCCCCGAGGATGCAGGCAAACTTGTCGTCACCGATGGGGTGTTTTCCGTAACGGGCGAAATAGTGAATCTCCCCCGCCTCGTTGAAGTAGCCCACCGCTATGGCGCTCGTGTCTTGGTGGATGATGCCCATGCAGTAGGTGTCATCGGTGTCGGTGGAAGAGGAACAGCCAGCCACTTCGGCTTGACAAGCGAAACAGACCTTACGATGGGAACATTCTCGAAAACGTTTGCCTCACTCGGTGGATTCATCGCTGGACCAGAGCGAGTGATCAACTATCTCAAGCACCATTCACCTGCACTCATCTTTAGTGCTTCTCCGACACCAGCGTCTGTGGCAGCAGCACTTGCGGCTCTTGAGATCTTAGAGCAACACCCTGAACTAGTCACCCGCCTGATTGAAAACGCCGATTACATGAGAAAAGGGCTCTCAGAACTTGGGTTGAACGTCTATCACTCCCCAACAGCAATTGTCCCCGTCATCGTTGGTGATGTCGAAACTGCGCTCCTCCTCTGGCGGAAGCTATACGATGGCGGTGTGTTTGTCAATGCGTTCATACCGCCCGGCGTTCCACCCAACATGAGCATGATGCGCACCAGCTACATGGCAACGCACGAACGTGTCCATCTTGACGCTATTATCGAAGCCTTCGAAAAAGCAGCCCGAGAATTGGGTCTCATCCCTCATCGTATTGACATCGGTATCAGAGTACAATAACCACGGAGATTTCTATGGTTCGCAATGGTGCAGTTCTGCTCTGTGCAATCGTCGCGGTAGTGACCGCAAGCGCACAAAACTACTTGCCAAAAGGAAGCATCTTCGGCGGCTTGCGGCTTGGTATTGGAGCAAAGGATAACGCATTCGATGTTGCTGTCGATGGAGAATACAGCCTGACCGACATTGGCGAAGCGGGACCAGGGATAGTCACGCTCGGCATCTCGGTTGACTTCTCTCGCTACAGCAAAGTAATCACCCAAGGCAACAGATCCAGCACCCAAACGACAACTCATGTCCCCATCACACTTGCAGGTGTTTATCACCTATCGCCTTCGATTGAGGACATGCCACAGCTTGATCCCTACCTTTTGGCTGGATTTGCGTATCGGATTTATTCCGTTTCCACAGATTTAGGATATGGCGCCGAGGAAACACGCTCTAACAACGACGTGATCTTAGTTGGTGGGATCGGAGCGTGGTACTTTTTCACCCCACAACTTGCTGGCCACCTTCGGCTGGCATTCGGCGCTTCAACTGCGACGGTAGGGATTGTCTATCGCTTCCGATAATTGCAACGATGGTGATGGCAGAGAGTGTGTTGCCGTGCGCTAAATTCGCGGTGCAGCAGGGAGGGTAGATTCAAGCACACTCCGCCAATGCAGCTATGCGCATTCGTATCGAGCGTCGTTCGGTTCGACGAGTCTGGATTAAAGTTCATCCAAACGGTCACGTCGTTGTCGTCGCATCACCACGGTATGCTGATAAGACACTCGAGCGACTTATCGAGCGCCATCGTGAGTGGATCGACCGTCAGCGCACACGATACCGTTCGATGGAGCGGATTCGGCTGGCGTCCGACGAACTGCTCTACCGTGGGAGAATCTATCGTTTTGTGCTGCGTCCACGCTTGGGATCAACTGTTGTCCGCTACCCTCGACGGAGGATAATCGCAGGTGGCAGAAATCTCCTTGCACCCTCGTTCCAACGGCAATGGTACATGGAAGAATCTCGGCGCCTTGTGGTCAAACGCGCACGACGTTTAGCACTCCGATACGGCTTTCACTTCGAACGGATCGAAATTCGAGACTATACGAGCGCTTGGGGTTACTGTTCATCAGATGGCATCATCACGTTCGATTGGCGTATCGCAATGCTTCCGCCTCGTGTCATGGACTACTTAATTGTACACGAGCTCTTGCATACGAAGATTCCCACACACGGAAGACGATTTTGGCGTCACCTTGAAACACTCTACCCCTCATACCGAGCTGCGATCGAATGGCTCAATTCCTATGGTCGGTGGTTGTAAGTCTGACTATTCGATCCGCACGAACACACCACGTCGTGCAATACGTTGGTAGAGTGTCCGTTCCTGCAGCATGCCAATCTGTTCTTCGATTCGTACCGATTCCCGTGGGAGCTCCAAACGTTGGAGAGCAGCTTCTGCCCGCCGTCGTGCTAATGCACGGTTGTACCGCTCGCTACCAAGTGTATCTGTGCTCCCGATAAGCACGATCGTTTTCCCTCCACGTGCAGCCTTGCGGACAAATACAGCGAGCGTGGTATCGAATTCCTCGAAGGTGTCGTGATCAAACGCGCAACGACCTAAGAAAAGTGCATTCCCAGGCTGCATGCTTTCGAACGTGGTGTCTTTCTCAACAAAAGCAGGACGCACAATCCCCACACCGCTCCGCTCAAGTTCCTGGTGTGCTGTATCGCGAGCGACAGCGCTCCACCGATATTCGTATGGCTGCCCGCTCAGCAGCCGCGCAGACGATAGTTGAACGTGAACAGGGTCAGAACGCTCTAAGCTGGTCATCGTCACTTGCCCATCTTGCTGAAAAGAGATCTCCACGCTCACTGGACCCGCACTTGAACTCACCATCGGAGTTAGGAGAACGGCAATCGTCGGTTCACCCAATGGGACAAGGATTGACTCGCGCAGAATCAAAGGAGCTGTCGTCTTTATCCACACTGCTCGCAATTCATCAATGACCGTCTGTGAGATCATTGCGTGCTTCGTTCCATTGGCTGGAGAGGGAAGCGCATTAATCCCACGCGTTCGGAGCCGCTCGGCAATAACTCGGACGCGGTGTATGGCAAGGGTATCTGGTTCATCTGGTGCAACGCTCGGCACAAGCTGAACCGATTCACGATCGCGCCCAATCGCTCGTGCGATTGCTTCAATTTGTGCCTCTGCTACGGAATCGAGCACGGCACTCTGTGGTGGAAAGAAAATGACGGGCATCACCACCGAACGCCGCTCGACGCGTCGAACAGGGATTTCCACAACTGCAGTATCTCCAATCCTCCGGTGCACGCCGAGCAAACGCTCTTGAATAATGAACGCGAGCGGTGGAGGAGGAATGTCTTGTACAGGTGGAGGAAGCTCCACCCTCCTCGATTGCGCAGCGCTTCGTACAACTGCAATACCAGCGATGATACGGTGGACATACCATGGCACGTCTGCAAATCGCGTCATCCCAAGATAGCCACGCAGCTCTGGACGAACTGTCCATGTGGAATCGAGCGCGATGCAGTAACTGACACCTGCGCTGAGGGCGGCACCGAACGTAGCTGCTGTTGGGATAGGGCCACTTGTACGATTTCGTATCGGCGACCGCGTTTCAAAGTATACCCCCGTCGTCGGGCGAATGAGCTCTTCATGCTGCGAATACTGTGCGATCGGGATCCAATCGACGCGTCCACCAAGCTCTACTGCAACTGCATCGTGTGCGAATACGTTCAAACGGAGGATCGGCTCGATCGAAAGTGCCCACAGAGTCGCTTCAAGCCGATGGCGGCTGATGCCACGCACAAGGCTATCGCCGACGATGACGTTGCCGATGAATTCATCCCGTGTCAGTGTCCCGCCAAGATGCGTTGTACCAATGCGTAGTTGCAACGAAAGCGGAAGTGAAGCAGGGCGATACCCACTCTGTTCAATGAACGCAGCAATACCGACCGTCGGAGCCCACTGCCAGCCATAGCGAGAGCAACAGCTCTGCACTCCTGGGAAGCTGCCAAATGCAGCGTTGTGGAGATTAGCACCACCACTTGCAACGACACCAACGGAGCATTTGTCACCGTCGTCAGCGAACGCCCCAGGTACGATGACCGCAATCCAAACCAGACGTTGTAGTAACCAACGCAACACTTTCATCGCACAACGACCAACGGTACACGGACAATGCTCCCACTTGCTACAAGCGTGAATACATAGATACCCGGCTCAAGATCTCCTGTCGAAAACAGGATCTCACGCGTTCCACTGGCAAGCTCTACCGGTATTCGGCTGTGTAGTTCACCACGCGTTGTGTGGAGCAATAATTCTCCGTGATCGTTACTGGTTGACTCGATGACGATGGTCACTGCATCGCCCACCGCTGGACTTGGATTGATCGTCATGCGCAACGAACGATCTTCGAACGTGCGGCGGTCGCCACAGAACCCCTCCAGGTACATGACCCCCGATGTTGTGGTGACGTCAACGGCTCTTCCCCAATACGGTCCATCGAAAAAAGTCAGATGCGAGCTATCCTGTTCGCCGAGGGCAGCAATTCCCCCCATGACGGCGAGCGTGTCCTCTTGTGGGTAGTTTAGTGTCTGCACAACTGCAATGGTCGCCACCCGCCGATCACCGATCCGACGTTGATCGACAAGGCGTGCATTGCCACGGGGCGTCCATACTGTATCGGGAGAAAGCAGCCGAGGATGCATCGCGACACGCAGTGTGCAGACAAGTGGATCACCATAGTCGGTGTTCGAGTTCTCTCGGAGTAACAGCGGGATGCTCACCCGACCGTGCACATCCCCACGCACGACCGGAACGCGGAGCTCAGCGTGGGCGCTGTATCGCACAAGAGGAATGCGGAGAATGCTCGAACATGGTTCGATTTCGACCACAAGAACTGCACGAGAGGAATCCTGGTCGAGCCACTCGACCTGAATTGCTGCTGAATCTCCAGATTGCACCGTCTGGGGAAACTCTCCAACGACTCGAAAACCACCATTAGGCTCGACACGTGCAGCAGTGAGTGTCAGTGGTCCGGGTTGCCGGTTCCGCAATCGGAGTGTCCGCACCGGTTGTTCTGGAATGAACGGTAGTGGCTGAATGTGAGGTTCCAATGTGCCGCCAACACCGACACCGCGAAGGACAACCAATGCGGTATAGTCGCGCCATCCATAGGTGACGTAGAGCGTTCCTTCCACCATGCCAGCTTGACTCGGTGCGAACTCAATGAGCACCGAAAGGGCGCGTCTTCCACCGATGACCGTATCGCGCGGAGGGGCAATCAGTCGGAATGGCGAACGCACCGCATCGTAGATCGTTGCACCGCCGATGGGAAGTGACGCTGGATCCTCGTTCGTAAGGATAACGAACTCTTCACGCACAGTGCTTCCAACACAGGAAGTGCCGACGTTGATGGTATCCGGAACTGTAACAGTACGCTCAATTGCTCGTCCACGGAGCGGTAGTCGCAACACCTGCTCGCAATGCCGAATTACGAACGCTCCTTGATAGCGCCCAGCACGACCTGGCGTAAAGCGGAATGCAATATCGCGGCATTCTCCAGGCTGGAGTGTGTCCGAACCCGGTAGATTCACGAGTTGGAATGCTGGCTCACCTTCTACCCAATGTTCGCCCAGTGGTAATGGGACAGTACCTCGATTGCATAACCGTGCACGGAATGTTGTATCAACTGATGCATACGCGTAGGTCGGTGAAAAGTCTAGTGTATCACTCTCAAGTGCAACGGTGCCAATGGTGAGTGGATTGCTCACCACAGTTTCCGGGAACAGGAACGTCCGGATCACTAATTCAAGAGGCGGTGTCGAAGACGATGACGCTACCAATCGTTGGTCTGGTGAGAACGAAATGTCAGCCAGCGCTCCCTGATGCACTGAGACTTGACTTGTAACCATATCCCCTGACAAATCCCACAAGGGCGACTGCGGTTGGCCGCGGTAGCCAAACACAAGATAGCGAGCATCACTGCTTGCCGTCACTGCGACAGGTGTGGACGCTGCCTCTCTTCTGCTACGGACGAGCTGCGCAGATGGCTTATCGAGCACAAACACTGGGGCGCTGAGCCCCTGCACCACTGACGGTTGAGAGACACTGCATCCGATTGCAAGTCGCTTCCCATCCGGCATCGCGTAGAGAAGTGCAACCCGCGGAAGGAACGGAAGATGATACTCACCACGGTACAACCAGTCCGGAGTTTGGTACAGGACGATGCGGCTATCGAGAAGAGCAACCAGCGCCTCCCCACCTGTGATCGTAAGCGCCGTTGCAGGCATCGGAAGTGTTATTGAGCGTTCACTCTGGATCGAGTTGTTGGAAATGCTCATCAATTCGATAGCTGATGAGATCTTGGCAATCAGCGCAAGTGTTGCATGCGCTGTATCGAGGGCCGCGTTCCCAATCGCTGTTGGATAAACCTGCCCACTCCAGAGTGGCGTCGCATCGCCGATGCGGAAGAGCGCGGCATAGCCGCGGTTGAGCGCGTTATAGACTGCAAGAACACGGGTGGTATCGATGTAGGCGACAAAGATGGGCTGTACTTGTCCGATGTCTGGTGGAAGCGCACGCCAGGTGATCTGCCTGCTCCCGACATCCCATTCCACAAGTTCTCCATTTATTGCATGCATCGAGAGCAATCGCTTCCCATCCCGACGAAACGTCAATCGGGTGACTGCTGTAGGGCTGCGGTCATCGAGCTGATAGCTGCGTTGCTGTGCATCGAGCTGGCGAAGCCGGAAGCGTAAACCGCGCGTGGGCACGTTTGGTATGCTCCACTGAGCACTACTGTCGGTTGTACTTACAATCGGTTCCCAGGTCGCACCGCTATCGAGTGAGTAATAGAGCGCTACTCGTGAGTCGAATGCCATCCCTGTCCAGCGAACGGTAACGGTCTGACACGGTGCTAAGAGCTCAGCACCTTGAGGCCACTCAAATCGAAGCTGTTGTGGACCAGGAAGTGGAAACTGGTTGATCGTGATTGGGATCACAAGTGCAAGTGCCCCGTCGTAATAAATCGTGATTGTACCGCTGGAGAAGCTCGTATCGGGTGGTGTGCAGTGCACTCGGACTAAATACAACAGCGGCGAATACACTACCGATGGTAACGACGTCGTTCCTCCGGCCCACCCTACCCATTCGACGCGCACAAACGGAATGCTTGAGACAATTGAATCAACGCGAATAGGCAGTTCCTGCATGCCATCACTACTGTAGCGTCCTGTGTAGAGCTGAAGGTAGAATCGTTCGCTCGTCGTAGTGCCTGGTGCTGCGCGGATCGTGAGCTCTTCGAGTGGTGTGCTCCGCTGCGTAACGATTCGTACAATGGGCATGCGCGGTAGCGGGACGCTGTCACGTGCAAGGGCGGAGCCCTGCCAGGCAAGGATGTGCAGATTCGATTCGGTAATAAGGCGAGGGTCAGCTAACCATGAAATGCGCACTCTACCGCGACTTGGATTGAGCGTCTCAACGCTTTGTGGTCGAATGCTAAAGCGCGATGATGCAATAGCGACACGGCCAGCATCTATCACGGTGGGGATACCATCCATCGTGCACTCAGCGATGACCGACAGCAGCGGATACTGCGTCGAATCAAGCGATGAAACGATGCGGAGCTGCAATTGCGCAACCGCTGAGGTCATGCCGAGCACAAACACAAACAACCATCGCATAGGATCACGCTCGTCTGTTCGAACACAAAGCTGCAATAACCAAGCAGCTCACACATAGTGAAGCGTAGAAGACGTAGCGCAGTCGAACGAATTGATGTACGTCTTTTTGGGTTCCCACTCAGACGGAGTGCTCCTGCAAGCACTGCGATGCCAAGCCTCAGAGCTTGTTACACACTCGCACCCCCTTCGTCCGTGATGAATCGTGGCTTGCAAGCAGCCCAACCACAAGACAAAAATTGTAAACGGTTGGCTGCGCGGTTAGGTGATATGGTGACGTATTTTTGCCGACCGACTGGTCAGTCATACACTGAGTGCCTCTATGCCCCGGCGCCCACAATCGAATGCAGAGTGGATTGCAAAACGGCAGCACATTATCACTGCTGCCATCGGTGTCTTCGCGCAGCGCGGTTTTCATGCTACCAAGATGGAACACATCGCGCAAGCTGCCGGCATTGGGAAAGGTACCATCTACGAATACTTCACCACCAAGGACGAGCTATTCCTTGCGGTCTATGACTACTGGATGGATAGCTACGAAGCTGCCATGCAGCATTCCGCTGAGCAGCACCGTGGCGATCCGCTCGCTACTGCCGATGCACTCATTGAAACTGCGATTGCCTTCTACGAAGAGCATGCGGCATACGCACCTATCCTGCTCGAATTCTGGGCACATGCCCTCCGTAGCGAGGACCCGCACTTCCTCGAACGCATTCACCAAATGAAACGCACGCTCAGTGCTATCGGTGCCCGTGTCGCCGACGAGCTCATCGCTACCGGAGCATTCCGTCCTGTTGACACTGCATCGTTTGCCGAGTTGGAGCTTGGCATCTCTGATGGCATTTTCTTGCATTGGGTGCTCGATGGACAACGCTATCCTCTCCGCGATGCATACCGCTTCCGACAAGCAGTGATCGGTGCAGGATTGATGCGTCCAATCCTTCGACGCATGCTCGCAAGCAAAATCACCAAACGCCTCACCACTGGATACCTTCAGACGACTTCGCACCGCTCACGTCCCAAACGTAAACGATAGTTGTTTCACTATTCCTTGTGCATTGCAATGCATACCTCGATTCGCGTCATACTCAGCATGTTCTTCCTTACAGTGCTCAGCATCGCACAAACGCTCCAGGGAACTGTTGTAACCTCGGACGGCTCACCCGCAGCGGGAGTATTGATTCGTATCGAAGAACTCAACAAACGCACGCTCACCCGATCGGATGGTACGTATCGGTTCCAGGAACTTCCACCAGGCACATACACGCTAAGCATCGGTGGTATCGGATACCAACGCCGGACCGTGATGATCCAACTTACCGGCAGCCAAACGCTCCTCGAACGTACCGATACGGTCGGCATCGAGTCACGCACGATGAATGAGGTTGTCGTTTACGGTGCCTCACGGCGGTTCGAAAAAATCACCGATGCACCTGCTGCAGTTTCTGTGGTACTCCCCCAAGATCTTGAGCGCGCAATGACCCATGGGCAACTTCCTAAGGCACTTGAACACATCCAAGGAGTGGATGTCGTCCAATCTGGAATGAACGACTTCAACGTCAATACGCGTGGATTCAACACCTCGATCAACCGCCGTGTCTTGGTACTCATTGACGGTCGGGATCCTTCGACACCACTGTTGAATTTGCTCGAGTGGAATTCGCTCCAACAACAGATGAGCGACATTCGCTCCATCGAGGTCATCCGTGGACCTGGTTCGGCGCTCTACGGTGCAAATGCCTACAACGGTGTCATTGCAATCACAACGTACGCACCGCGTGAAGTGCTCGGGAGCTATGCAACCATCACCGGCGGTGAGTTTAACACGTTCCGCACAAGCATCCGTCACGCTGGTGCATTCGATCGTTGGGCATACAAGATCACCGCTGGTATTTCACTTCAAGATCAAGCGTGGGTACACTCACGAGACACGACAGCAGGTGGCAAGTTAGAATATCCAGGATTGGCGCGCGATGTTACAGGGCAACTGGTCAACGGTCAGCGCATCACGAGCATTGACTCGCTTATCCAAGCACACCGACGTGCTTACCTCTACAGCGTCACTACTCGTGTGGACTACGATCTTCGCTCCAATGAGCGACTGACTGCCGATATCGGTTATTCGCGCTACGGGAACGAATATTTTGTCAACCAAACGGGGCGCATCCTCATCCCAAACGTCGAGAAACCGTACGCTCGCGTTGCGTACAACAGTCCGCACTGGAATGTCCAGGCGTATTGGACACGACGAGTAACCCCAGAGCCGCAAATCGTGCTCAATGCTGCTGCTACATCAGCAGAGAAGTCTGATGTCGTCGTGCTCGATGCGCAATGGAACGATTCGTTCTTCGGAGATCGCCTGCTGGTGATTGTTGGTGCACAACACAGCTATGAGCACGTCCGAACAGCAGTTGCCGGAGCACTACCGATCATTGATCCGACCCAGCTGCACAACAACTTCTCCGGTTTCTACAGTCAGGCGGAGTATGCAGTGCTCGGCTCGCTGCGACTTGTTGGCGCATTGCGGCTCGATCGCTCCACCTTCTTCCAAACACAGCTTTCGCCGAAAGGTGGCATTGTATGGTCACCGACAGCAGAACAGACGTTCCGACTAACAGTCAACCGATCGTTCCTCCGTCCGAGCTACCCTGACCTCTACCGTCGCTCACCTGCGGGCCCCCCAATACCATTTGCACGCATCGATTCACTTGTGAGCGCCCAAACAGGAGTGCCACGCCTCGGCATCACCACACTCCCTCAGTGGAATCTCGGTAACCCCAGCATTGGTGTTGAATCGGCAGTCTCCTACGAATTCGGGTACAAAGGCGTTCTTGGGCAATCGTTGTACGTCACGCTCGATGCGTACATCAACCAGCGTCGAAATTTCATCAGTGTCCCATTGGGAGGACTTGCACCGAACATCTATCGTCCGGTCCGTTACGGCGACCCTCGTGCAGACTCGATTCTCCGGGCTGAACTTACCAAAATCAACCCAACGTACTTCGACAGGCTTTCGACTGACCGTGATGGTACTGCAGCACTCATCATTACACCGACGAACATCGCCGAAGTCATCGAGCAAGGTATCGAGCTGGGGATCAGTTATTATCTCAGCGACCGGCTCACGATAACCGCCAATGCAGCATGGCTTGGCTATCGTGTCCTCGAAAACAGCCTCACTGCGCAGAAAATCGTCCCTAACACCTCACCTCGCCGGTACAACGTTGGGCTCTCGTACACCGAGCCGCGACGGTTCGACGCAAGTATTACGCTCCGCTACAGCGACCGATTCCCTTGGGTTGCAGGACTCTTCGAAGGTACGGTGCCCGCGTATGCAGTCGTCAACCTGAACGCAGGATACTACATCACAGAAGACCTTCGAGTATCGGTGAACGTCTTCAACCTTCTCGACCGTGCGCACTATGAAATCTTCGGAGGTACCATCCTCCGTCGTTACGCAACTGCGGCGCTCTCCTATGAGCTACGGTAATCCCAGCAGTTGCGAGTATGGAAAGGCAATAGTTCCCTTGCCCCTTACGAAACACCAGCAAACATGACCTATTCACTCAATGGTACTCCACCTGAGAGTGTATCAACAAATCATGATGCTTGCACAGAGGAGCTTCCTCGTACACGTCAAGCATCCCCGTGATCACGTCGCCTTGAGAGCTTGTGCGTTTACCGTTCCTCAATTTCACCACTGAACGTCAATGCCAAACGAGAGCAACGACCACGACCCCACGTTGTAATCCACACACAGAGTCAGTGGACCGAAGCTCCGAGCAACACCGATCGTCCACTTAACATTGCGTACGGTTAGCGTAGCAGTGCTCTCTTGGATGACATCATCTCCCGGATACCCATTATCAGGATCACGGACGACACTACCATCTGGCAACACTCGGAGTAATCCAAGTTGAATTTGTAGTTCCTGCGGCAGTATGTAACGATAGGAGGAACGAGCGGTCAACTGCTCATAGCCGACCCCTGTGTACACATCCACTATCCCCTCGAATCGCTTACTCATGTGTAGGTTCGCAAGCACGAACTCACCACGTGCTTCAAGCTGGGCATTGGTCACACCAACACTTTTCCGAAGGAGCGTACCTTGATAACCGAGCTGCACAGCTACATCAAGGAACGGATCGTGCACGTACTGTGAAATCGAATGCCGCAATCCAATACCCCAGAACGAAAAGCGCCCGATGTTCTGGTCGAAGACTACCGGTGGAATGTAGCGTACCAGCAATTCTGTTCCTGCCACCGCCCCAATCTCTAATTGGGGAACAGCAGCGACGATTGTCTGCATGTTCTGGCCCGGTGGGAGCGAAAGGTAACGCGGAAGTTTCAGGATGAGACTATCAACGACCTGCCGCGTCGAAGCTGGGAGCAAGTTGTAAAGCGGAGCAAATTCGGGGTCCCTTCGCACAAGCTCGAGCAAATACTCTCGATCAATCGTGATGGATGCGGGATCGTTCCCAAAGACTGTTGGTGCAACGTCTGGCACGGTCACTCGACCGGAATCGACTGCTTTGTGGAAGAGCCGCTTGACAAGATCAACCGCTAACCCAGTTGTGTCGCGCAGGACGATGCTACCATTTTCGTAGCCGACGTACTTGCTGTAATCAACTGGCTGTGCCAGTGTTGGGAGCATTGGATGGTACGTTCGCTGATCGTCACGCACCAACCCGACCATCGTGTGGATCCCAAAGCGAATGATCGGGCGCTCAACTTGAGTTGGGATCGCCGCTTGACGGAAGAATCGCGCATTGCTCGTTGCGTTGACCGTCGTGACAAGCGGCTCCATGAATGGAATGCTATTGAGGTCGAAAAGTTCTTTCGAGAGTTTGCGCGTGACGATGACTGCATTGGTATCGTACGCACGGGGATAGTTTTGCGCTGCAAGCTCAGACACGATGATTGCAATCAAAAGAAAAAGCCAGTGCCTCTTCACACTTAAAGCTCAACGATGATTCGACATTCTCAAGCCTGCGATGGAATGCAATCTACAGCATCGGTGCTCGGCGTAGCAACGCTGCTCGTGCGATAAACGTTTCACCATGAATCGACCGATCATGATCATCCCACGCCATGAACTTGCATCGCGGCTCGATCAACTCCGCGCCGAGGGGAAGCGAATCGTATTCACCAATGGCTGTTTCGATATTCTCCACCGTGGGCATGTTGAGTATTTGGCGGCAGCACGACAGCTCGGCGACGTGCTCATTGTCGGGCTCAATAGCGACGCCTCGATACGCCGTCTCAAAGGTCCTGACCGCCCGATCAACCCCCAAGATGATCGCGCTGCGGTACTTGATGGACTCCGTTCGGTGGACATTGTCACCATTTTCGAGGAAGACACACCCGCCCAGCTCATCGCCATCGTGGAGCCAGATGTACTCGTCAAAGGGGGGGATTACACGGAAGCCACGGTCGTCGGTGCTGATGTTGTACGAGCACGTGGCGGACGAGTTGTCATTGTACCATTACTTGAAGGCCGTTCGACGAGCGCGTTGATTGCGCGAATTCGTGCGATGGCATAGCAAGTTCTTGCCCATACGGCACGTGGAGGACAAACCGCGTCCCACGAGGGAAGCGGCGTTCATGCCAGAGCGATCCCATCATCGTTTCCGCAGCAAGCTTTGCCAGCGGCAAGCCAAGTCCTAATCCACGTCGTGTTCCGACTGCCGTATGAGAACGCCCTCTCTTGAACCATGAATAGAGGTGCTGCTCCTCATCTGGGTCAATACCTGGACCTTCGTCGTCCACAATGATTGTCAATGACGACTCATCAGCAGTGCCGGTCACAACAACAACTGAATCGGGAGGAGAGTAACAAAATGCATTCGCTATGATGGTGCGTAGCGCAACACGGAAATTCTCCGCGAGTATAACTGCCTGTTCTGGCAGACTATCCACTGTGAGCTGGAGCGACCGCTCGCGGTTGTATTCATCAGCGCAATAACGAGCCACATCTCGGACGATCATCGCTGGAGAGGGCAGCTGCGGCTGTTCGTGGATAAGTGCGGTATGGAGCTCGATCATCATCGCAATCGAGTCGAGATGCTTCTGCATGATGGAAATATTCTCGGTGATGCGTTTCTGAAGACTGTTGCAGAGTTCATCCCGGGCTGCAGAATCGAGTTGGTGTGCATAGCGCAGCATGTCCACACTTGATTGAATCACCGTCATCGGTGTACGGAATTCGTGGTTGATGAGCGCTATGAGTGCTGCACTCATCTGGCTAAAGTTTTGCTGACGATGGAGCGCTTCCTGGAGCGCCTCGGTACGTTGGGCGACCTGCAATTCGAGCGAGCGCATCAAATCTTCGAGCACCGTGTTCTTCTCTGTAAGGAGTCGCTGGAGCGTGGCAAGCGTTGCATGCGTTCGTACACGCGAGACAAGTTCCGATGAGTTGAACGGTTTGGTTACATAATCCACACCACCGGTAGTAAAGCCACGAACAATCGAATCTGCATCGTTCAATGCCGTAAGAAAGATGACCGGTATCGCCGAAACGTTTGGATTGGACTTGAGCTGCTGGCAGACCTCAAACCCATTCATGCCGGGCATCATCACATCGAGCAGAATTACGTCTGGTTGAACAATCGGGATTCGCTCCAGTGCCTCCACACCACTAGTTGCAAAGCTGACCACAAAGCCTTCGTCACGCAGAGCGGTTGCAGCAATTTGGATGTTTTGCACTACATCATCAACAATGAACACTGTCGGGCGATACAAAGCCGTCATGACAGAACCTCCGAACGTTTATCTGGTTGTTTCTTTTCGACAAATGCGGAGAATCGATCGAGCAACGTCCGCAACGTTGCGATATCGAACTGCGTATATGCAGCACGTAGGCGTGAAAGGTATCGATGGACAGCATCATTCCTTGACGACGACCCTACCTGCTCGAGCGCTGCAATGAAGCGTTCGATGTCTGCGCTCGTAAGATGCTCGATGGCAGCCTTCCACTCACTGGCGGCAATGGATGCTAACATGGTGCGATACTCTTCCTCGATTGTCAGTGGCTCACCATCCGTAGCATCCTCTTCGGAAGTGGAGTGAGAGAGAGCGTTCGTGTAGGGAAGGAAGCAGCATGCAGCATCGAGAAATGCCTCTAATGTCACCGGCTTGAGAAGAATTCGATCGAACAACGACGTATGATCGGGATCGGTAATCGGCGTCGCAGTCACGGCAACAATCGGCAGTGCATGCCAACGCTCACTCTGCCGGAGACCACACGCAAGATCAATCCCGCTCCGTCCAGGCATTTGGATATCCGTAAAGACGGCAACTGGCTCGATTGCATGGACGAGCCGTTCGGCGTCATAGGCGGTTGCTGCTTCATGCACGACTGCTCCATGATGCTCCAAGTATGAACGCAAGAGTGCTCGATTACTCTCGACGTCATCGACAACAACCACCGTGGCTTTATCGAAGGACACCTGCGGCAACGACTCCGAGGTTTGCGGCGGTAGTCCTTCGACGGTAACTTCACGCATGTGTGGTACCACTACGGTAAACACCGAACCACTACCAACCGTACTTCGGACGGTGATCTGACCACCCATGAGTTCGACAAGTCGTTTGCAAATCGAAAGTCCGAGTCCTGTGCCTCCGTACTTACGAGTACTCTGCCCTTCGACCTGTTGGAATGTTTCGAATATTGCGTCGAGCTGATCTGCAGGAATACCTATGCCAGTATCTTCAACTTCGAACATCAATCGCCAGGTACCATCACCGTTCGGTGATCCGAAAACACGAAGCGTCACCCAACCATGTTCAGTAAACTTGATCGCATTTCCAAGCAGGTTAAAAAGAATTTGTCTCATCCGGATGGTATCAAGCTCGACTGCGGCAGGGAGCGTTCCAACCAGTTCCGTACGAAGCTCAATGCCTTTCGAGCATGCCCGCTCAGCAAGAAACATTCTCACTTCTTCGATAAAGATTCGCAAGTCTGTCGGTTCAGGCGATAGCCGCATTCTCCCCTCTTCGAGTTTCGATAGATCGAGGATGTCATTGATGAGTTGCAGCAGTGTCCGCCCACCACTTTGGATGGCGCTAATGTACTCACGCAGAAGTGGATCGGTCACTGATTTATCAAGCAGTGACGCAAACCCCAAAATCGCATTCATCGGCGTGCGAATCTCGTGACTAATGTTCGCCAGAGATTCGCTCTTGACTTGGCTTGCCCGCAGTGCCTCTTCACGGGCACGGATGAGTTCCTGTTCCTGCTCGTATTGCTCGGTGATGTCCCGGACTGTTCCTCGCAGGAGCACAACCTTTCCTCCAGATACTACTGGCTCCCCATGGCATTCCATCCATCGCTGTTGTCCATCACCACGTATTATTCGGTAGCGCATTGTGTAAGGTTGCTTCGATAGAACCCCTCTTTGAAGAGTAGTAAACCAACGTTCGACATCACCGGGATGTATATGCTCACGATAGCTGTGCAAGTGGATTGAACCTTGCACAGGGGGAACTTTGAGAATGAGCCACAACTCATTGGTGGCGGTGAGCAATAGTGAATCCGGATCAATTTCCCAGCTAGCCATACGCGCCATGCGTTGAGACTCTTCGAGTAAATGTTGGAGCTTCTGTTGCTGTTGCCGTTGTTCAATAAGCAGTGTTTCATCAACTACGATACCAATAAGGCAGAGCTCCTCAGTAGATGGTGACTGCGTAAGATGCGCAATAGCCCGAAAATGCTTCCGTTCGCCAGCGGGGGTGATAAAGTCATAGGTTACAACACACTGTCCATGCCGTTGGCGGTAGAGCGTACGAACTTTACTGACGAATGCTTTCAGATGTTCACGGTGCATACAGCGCTGCCACGGGTGGAGGAGCGCTTTCCCCTGTACCTCCGGTGCAATGCCGTGGAGCATGTACATCGTCTCGTCCCAGATGGGCAGCATCCCCCGCAAATTGATTTCCCAAACGCCGATACCTGCTCCGCGCGTTGCCAATTTTATACGTTTGTGGAGCTGTTCTCGAGCCCTGCGTTCTTCCATGAGTGTGGTAATGTCATCAATCACCCAGAGAAGTTGTTCGACACCTGGACCATCGCTGCGGTGTCTGAAGATCGCCACGCGTGTATAGAACCAGCGCCAGTTCTCCAGCTTCCCTCTCATGCGGAAGATGCACGTGCTTGTCTCCCCTTCCGTTAGTCTGAGCGCCTCCTCCATGCAATTCGTCATGCGTCCAATGTCTGCTGGATGGATGAAGGCGCAAAGCTCATCGAAGCTGGTACGAGTGATTTCGATCGAATTCCATCCAAGGACACGTGCATTACCAGCATAGACAAAGCGGCACTTGGCTACATCGTAAATCAACACCGCTTCTGGTATCGTGCGCATGATGCGGTTGAGCGTATGGAGGATGCGCTTAATTTTACGCTCTTGCCGCACGTGCTCGCTCATATCACGAATCGAAAGCATAACGTAGCGGTGACGTCCAATCGTTTGCAGCGAAGATGAAAGCTCTGCAGGGAATGGACGTGTAGTCCTATGGAGAAGGTGGAACGTACCCCGTACAGTAACATCGAGACCGGACGTAATGAGCTGTCCGAGTAAATGATTGATTGCAGGCCGCTCCTCTGGATGCACAAGCGCCCGGATATGGGTGTTTTGAAGTTCGGAGGCGTCATAACCAAAGCACATCTCGCAGCGTGCATTTGCATCCACGATGGTCCCATGTTCAGTCAAGATCAGTAAACAATCCGGTCTTTGTGAAAGAAGCCGCTGTGCAACTGCCGAGGTATGACTACTTCGCTGCCATCGTTGTCATAGCACTATGAGCGCAACGGTTACCGCGATACTAAAAACGGTTCCCAATCCAGTGCGGATCGTCTCGGGAAGCACCCCCACAGTAAAGAGCATCTTCGTCAGCCATAATAGGACGATGATGCCTATGATGACCGCACCGATGCTCACCTGCGTTTTTCGTGTATCAGTCGAGATCATACCATGTAAGTATCAACTGCTGTGCCACCAAATGCACGCACCACAAACTACTTATCGGCAATAAGTTCCGCCGACTGAAAAATACTATAAATGCCTATGGACAGTCAAAAAGAAATGGAATCTGGTGGGAATAGATTGTGTCCGTTCGAGTTCGGCGCACAAACAGTCTTACGAGTCGAGGAGCACACTAACCGCATCAGCAACCTCGGCTGCGGTGATGGCATCAATCGGCGATGCTGAACGTACAATGACACGCTCCCCAAGTGGTCGCCACCGTGCAGGACTTTGCGAGGGTGGTTCTGATGGATAGATCCCAACAACTGCACGCCTTAATGCTGCAGCAATATGCAGCACACCAGTCGAATTTGCAATGACGACTGCCGCACGCTCAAGAACCCCCATGAGCTGCTGGAGCGAAAGTGTTCCGCAGAGATTTACTGCCGTCGGTACAGCATCAACAATTGTACTGCAAAGCTTTGCTTCGCGAGCAACTCCAGTGATGACAATCTGATGGTCTCGGAATCGTTCCGCAAGCAGCGTAGCAAGGACAGGGAAGTGTGCCCACCGTGGTGCAGAGCCTCGCCCACCAGGATGTACAACAATAAATCGCTGACCAATACCTGCACGTTTCAGAAGCGCATCTACCTCAGAGTGCACAGTTTCCGGTACTGTTGGCCGCATCAATGTGACGTCAGCGCGCTTCCCTGTAATGTATTCGAGCATGCGAACGTTGTACTCCGCTTCGTGGTATGCAGCAGTGCGACGGTGATCAGGAACGCGGATGTTGTACAGCACACTCCACCAACGATAGCGCGTCCCTACTCGAAGTGGAATTCCAGCACGCCACGCGTGCCATGCTTCCTCTGAAGATGCTCGCGGGAAAAAGAGTGCATCGAACGGAGTGCGACGCAGGATCAGCTCCAGTGGGGTTCGATCCACGAACATGCAAGCATCGGCACCTACCGTCCACTCAAGAAGCGGTGCAGTGCGGCTGTGCGCGATGACAACGACCGTCACCCAAGGGAACTCTTGACGCAGCGCGCCTACCAGTGGAAGCGTGAGCACCATGTCTCCCAAGTGATCAGTGCGGACAACGCCGATTGTGCGCGCATCAGCGATGATGCGCTGTGCACGCTCCGTTCGCATGACGCTTACCCTGCAACCACTGAACCGAAGAGCGTGGCACTGGTAGCACGCTCAATTCGCACGTGGATGTAGTCGCCAACGACGTATTGATGGCTCATCCCTACATGTGGGAAAATCACAACCTTGTTCGTATCAGTCCGACCTTGCCAGTGGGCAGGATCACGTTTGCTTGGTCCTTCGACGAGGACTTCGAACATTTTCCCAATTTCCTGTTGGTTGATCTCCCATGAAATGCGATTCTGACAGGCGATGACTTCCTCTAATCGTCGCGCTTTGACCTCCTCCGGAACGTCATCTCCCATCTTCCAGGCTTTCGTGTGTTCTCGTGGAGAATACTTGAACATGTATGCTCCATCATAGCGAACAATCTCCATGAGCTCAAGCGTTTTGCGATGGTCGTCCTCGGTTTCGGTGCAAAATCCGACGATGATATCCGTCGAGAGCGCACAACGTGGAATCGTCGAACGAATTTTTTCAATGCGTTCACAGTACTGTGCTACCGTGTAGTGCCGGTTCATGAGTTTGAGGATTCGGTCGCTCCCTGACTGAACAGGCAAGTGGATGTAGGGACAAATGTTCGGGTATGCTGCCATCGTTTCGATGAGCGCATCGCTCATGTCGTAAGGATGCGACGTCGTATAGCGAATCCGCATGGAAGGTACTGCCTCCGCAACTGCAGCAAGCAATTGAGCAAAATCACCATTACCATCGGGATCACGGTAGGAGTTAACGTTCTGCCCCAAGAGTGTGACCTCGCGAAAACCATCCTCCCACAGTTGCACCGCTTCGCGGACAATGCTTGCTAATGGTCGCGAACGCTCACGCCCGCGCGTGAATGGCACAACGCAGAAGGTACAGAACTTATCACAGCCTCGCATGATAGATATCCACGCACTAATACCACGGGTGCGAATCGGCGTGATGTCGTCGTAGGTTTCCACCCGCGAGAGCTTGACGGCAATTCCTTGTTCACCCTCGAACGCTCGTTCGACTAATTCCGGCAAACGGCGATATTCATCGGGACCGACGACCAGATCGACGAGCCCTTGCTCTCCAAACAACTGTTGACGAAGCCGCTCCGCCATACATCCAAGGACACCGACAACGAGCTCCGGCTTACGCTTGCGCATGCTCCGAAGATGCTTGAGCCGCTGGTGAATCTTCCGCTCAGCATTATCGCGGACTGCACATGTGTTGAGCAGTATGACGTCTGCATCGGCATCAGAATCGGCAAGACGATACCCATGACGCACCAAGATTGATTGCACTATCTCGGTATCGTTGAGGTTCATCTGGCAGCCGTAGGTTTCAACATACACGGCATGACCGTTCACCCTCTGGACGACGTGGTCGTCAACCGGTGCAGCTTCGATGACGGGAAGCTCGATTGTCGTCATAGGAACGCTTTGCTCGATGATTCAACTTGCTGCAAACTTACCGTCCTTGAGAACGGAGGTGAATGCCAACAGTACCCCATTTCATGCATCGGTAAAACGTAGCGACGTTAACGTTTCCCACGACGCGCTACGGAAAATGTGATCATCCATGCGGCAAACCGCATCCCTCCGCTCGTCGAAAGGTCCGTCACTGGCACATGGTATTGCACGCCAGGACGGAGGTGCCATTCTTCATCGAGGTGGATACTCGACTCAAGGCGCATAACAATCGCTGCTTGAAAACGCTGCACCCCCAGCATCGGACCATTCCGAACTGTTGCTGTCGTTCCTCCACCGGGCAGTTGGAGCGCTACAATCTCCCCGTTGGGCAAGCGCACCGTGGTATCTACAAGCGATTTGATGTGGCTGACATTTGCTGACGTCACCGTCCCAAGATTTGCACCAATGCTGGCTGCGATAGCTTCGCTTTGCATGGGGACAAATCGCACATAGGGCTGCGCCCACACTGTCCACATAGAGAACGTCATCTCCTGGCGAAATTCAACAGGGATGTTGCTGAACTGTTGGCTACCATCACCGCTGACAAATGTGAGTGCCTCCTGCTGACGGTACCGCGAAACTGCCGAACGATAGTCCAGACCTGCACTAATCCCAAGTCGAAAGGCTGCCTCTGCTGTTGCCGGTAGCTCATAAAATACTCCTGCCAAACTTCCACTTCCGCGTCCACCTGTAAATGGTGGGCAGTCGCACGTATCGAGGTATTGCCCTTGCTGGACAACGATGGGAATGCCGACGATAAGACCACGGTAATCGTAAAGGGAAATCTCTGGAGCGATTGGGGATGCCTCTCCCCGCCGCACTACCTGCGCCGATAGCCCGCACGTAAGAAACAACAAGAGAGTAACTTTTCCAAATGTCATCATGTCACCTGCGAAGGAGTGCCTCGTTCTGATGAGCGTAAGAGCACCGTATCGAAAATAGCTCGCACTGTATTTTGGCACATAGAACAATGCTACCATAGAAGACGTGATAGAGACAGACTCATTGAGCAGCGAGCTTGCCATTCCCAAACCTGAACATATTCCCCTTTTTGAACAAGAAAGTGTCCGAAGTGTCGCCGTGCGAACGTTGTTGCGCGTCGCAACGACCCAACTCGATGCTGATCGACTCATACACGATGAGCTCAGAGCCCATCCACAGTGGAATGAGTTCGAGCGAGCTCTCTATCAAGAGCTCGTCTTAGGCACGTTGCGGTTGCGGTCGAAACTCGACTGGGTGCTCACAGGATTTTACCATGGAGAATTTTCCAAGTGTATGCCTGTGGTGCAAGAGATACTGCGAGTGGCAGTCTACCAAATTCTCATGATCTCGAAAGTCTCTCCGCTCGAGGCAATCACAAGCGCGTGTCGTTTGACAAGTCGTATCAAGGGTGAACAGTATGCGACAAAGCTCGGTGGCGTCCTCCGCGCCATCAGTCGCAACGTTGCCGCGATTCGCTATCCCCCCCGTGATCAGCTTGCGTTACACCTTTCCGTTGTGTACTCACATCCACTTTGGCTTGTCGAACGCTGGGTTGAGCGATATGGCGAGGATATCGCCGAACAAATGCTTGCAGCGAACATCGAGCGAGCACCGCTCTACTTGACAGCAAACCGGCTACGCACTGAAGACAATACCTTGCCGGCGTGGATGGAACAGCATGCGATACCATTCGACATCTCACCGCTTGCACCTCGGTTGGTCCGAACGAACCCGTTCTTGGATATTGCAGCTCTCCCGCTTGCAGTTGAAGGGCGTGTGTATGTCACCGACCCAATGTACGTTTCTGCAGCTGCACTACTTGCCTCTCATTCCCCAAGCCGGATACTCTACGCATGTGCGACACCGAGCATTGCACTTTTACCGTTCTGGGAACTTGCATCCTGCAACCAATGCACGATCACTGTTCAGGTTGAGCACGGAGTGCTCCCTGGTTGGCTTGAACACACTTGGCGTCAGTTGGAGTGGACACACCTTGAGCTCCTTCCGACTGAGAGCGATGCACAATTCGACGCCATAACATTCGAAGCACCATCGAGTGGAATAGGGCTCTGGCGCCGAAAGCCGGAAGGGAAATGGCGAATTGATTCGTGGGACATCCAACGTGCTGCACGTCGGAGCCGTGAGCTCTTCGATCGCGCAATAACGCACCTTTCACCAGGTGGCATCCTCGTCACAATCGTTGCCTCGCTCGAACCTGCCGAGACAATCGGTCTGGTTGAATGGATATCCGCAATGCATCCAGAGTTACAGCTGATTTCTGCCGACGAACACATCGTCGCACCATCGCTGGTACAATCCGACGGTACGCTCCAATCCTTTCCACATACTCATCGGTGTGATTCGGTGTTCGTAGCACTCTTCCAGAAACAGTCGTGATCGCTGTGTGGGCATTCCTCCTTGCTATCGCGATTGGTACAGCACAAGAAGCGCCACCGTGGCGTGAAGCACATCCGTATGCTCGTTGGCAGTGGGAGCAGCGTCGCTATTCAGATCCACGGAGTGGCATCATTCCACCTGACGCAGCGCTCAAGGATGCACAACTGGCACGACGCCTCCTCGATCGTTTGAGTCGTCAAGCCTCACTCCTTTCGATCGTGCATCCCATCGGACCAACCAATGTTGCTGGTCGTATTCGCGCGCTTGTGTTCGACCGTCGTTCGTCGCAAGTAATCATGACCGGCGGGGTCACCGGTGGTATTTGGCGTAGCATTGATGGCGGCGCATCGTGGGTGCGTAGTACGTCGCCAACATTTGTGCCCGGCGTGTCGAGCTTGGTGCAGAGCCTTCGCACACCGGACGTTTGGTATGCAGGTACAGGAGAGGGGCTCTCAACCACAGAACGTCGTACCTCTACGTCCCTGCGTACAATTGGAACGGGCACGGGCATTTACCGTTCGACTGATAATGGAGCAACGTGGTATCCAATCTCCCCACCAATCGTCGCTCAACCTAACACTCTGCCTACGCACGCTTGGCAAATCGTTTGGAGACTTGCGGTCGCCGAACATACGTTGACGGAGACACTCTACGCTGCGTGTTATGGAGGCATCTACTCATGGAGTGGCACACAGTGGAGGCTCGAGCTGGGTGACACAACGCAACCGGCATTTTGTACCGAGATTATCGCAGTCGGAGATAAGCTCTACGCTGCTCTTGGTGCCTGCGACGATGGAACGACTCCGTCGCAATACGGCATTTACGTCCGTCACGTGGATAGCACACACTGGCAGAATATTACTCCCGCAGGATTTCCTCTCTCAGCGCGACGAATATTCCTTGCAGCATCATCGGATGGAAGTGTGCTCTACGTGTTCACTCAAGAGCCTCAATCATGGAACGAGCGTTACCAAAGCTTTGCGTCACTCCATACCCTATGGAGATACTCATCAACAACGGGGGTATGGTCAAATCGTTCTGGATGGCTACAACTACTCGCTAATCCGCAGAGAATGCCACTGGAAACGCTGGGCGGGTACTGCATGGCACTTGCAGTACATCCAACGAATCCCAACGCTGTGTATGTGGGAAGCACCGATGTCTATCTTTCACTCGATGCTTGCGTAGCCTCCGCAATCCACATGGGAGGTTATCCATACCAAGTAACAGCAGGCTCGCTTCATCCTGACGTTCATGCACTTGTGTTCCCTCCCAACGACCCTGGCAAACTCTACGCGGCGACAGATGGGGGCATTTACATGACATCTACTCCAATGCCATCGAGCAAGGCACAGTGGACATCACTCAACGAAGGTCTCACAACAACACAAGCCTATCACATCGCACTCAACCGTGCAGTGCAAGGGGATCGATTCGTTATCGCAGGGTTTCAGGACAATAGCAATTGGTACACCCGAAATGCAGCATATGGTGAACCGTGGACCTTCGCATACGGCGGCGATGGTTGTCGAGTTCTCGTAGCCGAACGTGGGAATCTCATCCTGGCATCGTCGCAATTTGGCAGTGTGTACGCACTCGATGGTCGAAGTGGCGCTCTCATCCGTATGCCATCACCACCCCGCAGAGGTTCTGCATTCGTTACAGAGATAGCCTACGATGAATCGCTCCACGCCGTGATTCTCGCGCTGGACAATGCACTCTATCAGCTCAGGTATTCACGAGGTTCGTTCGACGAAATGTGGACGCAAGTTGCCATACTTCCTCGGAACGATCTCATCACTACTATTGCTGTGCGCGATGGAATTGCACTTGTCGGCACTGCAGAGGGTCGGCTCTATCAGTGCGATCTCGTACGTGGAATAGCCGACGAAATCATCACTGCTCCAATTCCTCGAGGAGGCTTCATCGCTGCTCTCGATTGGGATGTAGAAGACCGAAACCGCATCATTGTCACAATATCGAACTATACGCTCCCAAGTATCCTGGGTACATGGGATGGTGGAAAGACTTGGCGATGGGTTGGTGGCTCACTCGATAATGATTCGAGCCACTGGGGACCATCAGTACGGGTGGTGCGCTCTCTGGTACGAGATGGCAAGAGGCTCTACATCGCGGGGACAAGCATTGGAGCGTTCATTGCTGATACGCTCGATGAACAGACAGAATGGCAACCACTGGGAATGACGACGCTTGGCGTACTGCCTGTCGAAGCGATTGATGTTCGTTCTACCGATGGCTACACAGTGATTGGCACCCATGGTGGTGGTATCTTTTCATGCACGCTCCAGCCAGGTACATTCAGTGCAGAAGAGCAATCAACACCGACTGAGTTCTTGGTTGAACATCCTATCCCGAACCCGTCAAGTGATATCGCAATCATCCGTGTGCACCTGCCACGCGGTGGCATGGTCTCACTGCAACTATATAATGCTCTGGGGAAAATGATCTTAGAAAAGCGCTTGTACCAAGCGAGCGCTGGGATTGTGCCAATCCTCATCACAGGAACTGAGAGTGGCTTGCTACCCCCAGGTGTGTACGTTTACCGTGTTCAGTGGGAACATCGAACTGCGAACGGAGTCTTGGTGAAAGCTCACTAACATGAAGAGTGAGTGGTTAGCATTCCATTCACTCAAGCATCCTTTCACATTGAGTTGGCGTAGGGTGATTAGTTCGCATTCGATGGAATGCGGAGCGAGACTATTTGTTTGCCGACTTGGGTTTTTACTTCTAACATGATCACATCGCCTGGCTTTTTGCTTGCAATGAGCGATCGGAGCTGACCAGGTGACTCAACAGGCTTCCGATCTGCACTGAGGATGACTGAATTTGGTGAAAGCCCGCGCATATACGCTTCGCTATAGCGCTCTACGTAGGTTACTTCGACGCCACTTGAGACATCGAGCTTATCCTTAGTTTCAGCACGGAGTGGTGCTACGGAAAAACCGAGATCATCGAAGCGAACTGGTTCTTTTGAATCTTGGGACTTGCCAAGTGTTGGTTCGGAGGAAGAATCTGTTGTCGCAACGGACTCATCGCGTGCTTCAAGCCGAACTTCTTTGATGATTTCTTTCCCATCGCGCCAGATGCGAAGCTTAACCTTGTCTCCTGGCCTACGCTGGAGGATGAGCGTTTGCAGTTGATTCGGTGAATTGACTGGGACACCATCGAGTTCCAATATGACATCCTGAGTCTTGATGCCAGCTTTATCAGCAGGTGAATGCTTGAGTATGTCGTTGACGATCACACCCTGCACCGTTGAAAGCCCAAGTCCTTTAGCATCTGTATCATCAACAGCGCGAATCGTGACACCAATGTATGCACGAGTGACTTTACCATGTGCAATCAAATCACGAGCCACTACGCGCACAATATCCACCGGAATTGCAAAGCCATAACCCGCAAAATACCCCGTCCCCGAAGCGATCGCAGTATTGATACCGACGAGCCTTCCATCGAGTGTGAAGAGTCCACCCCCACTATTGCCTGGGTTGATTGCGGCATCAGTTTGGATGTAGTTTTCAATCGCAAATTGACCCCTATTGAGACCCATCCCGCCACGACCGACAGCACTGATAATTCCTGCTGTCACCGTAGAATTGAGTGTTACCAGTGGATTTCCTACCGCGATTACCCACTCACCGATTTTGATATCATCGCTTGTGCCGAGATAGGCGACCGGAAGGTTGGTAGCATCAATTTTGATGACGGCAAGATCCGTCAATGAATCACGCCCAATAAGTTTAGCGGTGAACTCGCGTTTGTCACTCAAGCGCACACGGATGCCGCCATCGGTTGTCGCGCCCGAAATGACGTGATTATTCGTTACGATGTAGCCATCACTGGTGATGATGACACCGGAGCCTTGACCGAGCGGCACATTGCGTTTACGCTTCCCTTTATCAGAATCTTCCTGGTTGCGCTCACGGCGACGGAATGGACGGAAGAAATCTTCATCCTCCCACGGGCTAAAAAATCGGAAGAATTCGTCAATAGTTTGCTCGCCTCCATCTTTTCCAAGCACTTCGATGTAAACCACAGTCGGCTGCACAGCAGTTGCAGCAGCAACAAACGCATCGTTCAATGCTCGTACATTGTCAGGGACTTTAACAGGAGGTTGCTTTGCACCGATATCGGGAACACTTTGTCCGAAGAGCTGTGCTATCGGAAAGGTGGATAGTTCTGCAACAAGGAGGATTCCCACCACGACACCGATTCCGACCAACGCTATGGCTCGAAGGTACTGACGACGCTTAACGATAGCACGCATAGCTCTCAGCGATGTAAAAAGTGACATGGATATCCATTGAATTCGTGCCCAAAGACGTATGCTGCATTCGCCTTGTTGTAAAAGGAGCTCCCCCTTGGAAGGTACCAAGGGGGAGCATCCAATGCTATCTGTATGGTGGTCTACTTCTCGATGATAACAGGCACTGTTTCGGTGTACGAGCCACTACGCATACGGAGCAGGTATGAACCGCTCGCGATCCCGTTGGGCACAAAGCGGACGGTGTATTCTCCAGCTTTCAATTCACCGCGAACGAGAGTGGCTATTGCTGCCCCGCTGGTACCAACGAGCTCGAGCGTTGTTGGCGCATCGTAGCCAATACCAAAGCGAATATCGGCACCACTGCCATCAATTGGATTTGGGTTCACTCGTATACCGAAGCTCGAGGTTGTGATCTTCACAAAGCGGAGGTTAAATGCGCAAACGGGGTTGATCCGCATGATACCATCGCGTGTTTGAACAACGACACATTGGTCGTTGACCGTGACGGTTTCAAGCTTGACCAAAAACCCTCCGCTGGTTGGTAAGACCGAGGGCAATGTTGCCGTGAATTCTACCCCAAAGAGGTCGTCACCTTGCTGAACGCGGAGTGGGGTCGTCCCGTTAAGGGTAAACTCAATGGTACCCTGCGAAGACTGAGCGTCGAAACTGACTGTGACATCATTCCCGATGGTCCACCCTGCTGCTGCCAGCGGGCCAAGGATTCTGATTACTGGTTGACCATTTTGCAGAATCGGAGCAAAAGCGCTGACGTCAAACGTCACCCGCATGCGGAAGGATGTCACACTTCCCATCGTCACAGGTTGAGCTGCCTGGAACCGGACGAGCTTGGGTAACGATTCGCTACCCTGCGGAATGTCGAACGTTTCCGTAATAGTGGCGATTGTTGTCGTTTGCTGCAATCCATTGCCGCTGAGATTACCAGTGTATTCCGTTGGATCATTATTGATGCGGAGGACAATTTGTGCCGTATGAGGTCCACCCGGTACAGACGGTGTAAATGGAACGATAAGGTCGTACGTACCATTTTTCGGAATCGGGTTCGGTAGGGGGAGATTAGTAGGTGCGCTGAACATGTTCGCTGCCGCACCCATGAAGCGAACAAATGTCAAACTCGTCACTGGGACATCGCCAGTGTTGGTGACTCGGACGGTTAGATTCGTGGTGCTGCCGACGCAAACGTCCCCAGACGCAGGCGAGACGTTGATTCTCGCCACGCCGCTATAGGCACTTCCATTCCAGACAGAACGCGCTTCCTCGAGTGCATCGCTCACTGTCACTAACGTAGCGGTATTCGTGACATTGACACCGGGTGTTTGAACGAAATAGCTCGCATCGAACGTGACACTCTCACCAGGCAACATAGTTCGCGGTAGGTTGAGTGACTGACGATCGAACGTGAAGTTTTCCGTTCCATAGACACCATCGTTGCCAATGGTACCTGCAACAACCGGTACAAGGTCCGTCAGGTGAAGTGTATCAGCATATTGCCACTGGCCGCGACCGAGGTTGGTAACAGTGACTTGCTTGACGTCCGGTACAGTACCTGCTTCAATTGGTCCGAATGTCACCGTAGGTATTATAGCAACCCGTGGAGCAATTCCAACACCAGTAAATGTTGCGCTGCGAGGCTCGCCGGTGCTATTGGCAAAGGTAACGGTGATTTCGTGCGGCCCTACTGCTCCCGGCGCAAAATACACGTAGATCGGCTTTCCAACAACACTTGAGTAGGATTGCCCAGGAGGAATATCAACGACTGGAATCTGATCAAGGGGTGGATCGAACGAGAATGCAGCACCATTACCGTAGGCATCGTTCGTAATGGAGACCCCCTGCACTGTCACAGCTTGAGTACCATCATTCCGTGGATCGAGCGCAGCAATAGTTTGCCAATCGCTCAGGTAAGGATAAGGTTGGGTTGGGTTGATGCGTTTTTCACCGAAATCGAGCGGTGCAACCGATAGACCTGGCTTGACACCGCGTCCGCGGAGGTAAACAACAGAGTCAATACGGTTAGCATCACTGGAAAAGGTAATGGTGGCGGTATAAACCTGTTCCACAGTTGGTGTAAACGTTACTGTATAGTTCCTCGAATCGTTGCCTCCACCTTGTTCGCTCAAGACAAGTGGTGCATTAGGGGAAATTTGTTTAAGAGCATTTTCAGCAACGAATGCTGCATCAGTCGGACCTTGAGCTCCTGTGATGGTGAGACGGACGTTCCCACGACTGAAGACGGTAAACGTCCGGGCAAGCGAGGTCCCTACGCCTACATCACCAAAGTCGAGCGGTCGTGCTATAGGGTGTGATACATCAATGACCGGTTCACCTGTTTGCCCCAGCACTAAGCGTCGGTATCGGAAGATGCAATCATCGCCAACGCCAATGGAATCACGGACGACTCTATCGTTGGTAGCAGTGTAGCGAATCGTGATCTGGCGACGCTCCTGGGGCTGGAGATCAAAGGGAATTGGGTTGTTGACAATTTCAAATACGCCTTGCCCGCCATTTTTGAATTCGAGTCGTGTTACACGAATCGGCGCTGTACCTTCGTTGACAACTTCGAGTGTGCGTGTCGCAACATCACCCTTTCGCATCATACCGAAATCAAGATCGTTCGGTTGGATAGTAATCCGACGCGCTTTGTACTCGACCACAATTACTGTATCGTTCCCTGCACGATCGCGGAAGACAACGTATGCAATGGCATCTTGATCCGGATCGTCAACTGTCAAGCGCCATCGCGTCGAACGCGTTTCTCCTGGGATGAATGGATCATAATCGAGTGTGTAGTTCCGTGTATTCTCCGGATCGAGGTAAATCATCGCTAAATTGGAGCGAATTTCGTCGTCGTTCGGGTAGTCAATGACTTCTGCATCTCCACCGCTTACTCCACTGACAGAACCATCGCAATTGACGATATAGCGGGGAACTGGTGGGATGGTGTCAGGCAATTGCACTGCAAATGCTGCACTCGTTGGGTGACCGTACGAATCATAGCGACTGCCGCCATACGAGTATGCTGCAAATGGTTGGCTGCATCGGATTCGGAACGCACCGACTGGAATGCTCAACGCCTTCGCCGCATAACGCTTCCCTTGATAAGTAACAGGGAACACATCGCCTACATTCGAACCGAATACTGTCGCCACAGACCGCCACGTGATCTGGCCTCCAACAACTTGCCCCCACTCTAAGTCGGAAGGTATCGCATTGTTCTCTGTCAAGGGATACACTAAAATGACGTAGTTCTGAGCGAATGGAGTCAGTAGTGCTCCCCGCGCTCCTGGTGTACAAAAGAGGATTTCTCGCTGGTATTGCTCGACTGGATAAATCGTAAGCTGAAATGGATCAGTTAAAACGCCGTCATCATCCTGACCTGGATTGAAGAAGGTCACTCCAATCGGTTTATCACCAGAAATTGCGGTGACGCCTGCTAAACCATCTGGTGTCGCACGCTCATAAATGAACCCCGTACCTTCAATGCCACCTTTGGATTGAATATTCCGCCAATAGCTGCCATTTCGAAACACTCTGGTATTTGGCTCTTTTGCAAAAATCTTAATCATTCCTGCATTCCTCCGCGAAGGAACACGCGGAACAAAGTACATCTTCCCCCACAGGTCGGTTGGAATCTCCATGTCCGCAATAAAATCACATGCATAGACATCAGTCGGCACATTCGCACATTGGTTCCCTGAAAGTACTGCTACTGGTTTGGTCGATGATACAAGTGTACCGGAAAGGTCACCTTCTTTTGCATCATCTCGCGTGCTGACTACAAGCACATCACCACGGTTAAGTGTCCAGGTACGCGATTGGCCAGGACGCAAGCCACTGGCAGTTATCGTTTGAGAATTGCCTCCGACTTTGATCGTAACTCGTGTATTGTCGTATGGTGCGGTCACCGTGAATTCGCTCGGTAAGACTAAACTCGGATACATCCATGTCATGTCAGCCATTGATGAAATAATATACTCTTTGCCGAGCGTATGCACAGGATATGCAAGGAAGGAATCCGTTGTGTATTGAAATCTCGTCACACCATAGACGACTATCGGTGCGTTTGCTTTAATATGTATTCCTGCGCCAGGCCACACCTGATCGGGAGGAGCTGGGCTGGAGGAACTTTTCGAATAGGCTTGCCCTGTCCCCGGAGCGATGACCACTTCGATCACATCGTTAGGAATTGTATACCGAATTGTCTGGAACCCCCGCCCTTCTACTTCAATGAGCACTCTGGTTCTGGTCGCAGAGGCGATGTACAATGCTAATGCATTTCCCCCACCAATTACTTCTTCATAGCACGGTGGGAAAGAAAAGTAGAACTCTGTACCCGCAGCGCCTCCATCCCGGGCAAGAAGGGCAACTAATTTCTCTCGAATTTCATCCTTTGATTCCTGACGACTATTACCGCTCCATGCAGGGAGTAATGCTGTAACAACGAGCGCAGCAACAAGCAGGACGCGCTGTACCATGATTCACCTCACAAAATGTTTAACGAAAAAGCAGACCATTGTTTGCATTGCAGTAATGCGCCATTATCATCATTAGTTTCATTTGACGATACTGTTTTAACCCAAAATAAGAAAATATTTTGTTCAAACCAAATCAGTGGCGTAACAGCGAAAGTACCTCCGCTATTCGCTATGAGCCTCCTGGATGGTTAGTCGGCGGCGGCTGAGTTCTTCAAGCAATAATGTACGTCGCTCTGCTCCCCATCGCTCAATACTGACATCTTGGTTTGAATGAATTGTAATGGTGATCGTCTCCGGTGTGATTGCAATGCTTACGTGCTGAACACGTTGCTGGCGGCGACGATCGAGTCCTTCTGCAACACGGAGGCACGCAGCCATCCATCGGACGGCATACTGCCATCGTTCAGGCAGTATAGCAAAGTGCTCATGCCGACGTTTGGGATGGCTTTTGCGGTGGTAGCGGGCGACATTCGCGATGATTTCTGCCTCCGAACTGCTAAATCCTGGCATTACCGCATTGCTGATAAGGTAGTAACTGTGCTTGTGATGTTGATCAGGGGCAATGTGGTAGCCTACATCGTGGAGAAGTGCTGCTGCTTCGAGCAACTCCCGTTCTTCATCGCCAAGCCCGTGCAATGAGGAAAGTTGATCGAAAAGCTCAAGTGCCAACTTCGTAACATGCCGAGCATGGTTTCGTTCGACGCCGTAACGACGACACACGTTCTCAATCGTTGCTTCCCGTAAATGCACTAAGTGGTGGTACTGTGCGGTATCACGAAGATGTTGCGCGGTATCGAAGACGACTCCTTCGCGGAGTGCAAATGTTGACACCGTCACACTCTCGATCCCGAGATTCTCAAGGAAGCACTCAGCAATCAACGCTCCTGCAGTGAGAATGTCTGCACGTCCTGCATCAACACCCGGGATGCGTTCTATCTGACGGACTGACCGCGCATGAACGATACGCTCGATGGCATGCATCAGTGCTTCCCTGTCGATGCGCCGACCATGAATCTGCAGAGAATTCGCAGTATCCATCCCAAGGGCGACGCGCGCAAGTGTCTCCCACGTCCCAGATGTTACAGCTACGATTTCCCACCCAACTTCCCTTGCTCCTTCAAGGATCGGTGACCACTGCCCACGGAGGAATTCACGAGCTTTCACAATTGCCTTATGACGCGAAAGCTGATGAAAGAACTGTTCTGTGATTCTAATCGCACCGATCTTATCGCTCCGCACGAAGTGGAGTGCTCCACGTTGACCAATGGCAACCTCGGTCGAACCACCACCAATGTCGCAGACACAGAGTTTGTTCGTCACGTATGGTAGGCCATAAATGACGCCGAGGTAGATGAGCCGTGCTTCCTCTTCACCAGAGATCACCTCTATCCGTATGCCCGTCCGTTGCTCAACTGCACGAAGAAATTCCTCGCGGTTGTGTGCTTCCCGGACAGCACTGGTACCGACAGCCCTTATGTAGGCACCAAGCTGATGCGCCATCTCCACAAAGCGTTCCATTGCTTCCACACCGCGGGTAATGGCATCGGGCTGTAAGTACTTAATGTCACCACCGGATTGCCCCAGCCGCACAACCTCCCGATCCCGGCTGAGCACCTCAAGAGTATTCCCTTCACCGACACGAGCGACGATCATATGAATCGAATTTGTCCCGACGTCAATGGCAGCAATCGGCAACTGTGCGACTGTTGGCGCGTGATTCATGCAACATGGCGTCTGTTTTTCTTCGCAGAAAGGTTGGCAATAGGCGCACGCCCTATAAAACGCCGAACAAATCCACGTACATAGATTTCAAATCCAGCAATAATTGTTGACAGGAGGAAGATCGCCAGGATTACCCGCGCCATCGTGTGAGTCGAGTCGTTACGTGCACAAAAATAGAGCACCCTCGGTGGGAGACGGTGCTAACTTTGTCCGACCATTGCTTGCTACTATTCCTATGCGCTATGACTGGCTCGATTCTCTGCGTGGCATTGCAGCACTGTGGATGATCGAAGTGCACGTTGTGGATGTTGCATTGAATCCTCGATGGTACAATACCTGGTGGTTTCCCTGGCTGAGTCTTACCCATGGATTTGTGGCAGTTGCATTTCTCTTTTGCGCTGGGGGAGCATTCGCAATCACGCTCGAACGTAAGCTTACCGCATACCGTCGCTGGGAACGCCCGCTTTGGGATTACCTTGCTAAACTTGGGTTGCTTTTGATCCTCGGTTATTGGCTGCATTTGCCCGCCTTTTCACTGGAGCGGACGCTGCACGCATCTCCAGACGAGCTGCGCCGTCTTGCCGATTGCGACATTCTCCAAACCATCGCCGCATGCTCCCTTCTTGCTCTTGCCATTGGGATGTTCACTCGACGCAGCAGCATCTACCGAAGCATCTATGCATTGCTCTGCATCGTTTTTGCTGCCCTGACGCCATGGGTTTGGGAATCAGAACTTTTTCGCGCATTCCCCTTCGTTGTCGGTGCATACATTGCTCCACAGCCACTGAGCAAGTTTCCACTCTTCCCATTTGCCGCTTACTTCTTTGCTGGTGCAGTCCTCGTTCCATTTCTTCGTGATCGAAGCAATCGCACTGTATGCTTGATTTTTGGGGGATGTATTGCTCTTACGCTCATCATGATGGTAATTGGCTTATCCTCGCCGAAGCAATGGTGGCATTCTTCACCTGAGCATGTTGGATTTCGTATAGCTGGTACGCTCGCCGCACTTGCTGCACTAAAGTGTGGGTCTGAGCGGATTCGCTCGTGGAGGCTGCGTTCATTTCTCCATCTTGCAGGTCAACAATCGCTCTGGATTTACGTATTCCATCTGCTCATCGTTTATGGCTTAGTTGGAGGCCATAGATTTTCAGCGCTTCTCGGCAAGTCGCTCGATCCCGCTGCATGTGGTCTCCTCTTTGCTGCAGTTACTCTCGTAACGTGCTTGAGTGCATGGAGATGGGCAATGCTCAAAGCGGCGATGCCAGAAGTTGTGCGTATCGTTGTGATTGCTGTTGTAGTGGTTGCGATAGTGATCTTCCTCGTACTTCCATCACGGTACGCTGCATTGCTCAGCGTTACGGACGAATCGGTTCCGCCGGGTGTAATTGTACAGGCGGTGGTAGGTAGTGATCCTCTTCGATGACGGTTCGCGCCTGCTCCGGAGTCAATGGCACAAGCGTGGTGTCGCGATCGTTGAATGACGTCTTCCTATAGCCGAGCGTCCGATCGGCATACACCTTTGCCATCAGACGTCCCCAAATTGGCGCAGCGGCTTTCCCCCCCATGCCATATGAGCCGGTGAATTTGATTCGATGATCATCGAAGCCAAGCCAAACACCTGCGACAAGCTCTGGTGTCATTCCGACAAACCATGCATCGGCGAAATCATTGGTCGTACCAGTCTTTCCTGCTGCATCGTACCGATAGAACTGACGCACCGTCGAACCTGTACCGCCATCGACGACACCTTGCAGGAGGCGAATCATCGTGTTGCAGACGTGAGGACTGAGTGCATCCGTTGCAGCAGCTGGGATTTTACCGCGATAAATCTGGCGTCCCATTCGATCTTTAATCGCACGGATAGACACAGGAGGAACGGAGATCCCCCCGTTGAGGAACGTGCCATACGCACTGACAAGGTCAATTGGATACACTTCTTCGACACCGAGGGCAAGCGCTGGGTATGGATCCATCGGCGTGGTAATTCCCATCTTCCGTGCTAATGCAACGACGCGATCTGGACTTGTGTACTGCGTAATGATGCGTGCAGCTACAGTGTTGATGGAGTACTTGAGCGCGGTCGCAACGTCCACCATCCCCTGATGTGCTGTGCCTTTTGGTGACCACGTGCGACCATCGGCGAATGTGTAGGTAAACGGCGATGCATCAATGAGGGTCCTTGGTTCGATCACACCCTCGGCGAGAGCAGCCGCATAGACGAATGGCTTGAACACAGAGCCAGGTTGGCGTCGAATTTCGGTGCAATGGTTGAGTGAATAGCGAGTCCCCGCACCGCGTGATGACGCCAGAGGTGAAGAGCCCACCATCGCCAAGATGGCGCCTGTCTTCGGTTCGATTACCAAGAGACCGCACTGGACTGTCGTCACTGCACGCTTGACGGAATCAACAAATCGTGTGGAATTGAGCAACGACTGGCGGATGCGCTCTCGCTCGTGGGAAGACTCCGCACCCACATACGCAGGATGCGATTCAATCGCACGCTCTAAGATCGCTCCCAAAAGTTCCTTATGCGCATTCCATGACCAAGCACGGTCAAATTCACGCTGAAAGTTTACCAACTGCTCGCGCACTGCTTCATTGGCATACTGCTGAATGCGAGCATCAAGTGTCGTCTCGATCGTCAGACCGTCACGGTAGAGATCATACCCGCCAAGCTGTGGATCGCGTGAAAGTTTTTTGCGGAGCATTTCAACAAAGTGGGGTGCAATCCCACCACTTCGCACCCCATTCAACGATGGATCCACCAATGCGATTGGTTCACGGCTATATGCAACGCGCTGCGATGAACTGAGGAATCCCGCATCCTCCATCAACGCTAAGACAAGGTTCCGTCGCTTGAGGGCTCTCTCGTAATTGGTCTGCGCATCGTAGGTGGCAGGTGCTTTTAGAAGAGCTACAAGGTATGCACATTCTGGCGGTGTAAGTTGGCTGGGATGCTTACCGAAGTACTCCTGGGCAGCAACGTAAATGCCGTAGGCACCACGCCCGAAGTTGACTGTATTAGCGTAGAGCTCGAGGATTTCATTTTTCGTGTAGGTATGCTCGATTTGGATTGCGGTGAGTGCTTCACGGAGCTTGCGCACGAGTGTTGGTTCACGGTCGAAATAGAGATTGCGGGCCAGTTGCTGTGTAATTGTCGAAGCGCCTTCTTTGGCACGGAATGCGACGAGATTCTTTACGCTTGCCTTGACGATTCGCCAGAGGTGAATGCCCCAGTGATTGTAAAACTGGCGATCTTCCGTTGCGATGAGTGCTTGAAAGAACGCTGCAGGAATACTGTCATACGGCATGTAAAGCCGCCGCTTGACGAAGAAACTCTCAAGTAGTCTTCCGTTACGGTCAAGGATACGCGTGGCAAATTCTTGTGGCGGATTTTCTAATTGCTCCAGCGAGGGGAGCGACTGGAGAATTGAAACATTGAACCAGACAATGACAACCGCTCCAAGGAGAATTCCTGCTGCAAGGATGTAGCCCGTCCGTGCGTTCATGAAAACCTGAACGAGAATTCAGAGTGAAATAGTAACAACCCTTGCAAAATAATTGCCCCTCTGCGGTAAAGGTGCCGCAAAAGGGGCAATGCTTGTCGCCAATGTTTGCGGGCGCTTAGCGTGCGTAGTACTCAACAACCAGTGGCACTTCACAGATGACGGGGACTTCTTCCCGCGGTGGGAGGTAGAGATACTTCGCCGAAAAATCTGCCTTCGAAACTTCCAAGTACGGTACCGGTTGAGCAGTACGCACTGCGTTCATGAAGCATTCGAGCTTGCGACTCTTTTCACGAACTTGGATGATGTCGTTCGGTTTGACACGGTACGACGGTATATCCACCTTACGCCCATTAACTTCGATATGACCATGGCGAACGTACTGGCGAGCTGCATATATCGAAGGTGCAAAACCCGCACGATAGACCAGTGCATCGAGCCGAGATTCAAGCAGCGCGACTAGGTTATCGCCTGTGTTACCAGCCATCCGCGAAGCCTCTTGGTAGTAGTTCCGCATCTGGCGTTCGTGGACGTTATACTGTAAGCGCAGCCGCTGTTTTTCGAGAAGCTGTCGCCCGTAGTCACTCAGTTTCGCTCGCCGCTTTGCAGAACCATGCTGACCAGGTGGATACGGTTTACGATCCATATACTTGCGTGCCTTTGGAGACAACGCAAACCCGAGCTTTCGCGATAGTTTGACTTTGGGACCTGTGTAGTTCATGCTCTAACTATGGTTGAGTAAACAAGATGTCGTTCCGATGTTTGCTGTATTCGTACGATAGTGTGGAGATAAATTCTCTTCACTCTGAACGTACGAACAAAATTACAGGGTGTTGCTCCTGTGTGCTTTACTTATTTCCCTCGGCGCGTTTTTTCTGATACTCGCGTACCATTTCATCTTGGACTGCACGCGGTACTTGAGCATACTTAAGGAATTCCATCGTGAATTCGCCTTTGCCTTGCGTGACAGAACGAAGGTCTGTCGAGTAACCGAACATTTCTTGGAGTGGCACTTCGGCGGTGATGACCACATAACCTGCCTCGCTTTCCGTGCCGATGATAACGCCACGTCGCTGGTTGATCTGACCAATGACAACGCCTTGGAATTCCTCCGGTGCAGAAACTTCCAACTTCATGATTGGCTCCAGTACGACCGGATTCGCACGCATGTAGCATTCGCGAATTGCAGCTTTCGCTGCTGTCTTGAACGCCATTTCAGATGAATCCACCGGGTGTGTGGAGCCATCGTTGAGCACAACACGCACCCGTTGCACTGGCTGGCCAATGAGCATCCCTTCCTTGAGCTGCTCTTGGAAACCTTCATCGCACGCAGGGATGAACTCGCGGGCAATCACACCACCAACGATGGCGTCAACGAACTCGTAATTAGCTGGATGCTCCGGCTCGAGCGGTTCGATGTAGCCTGCTACGCGTGCGAATTGACCAGCACCGCCGGTTTGTTTCTTGTGGGTGTAGTTGAACTCCGCACGTTTGGTTATCGTCTCGCGGAACGCAACTTTCGGACGACCGACGATGACTTCGCAGTTGTATTCACGCTTGATGCGTTCGATGTAGATTTCCAGATGCAACTCGCCCATCCCGCGGATGATCGTTTCACCAGTTTCTTCGTCTCGGTAAACACGAAAAGTTGGATCCTCCTTCGTGAAACGGTTGAGCGCTTTCGAGAAGTTTGCAAGACTGGTCTTCTCTTTCGGAGTGACGGCGAGCTCGATCACCGGCTCGGGGACGTACATCGATGTCATCGTGTAATTGACGCTCCCATCAGTAAACGTATCACCCGTGGAGCATTCGACACCGAACATCGCGACGATGTCACCTGCGACTGCTTCTTCGATATCATGCATCTCGCTGGCGTGCATACGCACCAGTCTGGGAACCTTTACTTTCCTGCCTGTAGCATTGTTTACAATGACATCCCCTTTGCGGACACGCCCTTGGTACAGTCGCATGTATGTAAGTTGTCCATAACGACCATCCTCAAGTTTGAACGCCAGCGCTACTAATGGCCGGTCTGGTTCAGGAACCAGTTGGACACGCTCTTCGTTGAGGTCTCTATCGAGTGCATAGTTTTCTGCCTCAAGTGGATTAGGCAAAAACATGCACACACCGTCGAGCAGTGGCTGGACACCCTTGTTCTGCTTAGCAGTTCCAACGAATACAGGAGTGACTTTCAGTGCGATCGTTGCTTTCCGAATTGCTGCGACTATTTCATCAGCAGAGACTTCCTCTTCCATCAGGTACTTTTCAGCGATTGCATCATCGAAATCGGCAGCCTTCTCAATGAGCTTTGTGCGATATTGATGAGCCAAGTCTTGCATGTGGGATGGAATTTCCTCCTCGCGAACAAATTCGCCATTGTCCCCATCGAAGTAGAGAGCTTTCATGCGGAGGAGATCCACTACCCCTTCGAATTGATCCTCGTGGCCGATAGGGATGTTTACCATGACGGGATCGTGGTGAAGTTTCTCCCGCAACTGCTGCACAACACGGTATGCATTCGCGCCAGCACGATCGAGCTTGTTGATGAACGCAATGCGCGGAACGTTATAGCGACGCATCTGGCGATCAACGGTGATGGACTGACTTTGCACGCCCGCCACCCCGCAGAGAACCAGTATCGCGCCGTCGAGCACGCGGAGTGCACGCTCGACTTCAACGGTGAAGTCCACGTGCCCCGGCGTATCAATAAGGTTGATGTGATAACCCTTCCATTGGCAGTAGGTCGCAGCAGACTGGATGGTTATTCCCTTCTCCCGTTCTAAGTCCATCGAATCCATTGTCGGTCCTGCTCCATCTTTGGAGCGAACCTCGATGATACGGTGGATACGCCCAGTGTAGTATAGAATCCGCTCACTGAGCGTTGTTTTACCAGAATCAATGTGAGCAGAAATACCGATGTTCCGTAGTTTGGAAATGTCAATGCCTACGGTTGGTTCTGCTACTGCTGTCATCGTTGCCATGTCTTCAACTCTAATACGATATAGTGCGAATGTTTAATTTTCAAGACTGCAAAAATACAAAGGTCTTTTATGTTTTTTCAATCCCTTAAGTAACAGGAGGGGTAAGGAAACACACCATCAAAGAATGCATCGTTAAGGTTTCGTAAGGGCTGCAGGGTTAAGCAGCGTGTGGTGTTCACCAAGTGCGAGTCGTCATCGTGCCTGATAGGATGGGATCAACTATTATGCGTTGCGGGATGCAGTACTCTAAGTGCGTTCGGTTTTAAGTTCCATCTGTTCAATCACTGGAATCCAGCGATATTCCTCTAGAACGACGCGATCTCCATCGAAGCGTACGCCCTCAGCCTCGAGTAACTCCCGCATGAGCGTTGGCGTGGCAAAATGCATTCGGCCAGTCAGGAAGCCACGTCTGTTGACTACGCGATGCGCTGGTATGTCGGTGCGCCCTGCTACCGCATTGAGTGCCCATCCAACAGTCCGCGCTGCTGAACGTGCACCAAGCGCAGCAGCAATATCACCGTACGTTGTCACCCGTCCTGGAGGTATCTGGCGGACAAGCTCCCAGACTCGTTCGAAAAAGTCCTGTTCCACCATTGTTGAGTTCCTATCGGAGCGCGATCGTCATTTTGATGATCTCCTGTGGGATGTCGAGGTGGTTTGAGCGACTATCGTCGGCGGCAACATCAAGCGGAAGAGGGTCTTGATAATGACCGGTGTAAAATGCTGTATAAAATCCGCTATACTTGCCGAGTAGTGCATCAGTCACCATCCGATACCCCAGCCAACTGGCACGGAGAATGTCTGTTACCGCGGCTTGTCCACCACGCTGGAAATAGCCCATGTCCACCGTCCGAATTTCCCGTTTGATGTTTCGGCGACGGAAGATCTCCTCCAAAATCGTACGTATCTCTTCGAGCGATTTGTTGTAGCCTTCCGCAACGACAATACGAGTATCGCGGTCGCGCTCTTCGATCATCGTTGCCAACTTTTCGTAGTTGACATTTTCGCGTGGACGGATGATGTACTCCGCACCAGTCGCAATACCTGCGTAGAATGCCAAGTACGCAGAATCTCGCCCCATCGAACCAATGAGATACACACGACGGTGGGAGCTGGCTGTATTTCGAATCCACTCGAGCATCTCCAAGCTACGGTCGAGTGCACTGTAGAACCCAATCGAGGTACCATAATTGTTGGCAACATCGTTGTCGATCGAGCCAGGGCACGCCATGATGCGCGTCCGCAATCCTTCGGCTTTTATGATCCGATCGAGTGTCGCGCACGCTTTGAGGCTGCCATTGCCACCGCAAACGAAGAGATAGTCGAAGTAGTTCTCATCGAGATTACGTGCGACCTGATGCTGGAGGTCTGGATTCTCCCCTAATTCGGGGGCACGAACTGTCCCTAAAATCGTACCTCCCTGGGAGGCAATTCCCGCAACATCCAACTTGCTCAAGCGACGATACTCATTGTTGATAAGCCCTTTCCATCCGTCAATGACTCCCCATACTGAGGTCTCCGGACGGAGATTGAGCGCACAGCGAACAACACTCCGAATAAATGCATTCATTCCGGAGCTATCCCCTCCGCCGGTCAGAATTGCAAACTTCACACCCACCTCCGCTCGTGGTGCTCGCGACTTATCGCGTTGACTAGTGAAGAACGCCCATTCGCTCTTGATCTCATAGAGTGCTATCGGACAATGTGGAGCGGGAGATTACTCACCCGATCTCCGTTCCGAAGCATCACGCCATAGGCACCGCTCGGTAAATCGGTCACGGAGACTACTGCTTCGTCCGATGGTAGATCGAGCGAACGTACGGTCCGTCCGAGCCGATCAACAATCTCAACGCGCATCCCAATAGCGCCACGTATTCGTACTATCTCACTTGCGGGGTTGGGAGCGATGCTCACAGGGGCTAGCGGCTGTTCGATGCTCAACTGCGTCGTCGCTTCGAACGTTACATCGAACGTGATGTAATCGCTCAAGTTCGAAACATTGAAGATAACAACGCCAATGACCGACGCACCTGTGCTTCCTTGCGGGTCAAACTGCAGCTTAAAGGTATGGTCTGCTTGACCTGGTTGAAGTTCAACTTGCCCTTGTTCATCGGATTCAAGCACAAAGGAGGGATAACACGCCATCCCACTACAAAAGTTGACGCGATGGTGGGGATCTTTCCGCATTGTATCAATCCGAACACCAAACCGCACAGGGCTATCGCTAATGTTTTCGACACTGATGTATGCATCGAGTGAGGCGTCAGGCAAAACACGATAGCTAAGCTTTTGCCCTTCGACAATACGAAACGAGGGATTCTGCAGCTGTGGGTAAGCCCATCGTTTGGAGCAGGCGCAACATCCACTTTTTATACGGATTGTCGAAGTTGCTCCCAGCATTCGATCTCCAGCAGTTTGAGCAAGGGCTGCACCGGCGCTCAACAACAATGCTCCAGCGACAACGACACGCATGCGGGGTTTCATAACTTTGCCTCCAGATTTACGACTCTTCAAAATTACATCACGCTATGCAAAGAATCGTGCGCTATTTTACAACCATTGGAGTAGTTCTTGTCTCTATCAGCAGTGCGAATGCCGAGGATACGACGTCGCTCACGCACATTCCACTGGTCACTCTCAAAAAGCTCGACGGTACACCAATTACGACACACGAACTCTTGAGCGACAGAAGCGGTCCTGTCGTGCTCGATTTCTGGGCAACATGGTGTAAACCCTGCATCCAAGAGCTCAGCACGCTCGCCGATTTGTATCATGAGTGGAAAAAACTCACCGGTGTTCGCATCGTGGCAATCTCGATTGACGATGCGCGGAATAGCAAGAAAGTAGCTCCGTTCATTCGAGGGCGACGCTGGGAGTTCGACGTGTACTTAGACGAAAACGCCGACTTGAAAAGAGCGCTCAACATTAACGAGATTCCGCATACCTTTGTGCTCAATCGTCACGGGCAGATCGTCTATCAGCACAAATCGTTTGCGCCTGGGGATGAGGATTTACTCTGGGAAGCAATCAAAAAGGCAGCAGAATGACGTCAGACCTGCGCTTGTCAACAATCATCAGGGTCGCCCTCTCGTTGATTCTCATCCTTTCTGAGCGCACTTTCGCACAGTTGCCACAAGGCTGGAGAGCCGATCTCCAACTCGACGCCCAGTCCTATACACCTGATTCCGCTATCAACGCACCAGCAGTCCGTGAAAAAGTCTTAGCTCAAGGGTTTTTCAACATCCTTTACTCAACGGAGCGGTTGCGCATGGGACTACGGTACGAAGCCTACTTCAACCCATTGCTCGGCATTGACCCTCGTTACGAGGGAAATGGCATCCCGTACCGCTTCGTGCAGTATCTCGGTGATCGTTTCGATGTCACCATCGGCAATTCCTACGAGCAGTTCGGTAGTGGGATGATCTTCCGTACCTACGAGGAACGTTCTCTTGGGGTTGATAACTCGCTCGATGGAATCCGGCTGAAGGTGCGACCACTCGGTGGTGTTCAGGTCACTGCACTTTTCGGCAAGCAGCGTGCATTTTTCGGTTTGGGTCCAGGGATCATCCGTGCTGCCGACCTCAATGTGGAGCTCCACCAATTACGATGGAACGACGAGCTGCTCTTCACTTTGCCCTTTGCTCTTGAGCTCGGCGGCAGCATCGTCAGCAAGTATCAGCCGGCTGCGGACCCAATACTCCACCTTCCAGAAAACGTCTTTGCATATGCAACCCGATTGTCACTAACAACTGAGCAGTGGAATGTCTATGCGGAATGGGCGTACAAAATCAACGACCCGCATCAAACCAACAACAATAGCTTCAATCCTGGCAATGGATTCTACTTTTCAACTTCCTTCAGTGGCGAAGGGGTTGGATTGCTGCTTGCTGCAAAACGAATTGATAACATGGATTTCCGTTCCGATCGTGGCGCGATCGGCAACGTGCTAACCATCAACTTTCTCCCTCCACTGACGAAGGTCCATACCTATCGCCTCTTTACTCTCTACCCTTACGCAACACAGCCCTATGGCGAATTCGGCGTGCAGGGGGAACTTACGTTCTCCCTTGCTCGCGGCTCCTGGCTCGGCGGTCCATATGGCACCACAGTGACCGTGAACTATGCACGCGTTCAGAGCATAGATTCAAGCAAGATCGACCAGTTCACATACCGAGCGACGTGGAAACCCGGTAACGTACTGTTCTACCAAGACTTCAACGTTGAGATTCAGCGGACGTGGTCACGGTCGCTTAAAACGACACTTACAGTAGTTGCATTAGCGTACAATAAGGACGTCATCGAAGTCAAGACAGGGTACGGGACAATTTCCCCTCTGGCCTTTGTTTTGGAGTCACAGTACAAAATCAACACCAGTAGTGCCCTGCGGATAGAACTTTCGCACATGCACGTCAATGGTGACATGGGTAATTGGGCGTTTGCTCTGCTTGAGTACACCCCAACGAGCAATGTGTATCTGACGGTCTTTGACGAGTGGAACTACGGGAATCCAGAACACGAAAAACGCTACCACTACCCATCAATTTCGGTTACCTATGTCACCGGCGGTACGCGAGTCGCCATCGGGTATGCGAAACAGCGTGCTGGGATACTCTGCGTCGGTGGTGTTTGCCGTTTAGTACCCGCTTCGAATGGCTTCTCGCTCAATCTCTCGAGCACACTCTAACAGCTACTCCCCACCAAAAGTAGAACTTTCCGTTCATTCGGAACCTCTCGGTACTTTTGCTGCGTTCTCCACCTGCCATACTCACTTGCCTCGTGCTACGATGCTCATGCGATTATCAGCTCTTCTACTGACTGCAGTCTCTCTGACGTATGCTGACGATGCACGGAGCATTCTCGATCACCTGAGCGCAAAAGCACGGCGCATCCGAGCGATCCGTGCCGATGTTACGATCGAGGTTGCGATTCCGTCGTTCAAGGTCCCACGCGCCCATGGCGTGCTGACTATTGTTCCACCTGATTCGATCAGTTTCCGCTCTGAGCAACTAACTTTCCTTCCCAAAGGCGGGTTACAGCTCAATCCATTGCTCCTTTTGCAGCAGTACAAGTACATCGCTGTTGAAGAGCCGAATCCGAATGGCGATCGCTACACAAAAGTGTTGCGTCTGTTCCCAACACCTGATACTGGTGACATGCTCGCAGCAAAGCTCATACTCGATCTCCGTGATACTACCATCACTCGTGCTGACATTACCATGCGCACTGGTGGACACATCACGCTGGACCTCGCCTATGGTGCATACCGTCGCGATCTTCTTCCAGACCGCATGATAATGACGGTCACAATGGTCCCGATTACCATACCGAAAGTGATCACAGGTGAGGTTACACCATCGGCACGATCAGAACCGGCACGCCTATCACAAACGACAAGCGGAACGATCACGATCGAGTTCCTGCGCTACACACACATCGAGCGTCGTAATTTCCTCGAGCAACGCTCTGGTCTTCGGTAGCACATGATCACACTACCTGTTGAGGAATTTCTCGCAGAACACGAGCGCGGGAGGTTGTGCATCTTCGACGTCCGCAGTCCAGCAGAATACGCACGTGGCTCGCTCCCTGGTGCAGCATCACTTCCGCTTTTCGATGATAACGAACGTGCACTTGTCGGCCAGATCTACCACACGCACGGACGCACCGCAGCACTAAAGCGTGGGCTTGAGCTTGTCAGGCCCAAAATGCGCTCATTTATCGAGTCCGTCGAAGCGCGCTTGATCGCTGGTCAAGCGGTCGGACTCTATTGCTGGCGTGGTGGTATGCGCTCGGCTTCGGTAGCGTGGCTCATGGAGTTCTACGGCTTCGAGGTTGTCCTGCTCCGTGGTGGTTACAAAGCATTCCGCCGGTTCGCGCTGGCACAGTTCAACGTACCTCGCACGCTCCTCATAGTGGGTGGATGCACAGGAGCAGGGAAAACGGCAATGCTCCGTCATCTTGCGGCATTGGGTGAAGCGACCTTTGATTTAGAAGCACTTGCACATCACCGCGGATCGGCGTTCGGTGCACTCGGTATGACAAGTCAACCATCGCAACAGAACTTTGAGAACACGCTCGCGTTCGAGCTTTGGAAATCCCGTACTGCCAAACGCATTTGGCTGGAAGATGAATCACGACGCATCGGTGCCCTCATGATACCCGATGGACTGTGGAAGCAGATGCTCACCGCGCCAATTCTCGCTCTCGACGTTCCACTCGAACAACGCATCGAGCGTTTGGTCAACGACTATGGGAGCTATTCCATTGAAGAGCTGTTCCAATGCTTGGCTGGAATCCGGGACCGTCTTGGGGCAGAGCGTTACACCCGTGCACTTACAGCTCTCCGCGCTGGCAACGTGCAGGAGGTTGCTCGGCTCGCACTCGAATACTACGACAAAGCCTACCGCCACAGCTATCGCAAACGCGCCGAACGCGACCGTGGGTGAACGCTGACCAACCGGTGGCTACTGCAACGCTCCTTGTTAATCTTGTATCGCAGATCGAAATGGTGGACGAGCTGGACGTAGCATATGAAGACAGCCACTGAACCAATCCTTGTCGTTGATCTTGATGACACGTTGCTGAGCACTGATCTTCTGTGGGAAGCCATCACGGAGTTAGCCCGTCGTAAGCCGCTGCTCCTCTTTGCTGTGCCGTTCGTAGCGCTTGGTGGTCGCGTTCGCTTCAAGCGTTGGCTTTCCCGAAGAATTGAACCCTCATGGGAATTGCTCCCGATCAACGAAGGCGTGCTTTCCTTTGTTCGCGAAGCGCGAGCCAGCGGGCGAACCGTTGTTCTCGCAACCGCCGCCGCAGCGCCATGGGCGAACAAAATTGCCGAGCGTCTTGGCTGCTTCGATCACATCATGGGAACAACCACGTCAAACCTCAGTGGGAGAACGAAACTGGACCTCATACGTCGCACTTTCGATGGAGCATCCTTCGATTATATCGGTGACCGTAGTGTGGACATCCCGCTCTGGCGTGCTGCCGAACGTGCATACATCGTTGGCGAGCCATCGCGCTATACACGTCGCATTGGAAAACCATTTGCGGGAAGCTTTCACCGCCCTATCGCAACTCTCCGTGATTGGCTCAATGCACTCCGTATCGAACAGTGGAGCAAAAATTTGCTTGTGCTCGTGCCTGTAGCACTTGCACACCGTCTTGGCGATCGTACTGCTGTCGGTAGTGCGCTGGTGGCTGGACTGCTCCTTTCGATTGTGGCATCGGCACTGTACGTACTCAACGACGTGATTGATGTCCCACGTGACCGCTCGCATCCACAAAAGCGTAAGCGTCCTATCGCGAGCGGTACCATCTCACTGCAATCGGCATGGATTGCCATTGCGGTGGGGTTAACTGTCGGACTCGGTATTGCTGCAGTGGTACTTCCGGCAAGCGTATTCTTGCTACTTGGAGTGTATGCAGTCGGCTCAGCAGCATACTCTCTCGTACTGAAACAACAACCTCTCCTCGATGTCCTTGTGCTTGCGGTACTCTACACGCTGCGTATTGCCATTGGGGGAGTTGCTTCTCATGTTGAACTTTCTCCATGGCTCCTCGGCTTTGGGATGGTTGTGTTCACCAGTCTTGCACTACTCAAGCGGCATAGCGAATTGGTGCACCGTCGTCAGTGCGATGCAGCGATTGCTCAGCATCGCCCCTACTCCGAGCGCGATGAACTTCTCCTCCTTGCATTAGGAATCTCCTCAGCGATGACAGCCGTTGTAGTCTTGATTCTCTATCTGACCAGCGACCGTGTGCGGATGCTCTATTCTCATCCCGATGCACTCTGGGTAATCATGCCACTGATGCTGTGGTGGCTCATGCGAATGTGGCATGCATCACTGCATGGTAAACTCGAAGGCGATCCGCTTAGTACCGCACTCCGTGATCCAGTCAGCATAGCAATTGGGGTTGTCATGGCTGCGATTGTTTTTGTGATTGCACGATGAGCCACGTTCATCTGACCAGCTGGACGGGGATTCCACCACCACGTCCCTACCGTGCAGTAACGATTGAATGGACCCAGCAGAATCCCTTCCCCGATCGCGATGCATTGGTACTCCCACGCGGCTATGGGAGAAGCTACGGTGATGGATGCTTGCCTTGCGATACTGCGATACTAACACACCGACTCGATCGCATTCGCTCCTTTGATACTGAACGCGGTATCATTGCTGTTGAAGCTGGAATATCGCTTGGCGAGCTGCTCCGCATCACGATCCCACGAGGGTGGGTTCTACCAGTGCTTCCAGGGACTGGGGCTGTCAGTATCGGAGGTGCGATTGCAAACGATATCCATGGAAAAAGTCACCACTGGGCAGGGACCATCGGACGCTGGATCGAGCGATTCGAACTTGTGCGCTCTGATGGACGCGCACTCATCGCGCCAACAGAGCAGAGTGAACTCTTTTCTGCGACCATTGGTGGATTAGGTCTGACAGGCATCGTCACATGGGCGGAGCTGCGGCTACATCCATGTACCTCAGCAAAGATGGAAACGCTCACCATCCCGTTTGCATCACTCGACGAGTATTTCGCACTCGTGCCAGAAAATGAACGCGAAGGCAACTACGTCGTTGCATGGTGCGATCTTTCACGCAAAGGGCGTGTTCGTGGAATGATTCATGTATCGCAGTTCGCAGATGATCAGTGCGACGGTGGTGGGAGTGCGTCGTTGCCACCTGTTCGCCAGTGGCAATTTCGACTGCCGCTCTCGATAATGTCGCGCCCGGCTGTCCGCATACTGAATGCGCTCCGATGGATTTCGGCACCTCGACAGCATCGTGGAGAATACACGCGGATTTTCTTCCCACTCGACCGTCTTCCATGGAATGGACTCTTTGGGCGACGTGGATTTTTCCAGCTTCAGGCGGTGCTCCCACAGGAAAGTGAGGTACATCTCCTCCGCTCTATCCTTCGCAGGCTCTGGGATGCACACCTGCCCTTGCCACTTGTTGTGCTCAAGCACTTTGCGCCGATACCTTCCCCCGGCATGCTCTCCTTCCCGATGGCAGGTACGAGCATCGCAGTTGACGTTCCAAACACATCTCGTGCACGTTCCACACTGGAAACGATCACAGCAGAAATTGCCGAAAGTGGAGGACGAGTGTATCCAGCTAAGGATGTGCTGATGCGCCCGGAGCAATTCCAGCGTATGTACCCTCAATGGGTGCAGCTCGAACGCTACCGCGACCCTCGCTTTTGCTCTCAGTTCTGGCAGCGTGTGACGGGGTGCCGTTAGCAAAAACCAAAGAGCAGAGACACCGCGCTTTTCCCGCAATCCACACAGAGCGGACAACTGACCCCTTCGTTGAAGGTAGCACAATGCACCTAACGGGATTGAACATCATATGCTCTCTTCTGGGTGCAGTCTTTATCCACTCTAATTTCGCTTTTAGGACATTCGCAGGTCGCGGGATGCACTTCGACTCCATTGTCATTGTAGGCGCCACATCGGCAATTGCTCAAGCAACAGCGCGACACTTAATCGAGCATTGTTCGTGCTTTGTCCTTGCAGCCAGAGATTACGAGCGGCTCGAGCTTGTCGCTACTGATCTCCGAAACCGTGGTGCACAGCGAGTACACACACTCCTGTTCGATGCAGAGCACCGATGGGGTTACGATTTTGTTGAACGGATCTCGACACTCACAGGTGGCGCATTTCCCGACGCAGCACTCATTGCTCATGGGATTTTACCCCAAACAACGGAAGCATTCCTCGATCGAGAAGTAGCGCAGCAGGTGATCCAGATCAACACATGTTCTGTGATTGCTCTCTGCGCGGATATCTGCCGTCACTTCGAGGAACGAGGGCGTGGGATACTTGCTGTCATCAGCTCCGTTGCTGCGGACCGTGGCCGCATGAACAATTTCCTCTACTCTGCTTCCAAAGCAGCGCTCGATACCTACCTTGATGGTCTTTGCATACGATGGCGCTCACGGTCACATGAGCTCCGCGTCTTGACGATCAAGCCTGGTTACGTCCGTACACCGATGACAGCTCACTTACAACGGATGTTTGGCGCTGCATCGCCAGATCGGGTTGGGCGTGCTATCGCTCAACTCCTGTTGAGAGGCTCTCGTGGTAAACGGTACATTCCATGGTGGTGGCGTCCGCTGATGGCGGTTGTCCGTTCATTACCTGAACGAGCAATGCTGTTCATCAGGCAGTAGCGCATTCATCGCAGATAATTGGGATATACTGCGGGCATTCCTCCCTAGTTTCGCGTCCCGTACTACGGACGTTACCTAACCAATCGAGTGCTTGTGATGCATTGCACAATGCGACGACGATCATACCGACGACGACCATGCCTCGACCGGCATGGAACGGCGGCGTTGTCGCGGGTGCAATCGAATAACGAACCTCCTCGTTCATAGCAAGCCCAAATTTCCAGAAAACGACATCGAACAACGCTTCTTCCGTGCCTGGAGGAAGCGTTTTTTTTGTTGAATAAACAATCGTAGTTGAATGGAGCCAACCGTCCCCGAACCACCACTTGACATTGATACCATCACTGTTTTGGTAGCAACAAGCGATCATGAATGCTATGCCTCTACGATATCGAAGCTCATCGAAGAGTCTGCTCTGCAGCGTGGTACAGGGATCGCACGCCGTGCTCCAGAGTACATCCGCCAAAAAATGCAGGAGGGCAAAGCGATCATCGCACTCGATTACGCGTCCAGAGAGAGAACCCCACCGTTTGTCGGCTTTTGCTACATTGAGACGTGGGAGCACGGGCGCTACGTTGCGAACTCTGGATTGATCGTTGCCCCATCGTACCGCCGCCATGGCATTGCGCGTCGCATTAAGTACGCAGCGTTTGCGCTGTCGCGCCAGCACTATCCAGACGCGAAAATTTTCAGCATCACCACAAGCGCCGCTGTACTCAAGCTCAATAGTGAACTCGGGTTTCGTCCCATTCACTTCAGCGATCTCACCAGGGATGAGGAATTTTGGCGTGGCTGTTCCTCCTGTCGCAACTACGACATTCTCCAGCGTACAGGTCGCTCGATGTGTCTTTGCACAGGATTGCTCTACGACCCCGCTGAGCATATCGAGCATGCTCTCCTGATCGTTTCACCCTCCGGGAACCGATGATGAACGACGTCGTCCTTGCATTCAGTGGTGGTTTGGATACGACGTATTGCCTCCTCTACCTTCGCGCTGAGTGTGGCTACCGGGTGCACACAGTCACTGTTGATACTGGTGGCTTCACGTCCGAGGAGAAAGCAGCCATCGAACGTCGTGCATACGAGCTTGGCGCTGCAACACACACCACACTCAACTGCTCGCGCGTGCTCTACGACCAATGCATCCGATACTTGGTGTTCGGCAATGTACTTCGATATGGCACCTATCCCCTTTCAGTCAGTGCAGAGCGTGCCATTCAGGCTCGTGTGATTGTTGATGTTGCTCGTCAACGTGGTGCACGAGCACTCGCACACGGTAGCACCGGGGCAGGGAACGATCAGGTTCGCTTCGATGCAGCCTGGAGTATCCTCGCACCTGAGATGGCCATCATCACGCCCATCCGCGATGGCAACATCACACGCGAGCAGGCGCTTGCGTATCTCCATACTCACGGAGTTTCGCTCGAGCACTACCGTCCACCATACTCTGTCAACCGTGGCATTTGGGGTACGACGATTGGCGGATGTGAAACGCTCACTTCCCACGAACGGCTGCCGGACGATGCCTTCCCAACACCTATCACCGAAGATGGTAGCAAGCGGCTGACACTCCATTTCATCCGCGGGGAGCTTGTCGGTCTCGACGGAACACTGTTCGAACATCCACTTGAGGCCATCACTTCGCTCGAACAGATTGCCACGTCGTGGGGCGTCGGACGTGGTATTCATACGGGCGATACGATTATCGGTACAAAAGGTCGCGTTGGATTCCAGGCTGCAGCTGCCATTGTCACAATCGCAGTACACCGCGCCCTCGAAAAGCACACACTCACGAAATGGCAGCTCTCGCTGGAGGAGCATCTAGCGCTGTGGTACGGACAACTTCACCATGAAGGAATGTTCGAAGAGCCTGCACTTAGAGCGATCGAAACATTCTTCGAACGCACGCAACGGACTGTTACCGGCGATGTCCTCATTGAGTTAGCACCGAAGCGATTCGAGATTGAAGGGGTGATCTCTCCACACGATCTGATGAACGCACAGTTTGGTCGCTATGGCGAAGAGGTACAGACTGGAACGCGCAAGACGTGCGTGGTTTTGCCCGCATCGCAGCGCAACAGCTTCGCATCTTCCGCGCAATTAATGGGGATGTCGTATGAAGCGAGTTGGTATCATCGGCGCAAGTGGATATGCCGGGACCGAGCTTTTACGACTGCTTGCATTCCATCCGCAGGTTGAGCTTGCCTACCTTGTCAGCCGTTCCCATGCTAGAATGCCGATGAGTGCTCTTGCGCGGGACTTAAAGGGAATCGTTGATGTGCAGCTTCGTTCAGAACCAACCACGATGTGGATGTTGTGTTCTTAGCTGTGCCTCATAGGGCAGGGCGCACAACCATTTCAGAGTACCTCATGCTTAGCCGGAGCATCATCGTGGACCTCAGCAGCGACCACCGCTCTGACAACTCGTTCGTCTATGGCTTGCCGGAACTCAATCGTAACCGCATTGGATCGTCGCGTCTAATTGCAAATCCCGGCTGCTTCGCGACAGCGCTGGCACTATCGCTGCTCCCACTTCGCCACAGCGATAGTCTGCCACAAACCATCCATGCGGTAGGCATCACTGGCTCAACGGGGGCAGGTGCTGGTCTTAGCCCAAGCGTGCACTTTTCCTGGCGTTTTGCGAACGTCGAACCGTACAGCATTCTGGCTCATCGTCACGCAGAGGAGGTACGCACCGCTCTTGGTCTCGATGTGCCTGTGCACTTTGTACCGCAGCGCGGTCCCTTCACGCGTGGGATAGTGACAACAACGTTCATTGAATCACCCCTTGCCACCGATTCGCTCAACGGACTCTATCGCGAGTACTACGCTCGAGAACCACTAATCCACATCACCGATGAACCACCTGACCTCAAACGCGTGGTTGGGACTTCACGCGCTTTCCTTCACTGCACGACTCGGAATGGAACCGCTGTCATCATCTGCACCTTGGACAACATGCTCAAAGGTGCTGCATCACAAGCAATTCAGAACATGAATCTCGCACTTGGACTCGAAGAAACTCTTGGGCTCCCATTGCGGGACATTGGTTGGTAACCACGGAAGGTACTGCAATGCGCCACTTCACACGTCTTGCTGACTTCACCAATCTTGGTATCCTCATCGAGCGGGCATTCGAGTGTAAACGTACGCCACACGCGTGGCGAACGATGGGGATAGGACGAACGCTCGGCATGCTGTTTTTCAATCCAAGTCTCCGAACACGCGTGAGCACACACCGCTCCGCGACGCTCTTAGGAATGGACGTGATTAGCATGACTGTTGGTAGCGAGACCTGGCAACTCGAAACGCGCGATGGCGTCGTGATGGATGGAGCAGCCGCTGAACACATCCGTGAAGCAGCAGCAGTCCTTGGTCGCTATGTGGACGTGCTCGGCATCCGAACGTTCGCACAACTTCAGAACCGAGAGGAAGACTATGCCGAGACTATTCTCAAACGGTTCTGTACCGATGCAGGCATTCCTATTGTCAGCCTTGAATCTGCGACGCACCACCCACTCCAATCACTGGCAGATGTGATGACCATTGAGCAGTTCAAGCGTTGCCGGCGTCCGCGTGTCGTACTCACGTGGGCACTGCATCCGAAAGCACTACCCCAGGCAGTTGCCAATTCGTTCGCAGAATGGGCATTAGCAATGGAGTATGACCTTGTTATTTCCCATCCACCTGCTACGAGCTCGACGAACAATTCACTCACGGCGCGACAATCACCTACGATCAAGATGAAGCGCTCGAAGGTGCTGAGTTCGTCTATGCCAAAAACTGGTCAAGTTACCGCCACTATGGGAACGTACTCACGCGTGACCGGCAATGGCAAGTCACCGCCGAAAAAATGGATTGTACCAACAATGGCTACTTCCTGCACTGCCTTCCCATCCGGCGTAACATGATCGCCAGCGACCAGGTACTCGACTCGCCGCACTCCCTTATCATCGAACAGGCAGCCAATCGGGTCCCTGCAACGCAGGCTGTCCTCCGAACAATTCTGGAGACGCTATGACGCTGCACATCCTCAAGCTGGGTGGTGAACTTCTGGCCGACGATGGTGGCAGGGATACGCACTCTACTCTTGCTCAACGCGTGGCACAAATCCCGCAGCCGCCTCTCATCGTCCACGGTGGTGGCAAACAGACGACTGCGCTTGCCGAGCGGCTCGGGATCACAGCACACTTCCACGAAGGTCGCCGTCTGACTGATGCAGCGATGCTCGAGGTGCTTGTAATGACCACAGCGGGGCTCCTCAACAAACGCCCTGTCGCGCCACTCCAAGCAGAGGTGTCCGTGCGGTCGGTCTGGCTGCTTCCGATGGGAATATTATTCGTGTCCGCCAGCGACGTACTACGGTGGACTTTGGCTTCGTTGGCGATCCAGTCAGTGTGGATACAAGTGTACTTGATGTGCTCCTCGGCGCAGGATTTGTGCCGGTCATCGCACCCATCACACACAATGGCGCAGGTCAACTGTTCAACACAAATGCCGACACGGTCGCAGCAACTCTTGCGCAAGGGTGTATCGCTGCAGGCTGGGATGTACGACTATGGTTTTGCACACCAAGTGGAGGTGTTATTGGCGCCGAGGGTTCGATCATCCCATCGCTCGACCGCCAGACTCTCCGCCAGCTCGTCGCTGGAGGCATCGTCCGTGACGGTATGCTCCCGAAACTTGAGGCAGCATTTGCCGTAGCTGATTGTGGCGCACAAGAAAAGTTGCGATCATCACCGCTGACCATCTGCCAGATGCTCGTGGCATACGTATTCTATCTTCACTCAAGCATCAATGATAACTGCCGCCATCGACCTTCTCTCAAAGCTCATTGCAACACCTTTTCCAAGCGGTGAAGAACACGCCGCTGCTGCGATCATCGAGCAGTTCCTTGCCTCGAATGGGATCAAACCAGAGCGAACCGGCAATAACGTTTGGGCATGCTCAGCGCAGTTTGATGACACGAAACCAACGATCCTCCTCAACTCGCACCTCGACACCGTCCGACCCTGTGCAGGGTGGACGCGCGACCCTTTTGTGCCGACGCTCGAGGATGGAAAGCTCTATGGTTTGGGCAGTAACGATGCAGGAGCAAGCGTGGTTGCACTCGCTTTCGTCTTCACTGAACGCTTGGCGCAGTCTCTGCCGTTCAATCTCGTCTATGCTGCCACCGCAGAGGAGGAAATCAGTGGCTCAGGTGGAATTGTCTCGATCCTCCAACGCCTCCCACAAGTGGATTCAGCTATTGTTGGCGAACCCACATCACTCCAGATGGCAATCGCTGAACGCGGGTTGATGGTCCTCCGATGCGTTGCTGAAGGTGTCGCTGGCCATGCCGCGCACGGCAGTGGCATCAATGCGATTGACATTGCGCTCGACGACATCGCATGGCTCCACTCACAGCCGTTCGAGCGGGTTAGCGATCTGCTCGGTACTGTGCGAGCAACGGTCACGGTGATCGGAGCCGGATCGCAGCACAATGTCATTCCCGATCGGTGCACGTTTACCGTTGATCTCCGCACCACGGATGCATATACCCACGAGGAGTTGCTGCAGTACCTCCAGATGAATCTCGGTTCTCGTATTGAGCGGGTTTCGATGCGGCTCCGACCGTCCCGCATCCCTGCTGGTCACGCATTCGTGCGGACTGCTGAATGTCTTGGCATTCGATGCTATGGTTCGCCGACGCTCTCCGATCAAGCATTACTCCCGATGCCGAGTGTCAAGATAGGACCGGGCGATTCGAAGCGCTCCCATACGGCTGATGAATTTGTCACGATAGACGAACTGGAGGCAGGAATTTCGCTCTATCGGCGGTTCCTCGATGCGTTGGCACAGCACGTGTCTCACCATTCATTGGAAGAGCGATGAAACTCTGGCAGAAAGGCAAACCACCGTGGATGAACTGGTAGAGAGGTTCACTATTGGGCATGATCGAGAGCTCGATCGAGCGCTTGCCCGATACGATGTCATTGCTTCGATTGCTCATGCTCGCATGCTTGGTCACACTGGGATTATACACGCTGACGAAGCCGAGCAACTCGTCCAGGTGCTCGAAGACATTGCATGTTCGATTGAGCAGGGCCAATTCAACATCGAAGATGGCATCGAGGACGTCCATTCCCAGTTAGAGTTGGAGCTGGTGCGAAGGCTGGGACCACTCGGCGAAAAAATTCACACCGCTCGCTCACGCAACGATCAGGTCCTCATCGCGATGATCCTCTATGCACGTGACCGCCTGCGGAACACCGCTCGTGCGATTGGAGAGCTCATCGATCGCATGCTTACGTGGGCGACGGACCATCGCCATGCGTTGATCCCTGGCCTGACTCACTTACAAGCAGCGATGCCATCCTCTCTCGGGTTATGGATGAGCAGCTTCGCTGAAGCATTAACCTACGATATGCTGCTGACCGCAGTCGCGATGGAGCTTGCAAGCAAAAATCCGCTCGGCACAGCTGCAGGTTACGGCAGCAGCTTCCCGATTGACCGTGTCTATACGACCGAGCAGTTGGGTCTTCGAACGATGGTTTTCAGTCCACCGGCAGCACAGTTGCTGCGCGGGAAAGTAGAGCACACGTGTGCTCTCGCACTTGCTGCCTATGCGACGACACTTGGGCGTTGGGCGAACGACGTTGTGCTGTTTCTCTCACCAGGATTTCGTTTCTTGCGCTTGCCACCAGAGCTAACAACAGGCTCGAGCATCATGCCGCATAAACAGAATCCAGATGTGTTCGAACTCTTACGGGGACGCTTTGCTGCACTCGCGACATTGCCATCCCAGATCCATGCCATCATCGGTCACTTGCCATCAGGTTACCATCGTGACTATCAGCTTCTCAAAGAAATGCTTTTGCCGGCATGGGAAGAGTTCGACGACTGCCTCGAAGTGGTAACGTACATCCTGCCCAAAATTGAGCACGTCGCTGGCGTCATAGAGCGCCCAGAATATCACTCTATCTGGAGCGTGGAAGCGATATACCAGAGGATGCAGAAGACCGGGGAGAGCTTTCGCGCTGCATACCGTGCTGTTGGAGAATCACTTTCTGATACGGTTGCCCAACTGAGGGTAGCTGCCTCGAATGCAACTCAGTCAATCGCCGACTTCGATACCGAAGGAATTCGTTCCGCCAAAGAAGCAATGCTCACTCGCATCCTCGCGTGAGGATACGCGATATTGACAAAAGTGACGTTGTGTGACTCTATCCCGAAATGACGTTCTCTTTCGTCTTTGCACCATTTGGAAGCGGTACGATTCATCAATGGCGATGCGAGCAAAACACATAACGATTTTTGGTCGTGACATCATTGATCACGCAGCTATTGAGCAGCTCGAGCGCTGTGTGGGAGAGGACGACATCGGCGTGCTCAATGCCGATGCGCACCACGGTTATCGCCATCCAATAGGTGGCGCTGTAGCATACCGCGATAAGATTTCCCTCTCTGGAGTCGGATTCGATATCGCATGTGGAAACAAAGCAGTTCGCACGAACGTTCTCGCACGGGACGTTGATATTCCCCGTGTGATGGATGAAATCGTTCGCCGCATCTCGTTCGGCGTTGGTCGGAAAAGCAAAGAACCCGTTGACCATCCCGTACTCGAACGGATTGCACATGCAGAGTTCAAGCCACAGCGGAAGCTCTACACCCTTGCCGCTGAGCAGCTTGGTACTGTCGGTGGTGGCAACCATTACGTTGACCTTTACCGCGATGACCAAGGTTGGCTGTGGGTCGCAGTACACTTCGGCTCGCGCGGCTTCGGACATCGAACAACGATGGGATTCATCTCTCTTGCACACGGTCATTCGTTCGAGGACCACGTCCCCGAAGGCTCGATGGATGCACCGCCCATTCTTTTCGACGCATCAACAGAACTTGCGCACGATTACCTTTCTGCGATTGAACTTGCTGGCGAGTATGCCTACGCCGGCAGAGACGTTGTCGTCGAGACTGTGCTGCGGATTCTTGGAGCGCAGGCGACATACACTGTTCACAACCACCACAACTTCCTATGGCGAGAGCGGCATTTCGGTACAGAATGGTGGGTTGTACGGAAGGGTTGTACGCCAGCTTTTCCGAATCAACCATCGTTTATCGGTTCGACGATGGGCGACATCGCCGTCATCGTCGAAGGCATCGAATCTGAGCGTTCCCGTCAGGCACTGTACACAACAGTGCACGGTGCAGGTCGCACAATGAGCCGCACAAAGGCAGCAGGTAAGCGCCGGTGGCGAAAGGGTCGGTGGGTTCAGATCACACCGGGTGTGGTCAACTTCGAGAACGTGAAGGCACAACTCCGTACACTCGGCATTGAACTTCGTGGTGGCGGGCCCGATGAAGCACCCCAGTGTTACAAACCTCTACGGGAAGTACTCGCTCGACACGAGGGGACAATTCGCATTCTCTGGACGCTCTATCCGTTAGGCGTCGCAATGGCAGGTGAGCACGATTTTGATCCATACAAGGATTAGGCCATACCGTGCTGGGCAGCTTCATCCGCAATACGGAGGCAGTAGTCACGGTAGGAGCAGTTCGGTAACCGCTCGAGATACTTCAGCAGCGCCTCCCGTGTGATGAAGCCTTCGGAGAGCGCGATTTCTTCTAAGCAAGCGATCTTCAGCCCTTGCCGCTTTTCGATGGCGTGGATGAACTGGCTTGCTTCGAGCAGCGCCTCTGGTGTACCGGTATCGAGCCACGCTACACCGCGTCCGATAAGCTCAGCACGTAGGCGATTCTGCTCTAAATACAGTCGCTGAACATCGGTGATTTCCAGCTCTCCCCGCGCACTCGGACGAAGCGTCCGTGCAAACTCGACAACATCCGGTGAGAATACGTACAGACCTGGAATAGCATAGGAAGAACGTGGGCTCCGAGGCTTCTCTTCGATGCTGAGCACTCGACCATCTGGACCAAACTCGACGACTCCGTATCGCTCTGGATCATGGACGCGATAGGCAAAAATCGTTGCACCCTCGTTCGATGTGAGCGCACGGCGCAGAAAATCTAACTTGCCGTAGAATAAGTTGTCGCCTAAGATCAGGCAAACCTGATCCTGTCCAATGAAGTCCGCACCAATGGTGAACGCTTCGGCAATGCCACGGGGCTTAGGTTGCACGGCGTACTCAAGCTGAATTCCCCACTGACTTCCATCACTTAAGAGACGCTCCAATGCTGGGACATCGTGTGGCGTTGAGATGATGAGCACCGAACGAATCCCTGCGAGCATGAGTGTCGCCAGTGGGTAGTAAATCATCGGCTTGTCATAGACTGGCTGCAGTTGTTTGCTGAGAACGGCGGTCATCGGGTAGAGTCGTGTGCCACTGCCGCCAGCAAGAACGACACCTTTTGTCATTGGTCCTGATCCAATGATGATGGTGAAGTACCCCAGCGCTTATCGTTCTGTAGCTGCTTGAGATATGCAAAGTCGTGTGCAAAATCAACGACGTTGCGCAGCGCACCAGCCGTGAGTTCAAAGTACACCGCTTGGAAGCGTTCCAGAACTGCCTCGTCGGCGCACTCTGCGATTGCGGTCGCGATACCAAGGCGAAACTCATTGACTTGATTGGTGAATTCACCTTCGAGTTTTCGGTAGCCGTCATCGCCACGTCGCAGCCTCCGCAGTGCACGGTACACGCTCCAGACTGACGCACCACTCGTGATGATGTGCTGTGCAAGGTGTGCATCTGCACGGAGGGCACACAGTTCGAGCACAATTGCTAAATCACCAGGCTTGCGGAGATGATTGCCGCTATATTCCTGCAGAAACGCCACAACTGCTGCGGTATCGTCCGAAATGTCCATCGCTATGCTCGGAAGAAAAAGTACACGGCTGCAAGAAGCAAGAGAAAGCCAACCACGTGATTCCACGCCAAGTGTTGGCTTTTGAATACTGCCACGGCAATCACTGTGAACACCACAAGGTTGACTGCCTCTTGAATAACCTTCAACTGAAAGAGCGTGAACGGTCCACCTGAACCAAGGTACCCGATACGATTTGCAGGAATCATGAACACGTACTCAAAGAGCGCTATCAGCCAACTGCTGAGGATGATACCAACTAAACCAAAACGCTCGATACCGAGTTGGCCGCTATAGCGCAAATGGCCATACCACGCAAACGTCATGAACGCGTTTGAGAGCACCAAGAGAGCAATCGTCGCCAGTGCACATAGTAGCATAGGAGATCACCGTGTGTAGCTCAAAGCAAAAATACCGTTCGCCCTGCGCGGGGCAACAGTAAGCGAACACTACACACAGCTTCGCGCTCACATACGCTGCCCACGACTGGAGGATCAACCACCGCAAGCTCGTCTCTATTTTTGCGCTCCACGACGTCTCTGGTGGCATACGCAATGAATTCAAAGTACAAATCCTACATCTACATCGAACATCTCACGAAGCATATCGGCAATGAGGTAACACTCCGCGGCTGGGTGTACGACCGCACGGAAAAGGGGAAACTGCAGTTCATCAAATTGCGTGATGGAACCGGTATTGTCCAATGTGTGCTCTTCAAACCGAACGTGAGTGAGGATGTCTTCGAGCGTGCCAAGCAGTTGCAGCAAGAGGCATCCATCGGTATCCGCGGCACCGTGCGGGAAGATTCGCGTGCACCTGGTGGCGTCGAGGTAGATATTGCTGATCTCTGGATCTACCACCTCCCTCGAGAACAATATCCAATCACACCCAAAGAGCATGGTATTGAATTTTTGATGGAGCACCGCCACTTATGGCTCCGCTCCCAACGCCAATGGGCAATTCTCCGTGTACGCTCAGCAGTCGTGCGTGCGATCCGTGAGTTCTTCGATAGCAACGGTTTTGTCCTGGCAGATTCACCGATTTTGACGCCGAATGCGTGCGAAGGAACCAGCACGCTCTTTGAGACAGAGTACTTCGATCTCGGGAAAGCGTACCTGTCGCAGTCAGGTCAGCTCTATGCAGAAGCCAGTGCCATGGCACTCGGAAAAGTGTACACGTTCGGTCCGACGTTCAGAGCCGAGCGTTCCAAAACGCGTCGTCATTTGACCGAATTCTGGATGGTCGAACCAGAGATAGCTTTCTTCGACTTAGACGATACGATGGACCTTGCCGAAGATCTCGTGGAGTACATCGTGCAATACGTTCTGCGAACCTGTGGCCGTGAATTGGACGTGCTCGGGCGTGATCGAACCAAACTGGAAAAGGTCAAACGGCCGTTCTACCGTCTCAGTTATACAGAAGCAGTTGAATACTTACAACGACGCGGCATCAAGCTCATCAAGAAACTTCCTGATGGGAGCGAAGAACACGTGGACTTCCCTTGGGGCGAAGACTTCGGTGCACCTCAAGAAGAAGCAATCATGGAGCAATTTGATAGACCGTGTATCATCCATCGCTACCCCACCGACGTAAAAGCATTCTACATGAAGCGCGATCCTGAAAATCCTCGCGTCGTCTTAGCGATGGATATGCTTGCACCGGAAGGAGGTGGTGAAATTATCGGTGGTTCCCAGCGGGAAGATGACTATGATCGTTTGCTCGAACGCATACGGCATGAACATCTCCCCGAAGAAGCATTTCAATGGTACTTAGACTTGCGGAAATACGGAAGCGTACCTCACAGCGGTTTCGGTCTCGGTGTTGAGCGTACCGTCAAATGGATTACCGGTGCTGAACATATTCGCGAGGTAATTCCCTTCCCCCGCATGATCTACCGTATCATGCCGTAAACAAAAAGAGTGGGCAGCGTACTGCCCACTCGTTCCCGGAGTGTTCCCTCTCGCGCTTAGGCGATGGGTATTTCGGAGACTTTCGCTTGCGCCGGCTCTTGTTTGGGGAGTGTAAGCTGGAGCACGCCATTTTCATAACGTGCTTTGATCGCGTCACGCTTGACGTTGTCCGGTAACGTGAACGACCGCGTGAACATCCCGTAGCGGCGTTCAATGCGGTAGAAGTTCTTGTCTTCGGTCTTCTCTTCATGCTTCTTCTCGCCGCTAATGGTCAGCACACCATCGTCGCTGATGTTGACTTTGATGTGCTCTTTCGGGATGCCCGGAAGCTCTGCGGAGATGTAGTAGTTTTCCTTGTCTTCCGAGATGTCCACACGCGGAACGAGCGTGACGGTCGCATCGGCGTTACTGCTTGCTATCATCGAGCGTTCCAGCTCACTCATCCAGTCGTTCATCCGGCGAACCAAGCTATCGAATCCTTCGAACGGATTGAACTTAACCAATGACATAGCAACCTCCAATAATGTGGTGAAACATACAATCAATTGGTCGCGATGAATGAAAGGAAAAGTGTGCCAACCTCGGTTATACGCTGTGATCGAGACGCTGCGGCAGAACAACACGCAATTCAACTGTCAGAACTTCGCAACAAACGGTACAAACCGCGTCATGCGTAGTTTCGCACTTCAGCACCCCTTTCGGCAAAACCATCATCAGCATGCGCCCAACCCGCATCGAGATTTCCCAACACGCTTTAGAACAGAACGTTGCAACCTTTCGCCGCATTGCCAATGGGAGAGCCATTATCGCAGTGGTCAAGGCGAATGCGTATGGACATGGGATGGAACTCTGCGCACGAATCCTTGAGCCGCACGTGGATATGTTCGGCGTTGCATTCGCTCAAGAGGGTGTCCAACTCCGCGCTGCTGGAATTACAAAGCCTATCCTTGTACTCATGACGCCGACAGCGTCTGATGCTGAGTGCATCGTCAGAGCTCATCTCGATGTTGTCGCATGCGATCTGGAGGTTCTCGCAGCTCTGAATCGGAGCGCACAGCAACAGCACACACACATCCGCGTACACCTCTACATTGATACAGGAATGCACCGTGATGGTATCATGCCAGACGATGCTGTCCGCTTTGCCGAGTGTTGTCGCACGTTCGATCACCTCACACTCTACGGCATCTGCACACACTTTTCCCGAAGCGACGAGCGAGACTCTACGGCGACATCACTGCAAAACCAACGCTTTGCCGCAGTCCTTGCAGAACTTCGAGCACACGGATTTGAGTTTCCCTTGATTCACGCTGCCAATACGGGTGCTGCACTTTTGCATCCAGCGACGCACTATACAGCACTCCGCATTGGTATCGGGCTCTACGGCATCGCGCCGGGCGAGACTGTAGCCCCAGAGCTTGTGCCGGTACTGCGGCTCGTAACTAAAGTCACAGCGTTGCGACGTGTTCAAGCAGGTGAATGTGTAAGTTATGGCAGCCACTACTGCGCCCGTCGCGATACAACCATTGCAACCATCCCGATAGGTTATGGTGATGGATTTGTGCGCATGCTCACAGGGAAGGCGGAGTGTCTGATTGCTGGCAAGCGCTATCCAATTGTAGGCGCCATCTGCATGGATGAGTGTATGGTGGATGTCGGGGTAGATCCGATCACGATTGGCCAGGAGGTTGTGCTCATCGGGAACCAAGGAGATGAATCACTTCCTGCTCGGGAATTAGCCAAACGGCTCGGGACAATCCCCTACGAGATCACAACTCTGCTCAACCAGCGGATCACACGAGTGGTCGTTCCGGAATAGTAGTACGGTGATGTTAGTGCGATAACGACGCTGGTTGTTTGACCGACTCCCGTCGTTGCCTCCGCAGCTCGTTATAGTCCACGGATGCGCGGAATCGGAATGTCGAATCTATGATACCACGCGCAAGGAGCGTATCGCGCGCGACGATGTACCGGCGTTTGTTCGGCAGTCCACGGCGCAGTTTCTCCGGTATCTGTGAAATTGGAATCCATGGCTCCTCGACCGCCAGCGGATGGAGCGGGAGATTGGTTATCACCGGACGGTTCGATGTCAAATCGAGCCATGGTCCATTGCGCGGGCGGCGATAGTCGAACATGTCGAGAATGATCACCGGCGTGCCGAGTGGATAGAACGTGCCGATCGAATCACGAACGTTACCAGTTTTCACCCAACGATAGAGCCACGCAGCGTCATCCTCGAATTGCCGCACGCAGGCATGGGAGACAGGTCTGCCGGGCATCTCAAAAGCATGGAACGCACATCCTGCGTATTGGTGGACGTTAATCGCGTACAGCAAGACCCACTCATCGTTGAGCGACGAAACGCGCCTGCGCTGCTTCCAGTTGCAGTGGTAACGGCCCGGTAGCGTTGGTTTCTGTTTGCTCCCCGTGTTGCACGCAGCGAAACGAACTAATTCACCATGCTCGTAGCATCCATAGGCTTGGTACGCATTACTGACCACAATGAGCTTGGGAATACCCGCTGCTTGCGGATAGAACCACGGAAAGACCGAATAGACACGCATATCGCACGCAATGCTATCGGGGACGATTACCGTATCACCCACTGTGATAAACCGCAGCTCTTTGCGATTGAGCGTAGCAAGGACCTTCTTTCCATGAGCTGTGTCGGTTTCTTCAAATGCTCGTATCAGTGAATCTCGTTCCCGCCGGTTGCGGAGCATAATCCGCCGATAGCGAATCTCTGGCATCGCACGTTCTATCTCTTGCTGACGACGAACCAGTTGCGCATTCTGTTCTGCGCGTCGCAGTGCAGCGCTGTCCTGGGCAATCACTCGGCGTGCATCAGGAGTCGCTTTCTCCTGGCACGCATTCAACGTCAGCAGCAGTGAAAGCAAGGTGCATGCGCTCGAACACTTGAGGAATAGAGCGATGAGCATCGTTGCGATACGAACCTTGTCATGCAATTTGTGAGCGTAAAGACGAGAGCGGCCCCGTTGTCGTTGGGGCCGCTCTTGACGAGTTCCGTTGGTTTCGCTCGAGTGGATTAATCCACCTTCGTCACACGTCCGATTGTCCGCATGCCGCTTGGGAGGATTACCTCTACCATGTACACGCCGTTCGGCAGGTTCGCCAAGTCGATCGTCTTCGATGAACCAGCGCTGATCGCACCGAGTTCTACCGAGAGTAGCTCACGACCGACGAGATTCCGCACGATGACGCGTGCATGTTCAGCACCGATTGCATCACCAAACACGATCCGTAGTTCACCACTGGTCGGATTCGGTATGAACTGGATTCCAGTGTTATCGCCTGCAACTTCGACCGGTGTGATGTCAATGTAGATCGAGTCGGAGGTGTTTTCACAGCCGTTGTTATCACGAATGCTGACCTTGTAGTATCCGGATTGATCGCGATCTCGTACGAGTGTGTACGACCGATCGGTGGCACCGCTGATGGGCTGGCCATTGTAGTACCACTGGTACTGAGCTGCTGAGCTCGAGGTCAGCGTGCCGCCGGTTTGAGTAATCGTCGGCTTTGGAGGTTTCGGATAGACCGTCACGACGACTGGCTGCGACGTACCCGAGCAGTTGTTTTGGTCGGTTACCGTGACAGTGTAGCTGCCTTGCTGGGTGACCGTGATCGTGCGTGTCGTTGCTCCGTTCGACCACTGGTAGCTGGCAAAGCCTGCTCCAGCATCGAGTGTCACACTGCCACCTTCGCAGAACTCTGTCGGTCCGCTCGCTTGGATTTGCGGTGCAGGTTTCGGATAGACGGTTACCTCCACCGGTTGCGACGTTGCCGAACAGCCGATGTTGTTCGTAACGGTCACCGTGTACGTGCCTGCTTGCGTTACCGTCAGCGTAGAGCTCGTGCCGACCGTCTGGGTACCGTTCGACCATGCGTACGTTGCAAAGCCTGCACCCGCGCTGAGAACGACCGAGCCACCTTCGCAGAACGATGTCGGACCGTTCGCAGTGATGCTCACCGTTGGACGCGGCACGACGGTCACTTCAATGATCTCCGTCCGTGCTCTGCAACCGTTGTTGTAGGTCACCTCGCACCAGTACGATCCGCTCGTTGTCACGGTGATCGAACTTGTCGTCGCACCGTTCGACCAAGCGTAGCCTTGGATGTTCGTGCCTGTGATCGAGAGCGTCACGCTCTGACCTTGGCAGAATGTCGTCGGACCACTTACCTGGATTTGCGGCGCTGGGACGTTCTGCACCGTCACGGTGATCGAATTCGAATTGTTCGAGCATCCGTTGTTGTCCACGACCGTGACTACGTAGGTACCCGATTGTGTCACTACGATGTTCGGTGTCGTTTCACCCGTATTCCACGAGTAGCTCACAAAACCTGGTGTTGCAAGCAGCGTAAGGCTTTGACCGTTGCATATCGTCGTCGGACCGCTTGGGGTGATCGTCACGCTCGGGAGTGCATTGACTGGGATCGTGCGGCTGACGGTGGTATCACAGCCAAGAGTATTGGTTTGCTTGACGCTAATTGTGCCGTTGCCTACTGTTGTCCACGTCACCGTTACCGTGTTATTTGTCGCTGCACCGCCGATCGTCCCACCAGTGACGGTCCACTGGTACGTGTCTCCTGTCACAAGTGGCGTGCTGTAAGTCTGCGTACTATTGACGCACACTGGTGGCGCTGGCGGTCCGCTGATGACCGGTGCAGGCTTCGGATTGATCGTGACATTCACCGACGCTGTGTTCGAGCACGAACCTTGCGATGGTGGTGTCGTTTCCGTCACTGCAATCGTTCCAGTCGGTACGTCATACCAGAGGACCGTGACTGTCGGATCCGTACTCGATCCTTGAATAATGCCATTGGTTACCGTCCACTGATATGTGTTGTTCACATTCGGTGTTTGGACTGCGTACGATTGTTCCGTGTAACGGCATACCGTTGTAGGTCCTGTGATAACTGGATTCGGTAGTGGCCGAATTGTCACAGTTGCGGTGACCTCCGTCCAGCAGCCTGATCCATACATCGCTCCGACCTGTTCGCGTACTGTGATCGTTCCGGTACCTGCTGAACCCCAGACGACCGTCACCTGGTTGTTCGTCGCTGCACCGCTTATCGTACCACCCGTCACCGTCCACAGGTAGCTGTTGCCTGTGTTGAACTGTGTCTGGTAGATGTGCGTCGAACCTTCGCAGACACCGTTCGGATTCAGACCACCTGTTGTGCTCGTAATGACTGGTGTCGGATTCGGGTTGAGTGTTATCGTGAGCGTATCACGTTCTAAACAACCAGTGACCGGGTTCGTTTCACGCACAATGACGTGCGCCGTCAGCGGTGTCGATGACGTACCGCCCCAGGTGACTTGGAAGTTCTCGTTCTGCGGACCAGATACCACCGTCGAAATCACGAGCGATGCTGGCTCTGCAAACCATTGGTACGTGTTGCCAGCAACGACTGTCTGCACAGTGTAGTTCCCGACGTTCGTACCGTTGTTGGTTTGCTGGCACAGCACCGTCGGTCCAATAACCTTCGGCGATGGCTTGACTTGGATTGTCAGGTTCTGCTGGACGTACGTCGAGCACATCGTCGCAGGAGTCAGGAATGTTTGCGTCACACCGACGTAACCTGGAGTCGGAGACGTGACGTTATTCCACTGGACATTGATACTGTTACCAGTCGAAGCACCGATGATTGACCCACCGCTCACGACCCACTGGTAGCTGCTGTTTGCATCGGCTGTCACTTGGTAGGTGTATATGTCACGTCCACATGGGCCTTGTAGATTAGGACCTGTGATCCCGTTGTTCGGCGAGGTTATCACCGGCTTCGGTATCGGGTTGATGACGACGCGGAATGTATCGGTAATACCGCAGAACTTGTTCGTCGGTGTTGCGCTATTGTTGAGGTAGTTAATCGTTTCGGTCACGCTGAGGACGGCGTTCAATGGTGTATTTGCCAACCCGCTTGTCCAGGAGACTTGCACAGTTGGTGTCCCTTGTCCGCTGACAACCGTTCCAGCGCTCGCTGGTGTGATTGTCCAGTTGTAGGTACGGCTCGAACCAGCTGGGAGCACTGGCGTCTCGGGAACTTGGACGCTATAGGTCGCCAGTCCTGATTGCGATGCGTTCGTGCTGTTTGCAGTGTAAAGCGAGTTATCACACCAAGCACGTGGTCCACTAATCGAAGGCTTCGGATTCCAGTTGACTTGCACGTTGCTTGTGGTTTGGCCAGTACAGTTTGTCGGCGCTCCGAGCGTCACCTGTGCTGCAATCTGGCGGCTGACCGTTGCAGCGGCAGTCGGTTCATCCCACTGCACGGTGATGGTCGTCACACCGGTACCACTCGATGCACCCGTGAAGGTACCGCCACCGAATGGCAACGTCCAGACGATGTTCGCCGTCGTGTAGTCGATACCGTTTGCATCGCTGACAACGTACGTTTCCGTGTTGTTGATCGGAATGTCGTCGTACTGCGCCAGATAGCCGCAGACGTTCGTATTGCCCGAGATGACCGGCTGTGGTGCTGGCTGAACGGTGACTGTCTGAGTTGCTGTGCCTTGGCATCCGTACGGTGATGTTTCAGTCACTTGCAGCGTAGCTGTCTGACTTGATGCACCTGGGCTATTGAAGCGTACCGTCACGGTATTGCTGGTCGTACTTCCACCGGTGATGATGAAGCCCGGTGTGTAGCTGATCATCCAGCTATACGTGTTACCAGCCGTGTACAGTGTCGTATAGGTCCGATCAACGCCTGGGCAGGTTTGTGCAACACCGCTGATCGCAGGCGTTGGATTCGGTTGGACGTTGATCGTAATGGATTGCTGTCCGGTACAACCACTATTGTTCACTTGCACAGTCAGTGTTGCCGTTACTTGCGTATTGCTCCACTGAATAGTCACGCTGCTTTGGTCGTTCTGACCAATGATCGTTCCAGCACTTGCCGGTGTGATGCTCCAGTTGTAGCTCGTCATACCAGTTTGTGTGCTGTAGGTATGCGTCGAACCAGCACACGGATTGACATTGCCACTAATCGTCGGCGTCGGGTTCGGATTGACCGTCACCGGAAGTGGGCTATTGGTCGCGGTGTTCGTACATCCGGTACTATTATTGGTAACCGTCAGTGCGACCGTGCCGTTCGTATTGCCCCACGTGACAGTAATGGCACCCGTCCCTTGGCCACTCCAGCTTTGTGCATTGGTAACGGTCCATGCGAAGCTGTGGCCCGTCAGTGCTGGAGTATGCGAGTACGTCACCGTCTGTCCTTGGCAAACACTCGTCGGACCCGTGATCGCCGTGATTGGAAGTGGGTTGACCGTTACATTGTACGTCGCCGTTCCGGTGCAGACACCGCCTGCTGATTCGACAACCTGGACGGTTGCAACGAACGGACTTGAGCTCGTGTTAACCCAGTTGATCGTGACTGAATTCAAGTTCACTCCAGACTGGCTGAACGGTGTCATACCTGGAGGCGTGCTCGTCGTGCTCCAGCTATAGGTGCGACCGGTCGTTAATGGCGTGCTATAGGTTCCACTCTGACCGGAGCAAATTGTAGCGGGGCCGCTAATCATTGGCGTTGCTTGTGGGATGACGTTCACGGTATAGAATGCGCTTCCTGTGCATCCGCCAACGTTCACAACTACGGAGACAGATGAGCTATAGCTCGATGGCACGTTCGCCCACGATACAACGATCGAGCTTGTCCCTTGACCGGACTGTAAGGTTCCATTCGAACCGACCGTCCACGTGTAGGATGTTGCTCCTGACGGTGTCGCTGTGAACGTCACCGTTTGTCCACCGCAAATTGGGTTCGCTTGTGACGCAGTAATCGTCGGTGTGGGCGCTGGTTGGACGATCACATTGAGTGAGTTCGTCTGCACGCAACCGATGCTATTTGTTTCGGTCACTGTCACTGTTCCACTGCCAGTACCGGTCCACATACCATTGAGTTGATAGGTATTGGTTGGACCCGAAGCTGTGAAGCTTGCCCCACTGGTTGTCCAGCTATAGGTGCTTCCAGTGTTATTCGTTGTCATATAGGTGACTGCAGTATTTTGACACGGTGAAGTTGGTCCCATCACCGCTGGTGTCGGCAGTGGCACCACGTTGACCGTCTGCGTCACTGTTACCGAACAGTTCCCTATAGTCTCGGTGAGCGTGATCGTCTGCGATCCCGTCGCGCTCCAGGCAATGTCAACAGTGTTGTTCGTGCTGGCACCGACGATAGACCCACCACCCGTTACACTCCACTGGTACGCGTTGCCACTTGCCGGAGTCAGGTAGGTGATTGTCTGTCCGACGCACGCTTGACCGACCGGTCCTGGGGGCGACTGGCGGGAGATTGATGGCGTCGGTGAGGCAACGACTTGGATACCTGCCTTCGTATGGGAGGCGGAACATGATGTCGCAATGATCGTCTCGGTGACCATGAGGTCGAATGAGCCTGTATTTGCTGCACTGACTGTCACCGTAGCGGTGTTCTGGCCGCTCACGATGCTTGCACTGGCGGTGTTACTCAATATTGACCAGACGTAGCTGCTCGCCGGTGCGTTGTTTTGCGTTGTGTAGGTATAGTTCTGATTAACGCAGATCGTCGATGGTCCGCTCACAAACGGTGTCGGCAGTGGATTGACGACCACAGTGTAGTACACCCGTGCCGTGCACCCTTGGGCGGAGATCTGCGTCAAGCGAATCTGGTATGTGTTCGCGCCACCTGTACCGTTCCAGTTTATTGTAATCTGGTCAGGCGTTGAACCAGGAATAATGGTACCTCCATTGCTCGGAATGATTTCCCACAGGTACGTGTCAGGATAAATGTATGGCGTTGCTGCATACGGTACGCCCGTCTGGCCATAGCAGACGCTTGCCGGACCACTGATCACTGGATTCGGCGGTGGGAAGATAGTGAAATTCAAACTTCCTGTCACGCTGCACCCATTCGTCGCTGTCACTGTTGCTGTAATTGTTTCATTCCCTGCCGAATAGAACTGATACCGCACGGTGTCGTTCGCGTTGGGAAGCGTGAAAGGTGCGCCCGTCGTCGAGTAGGAGTAAACAGCGCCATAACCATTGACAAGCGACCATGACACACTCGCTATTGTGTAGTTAGTTGACTTCGGAACGGTGAACGCCTTAATGTGCGAATTCTCACCGTTGAACACGCACGGACCTTCTGGCCCTACCATGATCGGTGTTGCATCCGGCGCAAGCAAGATGTATGCTGTTGCCGTATCCCCTTCGTAGCAGCCTGCGGAATTTTGTACAACCACATCAATCCGTGGCAAGCGGATGGGCACATCGCTGAACGCAGGCCAGTCGATAGTCACTACTTGAGTATTGTTTGGACCCACAAACGTTGGCGCCGTACCCCACGGAGGTGAATTCCCACCTGCACCAGTCGGGAGGATAGTCCACGAGTATGATGCTCCGGGTACTCCGCAATCATACTGCGCTGTTTGCCCAGAGCACAAACCGGGGGGATTTGTGAGTGAATTCGTACCGTTCAGATCAGCCCCACTGATGTTCGGGTTCGGCTCTGGGCTGATGGTAACATCTGCTGTTGAGTGGAACGGTGAGCCGAACGGTAACGTGCATCCACCCGACGATGAGGGGAAGGTCACCTCAATATCCAAGTAGAGTGGTTGCGTAAGAGCGTCGAGATTCTTGCCATACCTTATTTGTGCTCGGTCGTTAGTGTAATTGAGCCCACTCGAGGTTAATGTGATTTCGTAATCTGTATTTACAATCAGCGGATTTCCTGCGTTATCAACCAGTCGCCAGTTGAACGTCGTTCCTACTGGATAAGCGCTGAGGTTAGCGATCTGGTAGTGATACCAACCATCATTTGGGTTACCGAGAGGGGAATCATCTGGATAAGTGATCCCCGTTGCAGGTACTAGTGCATAAGGATCGGTGGTCTTATTTGGGCAGGCGGTAAACGGACCCGCATTACCTGCCCAGTCTTCCACCTGGGGCTCTGCCGCTATATCCCAAATACGTGTAGAAACAGAGCGGAATGGATCCCCAACGCCAGCGGGGCCCCAGCGCCCGCAGCCATTAGCGTCAACAATCGAAACAGCGATACTGATATCGACCCACGTTGGAGGCCCAACACTGATAATGTTCCCCGCCGTAAACGAGAATGGGCCTACTGTTGTTCCAGCCTGCGCTGCAGTGAATGTCTGAGTGATTGCTACCATCGGCGTGGGTATGTACGTAGTTACACCCGGACCTAAGGCATCGACGTTCTCTCCGTAGAACTGAACTTGAATGGGGAATGCTGCTGTTGCCAATGCCGGCACTGTGTAGGTAAACGACACGGTCGAATTTTCGCACCAGTTGGCTTGCTGCCAGTTGATACTGCCCGGTGAACTTGGCAAGTTATTGACATTCACAACAAAATTGTTAACCGTCTGGCACGTACCGGGCAGTTGGTCGTTCACCTGCGTGATAGTAATAGTGCGAGAGCCTGTGGTGAGCCACCGGATAGTAGCTGAGGGAGGTGCACTCCCGAGTTGCGTTCCCCCACCAGAAACAAGCGTAAAGTCAATACCAGGAATTCCTGGAATAGACCAGATATAGTTGTCGTTACCGTTCGGTAAGGGAATGGTTGAAGGCGACACTATCGTGTACGTATACTCTTGCCCAAAGCCATCGATAGGATCATAGAGACACGCTTCGAAGGAGGTACCGGTTTGGCTGGTGGTTGGAGGTACTAAATTCCCCGAAGGGATCCCGATACCATAATTAGGAGTATTTGTCGTATTGGCACGTGCTTGCTGGTAGGAGGTAATCGGGTCCGGATTCTGCGTAATCGTCACTGATGCACTTGTAACAGATGACGCAAGTCCGCAGACCGGCGATAAACCGTTGGTTAGGCTATTGACAGTAAGCGAGATTAATCCTAAAGCATCGTAGGCACTGGTAACGGTGCCGGGGTCGACGGTTAATGTAAAGGGGTTATTGGTGAAATTCCCACTGTAGGTGGTTCCACCGAACGTACCTCCGGAGACATTCGTCCCGCTACTAATTTGGGCTCCCGTTTGAGAGGCCGCATTGAGAGTGACAGAAAACGAGCCACTCGTTATCGACGATGGCGTCACCGTGATCGTAAATTGCACGGGCGTTCCTTCGCAAATTGGTCCAGCCGGGATGGGAGTAACTGTAACCGTCGGTTGTGGATAGAAGTTCACGTTGTACGTTGCATTCCGTGAGCAACCACTGATACCACCACTACCATAAGACTCAGTGAGGGTGAACTGAACCGTTGTCGGGTTTAACATTCCAGCAAAATCATTCGGTGCGATTCCATATGTCACACTTACGGTCCCACCGTTTGGACTTGATGCGTTAGTAAACGACACCGAATTAATTGAACCTACTGGGGCGTTCGTCGTCCACCCATAGTTTTGTGGTGTAACAGCAGTGACGGCATCACCACCCGTTGCGCCATTTCCAGGAATGGTGGCATTCCCATAGGTATTCACCAGCGTGTGCGGTCCGGAATCCTGGTAGGAGTACGTCGCAGGTGCCGTTACCGTCCCGCCACTGTTCACACAGAGGTTCAGCGGGTTCGCATCTGGATCAGATGTTTCGTTTGCAATTCCAGTCTGGATATCTACCACCGGAAGCACGTAGAGCGCTGCTTGGTATTCGATAGCACAGCCATTTGTGTTCGATATTCTGACGCGGAGGTAGAGCGTATCGCGCTGGCCAGCACCGGTATTCGGCGTAATCGTCACTGTTTGGTTGTTGGCGCCACTAACTGTCGGCGCTGTTGTCACCAATCCATTCTGCATGACGCACCAGTTATACGTCAAGCCACTACCGGGTGCAACGGTGAAGCTATTCGCCGAGCCACCGCAGACGTAGAAGTTGAACGTCGAACCTGGCGCAGCGGCGCTATTGTTATCCGTTCCTGGTGCTGTCTGGCTGATGGCGTTATTTGCAGGCAGTGCATTGACGGTAAGAGCGCCCGTTACTCCATTTTCCTGGCAGCTCGAACCGACCGTTTGGGTGTATGCAACCCAGCGGAGGTTGTATGTACCAGGCGCTGGCAGATTCGCAGCACTGATGGAGACGTACACCGTTCCATCCTGTGTTGCCAAGACGGTGTTCGCCGTAACAGCGCTTGTTCCCGTCCCCGGTGTGATGTTAATGAAATTGCTGCTCGTGGTATTTTCTAACCGATACTGCACACCCTGCACTGCATTGGTCAGGCGAACCGTGAGCGTTTGCACAGCACTCGGAGGACATGATCCATAGGTTGTGCCCGGTTGGACACTCGGATACGGGCCTAGTGTTGTCACAAACCCCGTAGCCGATGAATTGAAGCTTTGGCAGACGGATACGGTACTGGTGAACGTTCCACCTTCCCCAGTCGTCGAGAACTGTGGTGCATTCGGCACGATGAGGTCGCACCATTTAACAGCGAAGGCATCGCTTAGACCACCACCGTAGCCCGTTTGCGCTGCACCACTACCACCAGCGAGGTTACCGCCGCCTGGCGTTGTTGCCGTCCCGACGATATGGACGTTCCGCTGGTTGTCCACCGCGATACCGTTTGCGATATCGTTCCCCGATCCACCGGTAATCACGCTATATTCGACCACTGGGCTACCACCTGGTGCGCGGCGGATACGACTCCACACCGCGTCGTAGCCACCTTGATTCGTATTGAACGATGCATCAAAGTTGTAGGTGGCAAAATTCCCAGACGTTCCAGCAGTGAGGCCAGCGACGAAGATTTTCCCACCGCGACCAGCGGAAATGGTATTCGAACCTGCTTCGTTGACGTTGTTATCGTCAACGGCGACACTGGTCAGGTAATCGTCTTGAGTCGAACCCCAGTAGCTACCCCAGTCACGTTGGAGCGTAGTACCACTCACTGTTAGTCGAGTGACGAATCCATCAGCGAAGGCTGTCGAGTTCGTTCCGTTATTGAGAACCGTGTTGAAGCCCGTCGCGCTTGCAATAAAATTTCCTACGTTGGTCGAGTTTGTTCGTCCTACGGCGATTACCGCATTTGCATCGAGTGGGTCTGCAGCGACACCGAGTACGCGATCATCCTCGTCTCCGCCGTAATAGGTTGATGCCGTTCTGCCACCACTGGAGGTCATAAGAGCAACAAAGCCATCATAGTTGACAAAATTCGGTAGGAATCCATTGGGAAACGTCTTAAACGAGCCAGTTGTTGCGATTGCATTACTGGTGTTCGGGCTGTTTGTATAGCCACCGACCCAAACCTCGCCACTTGTACCACGCGGAGAAAGACTTGTGACGTAGGTTTCCTGTCCGTTTAGCGAGCCGGTATTGTTCCCGTAGTATGTCAGCCACGTTATCGCATTGAGCGATGTCGCCGGCAAACGGGCGATCATCCCGCAATAGAGGCCGTTGTAGGTAGTCTGGAAGACGCCAGTAGTTGCCAACCCCGGGCTTGCTGTATAACCGCCGCACGTGAGATTGGTGCCATCGTACGCAACGGCGAGGAAGTAGTCATCGTTGGCTCCACCGACAAAACGAGCAGCTTGTGGCACACCGGTACTGTTGAAACGCGCGACGAAGGCGTCGATATCACCTGCAGGGGTATTTGTAAATGCTGAACCCGTCCACGCTGCCGACCGCGTTTGCCCGACGACCCAGACGTTCCCAGAACCATCAGCCGTGATACCCCAAGCACGGTCATCATTAGATCCACCATAGTAAGTCGAGTATTGCCGCGCTCCTCCGTACTGGTACGCAGCGACGAATGCATCGTATGCACCCCCGCCATACGTTCCTTGAGATGCCGAGACGATTGGGAATGTTCCACCAGCAGTGTAGCCACAAATGTAGATGTAGGGGGTCGTATTCGATGGGTTGAAGCTGCGCTGTACTGCGATACCTGTGCCGACATCTTCGGCGGTCCCACCGTGGAACGTACCCCAATCGCGACCTGGGTCAATGACGAGCGTTTGCGAATGGTCGTACGCTGGGACGTCGAATGCGATTTCATCGCCTTCAATGAGGAATCGGACTGCAACTTCTTGTTCAGAGCCGTCGGCGGTACGCACGAACGAGTACGGCGCATCTTCGGTGATCGTCCCAAGCGCTGTGCGGATGCGGTAGCCACCTTCTGGGGTTCGTTCGAGTCCCTGAGCGCCGGTGATGCGGAGGCGAATGGAGCGTGGATCGCCACCGGGACGGACGATGTACTCGGCTTTCATCCCTTTGCCACGGGCTTTGAGCACAAGGTCAATATTCGGATAGACGTTTTCATAGACCACGGTTGAGAAGCTCCGCACGCCGGTGATACCCTCCGGTCCTGCGCTCGCTGTGAAGAAGTTTGTCACACCGGGGAGCACTCCTTCGCCGCGGAGGTTGACCGTGGAGCTGGCGCCGACAAGCTTCATATCCACGCGTTGGTAACGGATGCGGGTTTGGTCGAGCTCTTTGGAGCTGATACCTTTGCCCGGTTCGTGCTTGGCGCCTGGTCCGGAGGCTTCGATGAACACATGGGCAATGCGATCAGGCATCAAGAAGAGCTTTGCGCCCTGCGAGTGGGCAGTGAATCGGACGCTTTCGACCTTGCGCCCTTGCTCATCGACTACCTGCCCTTTGTTTTCGAGGAATTCGAGTCCACTCTGACCAACAATGCTCGGCGACAGCGTGCTCGCCGATTGCGTGGTTGTGGAATGATTTGACGTCGAGGGAGCCGTTTGCGCACGGAGTGCAGTGCTCCCGATAAGCAACAATGTGCACGCTGCTGCGATCGCACGTGCAGAGAAACGGACCAAGCCGTTCATACAACCTCCAAGGGAAATTGTGGAACAATGTGTTGATACGTTCACAGATGAATGTTCGATAGTCATAGCGATGGAGAGCTTCCCATGCAAAGAGTGTACCAACTGCAATGAATTGTGGTGGTTAACCGAAATCGAAGCGGTACTATCGGTCATCGTGCGTTTCGATAAGTGGAACATCGGAATCGTTCGCGGGCATGGTGCGAACGGTACAGGTGCCCTTTGACTGTGATAGTGTCCTTTTGGTTCCCATAAGCAGCAACCGAACCACGTGTGTGGTGAGAGCGGATTGTAAGTTGTGCAGTCCTCTGGAATGCAACGGCATGTCGGGATGCTGGTACCTCCACGATTGCTGCCGAAAGAACGTTGGCACTTCGTTTCACAATCGGTTGAGCGGCCACCAGCCGCTACACCGAGCGTTCTACCATGGCCTGGTAGAAAAGGTGATTGGACAACTACTGCAAGCTCTTCCCACCGATTGCTCGGCAAAAATACGACACGAGCCCGCGCCCTGCAACTGTCGTGGTGAAAAAAGCGTACACCGTATGCCGAGTCTGCCTCAATGGGATTGCTCGTTATGAAGATACACCATGCGCCGTCGCACTGATGAGGCTATTGGCTTGCAGGCCTTGACGATACATGCAGAGGACGTCAATGCTCATCTGTTTGGCTCGCTATTTTTGCGCTGCACGAATCCACTTTCCCCGGCTTCCATGAAATTTTCCCGATTACTTGGCATCTGTTGCATTTTGCTGACAGTGTCAACCTTTTTTGACATGACAGATTCCACACTTGCCCAGTGGTTCATCGAAAACCGAGGGCAGGTGGATGCCACATGGCGGTTTGTTTCCATCGGCGGTGATGTCATCGCTACCGACTCTGAATTGCTGTACTCGGGCGATGGAACGCTCCGACGCATCGCGGTTGGCGGTACCCATGTCGAGCCGGAGGAACAACTACCAGCCTTCCTCAACGTGTATCACGCAGCGGAAGTGTTCGAGGGACTGCGGCTGTGGCGCCGTCTTGTGTGGCGAACTCCGGCTGGCACCATTCGAGCTGCTGTTCAATGGACTCCGCAGGGTCTCTTGGTCGAGCGAGCCGACGGCAGCGCCCAGCTACTGCGTATGCACCAGAGTGCATCCACTGGCACGTGGTTGCACGGGGGGAGACTGTTGGGGTCGAGTGGCAGAGATTCCCTCACACAGGTTCAGACCCACGGTGAGAGTGTTTACCTTGCGGGGTGGACTGCGAGCGGGAGCCTGTTCGGCTCATCGAACGCTGGTGGCGGCGACGCCGTCTGTCTCAAGGTGTCCGCAAATGGCCAGCTCCAGTGGGCAACGCTCATCGGTGGCACAAGCGAGGACGTCGCATTCGGGCTTGCCGTATCGCCAGATCGCATCGCAGTGGTGGGACGAACGCGGTCAGCGAACTTCCCGACGACGGCAGGCGTGATTGGACCAAGCTACGGTGGGGGCGATGCCGATGGGTTCATCGTCACACTCGATCCTTCGAGCGGCTCACGACGTGCAGCAACCTACGTTGGCGGTGATGCGAGCGATGAGCTTCGGGCTGTTGCATTCGACTCTGGTGGACGCATTATCGCCGGCGGGACGACTGCATCAGCGACGCTTCCAGCAACGGCACACCAGCAGCAATTCGGTGGGCTCGAAGATGGCTACGTCATCACGCTCGACGCATCGCTTACTCGCCGTATTTGGAGCACTTACTACGGTGGACGTGGCTTCGACGGCATCTGGGGTGTCGGTACGCTTGCTGACGGGAGCATCACAATCGCTGGTGTGACGACCAGTCCGAACACAGGGCAGGCCATCGCTGCGAACATTGGTGAAGGCTCCCAGCGGTTGACTCCACCTGACGGCTTCCTTGCGCGGCTCGATGCCAACGGCCAGCGCCTGTGGGGTCGCTACTACGGCTCCGACGGTACCGACACGATCACAAGCCTGAGCGTCACTGCAAGCGGATTAATCCTTGTGACAGGCTTTACCAACGGCACCAACTCTGCTGCGAGCTACTTTGCCGATGCGGAGGCAGCGCAGAATCAATTTGCCGGGGGTGCATGGGATGGTTTCGTCGCGGTGATTCGTCCGGACGGAACGCGCCTGTGGGGTTCGTACTACGGCGGAAGTGGAGCGGACCGCTGCACCGGCGCTCAGATGGACGCCAACGGGTACGTGTACGTGACCGGCTGGACGACCTCGAGCGATCTACCGCTCAAGGAGAGCGAGAACGATGCGCTCGTCGGTGCCGAGGATGTGATGGTCGGCATGTTCTCACCCGATGGCACACGGCGCATTGCGTCACTCCTCTATGGTGGCTCTGGAAGCGACTTCCCCTGCGGGATCGCCTGGCTTGCTGATAGCACACTTGCCATCGCAGGTTCGACGAGCAGTGCCACAATCTCGAACCTCGAGGGTCAGAACGCGGGCGACTTCGATGGTTTCCTATTCCGCATCGGTGGGTTGGGAATCCTGCACGTCGGCCAGGAGCGTTCGTTCGAATGCGCGCCCATCGCCGTCTCTGGCTCGACAGTACGCGTCGAGCTCCCCGCTGGGTGTGCATCGGCACAGCTTGCCATGTACACGCTCACCGGAGCGCAGATTGCCGAGCAGCGTATCGAGCAGGACGTGTCCATACCGCTACCGACAGGGGTCTATGCTCTCCGCCTTTGGTGCGGTGCGAATAGGGAGATTCGCTCTGCGGTCGTTGTGCCATAAGCCACGAGCTTGCACACCGCTTCCCAAAACGCGCTGCACCGATACGAGCTGCCGACAGTGCGTGCTACGAGTTGAGCGTCGTGAGGAACTCTTTGTTCGAGCGGGTTTTTGCGAGCCGTTCGAGCAGCGTTTCCATCGCTTCGGCAGGGTTGAGGTCGCTCAAGAATTTGCGCAGGACCCAGATGCGGCTTAGGTCTTCGGGCACGAGCAGCAGTTCTTCCTTCCGCGTACCGGAGCGGTTGAGGTCAATTGCGGGGAAGATGCGTTTTTCGGCGAGCTTCCGGTCGAGCACCAGTTCCATGTTGCCCGTTCCCTTGAACTCTTCGAAGATCACTTCGTCCATTCGGCTGCCGGTTTCGATGAGCGCTGTTGCGATGATCGTGAGCGAGCCGCCTTCTTCGATGTTTCGTGCGGCGCCGAAAAAGCGCTTGGGCTTGTGAAGTGCGTTCGCATCAACACCACCGGAGAGAATCTTCCCCGAGTGAGGGATGACAGTGTTGTGTGCTCGTGCCAGCCGTGTGATGGAATCGAGCAGGATGACGACGTCTTGCCGTGCTTCGACGAGACGCTTTGCTTTTTCGAGCACCATTTCGGCGACTTGGACGTGCCGATCGGGTGGCTCGTCGAACGTGGAGCTGATGACTTCCGCCTGGACGGAGCGCTGCATATCGGTGACTTCTTCGGGTCGCTCGTCGATGAGCAGCACGATGAGCCGCACCTCGGGATGGTTCCGCGAAATGCTGTTGGCGATTTTCTGCAACAGGATTGTTTTGCCGCTCTTTGGGGGCGATACGATGAGACCGCGTTGACCCTTCCCGATCGGTGCGAACATGTCAATGATGCGCATCGAGAATTCACTCGGGATGGTCTCGAGCTTGAGTTGCTTGGTGGGATAGGTTGGGGTCAGGTTATCGAAGAGCGTGCGATCTTTCATCAGCTCTGGCTCGACGTAGTTGACCGTCTCGACCTTGAGCAGCGCGAAGAAACGCTCGCCTTCCTTCGGTGGTCGCACGTGCCCTCTGATGGTATCGCCCGTGCGCAAGCCGAAGCGCTTGATCTGCGAGGGCGACACGTAGATGTCATCGGGCGAGGGCAGGTAGTTGTAATCGGCCGAGCGCAGGAATCCGTAGCCTTCCGGCAGCACTTCGAGCACACCGGTGCTAATTGTCACTCCCTCGGAGTGGCGTTCGCGCATCTGGAGCGCTGATTGCGCCTCGAGGATGCGGAAGATAAGGTCCTGCTTCCGCAGGTCAGAATAGTCCGTAATGCCGAGTGCTTTCGCAATCTTGGTCAGCTCAGCAATCTTTTTCGATTTGAGCTCGCTGACATCGAGCACTGCAGGCAATGGCGATGCAACTGGAGCATCGTTCCCATTTTTCGCCATGGTGTGGATGGATGAGTGTGTGACAAGTACTGGTTTGTGTGTCGTCTTCAGGGATGATCGTCGGTTCTCGTTTTCACGTGGTGCGCTCCGAAGATGCACTGGCGTCGGCGCACGTCTTACGCTTGCGGCTGCACGCAGTAATTTCCGACGCCAAACTACGACACGCACACCCACATTTCCAAATGCAATGGCGACACGCATCACCATTCTCTGTGCCGAGCGGACTCGTCGGGAGCCCGTGATCGCGCTCACGAGCGAGTATCTCGACCGGCTCGACCGCTACGGCGTCCACGTCCAGATCGAAGAGTGCCCGCCGTGTCGCGGGCGGTCTGCGCAAGCACAAGCAGCGGAGCAGTCCGCACAACTTCTCGAGCGCATCCGAACCGACGACACCGTCGTGCTACTCGACGAGCAAGGCACCGCGATGACATCCGAATCGTTCGCGCACCTGCTCGATCGCCTCCTCATGAGCCCTGCGCGTCGGGTGGTGTTCGTCGTCGGTGGTCCCTGGGGAGTCACAAGTGACGTGCGATCGCGTGCCGATGCTATCGTTTCGCTCGGATTGCTGACCTTGCCACACGAGATTGCTCGGATCGTGCTCTGCGAACAGCTCTACCGCGCACTGAGCATCCTCCGCGGTGAGCCCTATCACCACGGTGAGCGTTAGCGACGGATGATGACAAACTCCGTACGGCGATTCTTTGCGCGATTTTCTTCGCTTGTATTTGGCACGAGCGGGTAGAGCATTCCCATCCCTCGCGGACGAAGGCGGATCGAATCAATGCCTCGCTCAATGAGTGCTCGGACGACCGCCTTGGCGCGCTCTTCCGACAGACGCTGGTTGAACGCAATGCCGCCGATGTCGTCGGTATGGCCGCGGACCTCGAGCCAAACTCGCTCATAGCGCTCGAGCTGATCGGCGATTTCCTCGATGATCGGGAGCGCCTCTGGTCTCAGCGTGGCTTTGTTGTAGTTGAACGTAATCATCTTGTTGAATGCATCGTTGAGCTGCGCCCATGGGTTGATGTCGCTTTTGTCGTAGCTTGAGCGCGCGGCAAACGTTGTATCGCCATCTCGAGGCTGGAAGTAAAGATCCACGATGTGCAATCCAGCGAACGTCGGTGGACGGTATCGCACAAGGTAGTAGTAGCGCAGCGAGCGATAGATTTCGGCAAAGACTTCGAGCAACTCCTTTCGCGAGGTCACGCGGTAGTACCGCCCACCGGTTTGCGCCGCGACGTACTCGAGCAGTTCATCGCGCACGTATCCAAAGCCAATTGAGAAGATGCGGACGTTGCGTTTGGTCGCTTGTTCGAAGAGCGTGCGGGCATCGTCTCGCGATGCGTTCTCGTCGCCGTCGGTGAAACAGACGAGCACACGCGGTCGTTCTGTCGTGACGACGGTGTCGAAGAGTTTCACTGCAGCGATGAGACCATCGTACACGGAGGAGTATCCACCGAAGTTGCGACGGCGCTGGCGCTCATATATGTCGAGCAACCGATTGCGATCGCGTTCGAATGGCACCTTGAGATCGAGCGATGTGTTGAAGGTCGCCACCGCTAACTCGTCGGAGGGATACTTCATCCCGATGAACGTGCGTGCGCCATCATCCATCGCATCGAGCACGCCGCGCATCGAACCGCTGTAATCGAGTGCAAGCACGATCGTGTAGCCGAGTGCACTATCACCTTCGCCAAATTCACGGACGGTAAACTCACCGATGGGCACCGTGCGGCGCCCGAGCGTTTCTGTCAGTCGAACCCATCGCTCTTGCGTTGGCGCAACAGGCGGTGCCATGTGCGTGATGAAGGCACCACTCGAATCGAACACACGTGCCATCAAGCGGATTTCGCGCGGGTAATCTTCCGATTCGACTTTCCAGATATCTACGCGGAGTGTGGTCACATCACGGACGGAAGCAATTGGCCGCGTGCCGCGAAATGTGACGGTGGTCGCTCGAGACGTGCTTGTATCGAAACGCGCAATTGCGAGCTGCGCTTCTGGGTCGCGGTACAAGCGGCAGCTCGAGACGGTGAGTGCAAGCGATATCCCCACAACGACCGCCACGCTGCCGAGCGTACGACTGGTCACTCGAGGGCGGGCTGGTCGGCGTTTCATTCCGTTGCGATGACTTTCGGCACTTTGAAAAAGCACTCGTTGTGGCGCGGCGCGTTTGATAATGCTTCTGCGGTCGTCAAGGATTGGTGTGGTACATCCTCTGCGAACGCGTTCGTGTGGCTTACAACCGAGTCTAGCGGCTCGAGCGATTCGAGCACCTCAAGTTGGTCGAGCACACTGACGTACTCCACGATGCGTTCGAACTCGGCGCGGAACCGCTCGAGCTCGTCATCGCGAAACGAGAGCTTTGCCAGCGACGCAATGCGGCGAAGTTCCTCACTCTGAATCATGGACGGTAGGAGCCTATGGAAGACAAACCTCGTGCGGTGACGAAGCCAACGTTGCAGTAGTGTAGCGACGGTTTCCACTTACGCAAATCAGAGCGTCGCGATCACTACGCACATTATCGTTTGCCCCTCTCGAGTGTGTAATTCAACAAACCGGGGTGGTTGTGACAGCGACAAAAAATTTTGTCGCTACCACCGTGGGCTTCAATTCGTCCCGTAGTGTGAGCACTGATAAATTTGCCTCTGGCATGGACACTGAGTGCGCGATGAGCGATCCGAACTATCCCCCACTCGAAGAGCAATGCATCGAACTGGTGGTTCCGCCTGGACAGAAGGCAGTGCGGTTGGACGTGTACTTAGCCAACGCGATCCGCCATGCGACCCGCACACGCATCCAGGAAGCGATCGCAGCAGGCATGGTAACGATCGAAGGACGCACAGCCAAAGCCAGCGCGAAGGTACAGCCCGGCGATCGAATCCGGTGCCGAATCCTTCGGCGACCGCCAATTGAACTTATTCCTGAGCCTATTCCACTCGAGATTCTCTACGAAGACAGCGACGTGCTGGTCGTCAACAAATCCGCTGGAATGGTTGTTCATCCGGCACACGGCAATCGCACAGGCACGCTGGTCAACGCAGTGCTCTTCCATCTTGGCGTGCGAGAGCGTATCACGATAGCCGATGGAGACGACTTCGATGAGGAAACAGAAAGCATCGTCCTTGCCTCGTCACTGGTTCGCCCTGGAATTGTCCACCGTTTAGACAAAGACACCTCGGGTGTTCTCGTTGTCGCCAAGCATGAGCACGCAAGCGAGGTCCTCTCACGCCAGTTCGCACAGCGTCGCGTCCACCGTCTCTACCACGGGTTTGTCTGGGGAATCGTTCGTACCGATAGCGGCATCATTGATGCGCCGATCGGACGTTCGCCGCGAAATCGAAAGCTCTTCGCAGTGCGTGATCGTGATGGGAAGCAGGCGGTAACGACCTATCGTGTGCTGGAACGTTATTCATTCGCAACGTTGGTAGAACTAAAGCTCCACACAGGACGTACCCATCAAATTCGTGTCCACATGGCACACATCCGCCATCCGCTCATTGGTGATAGTGCGTATGGCGGGGTAGGGATTCCTTCGATCGCAGGACTAATGAGCTCATCGGTACGTGCGAGGGCGAGCGCATGTCTGCAGATTCTCAAGCGGCAGGCGCTCCACGCATCGGTGCTTGGCTTTTACCATCCTCGAACGGGCACCTACATGGAATTCACTTCGCCGCTGCCTGAAGACCTCCAGTCGCTCCGCACGTTTCTTGAACACTCGGCATAGAGCGCTCCTTCAACGCAGCGAGGGCACCGCAGGTAAGCAGTGCCCTCGCCGTCTTCGTCAACCCGACAGTGCGCTTACCGTACCACTGCCAGCGGCTGTCGCACCACCATCTCCCCTTGCCGCACTACTACCGTGTACACCCCCGCCGGCAACCGGCTCACATCCAACCAGTACCCGCCTGGCATCGCCTTCACACCCACCTCTACTGTCCGTCCTACCACGTCCACTACCTCCACCTCGTACTGCCCTCCTCCTCGTATCTCCACTACCGCCTCCGCTTCCGCCGGCTGCGGTCGCACCGTCACACTGAAGCCCTCCTCCTCCCCTC
>Ga0209809_1000083_pt1 | contig 86155 bp, 82 predicted proteins | sample YNPMSTMetaG_FD_186172 | JGI IMG/M metagenome (GOLD analysis project Ga0209809, IMG submission 186172) | Anoxygenic and chlorotrophic microbial mat microbial communities from Yellowstone National Park, USA - YNP MS-T MetaG (SPAdes) (version 2) ...
TAAGGTCAGGCGTACCCGGTAGATATGACCATGTTAGAATTGTTGAAGATATTGTAAATGGTGTTGTATACTTCATTGAAGCTTACGGTGGTGATGATGTACCTGAAGAGGAGAGAATAGTACGTAGGTGGCAGTCTACAATAGAAAATTTACGACGAGCAGGATATTCTCTTAGACGATTCAAAAAAGATCATACTATACCTGAAATAACAATATCTCTTCCGGAACCAGATGTTGTTAAAGATGGGGTATGGGTTTATTATAATCGTACAGTTACATTGAACTACGATGCTATTGATTATGATGATGTTGGTAATAGGTTAGACTATGGATTATACTTAAAAGGAAATTATCCAAGAGGTTATACTTTTAGTAAAATTGGGAGATATACTATAAAAATAACTGCTATTGATTGGGAAGGAAATTCGGCAGAAAAATCTTTAACAATTCAGATTGAAGACACCACTCCACCAGAAATCAACCTCAAAGAACCGCCAGATATTATTTGGGTACCGCCATCAGAATGGCCTGGTGGAGATTATAAATCGTCGATAAATTATCCAGTGAAGATAAGTTTTGATGCAATAGATAACGTAGCAGTAGATGATGTATATGCATATGTAGATGGTAAACTTGTAGGCAGGTGGGAAGATTTAGAATCTGATATATCTCTTTCCACAACAACACTTTGTGGTTGGAATAAACATACATTAACAATAACAGCAACAGATTTGGCGGGGAATACAACAAATTTTATTTATACATTTTATATTCTTCCTGAGCGTATAGTTGCGTTTAAAACGAAAATAGATGGTAGTTATTTAACACCGTTCTGGTATATACTTACTTCTACAGACAGGCCTATAGGTGAGATAGGTCAGAGTATGGGTTATGCATATTTAGAACCTTGGGATCCAAATAAGACGGGTTCGGTTCGTTGGGCAAGTTTAGAAAGTAGTTATATAATTCCGATTGATGTTAAGGAAAAGAAAGTTGTATTAGTTAGGATAACACCTGAAGGATATTTACCAGGTGAAACAGTTAGCATCGGGGGGACAGATATAATAAGCAAGATAGAAGCTGAGAGTGTTATCTATGACTATTTTGACAATGTTATGTGGAGTGGTAAAAGTGAGGTGATACAAGCAACGGCTGGTCAACCGCCAGCAGTCACAGATATGACTTTATCACCACCAGATCCACAAAAAATTGACCCTGTATTAATGTTGTATAATGTAGTAAGGATAAAATGTGTTGAGACACCTGGTGGTGAGGTTAGCTGACAAATACGGGTACATCGTTTACAAAAAATGTTTGGACAAATCGTTTACATTTTGTTCTTTGAAAATGTAATAATGACCTCTTATCCCACATTTTGGGAAGGAGGTCATTATGAAACAAAAAATATAAGCGCTACGCAAGTTAGCTGTTAAAATGTTACTTAGCGGCGAAAAAATAAAAGAGGTTTGTGAAAGAACTGGTTTTTCAAAATTTTGGGTTTATAAATGGTATAAGCGATATCTTAAAGGTGATAAATTATTGTTCAAAGAACACTTAAAGAGCACCCCATAGTATTCCTCATAAAACGCCGTCTGAAATAGAACAAGTAGTAATTTCTATACGCAAGAAATTTCAACAAGAAAATAGATTCAAAGCAGCACAAAGGATACGATGGGAAATGGAAGATTTAAATTACGAATATATACCATCAATAATAAGCACTATAAACGCTATACTCAAAAGAAACAACTTAATAGAGCACAACGAAAAAAGGTTTAATCCAAAAGGCAAAATTTATCCGTCAATAAAATGTGAAAGAGCAAATGAATTACACGAAGTTGACTTATTAGGTCCAAGATATCTAAAAAGCAGCATTAGGTTTTACTTGTTGAATGTTATGGATGTATTTTCACATCGTGTTGGTATAGAAATTTTACAATCAAAATACGACGAAATAATAGCAGAAGCTTTAATCAGAATATGGAAACGATTAGGTTTACCACAATATCTACAACTTGACAATCAATCACCTTTTCGTGGTAGCAATAGACACCCAAGATCTTTTGGTATTGTGATAAAGTTGTGTTTATCATTAAACATTCAACCTGTTTTTATACCTTTAAATGAACCTTGGCGTAATGGATGTATAGAAAAATTCGGAGACACATATCAGTCTCGCAAATTGCGGGACTAAGAAAATATCGGTTTAATGGAATAGAAGATTTGGTATATGAGACTCAGAAATTTGAATTTAGACACAATCATACCTACGGATACAGCACCATACACGGGAAAACACCTATGAAAGTAATGTCAGAATATAAAGATAGTATACTTAAATTACCACAGGATTATCAATTTGACAAAGATAAAGGTTTATCAGAAGGTTCCATCCACATAGTCAGATTCATAAGAAGTGATAGGAAACTAGATATATTTGGAGAAAAATTTATACTACCTAAAGAAACTGTTTACGAATATGTATGGTGCACTATTGATGTCAAAGAACAGTCTCGCAATTTGCGGGATAGATGATAAACAAATCGAAGAATTTGACTATAAATTACCAAAATGTAAACGATGTACCTGAACATCTCAGCACTAGAAATAGTGTAAACGATGTTCATGTATTTATCACATAATCAATAATAAGGTAGCGTCAGAACTTGGTCTGGATAAAAATAGTAGTTAGAAATCTCAGTGATAAGGTGACAAAGATAAAAAAATTTTAGTAGTCGTACCTTTGAATGTACGAGAGAAAATAGTAAATGTTAGGTGTATAAATGTTTTTGTTATTGTCTTCAGATTTTTATTTCTCATCATAAAACTTACATAAAAAAATTTTTTGTTAAATCAACTTAAGATTTAAGATTGTTTTTAATAAATTTGTTGTTATTAAAATAAAAGTTTGTCAGAAAAGTTTAACAATTTTGTATGATACAAGATAATACAAGTTTTGATTTTTATAAAATTTTTTTGTCTATCACTTGAGAAAAAGAAAAAAATTAGATAAAATTAACAACAATAATGAAATATGTTTTTGGTATTTTTTGTCAAGCGAGTTAATAAAATAGTGCAGTATTTGGATTAATATGAGATTGTTTCGCTATTGCTCGCAATGACAAAAAAAGTGTGTTTTTCCAGCGGTCTACCAAAAAGCGGGAACAGCTTAGTGATATTAGCAATATTATTTAAATTAACTTTAATTATATAGGAGATATTGTAGAAATATGAAAAAACAAAAAAGTATAATGTATGTGTTGTCATTAGTTTTGATTTTTTTGTTGATGTTTACTACTTCGTGTAAGAAAAAAGAACAACAGGAAACTGCAGGTAAGACAACAATAAATATATGGATAATGCCGAATAGTCCAAAACCTGTAATTGATTTAGAAGATGTTTTAAGCGAGTTTAAGAAAAACAATCCTGATATAGACATAGTTGTTACAGCGATAGATTGGGGTGCTGCTTGGAGTAAGATTACAGTTGCAGCAACAATTGGTATCGGTCCTGATATATGCCAACTTGGGACAACCTGGGTGGGGACAATTGCGTCAATGTGTGCGTTGTTACCACTTAATGATAATGTTTCTGAAATAGGTGGTGAGAACGCTTTCTTGCCAGCATTTTGGAATACATCTCATATTTAAGGGACAAATGATATTATTGCAATACCATGGTTTGTATATGTAAGAGGTATATATTATAGAACAGACATTTTTCAAAAATTAGGATTAACTAAAAAAGATTTAGATACTTGGGAATCATTTGAGAAAACATTACAAAAAATTAAAGATACAAAAGTTGTTACATACGATAAAGGAAACATATATGTTGGTAAAGATGCAGAAGCTAAATTGAACCAACCTGGGTATAAATTAGTAGACCCGTTAGGTATCCCTGGTAAAAATAACTGGAATGTAATACATAATTTTGTACCATGGATATGGGCAGATGGTGGTGAATTATTATCACCTGATAGAAAAAAGCTATCTTTAATTCAAAAGAAGCTTTACAAGGTATACTTTTTTATACTGGTATAGTGAGAAAAGGTTTAGTTCCACTTAAAACATTGGAACTTAACACAGCACAAGTTTCTACAAATTTTGTGAATGGAGATTATGCGATGTATTTTGATACATCACATATGTTGAAATACTTCCATGTACCAAGAGAAGAAGGTGGTTTCGGTGACAGTGTTGCATCAAAAAATTATGATGTTGCACTTTTCCCAAAATGGCCTAAAGGAAGATATCATTTCTTTGGTGGGAGTAACTTAGCTATATTTAAATCTACAAAACATCCTAAAGAAGCATGGCGTGTGTTATCTTATCTTTGTTCAAAAGAAGCTCAAATTAAATACTCTCAAAAAACAGGATTTATGCCTACAAGGAAAGATGCGTTTGATGATCCATATTTTGAAAATGATCCTAAACGTAAAGTTTTTAAAGAAGCTACAAAATATGGGAAATCATATCCATGTATACCAGCTTGGGGTCCTATAGAACCTATATTAACTCGTAGGTTAGGTATATTATGGGATTATGTTGCTGGAGTATATGGTCCTTGTAGTGATAAAAATATAGAAGAACAAATTAATCTTGCTGTTGAAGAAGTTAATTCTGTATTATCTACAGTTGACACTTCAAAAAAGAAATAGTTCTAAGGCTTATATCAGAAAGGAGTTAATATGATGAAAAATAGTTCTTTGGTAACTATTATTATACCGATAAAAAATTCTGAACGTACTTTAAAACCTCATCTTGATTCTTTATTAAAATTGAATTATCCTAAGGATAAAATTGAAATAATTTACTCTGATGGTGGCAGTAAAGATAAAACTATTGAAATGTTAGAAGAGTTCAAAAAAAACAATCCGTCGATAAAAAAAGTAGAAATAATAAAACTACAAAATTGTAAATCTCCAGGTGAAGCAAGAAATAAAGCGTTAGAGATTGCTAAAGGCGATTTTGTATTGTTTACAGATGCTGATTGTGTAGTTAAAGAAGACTGGATTGAAAAATCTGTTGAACCATTTTTCAAAGACGAAACTATTGGATGTGTCGGTGGTGAAATTTTAACACTTACTACTGATAATGGTAACGATGTTGAACGATATCTTGAGTTTATAAGATTTTTATCTGTAGCTGGAAGATGTAATATGTATACTGAAGGATATTTCCCACCAATTAAAAAGTATTATCTTCATGAAATAAATGTTAATATCCACAGCAGTTTTTTTGCTACTGCTAATTTAACTATAAAAAGAGAAGTTTTAAACAAAATAGGGAACAAATTCTGGGATGAAATTACAGGTGAAGATGTTGATTTTTGTCTAAGAATACATAAAGCTGGTTATAAACTTTACTATAAACCAGATGCAATTGTGTATCATATACATAGAGCGAATTTACAACAGTTTAGAAAACAGGTCTATGGTTATGGCTATGGTCATCCTTTGTTGATAAAAAAATATGCAAAAAATGTTTTTGAAATTGCTATAAGGTTATTTGGAAAATCTGTTTATATACCTATTCCATCTTTTATTAAAGGTAATATTCATTTTGGTAATTTCCATTTCATGCATATTTTCTTAATTTTAACAATTATAGGTTTATTAATCAAAAATACAAGTTTAACAATAATAAGTGCAGTGTTGACATTGTTATTTGCTTGGAGTTATTTTGGTCATCTTTTGAAATTAAAACCTACCTCAAAATTTTTTAAATGGTGTAAAATTAAATATCTTTCTAACTTATCTTTTATAATTGGTGGAATAAAAGGAAGTTTTGTTTTTAAAACAATTGATATTGAAGATAGCTTTTAAACATGACAGAGAAGGGAGTTGATGAATTTTATGAACAAGAAAGTTGATTTTTATTTTGATAATGAGAATAAAGAATTTGTTATGTTAAACCCTGTGACACCAACACCATGGTTGAACTATTTAGGTGTAGATGATTATTGTAGTATAATATCAAACAATGCTGGTGGGTATAGTTTTTACAAATCGCCAAAAAGTTTTAGGATTCTGCGATATAGATACAATAACATCCCAATGGATAGACCAGGAAGATATATATATATTAAAGAAGGAGATGATTTTTGGTCAACTTCATGGTTGCCTACTAAAAAAGATTTAAACAAATATAAATATAAATCAGTACATGGATTAGGATATACAAAAATTTTTTGTGAACATAAAGGGCTTAACTCAGAAGTTTTGTATTTTGTACCATTAAAAGAAAATTTAGAACTTTGGGTACTAACAATTGAAAATAAAACAAAAAAACCGAGAAAACTTGATATATTTTCATATGCAGAATTTTGTTTGTTTGACGCGATTGGTGATTTGACTGATTTACAATATATTCTCAATATAGCAAGGACTGATCTTACAAAAGATGAAATTTTAGATTATAATTGTTTGTTTGCAGGTGGTGAATCAAAAGAAGTTTTTGCATTTTCTACAGAAAAAGTTAAAAGTTTTGATGGCGACAGAGAAGTTTTTATAGGTGAATTTAATGATGAATCAGCACCAGCTGCTGTCCTCAGAGGAAAATGTTTTAATTCTGTACTTCGTGGTGGGAACCCAATTGCTGCTTTCCATCACCAGGTTGTGTTAAAACCATTATCAAAAAAAGTAGTTGTGTTTTGTATAGGTGTAAGTAAAGCAAATAAAGAAGGTGTTAAATATAAAAATAAATACTCAGATTTGAACAATGTTGAGAATGAATATAAAAAATTAAAAAGTTATTGGGAAGAAATTTTAAATAAATTTCAAGTTGAAACACCAGATAAAAATTTTAGTACTATTTTCAATATATGGCTGCAATACCAATGTCATACAACATTTAAATGGTCTCGTTCTGCATCTTATTACGAAACTGGGACACATAGAGATGGGTTAGGATACAGAGATAGTAACCAAGATATACTTTCTATAATACATGCTGAACCACAAAGAGTTAGAAACAGAATTCTTGCATTAGGTTCTGCTATATATAAAGAAGGTTGTGCTTGTCATACATTCCAACCTATAACAAACACTGGTACTGGTGGGACAGATTATTCTGATGACCATTTATGGTTTGTCTTATCAGTTACAAGTTATATAAAAGAAACAGGGGATTTCAGTATATTAGATGAAGAGATACCATTTTTTGATGGTGGAAGTTCAACAGTTTTTGAAAGATTAAAAGTTGTGTTAAACTATGGTATTAAACAGAGAGGTCAACATGGATTATCTTTGTCATTAAGGGCTGATTGGAACGATTGTTTAAATTTGGAACATGGTGGTGAAAGTGTGTGGACTACACAACTGTTATATAAATCTTTAAAAGAGTTTGTTGAACTATGTAAGTATTTAGGCAAAAAAGAAGATGGTGAGATATATGAAAAATATATGAACGAAGTAAAAGAAAGTTTTGATAAATACTGTTGGGATGGAAAATGGTATTTATGTGCATATACAAAAGTTAATGAAAAAATAGGTACTGTTAATGAGAAGTATTGTAAAATATATCTTAATACAAACAGTTGGGCTGTGTTAAGTGGAATTAGTGAAGAAGAAAAAAATAAAGTAGCACTTGATAATGTGTACAAATATTTATATACAAAATATGGACTTAAACTTTTCTGTCCTGCATATAAAGAGTTTGATAAAAGAGTTGGTGCGATGAGTTCGTTTATACCAGGGTTGAAAGAAAATGCTGCTATATTTTGTCATTCTAACACATGGGTTGTTGTTGCTGAATGTATAATGAACAATTCTGAACGAGCATATAAATACTTTGATTCTTTGAATCCTGTTCATAGGATCAAAAATCCACAGATTGCTAAAGTAGAACCATATGTATATTGTCAAATGATAGCAAGTGATGACCATCCACAATTCGGGTTAGGTAGAAATTCATGGTTGACAGGGACTGCATCATGGATGTTTGTTGCTGCTTCTCAGTATATACTTGGTATACAACCTTCTTATGAAGGATTGAAAATAAATCCTTGTATCCCAAAAGAATGGGATAAAATAAAAATCAAAAGAATTTTTAGAGGGTCAGAAGTCAATATAGAAATCGAGCGGATGAATAAGAAAAATTATGTCAAGGTACAAAAAATATATGTTAATGATGAAGAAATTAATACAGATTTTGTAAAAATTGAAAAAAATAAAAAGTATAATGTTAAAGTTTTAATAGGATAAATAACTTAAGGAAAAACTTATGAAAATACTCCAGGAGATAAAAAATAAAAGTTATGCATATATGTTTATTTTACCAATGGCTGTTGGTATGTTAATTATACATTTTACACCACTTGTAATGGGTATAATAATGAGTTTCTTAGATCTTAACCAATACACTTTGTCATTATATTTAAAATCACCATTTGTTGGTCTTAAAAACTATTACGATTTGTTGTTTAACCCGTCAAGTACAATAAGGATTGGTTTGTTACAAGCAGTAAGAAATACAATAATATATACAATTTTTGTTACAGGCGGAACTTTAGGGTTAGGTATGATTATAGCTTTGATGTTAAACGAAAACATAAAAGGTGTAAAACTTTTTAGGACATTATTTTTGTTCCCTTGGATAATACCTACTTATGTTACAGGACTACTTTGGGCGTTTATATGGAACCATGATATAGGTGTGGTAAACTATTTTTTAGTAAAAGTTTTTAAATTGTTTACAACACCACCATTTTGGTTGTTAGGAGCAAACACATTGTGGGCAATAATTATACCTACTGTATGGCGATACTGGCCATATTCTATGCTTATGCTTTTAGCTGGATTACAAACTATACCTGATGAATTAAACGAAGCTGCTGTTATAGATGGTGCTTCAGAATGGCAAAGGTTCTGGTATATAACACTGCCGTTACTAAAACCTGTATGGTCAATACTTATCTTAGTAGGATTAATTTCTAATGTTTATTCGTTTAATATAGTAATAATGATGTTTGGTCATGGAGCAGGTTTTCCTGGTGAATGGGGAGATCTTGTAATGACTAATATATTCAGAAATTCGTTCCAGTTATGGCAATATAGTAAAGGAGCTGCAGCATCTATTGTTTTGATGATAGCTATGATAGGTGTTGTAGCTTTATGGTATAAAGTTTTTGGTAAGGAGAAATGGTAAACTATGAAAAAATCTTCTCATAGATTATTAATATATATAGTTCTTATTATTAGTTTAATTGTTTCTTTGTTCCCTATCTATTGGATGATTATCAATTCGTTGAAAGATAACCAAGAAATACTTACAGGGAAAAGTTTGTTCTTTCCGTCAAACATAAGATGGATAAACTACAGAGATTTATGGCGAAATATTAATTTTGGGTTGTATCTTAGAAACAGTTTTATAATCTGTGGTTTAACTACACTACTTGCTATGGTTTTAGCAACACTTGCTGGATATAGTTTAAGCAGGTTCAGATTTTTTGGTAAAAGAGTAATAAACGATTCTATCTTGGCTACACAAATGATACCTGGAATAATGTTCTTAATACCTATTTATCTTATGTTTGTAAAATTTCATGAAATAACAAGGATACAACTTATTGGTACATTCCCAGGACTTATTTTTGTTTATTCTACATTTTTTGTACCGTTTAGTGTATGGATTCTACAAGGATTTTTTGCTTCTATACCTGTAGATATTGAAGAAGCGGCGTTAATTGATGGATGTTCTCGATTCAGAATTTTTTGGAACATAGCAGTTCCTTTAGCACGGCCTGGTATCATTGCTACAGCGATATATATATTTCTTACAGCATGGGACGAACTTATGTTTGCTTGGGTTTTGACAAATGCTAATACTATGACAATACCAGTAGGGATAAGGTTGTTTGTAGGAAACTACCAAAATAGGTACGATTTAATGATGGCAGCAGCAACTGTTGCTACATTGCCTGTATTAGTAGCTTTCTTCTTACTGCAAAAACATATTATAAGAGGACTCACTGCTGGTGCTGTAAAAAGATAAAACAAAATAAGGGATTTATTTAATGAAAAAAAGTTTTATTTTTTGTTTTTTTATCTTGTCAATTTTTGTATCTTGTATCTACTCTCAACAAATTGTTATAGAAGCAGAAGATGGAACTTTAAACGGAGTTCAGGTTGCAAATTCAAGACAAGGATATTCTGGCACAGGATATATCACAGGGTTTGATAACTCGTCTGATTATGTAGAAGTTAGTGTACAAATACCAACCTCTGGTATCTATGAAATACAACTTAGATATGCTGCTCCATATGGGTATAAAGAAAATTACTTATATATAAATGGTCAACTACAAGCTACAATTCCTTTCCCAGCATCAACAAATTTTACTACAACATCAGCTGGGAAAATTTTTTTATCTTCAGGGACAAACAAAATAAAAATACAAAGTTATTGGGGATGGTTTGAACTTGATAGTTTTATTATAAATTTAACTTCGTCAGCTTTTTCTTTAGATAATATTTCAAAAACTTTAGTAACACCAAATCCTATACCTGAAACACAAAAGTTGTACAAATTTTTGTTAGACAATTATGGTAAAAAAATAATCTCAGGTCAATGGTCAGATCATACCGCTTCTTATACAGAACTTGATTATATAAACCAAGTTTCGTCAAAACAGCCAGCGATATGGGGTCTTGATATGCTTTATTATTCAGGTTCAGCACTAACTTCCTGGAGAAACAATGTTTCACAAAAAGCAATTAATTGGTGGAAAGATAAAAAAGGTATAGTTACAATGTGTTGGCATTGGTTTTCTCCAAAAGACTGGACTGACCAAATATGGAACAGTTTTTATTCAAACAAAACTAATTTTGATGTTCGTCTTGCTGTGCAACAAGGGACTGAAGAATATAATTTGATAATAAGAGATATAGACATTATAGCAAACGAGTTTAAGACATTACAACAAGAAGGGGTGTCTATATTATGGCGGCCATTGCATGAAGCGTCTGGAGGATGGTTTTGGTGGGGAAAATACGGTGCTGAACCTTGCAAACAATTATACAGAATTATGTATGACAGAATGGTTAACTATCATGGACTTAAAAATTTAATATGGGTATGGACTATAACAAAAACTTCTTCTGATGAACTTGATTGGTATCCAGGCGACGATGTTGTTGATATTATAGGTATAGATATTTATAACCCAGCTGGTGACTATTCTGCTAACACTTTAACATTTTATAAAATTGTTGAGATGTTTAATAACAAAAAAATTATAGCGTTAACTGAAAACGGTCCTATACCTGACCCTGACTTACTTGTTCAACAACAAGCATACTGGAGTTGGTTTTGTGTATGGGGTGGGAATTTTATTTTAGATGGACAAACAAATTCTCAAGAACATATAAATAAAGTTTATCACCATGATTATGTAATAACATTAGATGAACTACCTGACTTGGTAAACTATCCTATTGATAATCAAACAACTTATTATTATCTAAATATCACAATATCGCCAACAGGTTCTGGTGTTGTTAATTTAACACCATCAGGCGGTGTTTATGTAGCAGGGACAACAGTGACGTTGAAAGCTGTTGCAAATAGTGGGTGGTTATTTAGTAGTTGGAGTGGTGATTTAAATAGTACAAGTAGTTCTACTATAATAGTTATGGATTCAAACAAAAATGTTACTGCAAATTTTGTTCAATCAAGTAGTAATGAAGGAGGAACTACAACATATTTTTTAATAGTAGGTGTTAGTCCACAAAATGCTGGCAATGTTGTTTTAAACCCAGCAGGTGGAGTTTATACAGCTGGAACACAGGTTCAGATTGTTGCTACACCTAATAGTGGTTGGGTGTTCAGTAGCTGGAGTGGGGATATAACCGGTAACCAAAACCCAATTACAATAATTATTGATTCTAACAAAACAATAACTGCTAATTTTATACAACAAAATACTACTCAACAATATATGTTGTCAGTAAGTGTTAATCCACAAGGTAGTGGTGTTGTAGATATTAATCCGTTTAAAGGTAGTTATACAGCAGGTGAAGAAGTTCAACTTACTGCGATACCTAATAATGGGTATGTTTTTAACAACTGGAGTGGAGATATAAATAAGACACAAAATCCTGTTTCTATTATAATGGATAACAACAAACAAATAACAGCTAATTTTACAAGTGTAACATCAGTGTTTAGTGTTAAAACAGAAAAAGAATATATAAACTTTAATGAAGAAAAAAATATAAAGTTTATTTATACTGCAAATACAACTGATATCGGTTCTTCTATAAAACTCTATATCTATGATAAAAAAATGAAATTGGTTAGAGAAATAAATTGTGTTTGCAATAAAACTGAAGATCTAATTTTATGGGATGGGAAAGACAAAGATGGTAATTATGTTCCACTTGGAGTATATTTTTACAAAGCAGTGTTAAATGGTAAAAGAAGTAAAATGAACAAAATTTTGATTTTAAAATAAAATTTTAAAAATTATGAAAAAATTGATAAATTTAATAATTTTATTTTTAATTTTTATAGTTAGTTTAGTTTTTGCAGGAAATTATAACTACACTGACGCTGTAGCTAAAGCATTGATGTTTTTTGAAGCAAACAGGTGTGGTAAAAATGTACATATTCATAACAGGTTTAATTGGCGTGGTCCTTGTCATATTTACGATGGTATAGATGTTGGAGAAGATTTAGAAGGTGGCTACCATGATGCTGGTGACCATGTGATTTTTGGTATGCCACAGACATATGCGTTTTCAACCTTAGGATGGGCATATTACGAAACTAAAGATGTATATGAAAGAACTAACCAAAAAAAATATGGATGTTAAGAACTTTAAAGTATTTCTCTGACTTTTTTATGAAATGTCATAGAAATCCAGATGTATTTTATTATCAAAAAGGATATGGTGCAATTGACCACAACTATTGGGGACCACCTGAGATGCAAGGATATCAAGATTACAAAATTGGTAGAGCTACAAAACATAAAGCTTCGCCTGATGAACCAGCTGGTGATGTTGCATCAAATGCAGCTGCTGGTATGGCATTGATGTATCTAAATTATAAAGATGTAGATTACAACTATGCTGTTGATTGTTTAACACATTCTATAACATTGTACAGGTTAGCAAGAAAGTATGAAGGGTTAGGTACTGGAGATGGTTTTTATACTCATGACACTTTTGAAGATGATATGTCTTTTGCAGGAATATGGCTTGCACGTGCAGCAAAAGATTATGGTGATCAAAAAATGAAACAAGATTTTGGTAATTTGTTAAACACAGTGTTTGAATTTGATGTTAAAAATTCAACATTATCTGTATATCAGTTATTTTTAAATGATGCAAAGATGTATTTAGATAGAAAAAAAGGTACTAATGACCCTGATGATTTTCAATACGAACCATTTTGGCCATATTGTTGGGGAAACATTTTTATGGGAAGTGTTCTTTTATACGGATTAGAGGTTGACCCTGTTTTAAAATCTCAAGGTAAACGAAATCCTTATCTTGAACAAATCAGAAAAGTTATAGGAAACTATGCTGCAGGGACAAGTTATTTCCAAAAAACACCTGGTGGGTTAATATATCCTAATACCTGGGGTTTATTAAGATATGTTTCAGCAGCAATGTTTTGTTTCAGTGTATATTTAAAATATAATCCAGACGAACCTAATTATCAAACTTGGTTGAATTTCATTAAGTCACAAATTGACTATATTTTAGGAGATAACCCAAGAATAACAATAGATGTTGACCATACAAACGGATTTTATAATCCAGGTTCTTATCTTGTAGGTTGGGGACAAAACTCGCCAAAACATCCTCATCATCGTGCTGCACATGCAAGTTCTACTAACAATATGAATGAACCAAGATATCATAGACACGTTTTGTATGGAGCATTAGTAGGTGGTCCTGATTCAACTGATACTCATAACGATGTTACTACTGACTATGTTTTAAACGAAGTTGCAATTGATTATAATGCATCAGCAGTTGCTGGGTTAAGTATGGTAGCATATTTCTTTGGACAAAATCAAATGCCAGAACCTGACCCTGAACCTGAACCACATCCTGGTGATGAAGTTTATGTTACAGCAGTAATGGGACAAGATAGTGCTCAACGGTCTCAACCAACTGTGTTTCTTTTTAACAAATGTGGTTATCCACCAAGGTTTTTAAAAGATTTATCATATAGATATTTTGTTGATATTTCAGAATTAAAACAAGCAACTACGCCATATTCTGAAAATAATGTAAAAATAGAAGTAGCATACAATCCAGTATCGTCATCTACAATTTCACAATCCTTAATTCCGTATGATCCTTCAAGAAACTTGTATTATGTAGAGGTAAACTACCCAGTGGACTTGCCATTTTATATATCTGTACCGATACTTTCTCCATATGCTCCATTTCAGTTTGCTTTAGTATTTCAAAGTCCAAATTGGGAAGAAATATGGGATTCAAGAAATGATTATTCAAGAATAGGAATACCTAACGGTAATGGCTATGAGGACTCTGTTAAAACATACAGAATCCCAGTGTATCAAAAAGGTGTTTTAATATATGATTCAGAACCAGGGAAAGTTATAGACACAAATGACCAACCTCCTTTAATATATTTCAAAAAACCATATCCAAATACAACATTATCAGGAAAAATTTATTTAGAAGGACAAACTGTAGATGATAAAGGTATAGAAAAATTTGTTTTTTATGTACATGATCCACAAACAATGCAAATATTATGGGTCTCAACTCAAACACAATATGTCCAAGCAAATACAACAGCAACTTTTACTACATTTTGGGATTCAGATAATTTTCCTAACGGGACATATCTTATAAGGATGGTTTCTTATGACACAAACGGACAAACAGGCGTTGCTTTTGCTCAAGTTAATATAGACCATGAATCTGGTCAACAACAAGATTTATCATATCCAGTTGTAAAAATTACATTTCCACAGAATAATGATGTTATAACTACAAATTTTGAAGTAAGAGCTAATATAACTGATTATAATGGAGTAAGTTATGCAGAGTTATGGTTAAACAATGTTTTTATAAGTTCAAAAACACAGGGACCTTTTAACTGGCCTTTGGATATATCAAATTATCCAGAAGGTTCAACTATAACAATAAAAGTTGTAGGATATAATGTTTTAGGGCTTTCTTCATCAGACGAAATAAAAGTTTATAAAATAACACAGCAACAACAACAATCTTCAACTACACAAGTGTTTTTTGAATACCCACAAGATGGAGATACTGTTTCTGGAATTGTGGATATATATATTAGGATTTTATCTTCATATACTATTACTGATGTAAAATTTTATATAGATGGAATACTAAAATATCAAACTAACATCTCACCTTACATTTATAGTTGGGATACTACTTTAGTAACTAATACAACACATACAATAACAGTTGAAGTTTACGATAATGTAGGTGTGTCTTCAAAAACTATTACTGTAAATGTATTAAATCTTCAAGAAGATCAAAAACCACAAATACAAATTGTAAATCTGACCAATGGTGAAACAATAACAAAGGATAAAAATGTTATAATAAAAATTACAGATGATAAAAAATTATCTGTTGTTCAGGTGAAAATAAACAACGAAATAATTTATGATTTAAAAAATCTTACAACTTCTCAATTAGAATTAAATTATTTATTAAAGATTTCTTCTTTTGAAAATAATAAAAGTTATTCTTTAGAAGTTTTCGCTGTTGACAATTCGTCCCAAACTTCGTATTTAAAATATAACTTCTCAGTATCAACTGAAATAGAAAACGAATACGGGATTAGAAAAATTTATTTTGTTTCTGCAAACAATGATGGGATAAACGATACTATCTCATTTAGTAAAAATGTGGAATTGTTTACATTGTATAATAAAAAAGGTGAGCTATTTGTTGAGGAAAAGAATATTAAATTATGGCAACCAAAAAATTTAGAACCTGATTTTTATATTTATAAAATTAAGTTAGAAAACAAGTGGTATAAAGGAATTGTTGTGGTATTAAAATAAACAAGAAATAAGGAGAAAATTATATGAAAAAATTATTTAGTATTATATCAATAACGCTGTTAGTATTTACTGGCTGTCAAACTACATATCAACCTTCAGTACAAGTTTTACCACCACATATTAAAAAAATTGCAATAAAACCATTTGAAAACAAAACTAATGTCTTTGGTTTGGAAGAGTTGTTGAGATTAGAAGTAAACAATGAATTACTTAAGGATGGGAGGTTTACAATAACAAATAACATAAACGAAGCTGATGGTTACATTTCTGGCGAAATTATGTATTATATTTTACAACCAGTGTCTTATGGAGAAAATTTTGAACCAGTGCAGTACAAACTTAGATTAATAATAAATTTACATTTTGTTGATAAAGTTAACAATGTAACTTTATGGGAAGAACCTAATCTTGAAGAAACATTGTTCTTCGCTGCAGCAACTTTACCTGGTGGATTAACCGAAGAAGAAGCAAAAAAAACTGTAATTTATAACATGGCAAAAAAGGTTTATCTACGAACTATTGAAGGATTCGGTTCTGTTTCAGGAAGGTCATACAAAAAAGTTCCATAAACAACAAATGAAATATAATTATAAAGAGTTTATTAAAAATATAAATAAAGTTGTAAATGAACATAAAGTTTTTTTCTTCTATGGTGAGAATAGTTATTATATGTTAGAAACTGTTGATTTAATGGTTTCAAAAATAAATAATTGTATAAAAGAAGTAGTTTATCCTTGGGAAGTTGATATAGAAGATGTTAAAAAAATAGTTACTACATTAAGTTTGTTTACACAAACAATAGTTGTTGTGTTACGTTATTTTAATACAGCTAATAAAAATTTTAAGAAACAAATTATAGATTTTTTAAAATTATATAATGGACAAAATTTTTTGATTTTGTTATATGAAGAAAAAATTTTTGCAAAAGAAAAACTTGTTCCGCCACTAAACTATTTTTTTAATAGTTGTGTAAACATAGATTTTCCTGTTTTGTCACAACAAGAAATTATTAATGAGTTTTTACCTAAAAAAATAGATTTTGAAATAACTGACCAAGCAAAAGAGTTGTTGTGTGAATATGTACATTATGATTTGTGGTTGTTATTAAACGAAATTGAAAAATTAAGGTACTATGTCGCTGATAAAAAATTTGTTTCAGAAGAGGATGTAGTGAAATGTTGTAGTGAATACGAAATATCTGATATAGAACATTTAGTTGAAGGGATAATAAATAATAATATGAAACAAAATTTTGATGTGTTGAACAATTTAATTTATGACAAGAAATTTGTAGAAGTTCAAATTTTAAATTATTTGTACAAGTATTTTAGAAAAAATTTTATATTTAAAAAAATACCATTGCAAAAAATATATCGTATATTAAAAGAAATACAAACTACAGATGTAAAACTTAAAACCTTACCTGTAAACAAAAAACATATCTTGGAAAATTGTGTATTAAGACTTGTTCAGATTTATAACGATTGAGTTGTTGTTGATAGAAAGTTTACAAGTTGTTTTGCAGCAGCGGATTTTAATCTCGCAGCTTTGTTTTTATGAATATAATTTACTTTTGCAGCTTTGTCAACAGCTTTGTAGAAAAGGTTTAATGTTTGTTTTGCTTCATCAAGTTTTTTTTCTTGAATAAGTTTGTCAAGTTGTTTCTTTAATTGTTTAATTTTGTTTTTTAATTTTAAATTATGTTCTTTACGTTTTAAAGATTTACGTAATTCTTTAAGTGCAGAAGTATGTCTACCAGTTTTTAATTTTGCCATTTTTTTATGTTCTCCTTTTTTATATAAATTTGTTAAAAAATTATTAACATATTTTGTATAAAAAATCAATAATTATGGAAAAAAACCAAATTATATTTAAAAATATGGGGCTTGTATCTTTAGGTATAATGGTGTCAAGAATACTTGGATATTTTCGTGATATGCTTGTAGCAAGTATGTTTGGTGCAGGTTTTTATGCAGATGTGTTCTATGCCGCGTTCAGAATACCGAATTTGTTCCGTAGATTGTTCGGTGAAAGTTCTCTAAATGCAGTGTTTGTCCCAGTATTTAGTGAAGTTTTACAAAAAGAACAAAAACAAAAAGTTGAAGAATTTATTTCTGCAGTATCTACTGTAATGTTTGTTTTGCTTAGTATTATTACAATTTTAGGAATCATTTTTGCTTCACCTATAACAAAACTTATCACTTGGGGTTTCCCAAAAGAAAAAATGCTGATTACTTCAAAGTTGTTACAAATAATGTTTTCTTATATGATACTTATTTGTTTTGCAGCATTATGGTTAAGTATTCTTAACTGTTTAAAAGTATTTTTTGTTCCCGCGATGTCGTCATCATCTCTCAGTATCACAGAGATACTATTTGTTTTGTTTATAGCATATTCTTTGCCTGAAGATAAAAGAGTTTATGGGTTAGCAATGAGTGTTATAGCTGGTGGTATATTACAATTTTTTTTAAACTATTTTATGATAGCAAAAAAATACAAGGTTAGTATAAAGTTTGATAAAATTTTTTATTATTTAAACTTACCTGAGATAAAAAAAATGTTTTTTTTGTTTGTACCAGTAATAGTAGGTTTTTCTGTAGACCAAATAAATGCTTTAGTTGATACATTATGCGCGTCGTTTTTAAATGAAGGTTCAGTTACTGCTTTGTATTATTCAAACAGGTTGATGCAACTACCTCTTGCTTTGTTTGCAATCTCAATGGTGACCGTGGCTTTACCACAAATGTCTGCAGAAGCTGTTTCTAACAATTATGATGAACTTAAACAAACAATGATACATTCAATAAGAAATATAACATATTTTGTTTTACCAGCAGCTTTAGGACTTATAATTTTAGGAAAACCTATAATAAAAGTTCTATTTGAACGAGGTAAATTTACACAAGAAGCTACTTCTGTAACATACTCTTGTTTAGCTTTTTATTCATTAGGATTGTTATCTTTTTCTATTTCAAAAATACTTATTAGTGTTTTTTATGCATTAAAAAATCCAAAATATCCAGTAAAAGTTGCTTTTTATACTTTGATATTGAACATTATATTAAATATTATTTTAATGCAGTTTTTAGCAGTAAGCGGGCTTGCATTAGCTACTTCTTTATCTTCAACAATAGGTGTTTTGTTGTTATGGTTAAAAATTAAAAAAGAAATTAAATCTGGTATTGGTTTAATACTAAAAAATTTTGGTATAAAAATTTTTTGTGTTAACATATTGTTTGTTATATTTTTGTTAAGTTTAAAATTGTTTATAAAAAATGTGTTTTTATTAACTTTTATAGGCATATTTTTTGGTATTATTTTATATCTTTTGTTTTCATACTTGTTTAAAATTGAAGAAACAGAAATTATAAATAAATTTGTAAGTAAATACTTACCTTTTGTATACGATTAAATATGGACAAAAGAAGTATTTTATCACAATTAAATAATATACCAAAATTGCCAGGTGTATATTTTATGCGAGATAATTCTGGTAAAATTGTCTATATTGGTAAGGCAAAAAATCTTGCTTCAAGAATAAAATCATATTTTGTAAAAAATGAAGATTATAGACTCATTTCTACAATGTTGTATAACATAACAAACATTGAGTATATCGTTTGTGCTTCTGAAAAAGAAGCATTGTTGTTAGAACAGAAATTTATAAAAGAATTACAACCACAATATAACATTATTTGGCGTGATGATAAATCTTACCTAATGCTTAAAATTGACTTAAATGAACCATTCCCAAGAATAAGTTTTATAAGATATAAAGAATATATTTCATTAAATCCAAAACCTAAAAATATAATGTTTTTTGGTCCTTATCCTTCTGCTAAACAAATAAAGTCAGTGTTAAAAGTTGTACTAAAAATTTTTAAAATACGTAGGTGTAAGTATGACTCTACAAAATTTTTTGATCCAAAATACAAAAAAAATTTTTTAAGTTGTATTTATTACCAAACAAAACAATGTGTTGCACCATGTATATATGCATCAGAACATGATAAGTTAAAAGAAATAAAAGAGAATTATAATAATCTTATAAAAAATGTTGTTTTGTTTTTACAAGGAAAAAACAAAAAACTAATAGAACAGCTAAAAAAAGAAATTGAAAATTATTCAAAACAATTAAAGTTTGAACAAGCGATTGTATTAAGAGATACTTTGAAATATATATCTAACTTGTTCTCAAGATGTATAATAAGAGAAATAAAGGAAGAGGACATAGTAAGTTTTACATTGCAAAAAATCGAAGTTTTAAAAAAAATTAAAGAAAAATTTAATTTAAAAACGCTTCCTATTATTATTGAAGCAATAGATATTTCAACTTTTTATGGTACAGGTTCTTGTGGTTCTGTTGTGAGGTTTGTTAATGGAGAACCTGATAAATCTAATTATAGAAGATATAAAATAAAGACATTACCAGAACAACAGATTGATGATTATACTATGATGAAAGAAGTTGTCTCACGAAGATATAAAAAGTTGTTGGACGAAAAAAAACAGCTACCTAATCTTATAATCATAGATGGTGGTAAAGGACAACTTAATGTTGTACTACAAGTTTTAAAAGAGTTTAAAATTGATGACAAGATAGATTTATTGTCTGTTGCAAAACAAGAAGAAGTTGTATATACTCCTACATTAACTCAACCAATAAAACTTTTGGATTCACAAGAGGATAATCTTATAAAGTTTATCCGTGATGAAGCACATAGATTCGCTATAAAATATAATAGGATCCTTATGAAGAAAGGTTTAAAAATACAATGATACAGTATTTTGTTTTGTTCATATTTGTATTATCATATTTACTATTCGCTTTTTTACCATCAAAACGGACAATTGTTGGAGTTTTTTCTTCTTTGATTTTGTTAATTCTTTGTTATTACAAATTTGACAAGTTTTTAATTACTGCTATTGATTATAATGTAATCAACATTTTTCTTGGAACAATGTTAGTGTCCAACCTTGTTGCAGAAAGTGGTATTGCAGAGTATGTCGCAGAAAGTATTATAATAAAAACAAGAAGTATAAAATGGTCTTTTTTGTTACTTTGTATAATCTGTGGTTTGTTATCAATGTTTTTAGAAAATATAGCAACTTTAATAATTGTTGCGCCAGTAGCAATACAAATTGCAAAAAAGTTAAGCATAAATCCTACAAAAATAGTTTTTGCATTGGCTGTATCAAGTAATTTACAAGGTACAGCAACACTTATCGGTGATCCACCAAGTATGTTGTTAGCATCAGCTACTGGTATGACTTTTTTAGATTTTTTTGTATATAAACTGAAACCATCTATATTTTTTGCTGTACAAATTGGAGCAATATCATCGTTTTTTGTGTTATATTATATTTTCAATAAATATAAAGCCAAATCAGAGATGATAAATTACAAAATGTTAACAAAAGTTAAATCTTGGATACCATTGTATATTCTTGTAAGTATGATAATTGTGTTAATGATAGCATCTATATTTAAAAAAGTTGGAGACAATAATTATTTGTTTATTGCAGGATTGATTTGTTTATTTTTTGGTTTTTTAGCTTTGTTAGTAAAAAAAATTTTTTTAAAAACTTCTATTTTAGAAGGGTTCAAACTTCTTGATTGGGAGACAGCAATTTTTTTAGCTTCAGTTTTTATTATCGTAAAAAGTTTGGAGATCGTTGGGGTAATTGATTTAATTGCAGAAAAGTTTCTTACGATTGTTGGTGTCAATAATTTTTTAATTTATACATTATTTGTATTTTTTTCAGTTTTAGTTTCAGGTTTTGTTGACAATGTACCATTTTTTGCTACAATGATACCCGTAGCAAAAATTATATCATCACAAACAAACATATCTTTAGAAGTACTATTATTTGGCTTACTTATAGGTTGTACATTAGGTGGAAACATTACTCCTATTGGCGCGTTAGCGAATATTGTAGGTTGGGGTATGGTTAAAAAAGAAGGATATAATGCAACATTTTTAGATTTTGTCAAAATTGGTTTTCCTTTTACTATCGCTGCTGTAGTGCCAGCTTATATTTTTATATGGTTTGTGTGGAAATAAGTATTGAAAAGTTTCTATAAATTTTATATCTAAAAATTACACTTAAGAAAAATGGCGGTGTAGCTCAGTTGGTCCAGAGCAGCGGAATCATAATCCGCGTGTCGGGGGTTCAAGTCCCTCCACCGCCAAGTTTTTTTATTTTAAATTGTATGCTAACAAACTATAAAATTTAATAGATTTCATTATATCTTCTAATTTTATATATTCATTATCTTGATGAGCTAAAAAAGGACTTCCAGGACCAAATCCTATCGTAGGAATTTTATAACTCATCGTTATTGAACCATTAGTACAGAACTGCCACAAAATAGAATTTGCTTGTTTTGTGAAACAAGTTTCATAAGTTTTTTTTGCAGAGTTTAACAAGATATGGTTTTCATCTAATATCCATGCTGGGAAAAAATTATGTTGTGGTTCAAATTTGTAGTTTTTCTCTTTTAAATTTTTTAACAAAAAAGTTTTTATACTTTGTTCTGTTTCACCTAACACACTTCTGTAGTCAATATATAATGAAGCTTCATATGGAATACTGTTTAAAGAATTTGTTTTTGATTCTATATAAGTTATAGTATAAGTAGGTTCTCCAAGTAAAGAAGAGATAAAATTTTTGTTTTTTTCTTCAATTATAGTTTTTATAACAGGATATAAGGAATAAATTGCATTTTTGCCTAATTGTGGTGTTGAAGAATGCGCTGTTTTACCAAAAAATGTTATTTTGATGCACCATTTTCCTTTATGGCCATATACAATTTTTAAATCTGATGGTTCACATATTATACAATAGGAAGGTTTTACATGTTTTAAAACTTCTTCTATCCCTTTGCCAGAAGAATCTTCTTCATTAGAAGATAAAGAAAAAACAATAGGTTCTTTATTATAATTTGTTTCTAATAAAAACAAAATTGTGAAAACCAATGCTGTGACAGAACCTTTATCATCACAACTTCCTCTACCATAAATTTTATTTTTTACAACTTTTCCACTAAATGGTAGATAAGACCATCTCTCGTTGTTTTCAGCAGGGACTGTGTCAATATGCGCATCGTATAAAATTTTAACCTTTGTTGTTTTAAACATAGGTAAAAAAATTAAAAGGTTGTTGTTTATTTTTTTTATATAACATCTTTTTTGGTTACATTGAGATGAAAAAAATTTGTTTAAATATCTGACCAAGTTTTCTTCATTAGAAGAATAACTTTTTATTTTTATAGTATTTGATAGGAACCTTGCTATTTTCTGTTTGTTTTTTACACAAAATTTTTCAAGTAAGTTTTTCATAGGTTTATTTAATACACAAATTTTTTTAAAATTTCAATTTATGTTTATGAAATGTTGAAGTTAATATAAAAATTATATAAAATAAAAACAAATATGAATATAATAGATATTATTTTAAAAGATACATTATTGTTGCTCACATTAATTATATCAATAGTTTCGTTAATCCTTATATTAGTTCTTGCAGCGTATTATAAAAAAATAAAAGAACAACAAATGATCTCACAGATAATTTCTTCATCAGAAAAACAAGAATCTGAACTACCAAAAAAGAAAAAAGATAGTGAAGAAATTGTTAGACCTAATGTTCCTGAACAAAAAATATCACAACAAGATGTTGATATTTTTATAGCACAATTGAACGAAGTAACTAAACAGATAAATTTGGTAAATAACCATATTAAAGAAATGTCAAATATAATAAAAAGTTTACAAACTAAACCAATATCTGAAAATATGATATCAGAAGAAGTTTTAACAAAACTTGTTAATGCATTGAATCAATTAGAAACACAGATTAGTTCATTTCAAAAATTGAACCAAACCACGGTTTCTTCTATAGAAGAGATAAACAAAAAAATTGATAATTTAGTAAAATTGCTTTCAACAATACTTCAACAATGAAACAAAATTTGATAAAAATCTTGATTGTTGTTAATACAATAATTTTTATAGTATCATTAGCAATAATTTATTATAAATACTCAACTTTTATGTATAAAGAAGAACAAAAAAGTGAGCAACAAAATATACAGTTTCAACAAAATACTATATCTACTTTTACATTTGTTGAAAAGACACAAAAAGAAGAACAAGTTAAAGATCAATCTACTTATGAAGAAGAACAAAATGTAAGAATATCTTCTTCTGTAGTAAAATTAAGAAAACCAAAGTTTGTTTATTTTTCATATAAAGCAAAAAAAGTTTCTTTAATTGGCGATTTTAATAACTGGGTTGAACAACCAATGAAAAAAGTTAGTAAAAATAAATGGGAGATAAGTATTGAAATTCCTGAAGGGACTTACCTTTACAATTTTGTAGTAGACGGAACAATAGTTTTAGACCCAAATAATAAAAACTTGCAAAAACTTTCAAAGAAAGGTTATAAAAGTTCAGTTTTGGAATTGAAATGAAAACAATACAAGAAATTAATGAAAAAATTAAACAAGGGAAAGTTGTTGTTTTAACCGCAGAGGAGATGATTGAATTTGTCAAAGAAAAAGGTGTTAAACAAGCTGCTAAAGAAGTTGATGTTGTTACAACAGGAACTTTTGGTCCAATGTGTTCTTCAGGTATATATTTAAATTTAGGACATACTAAACCAAGAATAAAAATTGGTGGTGGGAAGTGTTATTTAAACAATGTTCCTTGTTATTCAGCTTATGCTGCTGTTGATATATTTTTAGGTGCTACTGCTTTACCTGAAGATGATTTAAGGAATAAAGAATATCCTGGTGAATTTAAATACGGCGGTGGTCATGTAATACAACAACTTGTTGCTGGTGAAAATGTTGAACTCTATGCAGAAGGTTATGGAACAGATTGTTACCCAAGAAAAGAGATAAGAACATCTATAAATTTAAAAAAAATTAATGAAGCGGTCTTGTTTAATATAAGAAATTGTTATCAAAACTATAATGTTGCTGTAAACCTCTCAAATAAAACAATTTATACTTATATGGGTATGTTAAAACCTAATTGTGGTAATGCGAACTATTGTTCTGCAGGACAACTTTCACCATTGTTAAAAGATCCGTATTATAAAACAATAGGTGTTGGGACAAGAATTTTTTTAGGTGGTGGGATAGGATATGTAGCATGGTGGGGGACACAACATAATCCTGATGTACCAAGAACAGAATTAGGTGTACCAAAATTTCCTGCTGGTACTTTAGCTGTTATTGGTGATTTGAAACAAATGTTGCAAGAATACTTAGTTGGTGTTTCTATTAGAGGATATGGTGTTTCATTAGCTGTAGGTATAGGTGTACCTATTCCAGTTTTAGATGAAGAAATAGCAAGATGGTGTGCTGTATCAGACGAAGAAATTTTTGCTCCTGTAGTAGATTATAGTAAAGATTATCCTGAAATAACAGGTAAACCGCCAATTTGTTTTGTTTCATATAAAGAATTAAGAAGTGGAGAAGTTAGTATAGAACAAAAAAAAGTGCCAACAGGATCTTTATCAAGTTATTTAAAAGCTAGAGAAATTGCAAATACTTTAAAAAATTGGATTAAAGAAAAAAAGTTTTTTTTAACAGAACCTGTTTTAAAACTTCCGTCAACGAATCAATATGTGAAGTATAAATTTTTAATATAAATTTATATCTCGTCTTAACAAAATGGTCCAAAATAATAAAAATATAAAATTTTATAAAGATATTAACTATCCTCAAATTTATGTTTTAGATGCATCTGCTGGTAGTGGTAAAACTTACAACCTTGCTAAACAATACTTGCTTCTCTTGTTTAATAAACCATCTAATAAAAATATACAATCTGTGGGTATAAGAAATATATTAGCTATAACTTTTACAAACAAAGCTTCTGCTGAAATGAAACAAAGAATACTTGATTTGTTAAAAAAAATTGTGTTGGGTTTATTAAATGAAAAAGAAAAAGAAGATATTTTACAACTAGTAGTTAATGAATATGGATATGATGAAAAACAAATTATAAATTCAGCAGAAGAAATCATTGAAGATATAATACGTAATTACCATTATTTCCAAGTACAAACTATTGATAGTTTTATTAACCAGATAATATCAATATATTCTTTTTATTTAAATATTTCACCTTTGTTTAAAATTGAAGAACAATATGAAGAATATATGACCTATTGTATTGATCAATTGATTGATAATTATTATAAAGACAAAAACATAAAAAGAATTTTTGACAAATTTATCAACAATTATTTTTATTTAGAACATAGGAAAAGCTGGTATTTGAAAGAAGATATACTTGAAGTGTTACTAATGTTTTATGAAGAAACAAAAAAGTATGGTAAAGAATATAAAAAATTAACACCAGAAATTTCTATAGAAAAACTTTCAAAAGAATTGTTTGACAAAATTAAAAAATTTTATAAATTGTTACCGAAAGAAAAAGTACATAAAAAATTTGTTTATGCAATAGAACAATTTATTGATAATTATTATTTAAAAAGAACTATATTATTAAAAAACCTATCTACATATTTTACTTATGAAAAAATACCAGTTGTTAAAGATTATGTAATTGATGAAAAGTTGGCGACAATTTGGGATGAAATAAGAAAAGGGATAAAAGTTATAGTAGAACTTTATTGTTTCCAAATTTTTAATAGTTATTTAGACATCTTTGAATATCTTGAGAAAGAACTAAACTTATTTTTAAAACAAGAAGATGTTATTTTTTTGAACGAGTTGAATAAAAAAATAAATGAAATTATTTCTTCAGATGAATACTTTGTTCCAACTGTATTTATGAAATTAGCTATGCGGATAAAACATTGTCTAATAGACGAGTTCCAAGATACAAGTTTACTTCAATGGAATAATGTTTTACCGATAATAGAAGAAGCACTTGCAAACGGTGGCAGTTTGTTCTATGTTGGTGACAAAAAACAGATGATATACAGATTTTCTGGAAGTGAGTATACATTATTTGATAATGTTCCAATAATTTTAAAAAATTATCCTGTTAAAAAAATTTTTTTATCAACAAACTTACGTAGTAAAGAACAAATTGTAAATTTTAATAACAAAATTTTTTCAAAACAAAATTTGGAACAATTTTTGACCATAATAGAAGAAGAAAATAATATAAACATAAAAGAAGAGGTGTTAAACATATATTCTAATTCTCAACAAAATGTTAAAGAAAATAATAGTGGTGGATATGTATACGGAGAATTTGTAAATCAAGAAAATTTTGAAGATGTTGTTAAAGAAAAAGTTAAGAATATAGTTTTGCAAATTATATCTAATAATACACGAGATAATAAAAAGGTTGCTATACTTGTTCGTAAGAAAAAAGAAGTTGAACTTGTATCAAACTGGTTGTTAGAAGCAGGATTTTCTGTAGAATCTGAAAGAACTTTGGATACTTTAGAAAATAATTTTATTAAAGAAATAATTTCGTTGATAAAATTTTTATTATCTCCAAATGATAACCTATCTTTTGTTTCGTTCATACTTGGAGATATATTTTTAGAAAGTAGTAATACTCCTTATGAAGAAATATATAATTTTATTTTTGAAGAACAAAAACAAACAAAAAATAATCTTTTATATCAAAAGTTTAAACAAAAGTATCAAAAATTATGGGAAAAGTTTTTTCAACCAATTTTTGAAACATCTTGTTTCCTTGCTGCTTACGATTTTCTGCTAAAAATATCAGAAGTTTTTGATTTCTATTCTCTTAAAGTGTTTCATCAGAACTATCCATTTTTTTATAAACTATTAGAACTTACAAAAAAATTAGAACGAGAAAATTGTTCTATATACTATTTTATTGAAAAAATAAACTCTTTTTCTGAAGATGAAAAACAAGTTGTTGCAAAAGGTGAGAAACAAATAATTGTAATGACTATACATAAATCAAAAGGGTTAGAATTTGATATTGTAATTTTACCTTTTGTAAGGATAGATGTTGATGTAGGTAAACACAGAGATTTTAGCCAAAAATTTATCACAATTACTGATAATGAGTATTTAAGAGTAGTTAAGTTGTCTAAAGAAATGATAAAGTATTCAGATAAAATTTTATCAATATATTCTCAAGAATATAAAAATTTATTAATTGACGAACTTAACATTTTGTATGTATCATTTACACGTGCTAAAGAACAAATTTATTTTTTTGTCCCAGATGAGAAAGATAATTTAGCAAAATTTTTGTTTAATTTTAATGAAGATGGGATTATTACACAAGGAGAACAAAAAAATTTTTATCAAACATATTATAATAATCAAAGTTTAATTGCGAAAAATAAAAATATGTTAAAATTATTACCATTAAAGTATAATGATAAATTATATAACATTGTTGAACAAAAAATAGATAAATTTGAAATTGTTAATAGACAAAAAATTTTAGAAGGAGAACTGTTACATAAAATTTTGTCGTTTATAGATAACATTTATAATAGAGATATAGATGAAGTTATAAATTTTGCTATACAAAAAACACAAAAATTGTTTTCAACTAAAAAAAATATAGATTGGATGAAATATAAAAATATAATTCTAAGTATGTTGAAAAATAAAAAATTGCAACATATATTTTTTGTACATAGTGGAGAAGTATATTGTGAACAAGAAATTATAACATCTGATGGTGATATAAAACGTGTTGATAGAATAATTGTATTAAATAACAAAATAATAGTTGTTGATTATAAACTAAAATTTATTGAAAAAATTGAAGAGTATAAAAAACAAGTGTCAGAATATAAAATTCTCGTTGAACAAATTTTTTCTATCCCAACAGAAGGATATATTTTGTTTTTAGATACACAAGATTTAATAAAAATCTAAAATATGAAAAATTTTAATAAAAATAATCTTGAATACTACACATTTGGTTTATCTACTAGTATAATAGATGAAGTTATTAGTTATGTTATAAATAATTATTCTAAAGAAGAATTTAAAAATGTGTGTATAATTTTTAGTGGTAAACGACCTTCTGTTATTTTTAAAAAAAATTTGTCAAAAAGAGTTAAAAACGGTTTTTTACCACCTAAAATTTTTTCTATAGAAGAATTTGTTCATTTTGTTGTTTCAACACAGAAACAGTTAAGTTTTGTCTCAGAATTAGAAATTATTTATTTTATATATAAAATTATAACAGATGAAGGAACTTTTAGTTCTAAATTTAAGTCGTTTATAGAATTTGTCCCTTGGGGATATGAAATTTATAGTTTTTTAGAAGAAATGATGTTGGAGAATATTGAACCAAAACAGCTTATTTTTTTTTCAGAAGAAGAAACTTTATTTGATGAAAAAATACCGCCGTCAATAAAAAATGTTGTGAAAAACATATCAGATGTTTATGACAAATTTTATAATTATTTAATTCAACAAGAATTGTTCACTCGAGGGTTATGTTATAAACTTGCATCTGAATATAGTAGAGATTTACAACTTGCTGAGTTTAATAAAATAATCTTTGTATCTCCATTTTATCTTCATAAAACAGAATTAACTTTGATTTCAAATTTAACAAAAAACAATAAAATAACTATTTTTTTCCAAGGCGACCAAACTGATTGGAAACAACTTGAAAATATAGCTAACTATTTCAATATATCAATTCGTCATCCTAAAGAAAATGATATTAATAAAAATATATATTTTTATTCAGCATTTGACACTGTTTCTGAAGCAAATTGTGTATATAATATCATCAAAGAGTTATCTTCTGATGAATTGGATAAAACTGTGATTGTATTACCATCAGATGAAAATGCAACTTTACTTATAAATTCGTTACCAGACAATGTTAAAGAATATAACCTAGTATGTGGATATCCATTGAAACGAAATGTAATTATCAGTTTATTTAAAGATATAATTGATGCACAAATAACCAAAAAGAATAATAAGTATTATACAAAACAATACCTTAAAATAATAAAAAATACTTTGTTAAGAAATATTAATTTTGATATTAGCAGTATAACAGTTGCTAAAGAATCTTCACTTATAACAACTTTTATATTAGATTGTATAGAAGATATTATTTTAGGCAAAGTCAATGATAATAAAGTTTCAAAAGCAAATTTTATTGAACTTAAAGATATTCTACAAAGTAAGGTTTTAAGTAATCATATACAAGAAACTTTGTCTTTATATGGATATAAAATAAAAATCGAAGATATAGCAGAAATTATAAATGTTATACATAAAAATTTTTTTCTACAATGGGAAAAAGTTAATACAATTAAAAAATTCTGTAAATGTGTTAAAGAAACTTTAAATCTAATACTAAAAAATACTGAAATTGAAAAAAATATCTTAAATTTATATTCAATAAATAAACTTTTAGATATTGTTGATGAATTAGAAAATACTTCTTTTTCTGAAGAAGAATTTTTAAATGAAGAAATTTTTAAGTTATGTTTTATAAAAATAGAACAGACAAAACTTTCATTTTTTGGTTCTCCAATTAAAGGATTACAAATACTTGGGTTTTATGAAACACGAAATTTAAATTTTGATAGAGTTATAATTTGTGATATAAACGAAGGTATTCTTCCACATTTAGAACGAAAATCTACTTTGATACCTTATACATTATTGTTGAAAACAAATATTAATAGATTAGAAATTGAAGAAGAAATACAAAGGTATCATTTTTTAAGATTAGTATCTCAAGCTAAAGAAGTATTTTTTGTGTTTATAGAATCTGATGAGAAAGAAAAAAGCAGGTTTGTTGAACAAATAATTTGGGATATACAGAAAAAAGAAAAAACATTAGATTTTAAAAATATATATTTTTGCTATTATCCAATATCTGTACAAATTAAAAAACATGAAATAAAAAAGACAGATGATGTAATAAAATATCTTAAAAATTTTTGTTATTCACCAACTGCTATAGATATATATTTAAAATGTCCTTTAAAGTTTCATAATATGTATGTTTTAGGTTTGCAAGAACAAGAAGAAATAGATGAACCTGAAGGAAAAGATATTGGTGAGTTTCTTCATTCTTTATTAGCAGAAAGTTTTAATAAGTTTGTTGGACAAAAACCGATAATTGATACTGAATTTAAAAAAAATTTTTTAAAATTGTTTGAACAAAAATTTGATTTATCTCTTGCTAAACAATATAAATCAGAATCTTTTCTTATTAAAAAAGTTATGAAACTATATTTAGAACAATTCATAGTTTGTGAACAACAACGAATTGAACAAGATCAAGTAGAACAAATTCTATTGATAGAAAAAACTTATGAAGATAAACTTTATATTAACAATAAACAAATTTGTTTTAAGTATAGAATAGATCGTGTTGATAAATTAAAAGATGGTAGTTTACTCGTGATAGATTATAAAACAGGTTATATACCTCAGATGAACAAAAATCTTAAGTTAGAAGAAATGTCTTATAGAAACATAAAAAAACAAATAAAATCATTCCAATTACCATTGTATATAGATATTGTAAAGAAAAAATTTAATTGTGAAGATGTAGATGCAATGTTTTATAATATAAAAGAACCTGATAAAATTTATAGATTAGTTAAAAATTCAAAATCTAAAAAAGAAGAAATTATGAATATAGTATTTTTATCATTAAACTATATAATAGATGAAATTTTAAATCCACAAGTCCCTTTTTATGAAGACACTGAAGAACCACAAAATTGTGAACAATGTAGTTTCAAATACTTATGTAAATAGAAAAATTTATTTTATACACATTTATTGCCTAATTTTTTCAATCATTCTATTAATTATCTGTGAATAGTAAGGATTGGTAGAAATTAATTTTTTTATTTTAAGATAAGCATGGTATGAAGTTGTATGATCTTTCCTACCAAAATGTTCTGAAATTTCTGCATATGACAAATCTGTTAAAACTTTTGCTAAATACATACCAAATTGTCTTGGTAGGGCTAACATTTCAGAACGTTTTTTTGATAAAAGTTCTTTTTGTGAAAGTTTAAATTCTTCTGCTACAACATCAATTATTTTTTTAATATCTACTGGATGTGGTTTTGGTTCAATAAAATTTTTTAACATTTCTTTAACTGTATCAATTGTGAGTGGTATATTTTCTGTAAGAGATTTTGTTACTACATTTAAAAACGCACCTTCAAGACGACGAATGTTTTCAGTTATATTTTCTGCAATATATCTTAATACATCTTCAGGGACATAAATTCGTTGTTTGTTTGCTTTATGTTTCAGTATAGCTAAACGTAGTTCAAAAGATGGTCTACCAATATCAGCTATAACTCCCCATTCAAACCTGCTTACTACACGTTCTTCAATACCTTTAAGCTCATTAGGTTTTCTATCAGAAGTAATTATAATTTGTTTTTTGTTATCAAAAAGGATGTTGAAAATATGAAAAAATTCTTCTTGCGATTTTTCTTTACCGATTAAAAATTGGACATCGTCTAATAAAAGTGCAATAGCATTTTGAAATTTTGAACGAAATATATCAAGAGAATTTTTTTGTATTGCAGAAATGTAATCAGAGACAAATTTGTCAGCTGTAATGTAAGCAATACGAAATTTTTTTGATAATTCTAACATTTTGTTACCTACAGCATGTAAAAGATGTGTTTTACCAAGACCTACCGGTGCATAAATAAATATTGGATTATATGCAGTACCTGGTTGTTTTGCAGCTGTTTCACAAACAGCTTTTGCGAACCTGTTTGATTCATCAGTTATAAAATTTTCAAAAGTATATGAAGGATTAAAAGATTCCTTTGATATAAAAGCTTTTTCAGGTATGTATTCATAATCTATTTTTACAAATTCTTGTTGATCAGGGATTTCTTGGTTATATTCAAAAGATATTTCTATATTTTGGTTTATATGTTCACAGAACAATTGTTGTATTTTTTCTAAGTAATCGTTTGCAATAAGCCAGTTTGAGAAATACTTATTAGGTACAAGTAATACTATAATGTTATCTTTAAGTTCTTTAATAGAGATAGGTGAAACCCAGAGTTCTATTGTTTGAGGTTCTAATTCATTAAAAACTATTTCTTTAATTTTTGACCATATTTGATTAAGTTTTTCCTGTTCCATAACTTTAATAATAAAATTGTGGATAATTCTGTGGATAACTTTAACAAGAAGTGGATTGGTTAATAAAAAAACTTAATTTTTCAACAATTTTTGTATATTTTGAAATATCCACATCTTCTGCACGTTCGTTAAGTTTTATGCCTGAATTTATAACAAGTTTTTCTATTTCTTCTTTATTTAAATTTTTATCTAAGTTTAAACCTAAAATTAAAGAATTAACAAGATATTTTCTTTTATAAGTAAAAACAGTATCAAGAATTTTTAATAACAAATGTTCATATGGATAATTTATGAAATTATTATTAGGTATTAGTTTAACAACAGCAGATGTTACTTTAGGCTGAGGTTTAAAATAACTCTTATCTACTTTAAACAACAATTTTGGTATAGTATAAAAATTTGTTTTTAAAGTCAACTTTGAGAACATTTTATCTTTAGGTTTTGCAATAAGTTTTTCAGCTACTTCTTTTTGTACCATTAATATACATAACTCCCAACAACTGAATGCAACAGAGTAAAGTTTAGAAAGTATTTCTGAAGTTATAGCATAGGGTATATTTCCAACAATTTTTATTTTTCTACCAAAACTAAGTTTTGTCAAATCATATTGAAGAAAATTAGTATTTACTATTTCAACATTTTTTGATATCTTAAACTTATTCATCAAAAAATTACATAAGTTTTTATCTATTTCTACTAAAATAAGTTTAGCAACTTTATCAACAATACGTTCTGTAATTATTCCTTTACCAGGACCTATTTCTAATACTATATCACTATTATTTAATTGTAAATTTTCAACTATCCTATTTGCAATTTTTTGATTTACTAAAAAATGTTGCCCTAGTAACATTGGTTTTTATTTTCCAACACAAAATTTTGAAAAAATTATATCTAAAACACTTTCAGTTAAATCATCTCCACCAACAATTTTTTGTAATTCTTTTATAGCAAGGCGTAGATGTTCACAGGATAGTTCAGGTTGTTTTACAAAATCAAATTTAATAGAATTTTCAAGTTCTACTTTTGTTTTTTTAAGAATATCTTTTTGTCGTAAGTTTGTTACTAAAAGTTCTGGTAATGTATCTTGTATTGCAAATTCTTGATTGTTGTAAACATTTTGTGATTCTAAAATAACATTTTCAAGTTGTTGTATACCAGTTTTTGTAGCACATGAAATTGTTATAACTTGTTGTTTTAAGTTTTTATGATTAAGTTTTGGATAAATTTTAACTTCTGATTTTTCTAAATTTGAGATCAGTTCTTCTAACCCGTCATCATCAAAAATTTTTATTTCTTTATCAATTTTGTTTATTACAGGGATTACTGTTTTATAAACATTTTGTCCTGCAGTATGTGATATTATTTCTGCTACAGTATAATCATCTTTAGATATGTTTGAAGAAGCATCTAATAAAAAGATAATAACATTAGATTCTTTGACAGCATTTTTTGTCCGTTCAATACCAATCTTTTCAATAACATCTTGTGAATGTGTCCTTATACCTGCAGTGTCAACAATACGGATAGGAATATCTTTTATTACAATTGTTTCTGATAAAGTATCTCTTGTAGTACCAGGTATTTCTGAAACAATTGCTCTATCATAGTTTAAAAGTATGTTTAGTAAACTTGACTTGCCAACATTAACTTTGCCTACTATTGCAACATTAATACCTTCAAGTATTGGTGATATTTTTTCACTATATTCAATAGCTGAATTTATATTTTTTATAATATCCTTGATCTTTTTATTAATATTAGTAAAATCTATATTTTTTATATCATCTTCTTCTGGATAATCTATATATACTTCTAATTCTGCAATAATTTCTTTTATTTCTTTAATTATTTGTTCTACACTATGTTTTGTTTTACCTAATAATGAATTAACATACAACTGGTTTTGTAATTTAGTTTTTGAATATATGATATTAGATACAGCTTCAGCATAAGACAGGTCTATTCTTCCGTTAAGAAAAGCACGTTTTGTAAACTCGCCAGGTTCTGCAATTCGTGCACCATGTTTTACACATAGTTCTAATACTTGTTGAAGGGCAACAGGTCCTCCATGACAACTGAATTCTACAACATCTTCACATGTATAACTATGAGGTTTTCGCATTATTGTCATTAACACTTCATCAATTATTTTATTACCATCTAATATATAACCCAAATGTGTAGTAAAAGTTTTGAGTTGAGAAACAATTTTTGTTTTATTCTTTGGATGAAAAATTTGTTCAGCAATTCTTATTGCTTTTTCTCCACTTAATCTAACAATACCTAAACCGCTATAACCTAATGGTGTAGAAATAGCAACAATTGTATCATTTATGTTCATTTTTTTAGTAATTATTTAGGTATAGAAGTAGAAGAATTTAAATTAAATACAATTTTATGTTGTGGAAGGATTTGTTCTACAAAACTTTGGGTTAATATAAAAATTGAGTTATAAACATTTTTTTCTAAAACTTTTTCAAGCACAAATTTGTCAGAAAAAATTATGGTTATATTAACAGTTTTATTCTCAGTTTTTATATCAATAAAAGAAATATATTCTTTAACAAATTCAAGTAGTTTAATTAAAAAAAATTTTATTATAGTATCAACTTTATTAAACTTTGGTGAAACATGTATTTTAGCTGGTTTTTCACCTTTAAGACCAAATAATCCTGGTTGACCTTCAGTAAGAATTTTAATTTTTAGTTCATCTTTAGACATTTTTAAATTAGTAATAGCAGTTTTTACTGCATCGTCAATAGTTGCACCTTCAAACTCTTCAAATAAAAATGTTTTAAATTTTTCTATTTTATTTTCTTGCATTTTTTAGATTTTAAACTTTTACTGTTTTATTAGCTATAATTTGTATCACAATAGAAAATATGTTGTTTATAAACCAATAAAGAACAAGTCCTGAAGGGAAATTTATAAATAAAACAGTAAACATTATTGGCATAAATATAGCAAAAGTTTTCTGTTGAGGGTCAGAAAAAGAACCTGATAGTAATTGTTGTAACAACATTGTTATACCCATTAAAATAACTAATACAGGAATACCAAAATTTATCCCTGGTATAAAAATTCTATCAGGTTGTGATAAATCTTTGATCCATAAAACAAATCCTGCTCCACGAAGATCATATGTGTTTCTTAACATAGTAAACAATGCCCAAAAAATTGGTATCTGTAACAATAAAGGTAGACATCCACCAAACGGGTTTACTTTTTTTTCTTTATAAAAATTCATAATTTCTATGTTAAGTCGTTTAGGATCATCTTTGTATAATTTCTGTAAAAGTTGAAGTTGAGGTTGTAATTTTTTCATCTTTATTGTAGATTTTATAGAATTATAAGTGAGGGGGAAAGTTAACAATTGGGTGATAATAGTTAACCATATAATAGCAACACCATAGTTGCCAAAAAGTTTATAAAAATAAATTAATATGTTATAAAATAACTTGCTTAATAAAGCAAAAGTACCCCATTCAACTGTTTGTGTAAACTTATCTCCTAAAGATGTTAATACAGATATTTTTTTTGAAGAAATTAAAAGTCTTATATTATACTGATTTACTTCTTTATCAGTTATTATAGATATAGATTTAACATTCTTACTTGATTTTTCAACACTTATATATTGTGGTACCTCTTGATTAAACAAAAAAGCTATTATTGAATACTTATCACCAATTGCAAGCCATTTCACTTCATTAGTTGTTAATTTACCTTTATTAAATTTTTCTACAATAGAGATTTCTTTTTTATCTGTTTTTAGTATTTTGCAAATGTGAACAGTATTAGGCAATGTCTCAAATTTATCTAGGTGGACATAATGTTGAAACAGAAGATTAACTTTTTGTTTTGTCAAAAAATTATATGTTATATCTATAAAATAAGGATTTTGTGGAGAAAAAAAATACTCTACTTGTTTATCTTTTGATACGAATATGATTCTTATTCCAACAGATGAAATAATTTTTTTTACTTCAAATTTTGAATTTGTATCCACATATAAACTATCTGTCTCACTTTTAGAAAGTAAAGTATAATCTGAATTATTTTCTTCTTTTATATAAAATTCTCTTATACCAGATGTATATTTGTTAAAAACTAACTTTAATTTTTCTGTTTCTACAATATAAGGTTCAAATTTTGTATCAATTATTTCATTTTTTGTTTCTTGTTTTATTTCTTCTGTATTTCCTTGTGTAACTTGTTGAATTTGTTTTTGCTGAGGTTTATATGTCAAGTATTGCCATAGAAATAAAAAACTTAATGATAACAGTGTAGCTAACAAAACACGTTTTTCCATAAAATTCTCCTATGATAAAATTTTATACCACTTAAGACACTGAATTGTTAAATCCCACACTGCAATTTGTCCTACTGTTAGCTGGCTCGGGACTAGAAGGTTTCTCTATCCCACAAAATTGGAGAACACTGAAAAACTCACTTTTTTTGTTATTGCGAGCACCCCGCTAAAAGTCCCGCAATTTGTGGGATGACAATCCCGCATATTGGAGAATGCTGAAAAAGTGGTGTTTTTAAAAAATGAACAATTTTGTGATGATGGAAAACAACATACAAACAAGTTTTTATGGTCAACAATGTTCAATTTTGTCTTTAACTTTTTCATTTTTAGTCTTTTATTCACTATTTTTAACTTTTTATTTTCCATATTTAGTTTATACAAACATTCACGGAGGCAACAATAGAATTATTCGTCGGAGATTGGCAGCTATGCAGCTTAAGAATGCTTGTATTTTTGTTTTTATTAACCCCCAGTATCTACATTTAGCCAAAGAATAATATTTTTTAAGTTGAGCAATTTTGTGCTCTATGTTAGAACGTAGTTTTGAAATTAATTTAATGGTGTTTGAAGATAGTTTACGAGGTTGATTACAGAAACAACCTGAAAGTTTTTTATTTGTTTTTGGTTGTTTAGGAAGGATAAGAGAGCAAATATTTAGTTGTTCAAAAAGTAGATAGTTTTGTGGAGTATCAAAAGCTTTATCTCCACAAATAGATTTAGCTGGTGGTGAACCATCTAAAAGTTTAGCAAGCATGTTTGCTTCCTGCCAATTAGCAGGAGCAACTGCTACAGATGTTATTATTTCGCTCTCTTTATCCATCCGTATGTACGCTTTGTATCCATAAAAAACATCATTTGGCGATGTGTGACCAAATCTTGCGTCTTTGTCAGGAGATTGTTCGTAGACATCTTGTTGTTTCTTTTTTATCTTTAAAATGTCAACCTTTGCTTTGACAGCAGTTGCGTCTACTATGTGTAGTTTATCCGAAATAAGTTTGTGGTTGTATGCTATTTGGACAATGTGGTTGTGAAGTTCAGCAAATTTTTCTTCACCTAATCGTTCTCTGAATTTCACCAATGTAGTAGCGTCAGGGACTGGTTCGTTTACATCTAAACCTAAAAAATATCTGAAATCAATGCGATATCTACAAGCTTCTTCTATCTCAGCGTCGGATACATCATAAAGAAATTGTAACAGTAACATTTTAAAAATTATTTGAGGTTCCCAACAAGGTCTACCATTGTTATGGCTATAAAGATCCTTGAGTTCTTTGTTGACAAAACTAAAATCAATGGTTTCTTTGAGTTTACGCAAAAAGTGATCTTTTGGAATTAATTCATTATATATCAGTTCGCCGTAAAATGTCATTTGTTTGTCCTTTTCTTTGTACATTTGTGTGCTCCTTAACTTAAAAATGTAATTTTTGTTTTATATACAAAATTTTTTCTTAAAAGTAAACATTTATTACCGACGATATTGTCGTCGGTAAATTTTTGGAGACTTTTTCAGCGGTCTCCCCGCAAATTGCGGGATCGCAATGACAAAAAAAGTGGGTTTTTCAGTGCTCTCCATATTGCGGGATTGCTTCGTCGTCCCGCAAATTGCAGTCCCGCTACTTGCGGGATCGCAATGACAAAAAGAAAGTCATTACGATGGTCATCCCGCAAGTTGTGGGATTTCTCGTCCCGCCAAAAGCGGGAACATCTTAACAGCATTAAATACTTTTTCATTACTCTCCAACTTAAGGAATTCACATTTAGTTTATATTTTTTTATAATCTTCAGTAGATTCAGCCCTTTCAGTGGTTAATTTTAAATAGTTGCTCCTTTAGAAAAATAGAAATTATATTATGGAAAATCAACTCCGCCAGGATTTAATGGATTACATTTTAATACACGTAGCAAAGTTTTACATAAACCAATAACTAAACCATATTTTTCAATGGCTAAAATGCTGTATTGGGAACAACTGGGATAAAACCTACATTGTCTACCAAATAATGGTGAAACAAATTTTTGGTAAAAAATTATAAATTGTATAACAATTGTTTTCATTGGTTTAACAAACCTTTTGTTTCTAAAATTTTGAGAAAACTTTCTTCTAACAAATTATATTTTTGTTTTACAGAAATTTTTGTCGCAATAACTACAATATCTATTGGAATTCTTATTTTATACTTGTTTAACCTAAAAATTTCTTTTATTATACGTTTAAACTTGTTTCTTATAACAGCTGATTTTTCTACTTTTCTTGAAACAAGGACTGCAATACGTGAATAATTTTGTTTTTTATTTGCTTGATTTAAGATATAAACTAAAAGTCCATTTTTAAAAAATTTTTCACCATTGGTTAGAACATAATTTATATCTTTTTTTTTATTTATACGTTCAAACTTATAAAAATTAAAACTTAAATTTTTAGTATCTATATTTTTTACTGGTTTTAGATCGTCCATGAAAAATGTAGTATTTTTTTATGGGGTTAGTTGCCATCTACCTTTTTTTCTTCTTCGTTTTAATACACGATGTCCACCTGGTGTTGACTTACGTTTTAGAAATCCGTGAACTTTTTTCCTATATCTCACAGATGGTTGATATGTACGTTTTGTCATATCAAAATCCTCCAATCGTTAAAGAATATCAAATTGTTCATTTATATACTCAAATTTTTTCTTTTTTTCAATTAGTTATAATTAATTTCTTATTAATTCTGTATTTTTTAACAAATTGTGAAATTCAGGATTGTTAAACAAACTATATGCATTAAAATAACAGATTCCAACAACTGGATTTTCTAAACAAAGTTTTATTTGTTGAAACAATTTTTCTTTTGTCATACCTGGATAATACGCACCAATACCCATTACAAGTTTAACATTAGATGAAGAACTTGTTATTGTGTACACATCTTCATCTAAATATTTTTTAAAAGTTTCAGGATTAGCAGTATACGCCATAGGGAAAACATAATCAAGCCAGTTGTTTTTAACCCAGAGTTCCCATTGTTGTGCAATACGATTATTTTTTGAAGTAGTTGGAGTATGAAATACAGCAGCTGAGAACAAGATATTTTTATTGTGAGATTTTACTAACTTGTATGCTTCTTCTACAAATGATGAAATTAAATCACATTTAAATTGATAAAAATCAGGATCGGTTTCTTTTGGTTGTTTTTTATATTTTTTCTTATATAATTTGATACTTTCAGGATGAAACCCAATATCATTGTTTCCTAAATATCTAATTCTGTCAAGTTGTATTCCATCAATATCGTAGTTGGTGATAATTTCTTTTATTATATTTAACATACGTCTGCGTACTTGTGGTACCGCTGGAGATGACCAATTTGTTTTACTACCATTTTTTCTTATTTCAGCATACGCAGGATTTTCCTTCAAGTAATAACCTTCCTCAGAAAATATATTTATGTAAGGATGTATCTCCATTTTATATTCTCTACATTTTTTTATTATATATTCAAGAACATCCCATTTACAAGCAGGTTTTGCATAAATACTTTTATAATATACAAATCCTTTAGGATCTTTAGCCAAAAATACAACAGTGTTAATTTTCATTTCAGCAAGTTGTTCAAAATGTTTGTTTATAACTTGTTTTGCTTGTTCTTCATTTGATAGGTCAATTTGGTAGACATTATACCATACTGCATGGACAAACTTTTGTTGTGTCAACACTTCTGTTGTTAAAAAAATTAAAGTTAAAAAAACATAAATTATGTTGTTTATTATCATAATTTGGTTAGTGAGGGAAAAATTATAATTTTTATAACGATTTAAGAATAGATATAAAAAGTTCTTGTAATTGTTTAGGATTTGCTTTCCCTTTAGTTTTTTTCATTGCTTGACCTATTAATGCAGAAATAGCTTGTGTTTTCCCAGAAAGATAATCTTGAACAATTTTTGGATTTTCGTTTATAACTTCTTGTACAATTTTTTTCAGTTCTTCAGTATCAGTTATTTGGACCATATTTTTTTCTTGCACAATTTGTTGTGGTGACTTGCCTGTATCGTACATATAAGAAAAAACTTCTTTTAATAATTTTGATGAAAGCACTCCATCAGTATACAATTTTATAAGTTCTGCCAGATCTTCTGGTTTAATTTTGATGTCTGTAAAAGTTTTGTTTTCCTGATTTAGCCGTCCTAAAAGTTCGGTTGTAATTAAGTTAGCTATAGTTTTGGCAATAGATTTTATATCATTAGGTGAATATTTCTGTTTATAAATTTTTACAGTGTTATCAAAAAATTCAGCCATTGCTTTTTCTGAAGTTAATATTTTACTATCATATTCGTTAAGTCCATAGTCTTGTTGAAATCTTAACCTTTTGTTAGATGGTAGTTCAGGTAGTTGTTGTTTTATTTCTTCAATCCACTCTGATGGAATTATTAATGGAAGTAAGTCAGGTTCTGGGAAATATCTGTAATCATGTTCTTCTTCTTTAGTACGCATAGGTTGTGTTGTAGATGTGTTTTCATCCCATAGACGTGTTTGCTGGACAATTTTTTCTCCTTTTGATAAAAGTTCTTTTTGTCGTTCTATTTCATAACTTAAAGCTTCTTTTATTGCTTTGAAAGAGTTCATGTTCTTAAGTTCTGTTTTTGTTCCAAGCGGTATTTTTTTATAATCGTCAACTACAAAATCATCATCTACTGTTGTAACAGAAACATTAGCATCTACTCTAAATGTTCCTTTTTCCATATCACAATCAGAAACTTCTAAATATCTGATAGTATCTTTTAAAACATTTAAATATTCTATTGCTTCTTCAGGAGAAAACAAACATGGCTGACTAACAATTTCTATCAATGGTGTCCCAGCACGATTATAATCTACTAAAGAATAACTTAACTCTTCTTTACCAATTGCATGAAGAAGTTTGCCAGCATCTTCTTCTAAATGTATCCTTTTTATATAAACTTTTTTAGAATTAGAAACGTCACTAAAAATTTCTAAAACACCATCTGTTGCAAGCGGATGTTCATATTGTGAAATTTGATAATTTTTTGGTAAATCAGGATAATAATAATTTTTTCTTGCAAAGATAGATGTTGTATTAATTTTACAGTTTAAAGCAATAGATGTTTTTATTGCAAGTTCAACTGCTTTTTTGTTTATAGTAGGTAAAACACCCGGTTGACCTGTACAAACAGGACATATGTTCTTGTTTGGTTCAACACCATATTCTACACTACATGAACAAAACATTTTTGTATTTGTTTTAAGTTGAACATGTACTTCAAGACCTATAACAGGAATATATTTACTCATTTTATTATTAAAACTTTTTCATTCGGTTTTTTATAATTCAGTTCTTTACGGATATAATACTCAATTGTATCAGTATCAGTTTGAAGTAGGTATATTTCTTCTTCTAACTTTTTATTTTCTTGTTTAATTTGTAAAAGTTGAGTTTTTAAAACTTTTAATTGTTTTTTTAAAAATAAGTATTTTAAAATACTATTTGAAACAAAAAAATAAAAAAGGAATACAGCTAATAATATAACAAAAGTTGTGTTTAAATAATCAACTTTTAAAAAGTTGATTTTGAGTTCGTTATGTTTTTTTTTATACTTCACATTTTTTTACGAGAAAACCTTATTTCCTAAAAACACTGATTTTTTACCAAGTTCTTCTTCAATTCTCAAAATTTGGTTGTATTTACAGATTCTGTCAGTCCTTGATGCAGAACCTGTTTTAATTTGTCCAGTATTAAGTGCAACGGATAAATCTGCAATGAACGTGTTTTCAGTTTCACCAGACCTGTGAGAAATCACAGCTTTATATTTGTTTTGATATGCAATTTTTACTGTTTCAACTGTTTCTGTTAAAGTACCAATTTGATTAAGTTTTATCAATATAGCATTTGCAATTTTTTCTTCAATACCTTTTTTGAAAATTTTTGGGTTTGTAACAAAAATATCGTCTCCTACAAGTTGTATTTTTTGCCCAAGTTCTTTTGTGAGAATCTTCCATCCGTCCCAATCATTTTCTGCTAAACCATCTTCTATTGATACGATAGGATATTTATTAACAAGAGATTTATAAAACTCAACCATTTGTTCTGAAGTTTTTTCTTTATTCTCTTTTTCGCCTAATAATACATAAACATCATCATAAAATTCTGACGCTGCAGGATCTAATGCTATATATACATCTTTACCAGGTTCATACCCAGCTTTTTTGATCGCTTCAACTAAAAGTTCTAACGCTTCTGCATTAGAAGACAAGTTTGGTGCAAAGCCACCTTCATCACCAACAGATGTTACATAACCTTTTGTTTTTAAAACAGCTTTTAATGAATGGAAAACTTCTGCACCATACCTTAACGCTTCAGCAAAATTTTTTGCTCCAGCAGGAACTATCATAAATTCTTGTAAATCAACATTGTTATCTGCATGTTTACCCCCGTTTAATACATTCATAAGTGGTACTGGTAAAACATAATCTTTTTCTTTTATCCCATAAACTTTTCTTATATATTTATACAACGGCATTTTATAAAAATTTGCTGAAGCACAACATACAGCAAGAGATACTCCTAAAATAGCATTTGCGCCTAAGTTTGATTTTGCTTCTGTCCCATCAAGTTGTATCATAAGTTCATCAATTTTTTGTTGTTCTGACGCGTCCCTTCCTTTAAGTTTTTTTGCAATAATGTTGTTCACATTAGATACTGCTTTTAGTACACCTTTACCTAAATATCTGGATTTGTCTCCATCACGAAGTTCTAACGCTTCATTTTCACCAGTTGACGCGCCTGAAGGTACCTGTGCTCTACCTAAAGTACCATCAGATAAAATTACATCTACTTCTACTGTAGGATTACCACGAGAATCCAAAATTTCTCTTGCTTTAATTTTTTGTATTTTAGGTTTTGTTGTTTTCATTTTTTTTCTCCTTTCATTTTTAAATTTTTAACTATTGACTATTAAATATGAACTGTAAACTATTGACTAAATATCCAAATTTTTAACTTCTAACGCATGTGCTTCTATAAATGCTCTACGTGGCTCAACTTTTTCACCCATCAATGTTGAAAAAATCCTGTCTGCTTCATACACATCTTCAATTTCAACCCTGATAAGTTTCCTTGTTTTAGGATTCATCGTTGTTTCCCACAATTGTTCAGGATTCATCTCACCTAAACCTTTGTATCTTTGTAGTTCAAACCCAGATTTTGCTATTTCATCAATTGTTTTTGCAAACTCATCTACGGAATTTACTACTAATTCTTGGTTTTGGTTAATTATTGATACCTTAGTTTCTCCATAAATAAAATCTTCTAAACCATGTTTCTCTAACACTTTTATGTTTTTTAATAACGGTTCAAACTCCCATAGTTCTTTGAAATAATACATAACTATGTCTGTTTCTGTCTCAAAATTTTTTAAAAATTCTTCTTTAGCAACCCTGTATTCTTGTTCGTTGAAAATAAACTTTTTTTGTTTGTTGTAAGAAACCAAACTTATAGGAAATTTCTTTTCTTGGATAAATTTTCTAATTTCTTCTAATGTAACATCTTTGTTTTTTAATCTTGACAATAATGTTTTGGTATTAACTATAGTTTTAAAAATCTCATATAACGCACTACTATTTTCTTTAGATATTATTGTTTTTTTGTTTATTGATAATTCAACTCGTGATGCAAGATCTTTTAACAAAACTTCTTGTATCTGTTGTTCAGTATCAACATAAAACTCTTTTTTGTCTTTTTTAACACGATAAAGAGGTGGACATGCAATGTATACATATCCATGTTCAATAAGAGGTGTCATTTGACGATAAAAGAAAGTTAGAAGTAAAGTTCTTATATGTGCACCATCAACATCTGCGTCAGTCATAAGTATTATTTTGTGATACCTTACTTTTTCCATATTAAACTCGTCTTTACCAATACCGCCACCTATCGCTGTAACTAATGTTTTTACTTCTTCATTACTTAAAACTTTAACTAATCTTGATTTTTCTACATTTATAATTTTACCTTTTATAGGAAGCACTGCTTGAAAATTTCTGTCCCTTGCTTGTTTTGCAGAGCCTCCTGCTGATTCTCCTTCAACAATAAACAATTCACAAAGTTCAGGATTTGATTCAGAACAATCAGCAAGTTTACCAGGTAAAGTTGCTGTTTCAAGCAAACTTTTCTTTCTTACAAGTTCTCTTGCTTTTCTTGCAGCATCACGTGCTTCAGCAGCAGAGATTGCTTTTTGACAAATTCTTTGTGCAACTTGTGGATTTTCTTCAAAAAAAGTTGAAAGTTCGTCAGCGACCACAGATTTTACAATACCTTCTACTTCAGAATTACCAAGTTTTGTTTTTGTTTGTCCTTCAAATTGTGGATTAGGTATTTTTACTGATAATACTAAAGTTAATCCTTCTCGTACATCATCGCCAGTAACACTAAGTTCTTTATTTTTTGACAATTCATGTTTCTTAATATAATCGTTTACAACTCTTGTCAATGCTGACCTAAAACCAGAAATATGTGTTCCACCTTCAGTAGTATGTATAGTGTTTACAAAAGAATACTCACGTTCATCATATTCATCATTGTATTGCAACGCTGCTTCTATAATTGTATCATCTTGTTTTTTATAAATATAAATTGGTTCGGGATGGAGAACATCTTTGTCTTTGTTTAAAAATTTTACAAATTCTTTTATACCACCATCGTATTTAAATATTCTTTCTTTTTCTTCTTCACGTTCGTCTATTAAAGTTATTCTTAACCCAGGGTTAAGAAATGCAAGTTCTCTTAACCTGTTTGCTAAAATATCAAACGAAAATTTTGTAGTAGTAAAAATTTCATCATCTGGTTTAAACTTTATTTTTGTCCCTGTGGTCTGAGCAGAACCCACAACCTTAACTTCACTTTGTGGCACACCTCTGCTATATTCTTGGCGATAAATTTTACCATCTCTATAACTTTCTGCTATTAACCATTCTGAAAGAGCATTAACTACTGATACACCAACACCATGTAACCCACCTGAGATTAAATATGCTTTTTTATCAAACTTACCTCCAGCATGTAATACTGTTAACACAACTTCTAACGCTGACTTACCTTCAATTTTAGGATCTTTTGTTCCTTTCATAGGATCAACAGGGATACCTCTACCATCATCTTTAACAGAAACAGACCCATCTTCGTGTAAAATAACATCAATGTTTTTACAATATCCAGCCAATGCTTCATCAATAGAATTGTCTACAACTTCGTATACAAGATGGTGTAACCCTTGAGAACCTGTCGAACCTATATACATCGCAGGTCTTTTCCTTACAGCTTCAAGACCACTTAAAACTTTGATCTTTGACGCATCATAAGTTTCCTGTTTTTTTGTTTGTTGATTATTCATAAACTAAAACATCCCTTTCCAAAAAATAAATCTATGTTATTGTTAAATTTTTTGTTAAAAATTCGCGTAAGGTTTCTATTGAAACATTGTAATGAAAATCTTTGTTTGAAACAAACGATATTATTCCTTTTTCTTCAGAAACAATAATAGCACACGCGTCAGTATGTTGTGCAATACCACAACCAGCACGATGTCTTGTCCCAAGATGATGACAGTATTTTTCTTCAGAAAGTGGGAGAATACATCTTGCTGCAACAATTTTGTCTTTTGAAATTATAACAGCACCATCATGTAACGGATTTTTAGGATAAAAAATACTTGTTAACAGTTCTTTTGAAACATCAGCGTTAAGTAATACACCAGTTTTTGTAAAATCTTTAAGACCAACTTTTTGTTCTAGAACTATTAATGCACCATATTTATCTGACGCAAGTTCTTTTACTGCAGAAACAATTTCTTCTATTATTACTAACGAAACAAAATTTTTTTTAGGTAACGAAATTTCTGATAATACACTTCGTAACTCTGGCTGAAAAACAATTGCTAAAACTATGATACCAGCAAGCCAGAATTGTTTAAGAAGCCAAGAAGTAATAGGCAGTTTTAATTTTGTTGCAACAATTGTAAACAATGCTATAACTAATAATCCCCAAAAAATGTTTATTGCTTTTGTCCCACGAATAAAAGATAAAAATTTATAAGTTGCGTATCCAACAATAAGAATATCAACTATATATATTAAATACTTGTTCCATATTTCTATAATTGATGTCATAAACATATTTTTATAAAAAGAATAATTGTTTTTCAACAATTTGTGTTGAAATAAAAAAATAAACTTTGTAAAAAAAACAAAATATGAAAGATGAAGAACTTGTAAAAATTTTGCAAGATGATACTTTATCACAAAATGAAAAGGATTATTTGTTTAAACAAATAATTGAAAAATATGAAAATGAATTGTATAAAACTGTTTACAACTATATTTCATCAAAAGGGACAAAACAAGATGCTGAAGATATTGTTGTTGAAACTTTTGTCAGATTCTATAAAAACATAAAAAGTTTTAAGTTGCAAACAACTGTTAAAAATTATTTGTATCGTATAAGTATCAACTTAGCAATAAATTTTTTGAAATCAAAAAAGATAAATTTTGTTTCTTTTGAAGAAATAAAAGATGAACTACATGATGAGACACATATTGATACTGAACTTTTTGAAAAAGAAAAACAAGACGAGTTAAAAAACATTGTGTCTCAGTTGTTTTCAAAACTGCCTGAGAAACAAAAATCTGCTTTGTATTTAGTTACTTACAAAAAAATGTCGTATAAAGAAGTAGCTGAAGTGTTGAATACAACAGTATCCTCAGTAGAATCGTTAGTTTTTCGTGCAAAACAAAATTTAAAAAAGTTTATCTTAAAAAATAAAAATCTAAAAGAAAAGTTGGGATTATAACTATGAACTTTAAATCTGGATATGTAACAATAATTGGGAAACCTAATGTTGGGAAATCAACATTGCTTAATACTATTTTAGGTAAAAAAGTAGCGATTGTATCTTCTATTGCAGGAACTACAAGGTTTTCTATCACAGGTGTAAAAAATCTTCCTAATGCACAAATTATATTTTTTGACACACCAGGTGTGTATGAACCTAAGAACGAACTTGAACAAAAAATGTATTCTTATGCATATACTTCTATTATAGATGCAGATGTTGTTCTTTTTATGATAAACGCTACTGATAAATCCTTACTGACAGATAAAAAAATACTGGATAAGTTTATATCTATTTTAGACGAGAACAATAAGAAAATAGAAGATGTTAACATCTTGTGTGTTATAAACAAAATAGACCTTGTAAAAGACATAACTTCTATTGATAAAACTATTGAATTGTTAAAAAATGAATATAAGTTTTTTAAAGAATTTATAAAAATCAGCGCTTTAAATAATACAAACATAGATCTGTTATTAGAAAAAATTGTAGAATATTTACCACAACAAGAAAAACTTTTTGAAGATGAAGAAGTATTTAACTTGCCATTGAAACTTCAAATAAGTGAAATAATAAGAGAAAAAGTTTTCCAAAATGTGTATCAAGAAATACCGAAATCTACTGCGGTTATTGTTGAAGATATAAGAACAGGCGATGTTGATAAAACCAAAGTTGTCATTGAAGCAACAATTGTTGTAGAACGAGAAAATCATAAAGGTATAATAATAGGTGAGAATGGTAAAAAACTTAAGATCATTGGTACTCAAGCAAGAATTGAGTTAGAAAAACTTTTAAGCAAACCTGTGTTTTTATCCCTTCGTGTAAAAGTTAAAGAAAAATGGACTAAGAAAACAGATTTTGTCTCACAATTAGGTTTTTAATTTTTTGCTTACCACACCGCAAGTTTTTTAAATTTCTGTTGTCTATATATTATGGGAAGCGATTACGAGTTATTCGTTCAGAGTTATTAGTTTTAAGTTGTAGGAGGGGGTTTCAAATCTTGATCCCGCAGTTTGAGACCGCTGAAAGAGTATTCATACTGCTAAGATGTTCCCGCTTTTGGCGGGACTAGGAATCCCACAACTTGTGGGATGACCATCGTAATCACTTTCTTTTTGTCATTGCGATCCCGTAAGTAGCGGGACCGCAAGTTGCGAGACGACGAAGCAATCCCGCAATATGCGGGATTGCCATCCCGCATTAGCGGGATTGGGACTGGAAAGTCTCTTCTACATAACATAAACTAAGGAGACAAACAACTGTGAAATGTAAAAAAATAAAAAAACTTATTTCAAAATACTTTGATGGTGTCCTACACCAAGAAGAAAAAGATATGCTTTTTTCACATATTGAACAATGTAGTAATTGTAAATTAGAATTTGATGTTTTGTCAAAGTTTTTTAACAATTTACCTGAATATAAAAATGTTGAACTACAGACAAGTTTGGAATCAAGAATTTTTGCTAAAATAGAAGAGCAGCAAAACAAAAAACTTATTGTTTGGAAAAAATTTGTTCCAGTATTAGCGCCGGTTACAGCATTAGTTATTTTTTTAATTACAACAATTAATCCTTGTAAGAGTGTAAATACTTATAAAGAAAGTTATGTTTTGTACCCCCAAGAAGATATTGATTTAGCAGAATTAGAACTTACAAATTTTTTAATAGAAGAATCTTAAAAGGGGTCAACTATTTAAAATTAACCACCGAAAACACTGACTTTACTGCTATGTCAGAAGCAGGGATTTACCTCTGGTAGATTGGCAAGCCCGCCTAAGGCGGGCAGGCAGGTGCCTCAGGTGGAGAATTACAGAAAAATATAAAATTAGCTGTGAATTCCGCCCCATAAATTGGAGAGTAGTGAAACACACACATTTTAACATTATTGAATACTTTTCAGTGGTCTTTAAATTACAGGGTAGAATTTAATAATTCAGTGTCTCAGTGGTATAAAATTTTATAATAGGAGGATAAAACTATGAACTACAAAAAAGTATCACTACCTCTAATGCTGTTTCTTGCAGCAAGTTTGCTTTTAGCACAACATCGTGGTCCAAAAGCTGAATGTCCGGAAAGACATTATGGGTGGGAAAAAGGTGAACGTAGAGGAGAGTTTTTCCAAGAAAGAATTAATAAGCTAGCAGAGAAAGGTGTTATTTCTCAACAAGAGAAACAAGAACTTGAATCTGCAATAGAAGATTTAAAAAAATATCGTAAAGAAGTATGGAGTGATGGAAAACTTACGAAAGAAGAACAACAATCTTTAATTGAAAAAGAAAAAACAGTAAGAGAAAAGATTCGTTCAATATTAGATAAAGCAGAAGTAAGAGTTGAAGAAAAACATAAGGATCCAAAAGAAAGAGAACAAATGTTTAATAAGAGAATAGATGATTTGTTAAAAGATAAAAAGATTACACAACAACAAGCAGAAGAACTTAAAAAGAAACATAAAGAACTTTTAGATTTTGAAAAAAATATATGGTCAGATGGTGTTATGACAAAAGAAGAACAGAAAGAATTAGCTAAAAAAAGACAAGAACTTGATAGACAGTTAAGAGATGTTTATAAACAAGAAACTAAAAAGAAACCTCCAGTTGGTGAACCACCAGGCCAACCATAAGTTCATAAACCATCTAAATAATATTTACAGAACTTGCTCTACAAAGCTTGCAGTTATAAAATTTAGTTAATGAATGTATCCGATAAAAATGAATAAATTTTATAGATTGTTACTATTATGTTTTTTTATTTCGTCTTTGTTTTCACAACAAGTTGTTAAGTGGGATGATGTTCTAAAAGAAGCAAAAGAAAAAAAATTGCAGTTAAAACAAACTGAAATAAGTTTACAACAAACAAAACTTAAAATTGAAAAAATAAAATCAGAACTTTACCCACGATTAAACTTTTCTGTATCTTCAGTAAAAAACTATTCTAAAAATTTTGACTCAGATATAGTTTATTCTTACAACTTATCCTTAGGGATAGATTTATTCAATGGTTTCTCAACTATAAACAATTTGAGGTTACAACTTGTAGAATTACTGATTGCACAAGAAAATTTTAAAAGGGTATATATGGATACCGTATCCAGTTTAAAAGAAAGTTTTATAAATTTATATTTTGTTCAAGAAAACATTGCTCTTGCAGAAAAAATTTTGCAAAGAAGAAAACAGAATTACGAACTTGTGAAACTTAAATACGAATCTGGCAGTGAAAATTTAGGTTCTCTTTTACGAGTTGAAGCAGATATGTTGCAAGCAGAATATGAATTAAAAAAATTACAAAGAGAAAGAGAAGTTGTTATAAGACAACTTTTGAAAATTCTTGCAAAAGAAAATTTTGTTGATATAAAAGTTGAAACGATTTCTGAACTTGATGAAGATATAGAAAAAATTATAAATCAAGATGTAGCAGATGTTATAAAACAAACACCTGAATATAAAATTAAACAATACCAACTTTTAGAAACACAGATCCAAGCAAAGTTGGCAAAAAGTAACTTTTATCCTACAGTATCTTTTTTAGCAAATTATGGGTTTTCAGATACAAAACCTATCCCTGATAAAGATAAATGGAATTTATATTTAAGTTTGAGAGCGTCTTATAACATATTTAATGGTTTCAGAGATATAACTGATTTAAAAATTGCGAATAATAATATAAAAACAGCAGAGTTTGAATTAGAGAATACTAAACTAAATTTGGTGAATAACTTCTATGTATTACAAAACAACTATATTGATGCTAAAGAATTGTTAGTAGTTAGAGAAAAATATCTTCAAGCTTTAGAAAAACAAGCAGAGATTGTTTCTATAAAATATGCAAATGGTCTTGCTACTTATTATGATTGGTACCAAACAGAGGAAAGTTTTATTAATATGCAGAAAAGTTTGTTAGATCTTAAAAACAACTGATTTTGTCAAAAACAGATATTATAAAATTTTTAGGAAAAATAGAATAAACTAAAAAAGGAAATTTTTATGTTATGAAAAAAATAATTGTAATACTTATAACTTTAGGTTTAGTTTCAGCAGCAGTATTTTTTGTTTTTAAGAAAAAAAGTGAAAATAACAAGGACCAACTTGAGATAAAAGTTGAATATGGTGACATAGTTTCTACAATACGTATAAATGGTGAAGTAGAACCAAGAAATCGTCTTCCTATAAAACCACAAATTGCTGGCCGTATTGAAGATATTCTTGTTGTAGAAGGACAAAAAGTTAAAAAAGGTGAAGTAATAGCATGGTTAAGTTCTGCAGAACGTGCTACATTATTAGATATTGCAAGAGCACAAGGTGAACAGGAATATAAAAAATGGCAAGAGATTTATAAACCTACACCTGTAGTTGCCCCACTTGACGGGTTCATAATTGTCAGAGATAAAGAACCTGGACAAACAGTTTCTACCAATGAAGATATAGTAGTTATGGCAGACGAACTTATAATAAAAGCTTATGTTGATGAAACAGACCTAAGATATGTGAAACTTGGCCAAAAAGTAAGAATTTCTTTAGATGCATATCCTGACATCAAATTTACTGGTGTTGTAGAACATATTTCGTATGAATCCAAACAAATTAGTAATGTAACAGTTTATGAAGTAAAAATTAAACCATTGTTTACAAAAATAGATACAGGAAAATATACTCCTTTTAACAAAACTGAATTCAAAGAAAGAAAAAGATTTACTTATGAAGAAATATAAAAGTTTAATCTACCACAAGAAAAAAGAAAAGAATTAAGTAAGTTTTTAGTACAAAAAGATTTGTCTTCAATTTTACGTTCAGGGATGAGTGCTACAGTAGAAATTATAGCTGAAGAAAGAAGGAATGTTTTAGTATTACCGGTGTCAGCAATAATTGATAATGGTAAAGAAAAATATGTGTTTGTTAAAAAAGATAACAAAATTATGAGACAACAAATTGAGACAGGATTATCTGATGGAAAAAATATAGAAATTATAAATGGTTTATCTGAAGGAGATATTGTAGTTATATCTCAAGAAAAAATATCCCAAAAAGGACCTTCTTCTGTAAGTTCAACACGAGTTCGGTCACAAAACCCAATGTCAAGTTTCTTCAGAAGGTAGTAATAGTTATTTTTTGAAAAAACCTTGTTGTAGACGTGGGGGGTTTTTCTAACCCCCGACAATTCTTACAAAAATAATACTGACAGATTGCCATCCCGCCGTTTGCGGGACAGATTGCGGGACAACCCTCGCGATGACAGATAAAATAAATTGCCACGTCCTTGCGGGATTGCAATGACAAAAAAAGTGTATTTTTTAGTGGTCTCCTATTGACGTGACTTTTCAGTGTTCTGCAGAGTGCGGCATTGTTCTGCTGGACAAAGATATGCAGTCCCGCAATTTGCGGGACTGCGACTACCTCGCATTTTGTGTTGTAGTTTCAGCACCTTGTGCTGATATAAAAAAGAAGTAAATTGTATAACTGCTTCCTGCAAATTGCGGGATTGCCACGCCCTGTCGGGCTCGCAATGACGAAATAGAGAGTTTTTATTGTTCTCCAACTTTCAGGATAGTTGATAGTGATAAGTAGTGATGGTGTCACTCCGTTTAGTCTGCGAAAAGTAATATTTTTACAAAATTTTACAAAAATGTGTTTTGGAACAAAATCTATGGAGATAATAAAATTAGAAAACATAAAAAAAATTTATAAATTAGGTAGTGTAGAAGTTTTAGCATTAGACAATGTCTCTTTATCTATTAATCAAGGCGAGTTTGTAGCAATAATGGGTCCTTCTGGCAGCGGGAAGTCAACTTTGTTGTATTTATTAGGATTGTTAGACAAACCTACTGATGGTAAGTATTATCTTTTCAACAACGATATTTCAAAATTTCAAGATCACCAACTTGCTGTTTTAAGAAACAAGTTTTTTTGGTTTTGTATTCCAAAATTATAATTTGCTTTCACGAATTTCAGCAATAGATAATACATTGTTACCACTGATTTATTCTGATATTAACCATTTGAAAGAAGAAAATAAAGAACGTGCAATAAAATTACTTTCCCAACTTGGATTAAAAGACAGGTTGTACCACAAACCTACAGAACTATCCGGTGGGCAACAACAACGTGTTGCAATAACACGTGCGTTAATAAACAATCCTAAAGTGATCCTTGCAGATGAACCTACAGGTAATTTAGAGAGTAAATCAGCAGGTGAAATTATAGAAATTTTTAAACAACTTAATTCACAAGGTATCACAATAGTTTTAGTAACACATGAACCAGACCTTGCTTCTGCTGCAAAACGTGTTATAAAACTTCGTGATGGAAAAATTATTTCTGACGAAATTATAGAACAGAATGCAAAAGTTTATGTATCTTTTGATACATCACAACAAATATCTTTACCAAAACCACGAGTTTTTAGTTTCTCAAAAATAAAAGATTATTTTGTTGAAGCACAAAAAGCTCTTTCAGCTAATAAAACAAGGACAATACTTTCAGTATTAGGCGTAGTAGTTGGTGTTGCAAGTTTAATAACAATGTTATCTTTAGGTCAAGGTGCACAAGAACAAGTTAAAAAACAAGTTTCTAACTTAGGTTCAAACTTGTTGATGATACAACCATCATTGATACTTGTAGGAGGTATAGCAGTAGAATCTTCAGCAATACGTGGGTTCACAATTGAAGATTTAGAAGCTATAAAAACAATTTCTGAAGTAGAATTAGTTACACCATATGTTTCTGGTAGGAGTCAGGTTATCTATATGAACAAAAACTGGAAAACACGTGTTGATGGTGTTTCTGTAGAATATCAGTATATAAGAAATTCTGTCCCAGTTTTAGGCAGGTTTTTTGATGAGAACGAACAAAAGTTGAGAACACGTGTTGCAGTAATTGGTCAAGAAATAGTAAATCAGTTATTTACTAATAAAAATCCGTTAGGGGAGTTTATAAAAATAGGTCGGATTGATTTTCAAGTAATAGGTGTTTTACCAAAAAAAGGTGCAACAGGATGGCGTAACGAAGATGATAAAATTGTTATACCTTATACAACATCAATGTACAGATTGTTTGGTAAAGATTTTATTGATGTTTTTGATGTAAAAGTAAAAGAAGGATATGATTTAAACGAAGTTGGTGAAAAAATAAAAAAAGTGTTGTTAAAACTTCATCGTTTTCCTGAAACAAAAACAGAACTTATTGATGTTCGCAACCTTGCTGAAATACAACAGACCATTACTGAGACAACAAAAACATTCTCGTTTTTGTTAGGTGCGATAGCGTTTGTAAGTTTATTAGTTGGCGGTATCGGTATAATGAATATAATGTTAGTTTCTGTTACAGAACGGACACGAGAAATTGGATTAAGAAAAGCAATAGGTGCTAATACCACTGATGTTTTATTACAATTTGTTATAGAATCAATTTTTGTTTGTATCCTTGGTGGTATAATTGGTATTTTGTTAGGATGTGGACTCTCCGTTTTGTTATCAGTAATTGCAAAATGGAATACAGAAATAGTTTTCTCTTCTATAATTTTATCTTTTTGTTTTTCTGTAGCAGTAGGACTTATCTTTGGTATATGGCCTGCAAAAAAAGCGTCTCTTCTTGACCCAATTGAAGCATTGAGGTATGAATAAAAAAATATTTTATGATACCTTGTTCTGTATTTATAACAATTTTTTAATTTCACTTGACATAGTAAACAAAATATAGTATTTTATTTCAAATTATTACATAAAACTTTATTTTTTAGGAGGAAACAAAGTGAAAAGGTATTACGAAATAGTGACAATTTTTGTCCCTGACATTGCTGAAGAAAAATTAAATGAAAAAATAAAAAAGGTTAAAAACTTAATAAGTTCTTCTAACGGCGAAGTTATAAAAGAAGAAAATTGGGGTAATAAAAAACTTGCGTATGAAATAAAAAAGTTTAGTAATGGAATTTATTATTTCATATTCTGTAGTGTAGAAAAAACAACTTTTGTAAATGATATTAAAAATCTTTTTTCTAAAGATGAAAACATACTTAGATACGGTGTGAAAAAAATTGATAGTAAGAAAATTAAAATTGAACAAAATGTTTCACAAGAACAAGGTTCTAAATCTAAAGAAGAATTAAATGATAGCACAAAATTATGATGAAAACAAAGTTGTTCTTTCCGGAAGATTAGTCCAAGACGCTTTGTTAAAATATACATTAAACAAGACACCAATTTTAAGATTTACTTTAGCTGTAAATACTTATTATAAAGATAAAAAAGAAACTTTATATATTCCAGTAGTATCTTTTGGTGATTTAGCATTAGAAATTTCTTCGTTAGTAAAAAAGGGTGTGAATGTAAAAGTTGAAGGACGGTTAGTAAATCGTAAGATAGAATTTTCTGAAGAAGAACAATATAAGTTTATAGAAGTTGTTGCAAACAAAATTGAAGTTTTTACGAAATGATTTAAAGAGGAGTAAAACCAATGGATAAAGATAAAATGTTTCAACATGGCGAATCTGAAGATTTGTATAAAGTAAACAATCCAAAAGTGTATATTGTGGTTCCTAAACTACCACCTAAATTACAACCTTTGATTGAAATAGCATACAATTTATGGTGGGTATGGAATAGTGACGCGTTTGAATTATTCCGCAGAATTGACCGCGATTTATGGGAAGAAGTATACCATAATCCTATACAACTTTTAGGTAAACTACCTAAAGAAAAACTTGAAGAGTTACAACAAGATTTAAGTTTTTTAACACATTTAAATGAAATATATAATGAATTAAAAAATTATTTATCTTCACAATCATGGTTTGTTAAAGAGTTTGGTAAAGAACATCATAATTGTGAAATAGCGTATTTTTCAATGGAATATGGTCTTACCGAATCAATACCGATGTATTGTGGTGGGTTAGGCGTTCTTGCAGGAGATTTGTTTAAATCAGCTTCTGACATGGGCTTACCGATGGTAGGTGTAGGGTTAGCATATAGATATGGGTATTTTAAACAACATCTTACAGATGATGGTTGGCAAAAAGAAGAGTTTGAAGAGTTACATTTCTTTCGTTTGCCAATAAAACGTATGACTGATAAAGATGGTAATCCGTTAAGGTTATCTATAAATTTATCTGTTGCTATAGATGATAAAAATATAAAAGAAGAAAAAATATTTTTTGAACCATGGGAAATAAAAATAGGACGTAATTCGTTGTTTTTGTTAAGTACTGATATACCTGAAAATACACCTGATAATCGTGCAATAACTGCATCTCTTTATGGAGGTAACTTAGAAACAAGGTTAAAACAAGAAATTGTTTTAGGTATCGGTGGAACAAAATTGTTGAAACATCTTGGTATTAACACTACAGTATGGCATATGAACGAAGGTCATTGTGGATTCTTGATTTTGGAAAGAATACATCAACTTGTAACTGAAGAAAAAATTAGTTTTGAAGAAGCACGAGAGTTTGTTAAATCAACTTCGGTGTTTACAACACACACTCCTGTTCCTGCAGGTATTGATGTTTTCCCACCAGAATTTATAAAAAAATATTTTTGTGGTTATTGCAAAGATTTAGGAATAACAATTGACGATCTTTTAGCTTTAGGAAGAGAAAATCCACATGATAAAAACCAAGGTTTTTCAATGGCTGTATTTTGTATAAGAAATTCAGATTTTGTTAATGGTGTAAGTAAACTTCATGGTGTAATTTCAAGAAATATGTGGAAAAATTTGTATCCTGGCTTACCACGCGTTGAAATACCGATTGATTATATCACTAATGGAGTTCATATAAACACATGGGTATCAAACGAATTTGCTTCTTTATTTAACAGATATATTGGTCCTCAGTGGAAAACAGAACCTGAGAACCAATCTGTATGGCAGAGAATAAAAGAAATACCTGATGCTGAGTTATGGAGATCGCATGAACGACGTAGAGAACGGCTCATAGCTTTTGTTAGAAAAAGATTAAAAAAACAACTTGAACATGCAGGTGCTACAAGAACACAAATTGAGTATGCAGAAGAAGTTTTAGACCCTGAAGCGTTAACTATAGGTTTTGCAAGAAGGTTCGCTGAATATAAACGTGGTGCTTTAATTTTTAGGGATCTTCAAAGATTAAAAAAAATTTTGTTAAACAAAGAATATCCTGTACAAATTATAATTGCTGGTAAAGCACATCCACATGATAATATAGGTAAAGAATTAATTAAATATATAATTCAAATAACACGAGATCCTGAACTAAGAGAAAAAATAGTTTTTGTAGAAGATTATGATATGAATGTAGCACATTATTTAGTTCAAGGATGTGATGTATGGTTAAACTTGCCAAGAAGGCCATTAGAAGCTTCTGGTACAAGCGGGATGAAAGCTGCTGCAAATGGTGTGTTAAACATTTCTGTATTAGATGGTTGGTGGTGTGAAGCATATAATGGTGAAAATGGTTGGGCAGTAGGTGGTGGTGAAGAGTATACTGACAATAATCTTCAAGATGAGATTGAAAGTAGGATCTTGTATGATATCTTAGAAAAAGAAGTAATACCTTTATTTTACACACGTGGTAGTGATGGTCTTCCTCGTGGTTGGGTCAAAAAAATGAAAGATTGTATGATGAGCATTATTCCTAATTTTAATTCTAATAGGTTGATAGAAGATTATACAAAAAAGTTTTATCTTAAATGTGATACTAACTTTTGGAAAAATAAAGAAAATAGTTATCAAAGTATAAAGGAATATGTTGAATGGCAGAAAAGAGTTTTATCATCATGGGATAAAATAAAAATTTTAGAGATAAAAGATAATATCCAAGGATCTTATAATTTAGGTGATAAAATAGAAGTAACTACAAAAGTTTTTTTTGATAAATTATCAATTGAAGATATTTCAGTACAACTTTATTACGGTTATCTTGATTCCAAAAGTAGGATTTCAGAACCAAAGATAAAAGAAATGATAATTGTAGATAAAGAAAATAGGTTATTTAGAGGAGAGATAGAGATAGATCGTGTAGGACATTGTGGATATGTTATCCGTGTATTACCAAAGTTTAAAGATAAAGTAATATACATCCCTGGTTTGATAAAATGGGAATAATATAAAAACGGAGGATGAAAAAAATATGGACGGAAAAATAAAAGATATTCCAACAAGTATGCCTACATCAGTAGTTGAACGGAAGACAGAAGTTGTGCCACAAGTTACTGACTTGCCAACAAGTTATGGTGATACAAAAATAGTGTTGTTACCAAGAGATCCATGGTGGTGTTTTGCATACTGGGAAATTGGAGAACAAACAAAACAAGAAATTAAATCTCTTTATGGTGAAAAAATAAAATATATAATACGTGTTTATGATGTGACAAACGTAGTAAACTTTGATGGTAGAAATGCAAACAAATATTTTGATATAGAGATAAATCTTGGTATAAATAGTTGGTATATAAACTTGCAGGAAGCTAATCGTAGTTGGTGTGTAGATTTAGGTGTTATAACACCTGATGGAAGATTTGTTGTAATAACAAGGTCAAACATAGTTATAATGCCAAGGTTTGGTGTATCAGCACTTACTGATGAACAATGGGCTGTTTTACAACGCGAGTTTGAACGATTGTTAGAACTTTCAGGTGTGTCTATGATAGGTAAAGGATCGTTTGATATAGCAAAACTTATGAGAGAACGATGGGAAGAACTTTTAGCAATATCTCAAATGCCACAGTTTATAAGTTCAGGATTTATTTCATCTTTTGCTAAAAGAGAACTTGAACAAAAACAAAAAGAGTTTTATTTAAAAGCTGATACAGAACTTATTGTTTATGGTGAGACATTACCTGATGCAAAACTTTATATCAATGGTGACGAGTTTAAATTATCTCCCGATGGCAGGTTTTCATTACGTATGAGTTTACCTGATGGTGAGAAAGTGATACCTATAAAAGCTGTTTCTTCAGATGGAACAATGCAGAAACAAATTGTATTTGTTGTGATACGAAAGAGTGAAGTAAAGTAAGAAAGTTTGAGGTTGTAGGAGAGGTTTTCAAACCTATATCTCGCAAAGTGGAGAGTGCTGGAAAAAAACCCTAGTTTTTGTCATTGCGAGCCCGACAGGGCGTGGCAATCCCTTTACATCTGTAATTCCTAGGGTTGTTGCGCAATCTGTCCCGCCGAAGCGGGAACATTTTAACATTAATGAATACTTTTTTCAGCGGTATCTAAATTGCGGGATTGTTCTACTGAATAAAATAAAAAATTAAAAAACTTCAAAGTGGGGAATTTATGAACATATTTGATTTTTTGAAAAAGAATAGACAAAATGTTTTTATAATAACAGTAGTAGGTTTTATAGGCGGTATTTTTTTAGGTTTTGGTGGATACTTAAGATATTCTTCAGTTCTTGATACAGCGGCAGTTGTTAATGGTGTAAAAATACCAATGCAACGATTCGATCATCAAGTTAATCTAGCAATTGAAAATTATCGTAATCAAGGATATGATATTACAAATGAAATTATCCGTTCTATAAAACAACAAGTTCTTCGTGATTTAATACAAGAAGAAGTTTTTTGGCAGGAAGCAAAAAAGTATGGTATCACGGTTTTAGATCAAGAGGTGTATTACGACATAATGCGAATTCCTGCATTTCAAAAAGATGGTAAGTTTGACCGAGAAACATACTATCGTACTTTGATATTAAGATTAAAAACTACACCGAAAGAGTTTGAAGAATCTCGTAGGAAACGTATTGCAATGTTTAAACTACGCGATTTTGTTATCTCAGGTGTTAAACTTTCACCACAAGAAGTAGAATTGTATTACAAACTACATCAACCGAAAAATGATGAAGAAAAACAAAAGTTGTATCAAGAACTTTTACAAGAAAAACAAACCGCTGTTCTTGAAGAATGGTATAAACAAATTAACAATGATTTGAAAGTAAGGATTTATATAAAAGATTTATAGAGTTTATAAAACATAAGATGGCAGTTTTCTTTTTCTCCAAGCTTGTCTTACCATTACTGCAAGAATTATGAAAATTGTAAAAAGATAAATCCGTGTAAAAATCACTATAGGTAAAGTTTCTTTACTTACATTTTTTAGCAAAATAACATTTATCCCATCAGTTAAAAGATAACTTGCAAGAATTATAATTAGTATCGCTGGTGTAATATATTTTATGATAAACTTATAAATTTTTGGTAGTTTTATATCAGCACCGAGATGCATTTCTTCCCATGCTTTGTCTATACCAAATACCCAAGAAAATAAAATTGATTCAATACAACCAAACAAAACTAAACAAAATGTCCCACCCCAAAAATCAAGTTCGTCTACTACACCATATTTGAACAAAAATATTGAAGGTTGACATAAGAAGAATGTTACAATACTATAAATGAACACAGCATCTTTTTTAGGTAAATCAAACTCGTCTTCAAGAAAAGCAATCGTAGGTTGTGCTAAAGAAACTGATGAAGTGATCCCTGCTAAAAATAAAAGTAAAAACCAGCAAAAAGCAAAAATTGTTCCCAATGGAATTTGTTTAAATATCACAGGCATTGTTATAAAACCTAAATTGAACGCTCCTTTAGAAGCTATTTCAACAGCGTTTTGTGGACCTAAGAAAGTAAACGCTGCTGGGATCACAATAGAACCGCCTAAAACAACTTCTACAAACTCGTTTGTAGCAGCAGAGGTTAAACCTGAAAGAATTACATCGTCAGTTTTTCTTAAATAACTTGCATAAGTTAGAATAACACCGATACCTACTGAAAGTGTAAAAAATATTTGTCCAGCAGCTGCAAGCCATACTTTTGGTTCTTTAAGTTTTGAAAAATCTGGACTCCATAAAAAGTTAAGCCCGTTTATAGGATTGTTCTCAGGTAAAGAAGGGTTAGGAGTACCAAGAGTTAAAACACGGAACACTAAAAAAATTGCTAATAACAACAATATCGGCATTGCCCAATTACAAAATTTTTCTATACCTTTTTTTATACCAAAATATACAATTGTAATATTAGCAACAAAAGTTAAGATAAAAAATAAGTATGAATACCAACTAGAAGTATACCATCCTAAAAACTCACTCATTTGTTCTGCAGAAGATAGTTGTGCAAATTTTGGTGTTAAAGTAAAAATAGTATATCCTAAAAGCCAAGATTCAATATATGTATAATACATATAGATCACTAACGGACCAAAAATACCGATGACACCAAAGTATTTTATAAACCTGTTTTTTTGCCACATAGTATGAAAGATACCTGGCGCGGTTCCATGTCCAAACCCGCCACCGAATCGTCCTGCAGTCCATTCTATCCACATAAGTGGTAAACCTAATAAAAGAAAAGATATTATATATGGTATCATAAAAATTCCGCCACCATTACGAACTGCTTGTACTGGGAAACGTAAAAAATTACCTAATCCTACTGCTGAACCTGCTACTGCTAAAATTGTACCTAATTTTGAACCCCAAGTTTCACGTTTTTGCATTTTTCCATCCCTCCATTGTGTAGTTTATAATTTGTAGTATTTTTTATAATTCGCTTAATCCGTGGTATGTTACAAAATCTGTTTAATCCGTGGTTATAATTCTGCGTATTCTGTGTTCTAATTCTGTACAATCCGTGTTTATAATTTTCTGTGTTGATTTATCCTTTTACTCTGTAGTTATTTTTTTCGTGTAATCCGCAGTCTTTTTTCATTTACTCTGTGGTTATCTATCCGCTTACTCTGTGATCATTTTTCCGCTTAATCCGTGGTCTTTTTTCCGCGTAATCTGTGGTTAATTTTCCTGCGTACTCCGTGTTTATAATTATAAAAAATTTAAAAATAATTCAACTTTAGTTGAAATTAAAAAAATTTTTTTGTATAAAAAAAGAGAAATTTTAAAATTACAGATTTAAAAAATTAAAAACAATGAAATTTATTGCTTTATTATTTTTTTTATTATTTTCTTGTGTCCAATCACCTAATAAATTGTTAAACCAAGCGATAAAAGATGAACAAAAACAAAATTATTCTTCTGCTGAACAAAAGTATTTAACAATAATAGTGAAATATAACACAAGCAATGTTGCCACAGAAGCAATGTATAGGTTAGGATTATTATATAAGGATATATTTAAAGATTACACTCAAGCACGTCTTTGGTTTTCTAAAATTGTTGATGAACATAAAAATAGTAAGTTTTATAGATTAGCACAGGTTGGTCTTTTAGAATCACCTGATTATCTTGGTATAATAGATAGTAACAAAGTTGTCTTAGGCGATACTGATAGTTTAGGTAAAAATATGCGGTTTGTTACTGAATACAAAAAATTAGATTTTGATTTATATACAGCAACAACAAAATTATATGCTGGTGAAGCAGTTATTAAACAATATGTAAAATTCTACTATAAAGATGGAGATACAGTTAAAGAATCTTCTGTTAATTTAAAAACAGACAATACAGATAAGTATACAATACTTTTAAAATTACCAATACAAAAAAATAGTTCTTGGACAACTGAAAAAGAAGGAAAACCTGTTGTTTATACAATTGTTGATACTAATTTAGTAGTTAAAACAAAAAAAGGATATAGTTTTGAAAACTGTATAAAAGTTATGGAACAAAACAAAGGTGAGAAAGGTGTAAGATTTTTGTATTACGCACCGAACAAAGGTTGTGTAAAAATTTCAACTTCAAATATCTCAGAACTTTATAAAGAATACACTACGATGGAACTTGTAGAGTAAAGGAGTCAACTATTTAAAATTAGCCACTGAAAGTACTGAATTCACTAAAATTATAAAAATATGAATTAACTGAGAATTCTACATACTGTAGAAGCAATCTTGTATTAAAAACAGATTACCACGCCCTGACGGGCTCGCTATGACATATGGGTGGATATGTCTACAACTTATGCTCTTATGCTCTATTTTTTCTTGAATGTTACTGTAGGATTCCGCAAGTTGCGGGACGGGACAATTTGCGGATTTAACAATTCAGTGTCTTAGTGGTATAAAATTTTATCATAGGAGATAGAGAAAAATGAAGGAGTATAAAATAGCAGTAATTCCAGGTGATGGAACAGGACCAGAAGTTGTAGCAGAAGGTATTAAAGTTTTGAACACTGCGGCAAAAAAATATAATGTAAAATTTGAATTTGTATATTTTAACTTTGGTGGAGAACGATATTTAAAAACTGGTGAAACATTACCAGATTCTGCAATTGAAGAACTTAAAAAATTTAATGCAATATATCTTGGTGCAATAGGTCATCCTGAAGTAAAACCTGGAATATTAGAATTAGGTATATTATTAAAATTAAGGTTTACTTTTGACCAATATATAAACCTTCGTCCAGTGAAACTATTCCGTACTGAAGATTGTCCTATAAAAGACAAAAATCCACAAGATATAGATTTTGTTGTTATTCGTGAGAACACAGGAAGTGTTTATACAGGTATTGGTGGTGTAATGCAGAAAGGTACAAAGAACGAAGTTGCAGCACAACTTATGGTTTATAGTTATCACCAAGTTGAACGATGTATCCGTTATGCTTATGAGTATGTAAGAAAAAGGAACAAAAAGAAGTTGTTAACTTTAGTACATAAAACAAATGTTTTAACATACTGTGGCGATTTATGGATGAGAGTATTTCAAGAAGTAGGTAAAGAATATCCAGATATAAAACAAGATTACAACCATGTTGACGCGTGTTGTATGTGGTTTGTAAAAAATCCAGAGTATTATGATGTAATTGTGACAGAAAATATGTTTGGAGATATAATAACAGACCTTGCAGCGATCATACAAGGTGGGTTAGGTATTGCTGCAGGTGGTAATATAAATCCTAATGGTGTATCAATGTTTGAACCAATGGGAGGTTCTGCTCCAAAATATACTGGTAAAAATGTAATAAATCCTTTAGCAGCGATATATGCAGCTGCGATGATGGTAGAATTTTTAGGTGAAGAAAAAATGGCAAATGCTATTATAACTGCGATACAACAGGCGTTACTTAGTGGTAAAATAAAAAGTTTATCTGCAGGTAAGATGGGACTCACAACTACAGAAGTCGGTGATTTAGTAGCAAGTTTGGTGTAAAATAGTCAATAGTTCATAGTTTATAGTTAATAAAAAACAAATTTACAAAAATTTTTATTTTGAATTTTGAGGAGGAGTTAGGAATATGTATAATGTAGCAGTAGTAGGTGCAACAGGTGCAGTAGGACAAGAGATGTTAAATATATTACAATTAAGAAATTTTCCTGTAAACAAAATTTATCCGTTTGCATCAAGTAGGTCAAAAGGTAAAAAAATAAAATTTAGAAATGAAGAATATGAAATTATAGAACTTACAAAAGAAAATGTAGAAAAATACTCAAAAGAAATACAGCTTGCATTATTTTCTGCTGGGGCAACTGTATCAAAAGAGTTTGCACCAATTTTTGCACAAAAAGGTATTTTTGTAGTTGATAATTCTTCAGCATGGCGTATGGAAGCAGAAATTCCTTTAGTTGTCCCAGAAGTAAATCCTCATGCTTTGTCAAAAGATAAAAAAATTATTGCTAACCCTAACTGTTCAACAATACAAATGGTTGTTGTTTTAGGACCAATACATAAAGTTGCAAAAATTAAAAGAATAATTGTCTCAACCTACCAGTCAGTTTCAGGAGCTGGTGGCAAAGCAATGATAGAACTTTTTGAAGAAACAAAAAGAGTTATAAAAAAATTTGAAGAACAACCATCTTTAATTTCTACTGATAATTCAATATTTATGACTGAAAAACAACAGAATTCTGTTTTCCCAAGACAAATTGCTTTTAATTTAATTCCACAGATTGATATTTTCTTACAAAATTTGTATACTAAAGAAGAGATGAAGATGGTAAATGAAACAAAGAAAATTTTAGAAGATGATTCTATTAAAATTTCAGCACAATGTGTACGTGTACCAGTGTTCAGAGCTCATTCAGAATCTGTATGGATTGAAACAGAAAGAAAAATTAGTTTGCAAGAAGTAAAAGAAATTTTAAACAACCAACCATCAGTAAAAATTGTTGATGACCCGTTTAACAACGAACCATCTTTAAGATATCCAACACCAATAGATGCTACATCACAACAGATTACTTATATAGGTAGAATAAGAGAAGATTTATCTTGTGATAATGGTTTTGTTATGTGGATTGTTGCTGATAATTTATTAAAAGGAGCTGCTCTGAATGCTGTACAAATTTTAGAAGAAATGGTAAAAAGGAAAATTGTATGAAAAAACTAATAGTTAACGCTGATGATTTAGGTTTAAATTCAAAAGTTAACCAAGGTATTATCCAAGCGTTTAAAGATGGTGTTGTTACAACTACAAGTTTGATGGTTACAAAAGAAGGTTTTGAAGATGCAGTTCATCTTATAAAAGATAACCCGAGGTTATCTATAGGGGTACACATAGATTTAGATGAGTATTTTGAAATAGACCATAGTCGTGGTCGGATTGTAGGGTACAAGGTTTCACCATTACCAATAGATGAAATTTGTTCTAAAATAAAACAACAAATAGAATCTGTTTTATCAAAAGATATGCATCCAAGTCATATTTCAAGTCATCATCATGTACATTTAGTTAAAGAAATTTTTCCTAAAGTTGTTGAATTGATGAAAGAATATAAAATTTATGGTATAAGGTTTAGTAGAAAAATAATGTTTGACCCGAACCTGTATGACGAGTTTAAAAAAATAATTGAAGAAAATGATATTGTATCACCACCATATTTTATTGAAGGATGGTATTGGGGAAATATTGACGAACCATATACTATTGCTGAACTTATGACACATCCGGGTTATGGTGAACTATGGCGTGAATACGAACTTTCAGCAAGTTGTGACCCAAAACTTAAAGCATATCTCAGAGAAAAAAATATACAACTTATTACTTATACAGATTTAATAAATGAAGTTAGGATGTTGAAAAACACAAGTGGCAATATATAAACTTGTAGTTGAATACAACGGCAAAAACTTTTATGGTTCTCAAAAACAAAGTTCTTTGAGAACAGTTGAAGGTGTGCTTGAGAAAGTTTTTAATAATTTGTTAGATACAAAAAATTCTAAAATTACTTTTTTTTCACGCACAGACAGAGGTGTTCATTCTTTAGGTAATATAGCGAAACTTGTTTGTGACAAAAAGTTTGATATAAGAAAGTTTTTAGAAAAAGTTAACTATTTTTTGCCTGAAGATGTTAGAGTTTTGAGAATCAGTAAAGTATATAAAAGCACAAAACTTAAACCAAAATATAAAGTATATTATTACATTGTATACAATTTTTCTACACCACCAACTTTGTTTAAAGAATATAGTTTATTTGTAGAGAAAAAAATTTCAGTTTCTGTTTTGTATAAAGCAATAAGAATAATCTCAAGAAGTAAAAAGCTTGATTTTGTTGCAACAAAAGAAGATGTGGAAAACAAAAGAACTGTTGGCTGTAAAGTAAAAATTGAAGTAAATAAAATCCAACATTTTTTCATTTTTAAATTTATAGGGACAAAATTTACTCAACATATGATTCGTAACATAATGTCTCTATTGATACAGACATCAACAAATAAAATTTCGTTAGAACAATTAAAAAAAATTGTTTCAAAATGGAAGTATTGTAAAACAACCCCAGCTGATAGCAATGCGTTGTTATTAGCAAAAATTGTGTTTTAAACTAAGAAGAATTATATGAAAATGATGAGAAATGTAAGTTGTGTTGTTCTTGCTGCAGGTGAAGGTACGCGGATGAAATCTGAATTGCCGAAAGTTTTATTTGACATCTGTGGTAAGACAATGATTGAACATTTACTTGGAACAATAAAAGAAATAAATTTTTATAAAATTTATATTGTAGTTGGATACAAGTCAGAATTAGTAAAACAAAAAATTTTAGATTCTTCAATTGGTAAAAAAATAAATAAAAAAATAGTTTTTGTTAATCAAGAAAAACAACTTGGGTCAGGTGATGCAGTAAAACTTGTAGAAAAATATGTGTCAAAAACTGAAAAGTGTTTAGTAGTTCTTTCAGCAGATGTTCCTCTTGTTAGTAAAGAAACTTTAAATGAGTTGATAACACGACATTGGTCTAATTCAGTTGAATGTACTGTATTATCAGTAGTTTTAGAAAATCCGTATGGATATGGCAGGATTGTACGTGATATTTCGAAAAAGTTTGTAACAATTGTTGAAGAAGTCGATGCTACACAACAACAAAAGTTGATAAAAGAAGTTAATGCTGGAATATATGTGTTTTCATTACCAAATTTATGGCATGCATTAAAACAAATTACTTCTGACAACAACAAAGGTGAGTATTATCTGACAGATGTAGTAAAGTTTTTATCTTCAAAACAAACAGTTATATGTAAAAATGTAAACGAAGTAAAAGGTGTGAATACAAAGAAAGATCTTGCTGAAGTTGCAGAAATTGTCAGAAAAAAAATTTTAGAAAACTTAATGTTATCAGGAGTGACAATTGTTTTACCACAAACGGTTTATATAGATTGTAACACAAAAATTGAACCTGATACAAAAGTTTTGCAAGGATGTGTAATAACAAACTCACAAATTGGCAAAAATTGTGTAATAGGTCCTTATAGTTTTATTTCTGATAGTAAAGTAGGTAACGATACTGAAATAGTATATTCTTATATAAATTTTTCTGAGATTGGAAACAAATGTAGTATTGGACCATTTAGTAGGATACGTCCTCAAACAAAACTTTATGACGAAGTTAAAATAGGAAATTTTGTTGAAATTAAAAAAAGTGAAATCAGTAGCGGGACAAAAATAAATCATCTATCATACATTGGTGATGCTGTCATAGAAGATAATGTTAATGTTGGTGCTGGAACTATAACTTGTAATTACGATGGTATAAAAAAACATAAAACATATGTTGGTAAAAATGTGTTTATTGGTTCAAATGTTAATCTTGTCGCACCAATAAAAATTGGTAGTAATGTAGTTATCGGTGCGGGTTCTACTGTGACAAAAGATGTGCCCAAAAATACTTTAGTAATAGCTCGTGCTCAAGAAGTTCATAAGTATAACCATGAAATAATAAAAAAACTCTTTGGTGATTAACGAGGAGATTATAAAATGAGTGAGCAACAACTGAAAGTTTTCAGCGGGTCTGTTAATAAAGAGTTATATCAAGAAATTATAGAATGTTTAAACATTCCTGCAGGAAAAATTTATGTAGGAAGGTTTGCTGATGGTGAGATAGAAGTAAAAATTGAAGAAAATGTTCGTGGAGCAGATTGTTTCGTTGTACAACCAACCTGTCCACCAGTGAACGAAAATTTAATGGAGTTGTTAATAATAATAGACGCGTTGAAACGTGCTTCTGCTGCGAGAATTACTGCTGTGATACCCTATTTTGGTTACGCAAGACAAGATAGGAAAACAGAACCTCGTGTGCCTATAACATCAAAACTTGTTGCAAACCTTATTGTAGCTGCTGGTGCAAACAGAGTTTTAACAATGGATCTTCATGCAGGACAGATCCAAGGATTTTTTGATATCCCAGTTGACCAGTTGTATGCAACACCTGTGTTTTTAGAGTATTTTAACAAACATCCTGATTTTCAAGATAAACAACAGGTTGTTGTAGTATCACCAGACGCAGGCGGTGTTGAACGAGCAAGAGCGTTTGCAAAACGCTTCAGTGTCTCATTAGCTATTGTAGATAAAAGAAGACCTTCGCCTAACCAAGCAGAAATTTTACATGTTATAGGTGATGTGAAAGACAAAATAGTTCTTGTTGTTGATGATATAATAGATACAGGAGGAACTTTATTAAAAGTTGTAGATAAACTTTTAGAACATGGTGCTAAAAAAGTATATGCAGCATGTACACATGCTGTCTTAAGTTCATCTGCTGATGAAAAAGTTGAACAATCAAAACTTGAAAAACTTGTTGTTTCTAATACAATACCGCTTAGGAATAAAAAAAATAGTAAAATAGAAGTTTTGTCAGTAGGGAAACTTTTAGCTGAAGCAATAAAAAGAATAAATTTGAACACTTCAGTGAGTGAACTTTTTGTATAAAAAAGGAGTCAACTATTTAAAATTATAACCACTGAAAGCACTGAATTCACTGCTATGCCAGAGACAGGTTCGTATCTCAGACAGAAAATTACAGAAAAATATAAAATTAACTGTGCAATTCACACCCCGCAAATTCCGATGCGGGATTCAACAATTCAGTGTCTTAAGTGGTATAAAATTTTATTCTTAGGAGAGTAAAAGTTATGGAGCAAATTAAAATTACAGCGGAACTTAGACAAAATACTACAAAAAGTCAGTTAAAAGAATTTAGGAAAAAAGGTGTTGTACCGTCAGTAGCATATGGTAGTAAAACAAAGCCTATACATTTATGGGTGAAAGATAAAATAATAGAGAATTTAATACGACAAACTTCTGTTGAAGGGACATTGTTTAATTTAGTTGTTGCTGATAAAGAATATCCTGTAGTTATAAAAGAAATACAAAAAGATCCGTTAACTGATAAACCTATCCATGTAGATTTCCATATTGTTTCGTTAAAAGAAAAAGTTGAAGTAAAAATACCAGTCCATCTTAAAGGTGAAGAAGAAGTGTTAAAACTTACTGGTGGTATTATAGATTTCCCAATGAGGGAATTAAGGATTAAATGTTTACCAAAAGATATTCCACACTATATTGAAATTGATATTTCACATCTTAAAATAGGACAAGCGATCACTGTTAAAGATATCCCTCAAGAAAAGTTTGTAATTTTGGAACCGTCAGAAACTATAATAGTTCATATATTATCTAAGAAGAAGGAAGAAGAGAAACCTGCTGAAACTGTAGCGGCTGAGACAGTTACAGAACCTGAGGTAATATCTAAAGGTAAGAAAGAAAAAGAGGAAGAAGTTGGCACTTCTGAGACAGAAAAAAAGAAATAATTAGGAGAATATAATGATAAAAAAATTAAATAGTTTTTTACACCAAAGTTTTTTGTTTATCACTACAGTTGTTTTGTTAGGTTGTGTATCTTTAGGTAATTATTGGTCATTAGTAACAGTACCACAAGAAAGTGGGTTAAAACTTACAAAAATTACAGATAAAGAAGATCTTTTGGATACAGAACAATCTTTTGCAATAAGTAAAGATGGGACAAAAGTAGTATTTACTTCTTGGAAATCTGGGAATGGGGATATTTATATAAAATCAATAAAAGGTGGTAAAGGTATAACTCAACGAACTTCAAGGACAGAACAAGAAGTTCAACCAAGTTTTTCACCAGATGGTTCTCAAATAGTTTTTTGTTCACCACGAGGTGATGGTTGGCATATATATATGATACAAACTGAAGGAGGATCTGCTACAAAACAAATCACAACTTCTTCACCAAGATATGCTTATTATCCATCATTTTCAACTGATGGTAAAAAAATTGTGTTTTCGTCAGATAAAGATACAAAGGATTCTTCTAAAGAAAAAAGAAATGCTAATTTATGGGTTGTAAATTCTGATGGAACAGGACTTACACAGCTGACATTTCATTTGTCAGATGATATATGGCCAGTTTGGTCTCCTGATATGACAGGGATATATTTTTTATCATCTCGTGGAGAAGAACAAAAAGGTGTTATGAATATATGGAGGCTAGAATATGATAATAAATAAAATTTTAACAAAATTTTTAACAATTAGTTTTGTATTAATAATGTTTTTAAAAAATGTTTTCCCAGGTCCACCACCAGGTATAGCAATTGGTACAGAAGGTGGACAAACAGAGTCATCCTCTACTGAAAACAAAATTTATTCTAAGTATTGGTTCATACAAACCTAGTTTAAATATGATAAATGAAGATTTGAAGTATCATAATATAGAACCTATAGGTACTTCTAGCATATATACAATAGGTATAGGTAGTAATAAAGTTCCTCCTATTATATTAAATTTATCATCTTGGTCAGGAAGTACTAAGAAAGTTTTTTTAAAGAAACTTTGAATATGTATATTTTTGGTGTTGGTGGAATTTTATGGAACATAGCAAAACTTTTTCCCAAACCATATTCTGACTATTTTAATTTAAACTTAAATTTTATTGTAAGAGATGTTTTTGCTTTTTTAAAAGATGAAAATTTAAATGATAATACTTATATATCATATACTACTTTTGTTATAGATTTAGGTGGTGGGTTAGAATTAGAATTTTTTCCATTAAAAAATTTTAAGAATTTTTCTATTTCGTTAGGGACAGATTTCATATTATTAAGTTTATCTCTTGTTCCGTTTGAAGTTTGGGAATCAAACTTGTCAGATATAGAATTTGGTGACAATTATAAAAATCATGAAGGGAAAGATATGATTTTAGAAACAAATGGTAATAGTTTAAAAATTGGATTAAATTTTTATTTTTAGATATATATAAAAACATCCTCTTTTAGGGGTAGAAATATGAAAATTAAACTTGTAGTAGGATTAGGTAATCCTGGAAGAGAACATATTTATGACAGACATAATATTGGTTTTATGATCATAGATTATTTATCAAACCAGTTCAAGTTTAAATTGTTTAACCACAGAGATTTTTCTGTAGGTAAAACAAAAATTTGTGGAAAAGAAATTCAGTTTTTGAAACCATTAACATATATGAACTTAAGTGGACTTGCAGTTGAACAACATATTAAAAAGAAAAAAATTTCGCCACAAGAAATTTTGGTTATATTAGACGATTTTTCTATTAATTTAGGTTCAATACGTGTTCGTCAACGAGGTTCTTCTGGTGGGCATAATGGACTTGGTTCTATTATTGAATGGCTTAAAACAGAATATATACCTAGGATGAGGATAGGTATTGGTCCTGTACCACCGGGAGTTGACCCAAAAGATTTTGTATTACAAAAATTTTCTCGTGAAGAACTACCCGTTGTTGCAAAAATTAAAGATGAAGTTGTAGATTTAGTAAAAAAAATAGCAAGAGAAGGTGTAGAAAATTTGACTATAGAAGTAGCAAATGATAGTAGATAGTAGGTAGCATATAGTAGAAAGGTTTTTCTAAAATCTTTCCTACTACCTGCTTTCTACTTACTACTTAATTTACTGGGTGCGTAGCTCAGTTGGTTAGAGTGCCGCTTTGACATGGCGGAGGTCACAGGTTCAAGTCCTGTCGCACCCAGTTTGTTTTGAATTATTGAGTTTATAGAATTATAGAGTTTAAGAGGATAATAAAAAAAACTTTTAGGATTAAGTTTTATCATTGTTTAAAGTAAGTTAAAAATTAACATTGATGAATAACTCAAAAAATTTTGATTTACAAACATTAAGACATTCTGCTTCTCATATAATGGCTTCTGCAGTTGTTGAACTCTTTCCTGGGACAAAATTAGGTATAGGTCCTGCAATTGAAGAAGGGTTTTATTATGACTTTGATATTCCTACAAAAATTTCTGAAGACGACTTACCAAAAATTGAACAAAAGATGCGTGAAATTATAGAGAAAGATTATAAATTTTTAAGACAAGAAATCTCTAAAGAAGAAGCAATAAAGTTGTTTAAAGAAAAAACAGAACCATACAAGTTAGAATTGCTACAAGAAATCCCTGAAGATAAAGTTTCAATTTATGTTCATAACAACTTTGTAGATTTATGTCGTGGACCTCATATAGAATCTACAGGACAACTTAAATACTTTAAGTTGTTATCTGTTTCAGGTGCGTATTGGCGTGGGGATGAAAAAAATCCACAACTTACAAGAATTTATGGCACAGCATTTTTTACTAAAGAAGAACTTGATGACTATTTAAATAAACTTGAAGAAGCTAAAAAACGCGACCACAGAAAACTTGGAAAAGAATTAGAACTTTTTGAAATTTTTGAAGAAAAGTTTGGGAGTGGACTTGTTTTTTGGCTACCCAAAGGTGCAGTTATAAGAAAAATTATAGAAGATTATTTAAGAGAATTTCATCTTAAAAATGGATATCAAATTGTTTATACACCACATATTGCGAGATCTACTTTATGGGAAATTTCAGGACATTTAGGTTTCTATTCAGAATATATGTTTTCACCAATGGATGTTGAAGGACAAAAATATATAATAAAACCGATGAATTGTCCCGGCCATGTGTTAATTTATAAATCAAAGTTACATTCATACAAAGAGTTGCCAATAAGATTGTTTGAACTTGGTACTGTTTATAGATATGAACGTTCTGGAGTTTTACATGGACTTATGCGTGTTAGAGGTTTTACACAAGATGATGCACATATTTTTTGCACACCAGAGAATGTTGAAAACGAAATTTTAGCATTATTAGATACTGTGGTAAAAGTGTTAAATAAATTTAGTTTTAAAGAATATAACATAAAGTTGTCGACAAGACCTGAAAAATTTATTGGTGATTTAGAACACTGGGAACTTGCAGAAAATGCTCTAAAAACAGCACTTGAAAAAAAGGGTTTAAAATATGAGATTGACCCTGGAGAAGGTGTTTTTTATGGTCCTAAAATAGACCTAAAAATTAAAGATATAATAGGAAGATTGTGGCAGTGTTCAACAATACAGGTTGATTTTAATCTTCCACAAAGGTTTGATGTTAAATATAGAGATAAAGATGGTCAAGACAAATATGTTATAATGATCCATCGTGCGTTGTTAGGTTCGCTTGAACGATTTTTTGCAGTGTTGATAGAAAACTATGCAGGTGTGTTCCCTTTATGGCTTGCTCCTGTTCAAGTAAAAATTTTGCCTATAAGTGATAAATTTTTAGAATATTCACAAAAAGTTTTGTTAGAATTACAAAAAAATAATTTTCGTGTTGAACTCGATGTTTCTGAAACAACTTTGCAGTATAAAATCCGTGCTGCAATTTCACAGAAAGTTCCGTATGTTGTGATAATAGGACAAAAAGAACAACAAGAAAATAAAATTTCCGTACGACAATATGGTTCTGAAAAAACAAATACTTATAAAATAGATGAATTTATTGGAAATTTAAAGAAACAAATAAGTGAGTGAATGAGTGAATTAGTTCATCCCGCAATATGTAGAGCTGAAAAACCCACTTTTTTTGTCATTGCGAGCGACCCCCCGATTTAATCGTGGGGGGAGCGCGGCAATCCCGCAGATTGCGGGATTGCTTCGTCGTCCCGCTGAAGGCGGGACTCCTCGTCCCGCCAAAAGCGGGAACATCTTAGCAGCATTGAATACTTTTTCAGCGTCTCCAATTTGCGGGATTAGTTCATAGTTGAAGACCAATAAACTCACAAACTCTATTAACTCAAATAGGAGGGTTAAAACTAAAATATGGATTTCAGAAGATATAGAATAAATCAGTATATCCGTGCAAAAGAAGTCCGAGTAGTTGATGAAAAAGGACAACAACTTGGTGTAATGCCGATTCAACAAGCGTTGAAACAAGCTCAACAATTAGGACTTGATTTAGTAGAAATAGCGCCTGAGGCAAATCCTCCTGTATGCAAAATTATAGATTTTTCAAAATTTAAGTATCAACAAGAGAAAAAAGAAAAAGAGTTAAGGAAATCAAAAAGAGTTACAGAGGTGAAGGAAATTTATATAAAACCGACTATTGCAGACCATGATTTACAGATAAAACTTAATCATATAAAAGAATTTTTACAAAAGAATCATCCTACAAAAATTTTGATAACATATTTTGGTAGAACTATAGAGTTTTTAAATCAAACATCAGAACAATTAATTGATAAAATTAAAAATGAGTTACAAGAATATGGTAACTTTTCAAATATAAAAAAAGATAAGAATAGAATTTTAATTATTGTGGAACCAAAAAAGAAAAAGTAGAAAGGGGTCAGCTATTTAAAATTAACCACTGAAAACACTGAATTCACTGCCATGCCAGAGACAGGTCCACCTTAGGTGGGCAGGTGGGCACTTCGGGCGGAAAATTACAGAAAAATATAAAATTAACTGTGAATCCCGCATTTAACAATTCAGTGTCTCAGTGGTATAAAATTTTTATCCTGGAGGGAAACAATATGGTAAAACAAAAGATAAAATCGCATAGCGGTGCTAAAAAAAGGTTTAAATTTACTGCTTCTGGTAAAATTAAATATAAAAAAGCAGGTCGGAGACATTTGTTAATTGGTACTTCAACTTCGCGTAGATACAGATTAAAAAAATCTGCTTTTGTTGATAAAGCTAATATAAAAGATGTAAAAGCAAAACTTCCGTATGGAAGATAAACAAAAGGGAGGGTACTATGGTAAAAATATATTATGATAAAGATGCAGATTTAGATGTGTTAAAAGATAAAACTGTAGGTATTATTGGTTATGGTATACAAGGCAGAGGACAAAGTTTGTGTTTACGAGAATCAGGTGTAAAAGTAGTAGTTTCAGAACTTGAAGGGACAAAGAATTATCAACAAGCAATAAATGATGGCTTCCAAGTGTTCACAGCAGAAGAAGTAGCAAAACAAGCAGATATAATCCAAATTTTGACACAGGACCATGTTCAAGCAGAAGTATATAAAAAATCGATCAAGAAACATTTAAAACCAGGCAAAGCATTGTGTTTCTCTCACGGGTTCAATATACATTTTAAACAAATTAAACCACCAAAAGATATTGATGTTTTTATGGTAGCGCCAAAAGGTCCCGGTGCGTTAGTATGGGAAATGTATAAAGAAGGTAAAGGAGTACCTGCACTTGTTGCTGTACATCAAGATGCAACTGGTAATGCATTAAAGTTAGCATTAGCATATGCAAAAGCTATCGGTGCAACACGTAGCGGTGTTATTGAAACAACTTTTAAAGAAGAAACTGAGACGGACCTTTTCGGAGAACAAGTTGTACTTTGTGGTGGTGTCTCAGCATTGATACAAACAGCATTTGATGTTTTAACTGCAGCGGGGTATCAACCAGAAATTGCTTATTTTGAAGTTTTACATGAACTTAAACTTATTACTGATCTTATCCAACAATATGGTATCTCAGGTATGAGAAGAAGTGTCTCAAATACAGCATGTTATGGTGATTTAACTCGTGGACCACGTGTGATAAACGAGAAAGTTAAAAAAGTAATGATAAAAATTTTGAAAGAAATACAAAATGGGAAATTTGCTCGTGAATGGATTAAAGAAAACAAAACTGGTAGACAAAAATTTAATGAACTTTTGAGACAAGGTGACCAACATCCTATTGAAGAAGTTGGGAAAAAACTTCGTGAAATGATGCCCTGGATGAAAAAATAGTTGTTTATTTATAAATTATTATTTTGTAGTTATGGTAGCCGCAGTCCCGCTTTGGGCGGGACTGCGCAGAATAGTAGTAGAAAGTATTAAGTAGGAAGGTGTTAGGTAGTTAACACATTCACACATCCACACATTCACATATATTCGTAGCGGTCGGATTTCTGCTAGAGGTGCCCACCAGAGGTGGGCAGGCCCGCCTGCCGTGGGCAGGGACTGTCTTAGGACATGTATGCGACATTACTGATAGATTGCCACTCCCGCAATTTGCGGGATCGCAATGACAAAAGCCATGTAGGAGGGACTTTCTAGTCCCGACAATGCTAAAGTGAGAAATAGTTCAGAGTTATCCCGCAGATTGCGGGATTAGTTCGTAGTTTGAAATTCTAAATGAATAAAAGATGTCATTGCGATCTCGCAAGTAGCGGGACCGCTACTCGCGGGGCTCCTCGTCCCGTCAAAAGAGATCGCTGAAAAATGATTTTATAGCAGCACAAGGTGCTGAAACTACAAAATCTATCTGTAGTTGCAGTGTCTTACACTGCCTATCATTTTTTTAGCAGAACAATCCCGCAATTTGCGGGATGGCAATATATTTTTTACGACGAGATTGCTTCGTCGCTTGTGCTCTTCGTCCCGTCAAAGCGGAAACGTCTTAGCAGTATGAATACTTTTTCAGCGGTCTCTAATTTGCGGGATAAAGGATTGCCCTACAAAGAGATGTATATATTAATAATACAATATGTAGGGCACAGATTTAGCTGTGCAAAATTTATTGTAATATTATAATCTATTGTATCAAACATAATCTCAGCAAGTATATTTTTTAAGAAACTTTGTCCAATGCTTAAAGAAGGTAGAAAAATAGTATATATTTTATTTTTTATAAGTTTAACTGTTTGGTTAATAAGTTTTGTTATAAAATTTTTATTACCTATATCAATAATTTTTTGTGTTGGTACACTTCTGTTGATAAATTTTTTTCGTGATCCTGACCGTGTTGTTAAAAAAAACGAATCAATCCTTTACACACCTGCAGATGGTAAAATTTTTGGAATTATAGAAACAGAAAATACTTATTGTGTAAAGATATTTATGTCAGTGTTTAATGTACATATCCAGCGTAGCCCAACTGATGGTGTGATAAAAAAAATTGAATATAAACAAGGGAAATTCATCCCAGCAGGTAAAAAAGAATCTGATATACAAAACGAACAAAACACTATTGTTATTCAAGATCAAAACAAAAATGAATTTGTAGTTACACAAATAGCTGGTATTTTAGCAAGACGTATTGTTTGTTGGGTCAAAGAAGGACAAAGTGTACATCAAGGACAAAAAATAGGTGCTATACTTTTAGGTTCACAAGTAAATTTTGAATTTCCTAAAAACAAATACAGGTTGTTAGTAACAAAAAATCAAAAAGTGTTTGCAGGGATCACAACAGTTGCTGTAAAAATTCAACAACAATGAATAATATATTATTCAGATTTTATTTGTTTCCTACAATTTTTACTGCTGCGAATATGTTTTGCGGGTTCTGGTCAATTGTGTTAAGCATCAAAGGTAGTTTTGTAAGATCAGCATGGTTAGTAGTTTTAGGGATAATTTTTGATGGTGTTGATGGAATAATAGCGAGAGCAAAAAATGTTAGTTCAGTAATTGGAGCAGAACTTGATTCTTTAGCTGACTTGCTCACATTTTGTGTTGCACCGATAGTTTTAGTTTGGCAGTTAGTTGGATACAGATATGGTTTCCCAGGTGTAATGATATGTTTTTTATACATATTTTTTGGTGCGCTAAGGTTAGCAAAATTTAATTTTGTTACTTGTTATAAACAACAAAATCAAAAGATTACTTTTTATGAAGGATTGCCAACACCAGCTGCTGCTGGAATAATTGTTTCAATTATACTTTTATTAAGTATCTCAAGTGGTGAATATGGCTTTACTAAAAAACATATAACATTTTTGTTAGCTATAGTGCCATTTTTAGAAAACATTTTGCCTGCAATAATTCTTTTTTTAGGTTTGTTAATGATTACAAAATTTCGGTATCCTAAAGTTAACAATATAAAACTTACACAAAAAGTTTCATTAAAAGTTCTTACAATAGTAATAGTGACAACATTATTAATTTTTTCATATCCTGAAAGTTCTATATTTTTAATTTTTGCTGTCTATGTGTTATACGGTGTTACTGAATACTTCATAAGAATTTATAAACTCAAAAAATTAAATAAGCAGTAATAATTGTGAATGAAAACAAACCTCAATTTAGTAAAAAAAGAAGTTGTTGATAAATATAAATACCTTTTTGAAAACAAGTTTGTAGCAGGACTTGATGGAAACATATCTGTCCGTATAGGAAAAGATAAAATTCTTATCACTCCACAAGGCAAACAAAAAATAAATCTTTGTAAAAAAAATCTTGTTATCATAGATCTTTATGGAAACAAACTTGATGGTGAAGCACAACCTTCAGGCGAGTGGCGTATTCATACTATAGTGTATCAGAATAGAAACGATGTTAACGCTGTAGTTCATACACATCCTGTATATTCAACAGTTGTTGGTATCTGTGGTTTTAATATAAACAAACCGTTGATAGCAGAAACATTGATTTATTTTGAAGGAATAGCACAAGTAGAATATGCAACTTTTTATACTGAAGAACTTGCAAAAAAACTAAAAAAATACTTGCCTAACAACGATGTGTTTATTTTAAAAAATCATGGATTAGTAACTATCGCTGAAGATTTACAAACAGCTGTTATAAAAACAGAGAAGTTTGAATATCTATCAAAAATTTTTTGTCTTACAAAAATTTTAGGTAAACAACGATTTCTTACTAAAACACAGGTTAAAGAATTAGAAAAAATTAAACATATATTTTTTGAAAAAAACTAAGATTTTAAAAAATTTTTTAAAATACTTGAATTTTTAAAAATTTTGTTGTAAAAAAATCTAGAAGAAATTTTTTTGAGAGGGGGTAAATTACTATGGGCGCGTTAATAGGTGGAATAATAGTAGCAGCAATAGGTGTATGGCTATGGATTTTATGGCCAGGGCAAGTTGTTATTGTTTTAAAAGGTAGCATACCTATAATGTTTATTGCTGCAGGACTTTTAGCAATTATTGCAGGGATTACTTCAATAAAAGATTCTATTGAAGCAAAAAAACTTGAGAAAGAAGCACAACAACAATCTAATTCTTCGTCATCACAACAATAAAAAAATAAATTTTTGTTTATAACATTTATTTATCTTTTACCTTACCAAAACAATAATTATAGGTAAAAAAACTTTTTTATACTTATCTATTGACAATACATTTTTTATTTTATAAAATTGTTCAAGTTTTGAACATCTGTTGTAGAACAAGGAATAATCACGTAGATTGAGACTGCTGAAAAAGTGCTAATGTTACTAATATATCATTGCGATCCCGTTTTAGAGATCGCTGAAAAAACCTACTTTTTTGTCATTGCGTGCGTCAGCGAAGCAATCTCGTAGTTAATAGATTGCCCCTCCCGCAACTTGCGTGATGACGAAGCAATCTAATTACATAATAAACACTTACATATAATAAATAATGAATAATACAGAATTGTTAGATAAAGAATTTCTTGTAATAAAACAGATTTCAGAAAACCCACAACTTGATCAGAGAACTATTTCACAACAAACTGGTCTTTCGTTAGGTCTTGTCAATTTGATAATAAAAAAACTTGCCAAAACTGGGTATATAAAAATAAAAATGTTAAATGGTAAAAAAATAGAATATATTTTGACACCGAAAGGATTATCAGAAAAAATTAAAAAAACATATAACTATGTTTTAAAAACAATAAATTATTTTTCACACACAACTGAAAAAATAAAACAAGTTGTCTTTGAAGAATACAAAAAAGGCAAAGAAGAATTTTATATTCTTGCTGACGATGAAATTTATAAAATAATAGAACTTTGTTTCAAAGATTTGTCTATAACAGATGTGAAATACAAAAGGATTTCAAAAATACCAAAAACAACCAAACCAACCGCTGTATATCTTGTAGCAACAGAAAAAAATGTTTTCAATAACTCGAAAAACATAATAAATTTACTAAATTATTTTTGAAGAAAATATAAATAATGTAGGGCACGGCTTCAGCCGTGCAAATTGGGTTATGGTAGCCGCAGGCTTTCCGCCAGAGGCGCCTACCAGAGGTGGGCAGGCCTGCCTGCCGCGGGCAGGGACTGCCTCAGGCAGTAGCCGTGCAAATTATGATTTATAAATAATTTTATAAAATAGGTATAAACTTATGCCATACAACTGGTCAATAGACGAAAAAAAGTTTAAAAAAGAAGATCCAAAAGCATACAAAATCTGGCGGATACAACAAATGATAAACTATGGTTTAGCAGGCGAAAAATTAGATGAAAAAGAAGTAAGAAAATATTGGAAAAAACTTTTTATGGATGAACCAACAAGAAAATTTTTAGAATTATTATTATGGAACAAGAGACCAAAATTTTAACACCCCAACAAAAAGAATTTTTAGACATAGTAGCTGAAGATAAACATTTATGTAAAAAGTTTTACCTAACAGGAGGTACACCACTTTCAGCATTTTATCTCTATCATAGAATCTCTGAAGATATTGACCTTTTCTGTGAGGAAGAGATAAATTTATTACCTATAAGAGCATTTTTAGGTAAAGTTCATAGAAAATTAAAGTTAAAAAAAATTGATTATAGGAACTTTTTAGGACTTCACTCATTTGAACTATATTTTTCTGAAAAAGAAAAGTTAAAAGTTGACTTTAATTATTATCCGTTCCCAAGAATTGAGAAAGGAATAAAATATAAAAATATCTCTGTTGACAGTATTTATGATATTGCTGTTAATAAAGTCCATACCATAGCAATGAAACCTCGTGCAAGAGATTTTATTGATATTTATTTTATAATCAAAGAAAAAAAATATTCTTTTGACGACTTAATAATGAAAGCAAAAGCAAAGTTTGATTGGCACATTGACCCAATACAACTCGGTATAGCATTTACTCAAGCAGCAGAACTCAAAGATTATCCAAGAATGATAAAAAAAATTGACCACAGAGAATGGAAACAATTTTTCATAGATTACGCAATATCGTTAAAAAAACAGATATTTAAATAACCTTTGTGATGATAAAAAAATAAATGGGAAACAATATGGCACAAAGAAGTAAAGATTGGTTAAGACAAGCAGAAAAAGATCTATCTCATGCAAAAAATTCGCTAAAAGACAAAGATTATGAATGGTCATGTTTTGCGTCACAGCAAGCAGCAGAAAAAGCTTTAAAAGCAGTTTATGAAAAGAAAAACTTGTCTGTTAAAGGACATTCTATAATTGGACTTTTAGAAGGTCTTAAACCGTATTTTTCTTTTCCAAAAGAATTTTATAAATATGCGCGAATATTAAGCAGGTATTATATAGAAGCAAGATATCCAAATGGTTTCCCGGAAGGAGCACCGTTAGATTATTTTGACAAAGATATGGCAGAGGAGGCAATAAATGCTTCGGAGAAAATTGTTAGATGGTGTAGAGATACTATCAGTAGATATAAATAAGATAAAAAAGGATTTAAAAGAAATAGTTTTAAAAATAAAAAGAAATCATCCTGAAGTTGTAAAAATAATTCTTTTTGGTTCTTTTGCTAAAAACAACTATACTCCATATAGCGATATAGATATTGCTATTTTTGTAAAAAAAACTTCAAAAAATTTTGTATTAAGACAAGATGAGTTCATTGATTATTTTAAACATTTAAATTTTGATGTCAACATACTTATATATACACAAGATGAAATAGAAAAATTAAAAAAAGAAGATAACAAATTTGTTAAAGAAATACTACAAGGCAAAGAATTATGAAAATCAAAATTTATGAAAAAATTTTTTAAATGTATACATTGAATTTTAACCAGAAAGATGTTAGAAAACAAGGTATGAAAAATTTAACTTTTATGGATGATTTTAAGACCAGAGTTCTTTTTGGAGTTGTGTTATATAGAGGAAAAAATTTATTAAAATTCAAAGAAAACATCTTTTTAGTCCCTTATGAACTATTTCTTTAAAAATGACGGATTTTATGAAAAATTTTTTAAACTACATAAAAACCAAATTTTTCACCACAGAAACAAGGAACTTAGAAACAATGAAATCTTTTAAAAATTTTAAAAATCCTTGAAAATATTATACTGATATTATAATATTTTTCAAAAAACTTTATAATACTAATATAATCTTTTATGGATAAAGAAAGATTAAAAGAGCTAATAGTAGAGCACAAAGAGAAGTTTTTATCCAAAACTGGCTTGATAAAAAGAGAAATCCAAAAAAAGATTGGCAAATATCTAAATTCTAAAGAGGTTATTTTAATCACAGGTGTCAGAAGAAGTGGAAAATCATCTTTGATGAAATTAATTTCAGAAGATCTTATAAATACGTTTAAAGTTTCTTCTTCAAATATTTTGTATTTAAACTTTGAAGATGAAAGGTTTATTGATTTTACAGTCAAAGATTTTGATTTACTTTATGAAACATATTTAGAAATATAAAATCCCAAAGGTAGATGTTTCTTTTTTTTAGATGAAATTCAAAATATATTTGGTTGGGAGAAATGGGTAAATCGTCATTATGAATTTGAAAACATAAAATTTTTTATAACAGGTTCAAACGCAACATTGTTAAGCTCAGAAATTTCTACAGCTTTAACAGGTAGGAACAGACAGTTAATAACCTGGCCATTTTCTTTTCGTGAATTTTTACAGATGAGAAATGTTTTTTTCAATGAGAGAGATTTTTATTCACGAGATAAAAAATTGATGTTAAAAAGATTTTTTAACGAATATTGCCAACTTGGAGGTTTTCCAGAAGTTTTAAAATCCAAAGATAACACTTTACTAGAACAATACTTCAAAGACATAATTTATCGTGATATAATAGCAAGATTTTCTATAAGAAACATAAAAGAATTCAAAGAACTTTGTATTTATGTTCTAACATAGCAACTATTTACAGCTATGAGAATTTAAAAGATATAATTAATGCAAAGAATATAACAACAATTAAAAACTATCTCGGATATTTAGAAGATGTCTTTTTATTTTTTAGATTATCACTATTTGATTATTCTATTAAAAGACAGATTTATAATCCAGGAAAATTTTATATAGTAGATATTGGACTATCTCAAACAATTGGTTTTAAAACATCTTTAAACATAGGCCATATTTATGAAAACTTAGTTTTTTTAGAACTAAAAATACAAAACAAAGATATATTTTACTGGAAATCAAAAGATGGAAAAGAAGTTGATTTTATAGTTAAAAAAGGGATAAAAATTACTGAGGCGATACAGGTATGCTATGATATTAACAATCCAAAAACAAAAGAAAGAGAAATTAGCGCTTTAATTTCTGTTTATAAAGAGTTGAAACCAGATAGATGTTTAATTATAACCACAGATGAAGAAAAAGAAGAAAAGATTGGCAAGTTAAAAATTAAAATTATCCCTCTATGGAAATGGTTGTTACAAGAACAACAAGATTAATAGTTTTGTATGACAAGGATTTCCGCCAGAGGCACCCACCAGAGGTGGGCAGGTCCACCTGCTGCGAGCAGGGGCTGTCTCAGGCAATGTATCAAACGATAAAAAAATGTGTAGGGCAAAGCTTTAGCTTTGCAAAATTTTATGCCCAATTTCATAAGCCACATAAAAACCAAATTTTTAGCAACAGAAACAAGAAAACGTTTGGTTTTAAAAACTTTAAACCATCTATTGACAATATGATAATTATTTTGTATTTTGTTCAAAATTTGAACATTGCTAAATTTGGGAATATAATTTATGTTAGATAAAAAACAATTAATTGATAGAATAATTCAAAAAATAAAAACATACTATCAACCAGAGAAAATAATTCTTTTTGGTTCATTTGCGTGGGGCAGACCTTTAAAAGATAGCGATGTTGATTTACTTATAATTAAAGATACGTCTGAAAAGCATAGGAAAAGAATGCTTACAGTTAGAAGATTACTTAGTGAAGAGAATGGTCTAATTGGTATTGATATATTGGTTTATACACCTGATGAAATTAATGAAAGATTAGAGATCGGTGATAGTTTTATTTCAAAAATACTTAAAAAAGGAAAAGTTGTCTATGCTTAAAAAAGAAATAGAAGAGTGGCTATCAAAAGCAAATAAGGATTTAGAAGAAGCAAAATTTCTTTTTGAACACGACAGACCTCTTGAAGATTCAGCATATTTTGTTCATCAAGCAATAGAGAAGTATCTCAAAGCATTTCTTATCTTTAACGGATGGGAGTTAGAAAAAATACATGATTTAGTAAAACTTACAAAAGATGCAGCAAAATTTGATAAATCTTTTGAAAAATTTATTCCTGTAATGGAAGAAATAACAGATTTTTATATTGAAAGTAGATATCCTGTTGGATATGAGGTTGAATATACAAAAGAAGAGATAGAAAAATCAATAAAGGATGCAGAAGCAATAAAATCATTGGTTATGGAAAAAATACTAAAGGGTAAAGTTTAGAACCCCAATTT